>ERZ831979.1-NODE-1-length-377005-cov-14.861788_pt1 | contig 377005 bp, 343 predicted proteins | sample MGYA00519952_ERZ831979 | MGnify/ENA primary metagenome ERZ831979 (study PRJEB31850, sample SAMEA3708723) | human gut metagenome | biome: human gut; feature: human-associated habitat; material: faeces | place: China | collected 2014 ...
TACGACGCCCTGATTAACAGTCAGGTGTTCTACCGGCTGAACTATCGGGGAATTTCACTGTGGTGCTGACCACATATGCTATTATACGTTTTTAATGCGTTCTTGTCAACACTTTTTTTAAAAAATTTTTAAAATTATTTTACAGCAATTTTTACAACTATTTTCTGCACTGCAGAAGGCTCATTTTCAGCATTACAGCCGGGGCGATGCAATTCCCACGGAAACAGCACTGCAAAGTCGCCTGCATTTAAAACAACATAGTCTTTTTCTTCGATGTTTTCAAAAAACAGCAGGTCGCGTTCCTCTGCGTAATCCTCAACTACTTTTACATCAGCAGTGCGCGGCGCAAAATAAATCTTTTCCGTTCCTTTGCCAAGGTACTGCACATCTATATATTTGTTGTGCGCTTCCGGTTTTTTGGTGCTGCGGTCTGCCGTGGTGTAGTTTTCAACATTGGCATACATTTTTTCGCCGTCCAGCACGTATCTGCCGTCCGCAACTTTGCTGAAATCGGCAGCTGCCAGATATTCCAGCGCTTTGCGGAGGTCTTCGCTTACATAGGGAAGCAGTTTTTCAATATCGTTTTTATGTCCAAATATCATCTTCTCAACCTTCTTTCGTTAAATATTTGTTATATTCTGCACTGCCGCTAAAAATCCTTTGCAAAAAGCCTGCTTTTATTATAAAATTGTGCATATCGCTATTTAAAGAAAGGACGAAACCGTGAGCTATTTAAATGTTACCAACGTATCACATTCTTTTGGCGGCCGCCAGATTCTGGAGAATGTGTCTTTTAAATTAATGCGCGGCGAGCACGTAGGGCTTGTCGGCGCCAACGGCGAAGGCAAATCTACCTTTTTAAACATTGTTACCGGCCATACACTGCCGGATGAGGGAAAAGTGGAATGGCCCGGCAAAGTGACCGTTGGCTACCTTGACCAGCAGAGCACGCTGCAAAAGGGCATGACTATCCGCGAAGTGCTGCGCACCGCTTTTGACGGAATGTACAAGATGGAAGCCGAAATGCTGGAGCTGTACGAAAAAATGGGCGATGCCACTCCCGAAGAAATGGACAAAATGATGGAAACCGTCGGTGAAATACAAACCGAACTGGAACACGGCGGATTTTATTCGCTGGACAGCAAAATTGAAGAAACCGCCAACGGGCTTGGGCTTGGCAGCATAGGGCTCGACCGTGACGTAGCGGAACTCAGCGGCGGTCAGCGCAGCAAAGTGCTTTTAACCAAGCTTCTTCTGCAAAATTCTTCCATTCTGCTTTTGGACGAACCTACCAACTATCTTGACGTTGAACATATTGAATGGCTGACAAAATTTTTGCAGAACTACGAAAACGCCTTTATTTTAATCAGCCACGACATCAGCTTTTTAAATAAAGTGGTTAATGTTATTTACCACCTGGAAAACTGCGAGCTTACCCGTTACACCGGCAACTACGACAAGTTCCAGGAAATGTACGCCATTTACAAGGCGCAGAAAGAAGCGGCTTATGAACGCCAGCAGCAGGAAGTTGCCAAGCTGGAAGACTTTATTGCCCGCAACAAGGCGCGCGTGGCCACTACCAACATGGCAAAAAGCCGCCAGAAAAAACTGGACAAAATGGAAATGATTGAAAAGCCGCGCGAAAAACCCAAAGCGCATTTTCAGTTTAAGGAAGCACGCACACCGAGCCGTTACCTTGCCGTTGCCGAAGATTTGGTGCTTGGCTACGATACGCCGCTTACCCGCCCCGTCAGCTTTAAAATCGAATGCGGGCAGAAAATTGCCATCCGCGGCGTAAACGGCCTTGGCAAAACCACGCTTTTAAAAACCATTTTGGGCATTATTCCGCCCATCAGCGGCAAAATAGAACTGGGGCAGTTTTTGGAGCCCGGCTATTTTGAGCAGGAGGAACGTGAAAAGAACGAGAACACCGCGCTGGAAGATGTTTGGAACGAATACCCCGGCATGACCAATTACGAAGTGCGCGCAGCCCTTGCAGCCTGCGGGCTGACCAACGAACACATTACCAGCAAAGTATTTGTTTTAAGCGGCGGCGAAGCTGCCAAAGTGCGCCTGTGCAAGCTGATGCTGAAAAACGTTAACTGGCTAGTGCTGGACGAACCTACCAACCATCTCGATGTTGACGCCAAAGCCGAGCTTAAACGCGCGCTGATTGATTTTAAGGGCAGCGTGCTTTTAGTATCGCACGAGCCGGAGTTTTACGAAGACTGGATTACAAGCGTCTGGAACATTGAGGACTGGACCACCAAAATAATTTAAAACTAAAAACAGCAAAAAACCGGAGTAAACTTAATTACTCCGGTTAATTTTTTATCTCATGTTTTCGATGAAGTCTTCAAAGGCGTTAATCAAAATCGGATGGCCCGTAACTTTTAAATCGCGCAGGTAAGTGCCGTAAGATTCATACCATTTTTCTTCCATTTCCATGGTAAGGCCTTCTTTTTTGTATTCTTCAATCATTTTTAAAATAAAGCGGTTGGCTTCGCCGGTTTCTTTGTTAACGTTAAGCGGAATGATGCGGGTTTCGGCATCATAGGTTTCAACAGTAACATTCCAGCCGCCTGGCACGGGCGGACGGCGGGTAGCTTTAATTAAATAGCCGGGTGCAAAACCAACATAAGCGCCGCCAAGCGAATTATAAAGCTTTGCTTTAGTAAGCGGATAGCCGTTTTTGTTGCCCCATTTTACAATTTCTTCGCAGACTTCGTTATTATGAATAACGCTGGAAAATTCAGCAGTTGCCAAAACTTCGGACATAGTTTTTACCTCCATATCACTTAATATCTTTTATTGTACTTTATCCACGCGCCAAATTCAATATGCACAGCATTTTTTATGCCCGCTTTAATGTAATTTTTGTGCTTTTATTTTGTAAAGTTGTTTGCACTTTTGCTATATCCTATGCTAAAATAAATTAGCAACTGATTGTAAAACCATCCAAAATATCCGTTTACGGTTTTTTAACGCAAATAATACGAGGTGAAGACTAATGAGCAGGCGCATGACCACTTCCGAAGCAATCAACGAAGCAAGGCGCTGTTTAAACTGTGCCCGTCCGCTTTGCCGCACGGGCTGCCCGATAGAAAACAATATTCCGCAATTTATCCGCGCTTTAAGCGAAGGCAACATCGGGCTTGCCTACGAAATTATCTCCGAGCGCAGCAACCTGCCCGCCATTTGCGGCAGGGTATGCCCGCATGAACGCCAGTGTGAAGCGCACTGCGTTCTGGCCAAAAACAAACACGGCATTGAAATCGGCAGTTTGGAAATGTTTATTGCCGATTTTGCCCACGAAAACAATTTAAAACCGCTGCCTCCTTCTACCGGCAAACGCGGTAAAGTAGCTGTTATCGGCAGCGGCCCGGCAGGCCTTACCGTTGCAGGCGACCTTGCCAAAATGAATTTTGCCGTTACCATTTTTGAAGGCCAGTCCGAACCCGGCGGCATTTTACTGTTCGGTATTCCGGAATTCCGCCTGAACAAAGACGTGGTGCGCCGTGAAATTAAAGAACTGCTGCACCTTGGCGTGGAAATTAAAACAAATACCCTTATCGGTCCCGATTACACCGTTGACGATTTATTCAGCATGGGCTATGACGCAATATTCATGGGTACCGGCACTTCCCTACCGCGTACACTCAACATTCCCGGCAAAGAACTTACCGGCATTTTAACCGCCACCTACTTCCTGCGCATGGTTGTGCTTTCCGACAGCGGCAAACTGGACGAAAGCGAAACATTGCTGCATGTCGGCGATAACGTTATCGTTATCGGCGCAGGCAACGTGGCTATGGACGCCGCACGCACGGCAATCCGCCGCGGCGCTAAAAATGTTACGGTTGTTTACCACAAAACGGAAGCCGAGATTTCCTGCTTCCCCTCCGAATACGAAGCAGCCGTTAAAGAAGGCGTGCAGTTTAACTTTTTGCAACAGCCCATTGCCTACCTTAACAAAAAACAAATGCGCGCGCTTAACGCCATGCGCCAGAAAGCTTCCGAAAGCGACGAAACAGAGCTTGCAGGGCTTTTGGTGCAGAACATTGTTAAAACGGAAGACGGGCAGTTTATTGAAGAAGGCGGCCAGGTTGCCCTGCCGTGCGACTGCGTAATTCTGGCTATCGGCCAGCGCCCGGCGGCAAGAATTGTTTCTACCACCAAAGGCATTCAGGTTGATGACCGCGGCTTTGTTATTACGCGTGAGCGCCCCTACGGCATGACAACACGTGCAGGCGTATTCAGCAGCGGCGATGTGGTACACGGCCCTGCTACCGTGGTGCTTGCCATGAAGGAATCCAAAAAGGTTGCGGCAGGCATTGCGCAGTATATAGACGCAAAAAAGCTGCTGGCAGAATGTGAAGAAGTACCCGAAAACTTAAAATAAGCAAAAAATTAACCACATTGAGCGTTACTGCCCAATGTGGTATTTTTTATGCCCATAAACCTGTTAAGGAAAATTTATCTACATCAGCAAGGCCTTTATCGGTTAAGCGCAGGTGCGGTATTACCGGCAATGCCAGAAACGAAAGCACCATAAACACATTCAGACCTTCCGGCACGCCAAGCTCCGCCGTCCAGTAGCGCAGCTGCTTTAAGCGCCTGTTAACAAATTCCATGCGCTGGTCGCTCATCAGCCCTGCAAACGGCAGCGGCAAAATGGCTTTTATCTCGCCGTCCAGCGCCACGGCAATACCGCCGCCTTCTTTGCGCAGCGCTGCGGCAGCCGTAAGCATATCTGCATCGTTAGTGCCCGCCACAATTAAATTGTGCGAATCGTGTGCAACGGTAGAAGCAACTGCCCCGCGTTTTAATTTAAGCCCCTGTACAAAGCCAAGCCCAACATTGCCTGTTGCATGGTAGCGCTCAAACACTGCCAGCTTTAAAATATCACGCGAAGTATCGCTTACGGCCTCGCCGTTAATGCACAGAGGCTTTTCCAAGCGCGCTTCGGTTAAAATCTGCTCCGGCACAATGCTGATAACCTTAATATTTTTATCAGCCTCTGCCATGATTTTCAGCCTGCTGCTGTCCAAATCCTTAATGTTTGTTCCTGCAGCGGCGGGTTTAATATAAGGCTCGTTCTCCCACAGCAATTTGCCGTTTTGTACAACTTTTTTGCCGTTTTTAAATACAAACTGCGGCGTAAAGTCCTGTAAATTGGTCAGCACGTTAATATCTGCCAGATAGCCAGGCGCCAAAGCGCCCCTGTAATGCAGGCGGAAACGTTCGGCCGTGTTCAGAGTTGCCATCTGCAAAAGCATTTCTGCCGGGTAGCCGTGCGTAACGCCAATTTCCAGCATATAGTTAATGCTGCCCTGCGTTACCAGTTCATCCAGATGGCGGTCGTCCGTTGCCATGCAGCAGCGGCGGCTGTTCAACGGTGTAACGCACTGTAACAGTTCCAGCAGGTTGTGCGCACCGCTTGCCTCGCGCAGCATTAAATAGCAGCCGCGGCGTATTTTTTCAATGCCCTCCTGCCAGGTTGTAGCCTCATGGTCGCTTGTTACACCGGCAGCAAGGTAAGCGTTTAAATCGCTGCCGCTGATGCCCGGCCCGTGCCCGTCGCAAATGCCTCCGCGCACCAGCGCCATTTTTTTCATTACGCCCTCATCGCCGTACAAAACGCCGGGGTAATTCATCATCTCACCCAAGCCAAGTACGCGCGGATGCCTCAAAAACGGCTGCAAAGCATCTGCTTCCAGCACTGCGCCGCTTGTTTCCATGCCCGTTGCCGGTACGCACGAAGGCAGCATAAAGAACACGTCAAGCGGCATATTTTCCGTTTCCTCCAGCATCCACTGCAAGCCTTCCGTGCCAAGCACGTTGGCAATTTCATGCGGGTCGGCAAAAATGCCGGTAACGCCGTTTAACAGCAGCAGGCGCGCCAGCTCGCGCGGAGCAAGCATTGTACTTTCAATGTGCATATGCGCATCCAGAAAGCCCGGCGTTAAATATTTGCCCGCCATGTTGTATTCTTCCGCGCCCTTGTAGCTGCCGATACCGGCAATCACGCTGCCGCATACGGCAACATCGGCCGTTTCCCACTCGCCGGTAAAGCTGTTAAACACATTGCCGCCCTTTAAAACAAGGTCAGCCTTTTCCAGCCCGCGGGCAATACGCAGCAGCCTTTGTTCAAATTCTGCGTCACGCATAATCTTACCTCATGTTAATAAACTGCAAATCTACGCCGAAATCTCCCGCTTTTAAAGTTTGTATTACGGCCTGCAAATCATCTTTTTTAGCGCCGCTGATTCTTACCTGGTCATCCTGCATCTGTGCAGTTACTTTTAATTTGGTAGCTTTAACGGCGGCAATAATAGCTTTGGCCTTTTCTTTGGGAATACCCTGCAAAATATTCAGCGTCTGCCTTACAGTGCCTTTGGTGGCAGGCTCAACCTTGCCCAGTTCCAGGCAGCGCAGCGGAATGCCGCGTTTAGCCATGCGCGCACGCAGAATGTCGATAATCGCATTCAGTTTGTACTCGTCTTCGGCGGCAATTTTAATGCATTTTTCTTCCAGCTCAATGCTGGCGTCGCTGCCGCGGAAATCGTAACGCTGGGCAATCTCCTTTTTGGTCTGGTTAACGGCGTTGTCCATCTCCTGCATATCCACCTGAGAAACAACGTCAAAAGAACTGTCTTTAGCCATTTATATAATCACTCCATTCTTGTATTGTGCTTATATTTTATCATAACATGTTCAATTTGGCACCTTTTTGCTTGCGCAGATATAAACTAACCCCCGATACATAAAGTACCGGGGGTTTAAACAGCCTTCCCTCATTTGGCCATTAGTCGATAATGTTGTGCTGATATTCGTTGTACTGAGCTTTCAGTTTCTGCATAATTTCTGCCATTTCCAGCTGCAAATTGGAAGCTGCGTCAAAGTCGCCTCTTGCAAATGCTTCGCGGGTCATGGTAAACAGGCTCGGCTGCTCGGTAACGTCTTTAGCCATGGTGTTGCGCATTGCGGCGATTTTTTCCCACATTGCCGCATCATGCGTGGTATGGTTATCATCGTCATGCAGTTTTTTCATCAGGCAGATTTCCTTATGATATTCAGGAATAATTCTGTTCAGAAGTTCCGTCTGCCAACGGATTAAAGCTCCTTTGGCAAAGGATTCGATAAATTCTTTTTTAAGAATGTTGCCGGTGGTAAGCACGGCAATTTTTTCCGGATAGTTTTTAATGGCGCACATGTTTTCCCAAACGGTTGCGGGCGGTTTGCCAAACAGGTGGGCACGTTCTTCTTCGTTGTAGTCTTCAAATACGTCATGCTCGCTGCGGTATTCTCTGTCTTTTTCAAGGTAGAAGCCTTCGTCGCCCGCTTTTTTGGACAGCTCGTTTTCCATTTCCTTAAGCGTTTTGCCGGATTCCACGCAGGCTTTAATGCCGTCCAGCATGGAAATGTAGAAAGCTGCAATGGCAAGGTAGGTATTGGTATACGGGTTCGGGGAACGCATTTCAATACGGGTTGCCATCGGGCTGTCGATATCGCGGATTAAGCCTGCCAGAATGGTACGGTTACGGGAAGGTACTTCCGGGCTGAGGCCGAGCGAAGTTACGATGCAGACAGGTGCTTCAAAGCCGGGTTTCAAACGGTTCAGAGAGTCGATAGTGGAAGAAATAAAGGGGTTAATTACTTCGTAGTTTTTCAAAAGCCCCATCATGGAACCATAACCAACGGCAGAAAGGAATTCTGTGTGCATATCTTTCGGTGCAAACAGGTTAACAACTTTGCCGTTTTTCATTTTGGCAGCAATGCCAACGTGGGTATGCTCGCCGCTGCCGGCAACGCCCGGAACGGGTTTTGCCTGGAAGGAAACTTCAAGGCCGTTCAGGCGGAAAATTTCTTTAACGATGATGCGCGCCAGAAGTTCGTTATCGGCAGTTTGTACGCCGTAGCTGTATTTCCAGTCTACTTCCAGCTGTTCCATAACGTGGGTCATATGGCCGTTGTCGTCAATCTGCCCGCGCACGCCGCCGCATTCTTTATGGCCCATTTCCGGCCCAAGGCCATAGGCTTCCAGCATTTCCACGGTTTGTTCCAGCGCGGTGCGCACGTTGCCGCGGCAGCGCTGCCAATATTGTTCCTGCATCATCTGCGAGGAACTTAATGCTTCAATCGGAGCATCTTCACGCGGGGATTTTACCCAGAATTCCAGTTCGGTTGCGCAGGTGAAAATAATTTTTTCAATATCTTCACAGCTGATATGTTCCAAACCTGCAACCTGCGGATGCTTTTTAAAGAGCTCCAGCAGTTCTTTTTCAACATAATCCAGCGTATCGTGCAGAATAGAGCGGGAGTCAACGCGTACGTTGTTGTGTACAAGGAAGCACGGAATACGCAGCGTGCCAACCATTCTGCCGGTGGCGGAATCGAAATGTTCGTAGTTATAGTCAATATACCAGTTTACGCTGCTGTCGATTTTCATATCAACGCGGGCGTTATTTAAAGTAGCAATGCCGGTAAGCACAACGGAGCTGCCATCGGTCTGGGCAGCCATGCCTTCCAGAAAGCCGTCAATATCTTTCAAAAACAGGCTGATAGGCACTTTTTCGTCGGTATCGTTGCCTGCAAAATCCACACCCATAAAGGAAACGAATTTAATTTCCGGGTGCGCTGTTAAAATCTCGGTCAGTGTTTCTCTGTTCTGTTCTTCGGGGCTGATAACATAAAGCATATCGGGGTTCATCATTTCGGTCACCTGCGGCTTTGCGCCGCGCTCCTTTCATTTAATTAAAATAATTAAAACAAAAATAAAATACAAAAGACCCTGCTACTTGGGCATACAAATAGCAGGGTCTCCATTGACCACATTTGTATTATAACAAATAATTTTCTCCGCGTCCAGTAAAATCTTTCCGGTTTTGTAAAAATTTTAACGCTTGCCCAAAAAGCGGATGAGTATTTCCTCCAGCATTTCAAACTGCCTGCCGCCGTAGCGGATATTGGCGTTAAAATCTGCCAGTGCCAGCATAAATTCCGATAAGCCGTGCGCAGTAAAATTGCGGCACTGCTCCATTAATTTTTTTACGGCATAGGGCGACATTTTTAAAGCGGAAGCCGCCATTTGCTGATTCATTCCCTGCGCCGCCAGCTCTTTAACCTGCGCCAGACGGCGTACCTGAAAGGCAATCAAGCCGCTGACGGCTATCGCGCTGCCGCCGTGTTTCTTTTCGTTCTGCAAAAGCTCCAGCGCTTCGGGCAGGTTCTTTTGGGCAATGGCGTTTAAAAGAGCAAAGCGAGAAACTTCAGGCAACGAAGAAAACACCGCTTCAACGTCGGCTTTTGTCCAGATGCGCCGTTTGCCGCCGTAAACGTACAGCTTTTCTATTTCCTGCTCAAGCAAAAGCAGCGGCGCGGTATCGGCCGCGGAAAGATATTCCATTACCGTCTGTTCCGCATCATATTCAAAACGGCAGCCGCGTTTTTTTGCTTCGGCATCAAGCCACGGCTTAAGCTGGTACGGCTTCAGTGGTTTACATTCGCAGGCCGCGCCTTCTGCTGCCAGCATTTTATAAAGTCGGCCGCGCTTGTCTATTTTGCTTACGCTGATAAACAAATGGCAGAACTCCGGTATGTTTGCCAAAATTGCTTCCAGATTTTCTTTCTGCTTTTTTTCGGCGGCAAAAATTTTATCGTCGCTGATGATGACGAGGCTGCTGCCGCCAAAGAACGGATAAGTGTTAACGGCGGCATTAAGCCTTTTTAAATCCGTATCGCGGTCGAAAACGCTTATCTCCATATCTTCATCCGCCGCGCTGCCAAAAACATATTTTTTTATGCAGGCTGCGGCTTTGCTGCGGTAATAGTTTTCTTCGCCGTACATTAAAATAACGTTGGGCAGGCTTTCGCCTTTCTCCAGTATTTCTATCAGTTTTTCCGGTGCCAGTTCCATAAAATCACCTTAAAAAAATTCTTTGTCGTACCTATAACTATACCATTGCATGCGTCCTTCGTCAAAACATACTTTTACCGCGCCAAGTTTATCGGTGCGCAGCACTTTGGCCCCGGCGGCCTGCAAACGCTGCACGGCATCACGCGCCGGATGCCCGTAACGGTTATCCGCACCAACGGAAATTACCGCAAGCCGCGGCTTGGCCTGTTTTAAAAACAGCGGCGACGAAGAATAACTGCTGCCGTGATGGGCAACTTTTAAAACATCGGCCGGTTTTATTTTGGCTGCTGCCGCAAGTTCTATGTTTTCATCGGCATCGCCGGTAAACAAAATGCTGCCTTCGGGTTCGGCTATGCGCATAATTACGCTGCTTTCGTTGCCTCCGCCTTCGGATTTTCCTGACGCCAGAACTTCAATGCGGCATTTGCCAAGCGTATATACACTGCCCTCAGCCGCTTCTAAAATATTTTGCGGCTTAATATAGTGCAGCAGTTTTTGTACATCTTCCGAAGGTTTTTCCTGCGGCAGCAGCAGCTTATCAACTTTTACAAGGCGCGCAAGCCCTGCCGCTCCCCCGGCGTGGTCATGGTGCCCGTGGCTCAGCGCCAAAAGGTCAACTTTTTCAACGCCGAGATACCGCAGATACGGCACAATAATGCGGCTGCCAGTATCAAAGTTTCCCTGCAAACCGCCGCAGTCCACAATAATATTATGCCCGTCCGTTGTCTGCACCAAAGCGGCATCACCCTGCCCCACGTCCATAAAATGCACGGTAAAAGGCTGCGGCGTAAAAATTTTGTATGCCGCCAAAATAGTTATGCCGGCCGAACAAATTGCGGCTGTGTACCTGCGCTCCGTTTTGCTGAACCAGTTACTATTAAACAGCGCGGCAAGCATTATGTAATACAGCACAAAGCACGCCGCAGGCAGGTGCGGAACGTTAACTGCCGCCGCAGGCAGCGCCGCGAGGAAACTGACGGCGTTAAGCAGCGGCTGCATGAAAATTCCGGCGGCGTAAATTAAATACGTACCGGCAAAAGGCAGGCACAGCCCGGCAAGTGCGGCTATTACCAAAATTTCCATAGCAGGCACAAGCAAAATATTAGCGGCAAAGGTTACAAGCGAAAGCTGGTTAAAATGCCATAATAATAGCGGCAGGGAGGCAAGCTGCGCCGCAAGCGTAATGGCAAAACCTTCGCATACAAGTACGGGTTTTAAAAATTGCAGCCGCTCTTTAAGCTGCGGGTAAATAAATATCATCCCGCCGGTTGCCGCAAACGAAAGCTGAAAACCTGCATCAAGCAGCCATAAAGGGTTATATATTAAAAGCAGCACTGCCGCCGCGCAAAAAATATTGCCGCTTTGCGCCTTTTTGTAAGTACCGGCACCGGCAAGTGCAACCGCACTCATAATGAATGACCGCCATACCGGTGCGCTGCCGCCGCATAACAGCGCATACAAAAATAGCAAAAGAAGCACCGTTATTATCTGCGCTTTGCCGCGCCTGCCGATAATTAAAATTAAAAAGCCTGCCACCAGCGCCATGTGCGTGCCCGATACCGATAATATATGAGCAAGTCCGGTTACGGAAAACGCTTCGCGCGTTGCTTCGCTTAAGCCGTCATAACCGCCGAGTGCCATGCCGCACAATACTGCCCCTGCTTCGCCGTCAACCGTATCTGTTATTTTCTGCCGCAGCCCCAGTGCAAATAAAAAGAATTTATCGCTGATATCCGCTTCGCCCATAACCTGCAAAGCCGCCTGTTTTACAGACATTCTGCCCTGAAGGCCCTGCTGTAAATTCCAGTTTTCGCTGTTAAAGCTGCCGGGATTGGCAAAACTGTTGAGGCTTTTTAATGTGCCGGTAACGGCAGCGCTGCCGGCCGTAAAATCTTTAACTTTGGCATTCTGCACAAACACGCGCATATTGCCGCGAGCTTCACGTAATTTACCGCTGCCTGTTTGCAGCGCAGTACACTCAAGTATAAACCCGGTGCCTTTTTCCCGTTTTTTCAGCGTCAGCAAATCAACATTGCCGTACACCGTTACCTTTTGCCCGATATAATTTTTAATATCCGCAGTGTGCGGCTGCATAGCCTTACTGCCTGCCGCCATGCCGCACAAGGTAAAAAATATAAGGGCTAATATGGCCGCGCCGTAAGTTTGCGGCTTAAATTTTGCCGCCGCTGCCATAAGCACGGCAAAAACCGCCGCCAGCGCTGCATAAACGCTAAAATACTGCGGCATTAAAATACCGGCGTAATCACCGGCTGCAAAAAGCGCGGCCGCCGCCGCAAACCATGTTTTCATAAATCAAGCCAGGGCTGCATTTTCTTAAACTTTGCCTGCCCTATGCCCTTTACGTTCATAAGGTCCTCAATTCTGGCAAAGCCGTGGGCAGAGCGGTATTCCACAATGCGCTGCGCCGTTACCGCGCCAACGCCCGGAAGTGTTTCCAGTTCTTCCGCCGTGGCAGTGTTTAAATGTACCTTGCCCGTTAAATCTGTTTCGCTTTCCTGCGCAGCATTGTAAGAAGCGCTGCCCTGCGCTGCCGCTTCCGCACTGCTTGCAGTGGTATTTACAGCGGCAAGCCTGCGCCGTTCTTTTGCGCTCAGGCGCGGAACATTAACCTGCATGCCGTCCTTACATATTTTTGCAAGGTTTACTTTGTCCTTATTGGCTTCTTCCGTCATTCCGCCTGCGGCGGCAATAGCCTCCACGGCTCTGCTTCCGGGCGCAATTTCGTGCAGGCCCGGGTTTGCCACAGCGCCGCTTACATAAACCGTTATTTTCGCTTCTTCTTTTTCGCTTGCCGTTACAGCCTGCTGTTCAATTTTTAAAACATCAGCTTCGCGCTCATGCGGCCAAAAAGCAGCCAACAAACAAAAAACCACTGCCACGGCAACGGCCATTATTTTTTTATTCAGTTGTGCCATCTGTTCAACTCCTGACAAAATAAAAAACTCCCCGGATTAAATCCAAGGAGTTTTTATAAATTTAACCTGTTACGGTTTTACAACGATATTAACCAGACGGCCCGGTACGCAGACAACTTTAACAATTTTAGAAGTGTCAACAGTTTCTGCAATATGCGGTTCGGCAAGGGCGAGTTTTTCCAGCTCGTCTTTGGTGGCAGCAGCAGGAACAACGAGGCGTCCTTTAAGTTTGCCGTTAACCTGCAAAGCAATTTCAATATTATCCACTTTCATGGCTGCTTCATCATATTCAGGCCATTTTTCTTCGTGGATGCTGCCTTCTTCAGAAATTACGCCGTGCCACAGTTCTTCCGTAATATGCGGAACGAACGGAGAGAGCAATTTCAGCAGGTTGGAAACAACTTCGTAAATAAGGCCGGCATGCGGAGTTTTTTCTGCTTCTTTATAAGCATACAAGGCATTAACCAGTTCCATCATGGCACTGATGGCTGTGTTAAAGTTAAAGCGCTGCTCAATGTCATCCGTTACCTTTTTAATGCTGGTATGCAGTACGCGGCGCAGCTCTTTGCCTGCTTCGCTCAGTTCTGCCGGATTATACTGCGTAACTTTTTCTGCCAGCACATCCTGGTAATAGTAAACTATACGCCATACCCTGCTCAGGAAGCGGAAGGATCCTTCAACGCCCTGGTCGCTCCACTCAAGTTCTCTTTCGGGCGGTGCGGCAAACATAATAAACAGCCTTGCCGTATCTGCGCCGTATTTGCCGATAATTTCTTCCGGCGAAACAACGTTGCCGAGAGATTTACTCATTTTGGCGCCGTCTTTAATAACCATGCCCTGAGTCAGAAGGTTAGTAAACGGTTCTTTATAATCTACAAGGCCTGCGTCGTGCAGAACTTTCATAAAGAAGCGGGAATACAAGAGATGCAGAATTGCATGCTCGATACCGCCGATATACTGGTCAACAGGAGACCAGTAATTTACTTTGTCTTTTGCAAACGGTGCTTTATCGTTTTTCGGGTCGGTATAGCGCAGATAATACCAGGAGGAGCACAGGAAGGTGTCCATAGTATCGGTTTCACGTCTTGCAGGCTTGCCGCATTTCGGGCAGGTGCAGTTTACAAAGCTTTCGGAAGTTGCCAGCGGGGATACTGCACCGGCGTCAAACTTAACATCCTCCGGCAGCATAACCGGCAGCTGGTCTTCCGGCACAAGCACTTCGCCGCAGTCCGGGCAGTAAATAACCGGAATCGGTGCGCCCCAGTAACGCTGGCGGCTGATTAACCAGTCGCGCAGGCGGTAATTTACACGGCGTTTGCCGATGCCCATTGCTTCAATCTTGTCTTTTATTGCTTCCATACCGGCATGCAGCTCCATACCGCTGAACTCGCCGGAATTAACAAGCACGCCTTCCTTTTCTTCATAGGCGTCGGTCATATCTTCTAATTTAAGCTCTTTATCCTTGGGGTTAATTACAACAATTTTCTCAAGGCCGTATTTATCCGCAAACATCCAGTCGCGTGCATCATGGGTAGGTACGCCCATAACCGCGCCAGTACCGTAATCATAAAGTACATAGTTGGTAATCCAAACCTGCACTTTTTTGCCGGTAAGCGGGTGGATGCAGTAGCAGCCGGTAAACAGGCCCTCTTTTTCAGATTCGCTGGAAGTACGTTCAATATCGGACTGGTTTCTTACACGGTCGCAGAAAGCTTTAATTTCTTCGGCTTTCGGGTTGTTTACGCACAGTTTTTCAACCAGCGGATGCTCAGCGGCAAGTACAACATAGGTAACGCCGTAAATCGTATCCGGGCGGGTGGTGTAAACAGGAATGCGTTCGCCGATTTCCGGGAAATCGAAGCTGAATTCCAAACCTTCGCTGCGGCCAATCCAGTTGCGCTGCATAGTTTTAACGCGTTCCGGCCAGCCTTCAAGAAGGTCAAGGTCTTTTAAAAGTTCGTCTGCGTAATCGGTAATTTTAAAGAACCACTGTTCCAGGTCTTTTTTTACTACTTCGTGGTCGCAGCGCCAGCATTTACCGTCAATAACCTGTTCGTTGGCAAGTACGGTGTTGCAGGTGTTGCACCAGTTAACGGCCGATTTCTTTTTAACAGCCAGGCCGCGTTTGTAGAACAGTTCAAAGAACCACTGGGTCCATTTATAATAATCGGGTTTGCAGGTAGTTACTTCGCGGTCCCAGTCGTAAGAAAGGCCGAGGCGTTTCTGCTGGCGCGTCATATTGGCAATGTTTTCCATCGTCCATTTTTTCGGCGGAATGCCGTGTTTAATAGCGGCGTTTTCCGCCGGCATGCCGAAGGAATCCCAGCCCATGGGGTGCAGCACGTTAAAACCGTTCATAGTACGGAAACGGGCTACAACATCGCCAATGGAATAGTTGCGGACATGGCCCATGTGCAGATTGCCGGAAGGATACGGGAACATTTCCAGCACATAAGATTTCGGGCGGCTGCTGTCCATCTCTGTTTTAAAAGTTTTGTGTTCTTCCCAATAAGCTTGCCATTTTGCTTCAATCTCATGGGGATTATACTTTTCCTGAATCATATTTTTCAACCTCGCAAATAAAGCTATTTATAGATAATACCCTTAAAATTATATAGCTTACAGGATTTAAAGTCAATTATAAATACCCTGCACCTGCATTAATATCGCCAAAGTGTAAAAAATATGATACAATCAAAGAAGATTTTACATAAGAAGGAGACAGCATGAGCCTTTTTGCTATCGGTGACTTTCATTTATCGGGCGAACCGCCTGCCAAACCAATGGAAGTTTTCAGCCCGAACTGGGAAAACCATTTTGAAAAAATACGCCGTAACTGGCTGACTAAAATTACAGAAACGGATACCGTAATTATCTGCGGCGACACCTCGTGGGCCATCTCGCTGGAGGCTGCCATGCAGGATTTAAACCGCATTGCCGCCCTGCCGGGTCAGAAAATCATTCTGCGCGGCAACCACGATTACTGGTGGACTTCGCTGAAAAAAATGCAGCAGGCCACGGAAGGCAATTTTATGTTTTTACAGAACAACTTTTTTGCCTGCGGCGACGTTGCCGTCTGCGGTTCGCGCGGGTGGATTCTGCCGTCGTCGGAAGCGTTTGCGGATGACGACAGGCATATTTACCTGCGTGAAGGCATAAGGCTGGAAAATTCGCTTGCCACCGCCAAAAACGCAGGCTTTAACAAATTTGTTGCCGCCCTGCATTACCCGCCGCTGTATAAAGCGGACGAAGAAACCATATTTACGGAACTTTTTGCCAAATACGGCGTTGAGCACTGCGTTTTCGGGCATATCCACGGGCAGGACGCCGGCAATATTTTTGAAGGCGAAACCCGCGGCGTAGCTTATAAGCTTGTAAGCTGCGATACGCAGAACTTTATGCCGCAACTTGTGCTGCCGTAAAAACTGCCATTGTGCCAAAAATTTTATTTCAAACCTTATTCCGCACTCATCCGGGTGCGGATTTTTTATTGCTGTTTTAAGCGGTACGCCGTTACAAAAGGCTGCAAAACGCTTTCATCACGCGTAAACGTTACTCCGTCTTCAACAATCAGCCTGCCGTCGCAAAGGGCAATGCCGTTTACGCAAGCACCGCTTTTAACGGTAATTTCGTATTTTGAAAGCAGCAGCGCTTTGCCGAGCACGGCATTTTTGCCTATTTCAATCTGCCCGTCGCTGATAATAACGCAAAAATCCGGCATTTTGGTGCCGTCAGCAATAAAAATGCTCATTTTGGAAACAAGCACGCCTTCGCCTTTGATGTTTTTGGAGCTTGATGCAATGCTTTTGCTGTAATTGCCGTCATCATAATACAGTGCGCCGCCAAGCCCGTATTCTTCAAATGTGCTTTTGGAAGGAAAATCCATTTCCTTAAATGCGGCAAAATTTTTCACATCAAGGCTTTGTAAAATTTCACCAAGTTCACCGGCATAAGCAATGCCTTCCGGCAGATTTTCCGCGCCCAGCAAACTTTTACCCGCAGCAAGCGTATAACGTTTACCAAGTTCCGCAATTTGCTGTGGCAAAGCTATTTTAAGCTGCTGTAAAGCAAAAGTTTCGCCTCCTGCTTCTGCCTGTACGCTGTATTTTTTTATGCCGCCAGAAGTGTTTTCTTCAAATATTCCTGCTTTAAGCGTGTAATTGCCGGGGTACAGCTTTTGCGGCGGCAAATTAATTCCGCCTTCCGGCAGGCTGCCGTTTTCAAAAGCGGCTTTTGCAAGTGCCTGCACTGCAAATTGCAGCTGGCGGCGCAAAATACGCCTGCTGTTTTCTTCCGCTTCCTGGCGCACCCAGTACGCCGCCGCATGCAGGCATACCGCCGCACACAAAATACCTGCCAGCACCGCTGTGCCTATGCCGCCGCGGCAATCTTTTAAAATTTTATTAAAAACTGCCATTTGCCAAAACATAAACTTCCGTAAATTTTTTGCTGCGCCCGCTTGCATTATCTTTAAATTCCAAAGTTAGCTTAATTTTATCTGCGGCAAGCTGCTCCGATTTTATGGACTGCAAAGTAACCTCCGCCAGCGAAAGCGGGTTTACTCCGCGCGTGGAATTATATTTAATTTCGCGTGCCAGCGCGCCGCCGCTGCGGTAAAAAGTTACCTGCCTGTTGCCGTACACTTCGGTGCAAACAATTTTATCATTACTCCCCGTTGTTATTTTTAACCTGCTGCTGTTTAAAAGCAGTTCGTGTTCAATAAAACTCTGGCTGTAACGTGCGGCACGGTATAAAAGCAAGTCGCTTTTTAAATTTTGCCACGAAGCCGCAAAGGCAGAAAGCCCGTTATAAAAAATAACGGCGCAAATACCGGCAGCGGCAAGTGCCGCACAGGTTTCCGCAAGTAAATAGCCTTTGTTATTCACCGCCGGTTACCACGCTTGCCAGCATTTTCCCGCTGCTGTTTTTAACCGTTACATAATAAAACGCCCCTGTAAGGCCGGGGCAGTAAAACTCAGTTTTTTCAACGGCAAACCCTGCCTGCTGCAAAGCTGTTTCGTCATAAGCGCCAGCGGCCGCATTAAACGCTTCTGCCGCCGCATTGCGCTGCACCATTAACTTTATGCCGCTTATATATGCGCCAACCGCGCTTACGCAGATGATTACTGCCGCTGCCAGGCACACTAAAACTTCCGCCAGCAAATAGCCTTTGCTGCCCTTCATTTAAACACAACCCTCCCGGTAACAGGCTGTACCTGCAGCCATTTGCTGATGGTTTTATCCTGACGGCATTTAATAATATAGTTATTAGCTGCCGAAGGCGCTCCTTCACCGGAAAATTTCAGCGCGTTAAAATGCTGGTCAAAATATAACCCATTTTCAAACTTTCTTAAAACAGAAAGTTTGCCGCCGTAATAAATGCGGTAACCGCCTTTATCGGCATCCATTTCCAAACGGCTTTTGCCGCTCATATCGTAAAAAGAATACTGCTGCAAAGCCGCAATATCACCGGCAAGGCATTGGGCAGCGCGTTCTGCCTGCATTTTCAGCAGATACTTCTGCACGCCGCCGTAAGCGGGCACCAAAAAAGCAGCAGCCATTGCCGTAAGCCCTGCCGCTGCCAAAAACTCTGCCAGCCCGAAGCCCTTATTCTTCAGCGTCACTGCTGCCATCGGATGTTACCGATTCACCGTCCGCATTTTTGCCTTTCAAAGTATATGTCAGCTTGTCGCCGGAAGGAGTGTACACCAGCTCCGTTCCGGTAGCATCCTCAAACTTCTTGCCTTTGGCAATGTATTCGTCCACCAGGTCGCTTAAAGCGCTCGGGCAGGTGCCGTTATCCATTTTATAAAGCAAAATGGCGTTATCAATTGTTGCCAGGTCGCTTTCAAGACGGGCGTTTTTAGCGCGTCCGGCTGCGCTGTCGAGCGACGGCAAAAGCATGGCGCCCAAAACGCCTAATAAAGCCACTACCGCTAAAACTTCCAATAAAGTAAACCCGGCATTGCCGCGTAATTTGTTAAACAAATTATAACCCCTTCCATAATCAAAATCCGGGCAGCGCGCCCGATAAGGAAAACATTGGTGCAGCCACAGCCAGAATAACAGCCGAAACAACCCCGGCCGCCACTGTTAAAAGCAGCGGCTCCAGCACTGTTTTTAAATTTTTCAGCGTATCGTCAAAACGGTACTGCAAAATTTCTGCGGCACGCATTAACATTTCCGGCAGGCGTCCCGTTTCGGCCCCCACGCCGATAAATTCCGCACTTAAACTGCCAAATAACGGTTTTGCCTTTAATGCCGCCTCTGCCGGGTTAACGCCGCGCAGCACGTCAGCGGCAAAAACTTCCGCCCTGCGGCACAGCCCGGCCTCCCCCAACGCCGAACCTGCAATCTGTGCCGCCTGCGGCAGAGGTATGCCGCCGTGCAGAAGCAGCGCCAGTACTTTGTTAAAGCGGATTTCCAGATACAGTTCTTTTTGCGCTTTAAAAAACGGTATCTTAAACACAAGTTCAAGTAGCTGTTTTCGCCGCGCCGCCGCAATTACCAAAACAGCAAACAGCAATACGCACACTGCCGGCATATTAGCGGCTAAAAATTCCTGCACATCAAAAAGCAGCTTTAAATACGGCGGAAGCTGGGCATTCATCGAAGCATACAAATCTTTAAACAGCGGCAGAACCTGCACAATAAATAAAACTGCCGTTGCCAACGAAGCTGAAAAAAGAAAGAGCGGATACAAAGATATATTTTTAAGAAAACGCTTCATCTGCACCTGCAATTTATAATATTCTGCCAGTTCTTCCAGCATTTCGCATAAAATGCCGCCGTTTTCACCTGCTTCGGCCACCGCTGCAGGCAGTGCGCCCCATACCTCATGCCTGTTTTTTATGCAGCCTGCAAAACTCGTGCCCATTTTTAAATCGCGCTCAATGCCAAGGCAAAGCTGCGCCGTCTTTGGCGGCAGGCGCTCTGCCAATACGCCAAGCGACTTTAAAAGCGGCAGCCCGCTGTTAAGCATCAGCGCCAGCTGGCTGAAAAACACTGTTTTTTCTTCATCGGTTAAACTGTTTTTAGTTTTGCTAAACTTAAACAGCCCCTGCTTTTTTGCCAGGACACTTGCTGTCTTTTCCTGCTGCAAAAGGGTTAAATAACCATAATTGCTGCGCACAAAAGCCGCCGCCTCAAATTCGCTGGCAGCACTGTAAACTCCGCTTCGGCTCACGCCGGAAGAATCTACCGCTTTCCACCTGTACTGCTGCACCACTGCACCCCTTTCCGGGTAATTGATATTCGCCGGTGCAGAAACTTTTCCCACAAATTCTGTTTTTATTTGTGAAAAATTTGTAAAATAACAAAACACTCCGGCAACGATTTTATCCGTACCGGAGTGTTTTATTATTTCATTTTATGCTTTTTACACCAAACCCATCCATTTCCAGTATGTCGCGCCTAAAAGCATTATCAGCGCAAAGGCTATAAGCGTAAGCGGTATGCCCGATTTTACAAAGTCGTTAACTTCAAAAGTATCGGTGCCGTAAGCAATCATGTTCTGCGGTGCGTTTACAGGCAGTATAAAGCCGAAGCTTACAACGTACTGCAAAATCATCGTCATGCCTACTACATTAACGCCCGGCGTTTTAAGCTGCTGCAGTACGGAAATTATTATCGGTATAATGGCCGATGCAAGGCCGGTGGCACTGGCAAAGCCCATGTGTATTACAATAAGGAAAATGGTCATTATAGCCAGCACCATTAAAGTGGTAGAACTTTCCAGCGCAAAGATGGAAACTATCTGGTTGGCAAGCCAGGTTGCAGCTTTTGTGGAAAGCAGCGCGCTGCCGAGCGAAATGCCCACGCCGAACAGCACAACCGTGCCCCAGTTAATTTTATTTACGGTTTCGTTCCAGTGCATTACGCCGATTTTAGGCAGCATTAAAAGTGTTATCGCCACCATGGTACTGGTAGAAGTATCTATGCTGTGCAAAACTTTTTCGGTAGTCCAGAAGAACAGCAGGCACAGCGAAATTACCAAAAGCTTTAATTCGTCGGCGCTTATTTTGCCCATTTCTTTCAGCAGGCGTGTTACCGTAGCCTGCCCGCCGGCAATTTCATCAATTTCAGGCGGCATAATGTGCAGCATCAATTTATAAAGCGCGGCCGACATCAGCACGGCAAACGGTGCAGCGGCAATAAACCAGTCCAGCCACGAAATATCAACGCCAAGCGTCTGGCTGATGAAGTTTACCGCAACCATATTCTGCGCCGCCGCAGTTTTTATGCCTACATTCCATACGCTGTCAACCTGCGCCACGGTAATCATCAGCATGCCTGCAAAACGGCTTTTCAGCGGTACGCCGAAGGCTTTAATCATGCCCATAACAATGGGGACAAGGCAGGCAACGCGCGCCGTTGTGCTCGGCACAAAAAAGCTTAAAATAAAGCCGCATAAAATAACGCCCAGCAAAACGCGGTTTGCTTTGGCCCCTACTTTGGAAAGTATCATCAGGGCAATACGTTTATCAAGCCCGGTTTTGGTCATGGCTGCCGCCAGAAACATAGCCGCCGCTACAAGGCAGAAGGCCGTTGACGAAAACCCTTTCAGCGCCATTCCGAGCCCGGCACTTGTGCCGTACAGCCTGCCTGTTGCCTCGTTAGGCGCAAAGCCAACCAGAAGGGCAATTAAAACCATTATCACGCCCGCACTTACAGGATACGAAATAGCCGTTGTTGCCCAGACAATTACAGAAAACACCATAACCCCAATCATCCTGTGCCCTGCTACCGACAGGCCTTCCGGCGTGGGAAGAAGCACAATAACAGCCAGAACAGCAAGCGCAATATAAAACCCAAAGCGTTTCATAAAACCCGGCTGAGCCTGTTTTAAAGCAGTTTCCTTTCTCATAAAAACACATCCCCTCAAACAAAAATTAAAATAAAAAAGAGGCCTGCGCATTAAAACGCAAGCCTCTTTGCTTAAACAAATTATAACACTTTCACGCCAGAAGGACAATAGTTTTCATTGTAAGTATTGTTACATTCCTTTGTTATATTTAAAGCTGTCCAGCGTGGTATGAATTTTTTTTGCAAGGCTGTCGGGCAGTCCTTCAATATTAACGTTCAGGAAGCCGCGCACAATGGTTGCCGTAGCGTCGTCCTCGCTCATGCCGCGCGCCATAAGGTACTCAATTTCTTCGGGGTTAATGCGGCCAACGGCAGCTTCGTGGCTCATTTCAGCGTTGCCTGTCTGTGCGTCAAGCTCCGGAATTGCCAGAATATAACCTTTATTGCTCAGCATCAGGCCGTCGCATTCCAGATGAGCGCGCACGCCTTCAACTTTGCCAATCATGCAGCCGCGGTTAATAACTTCGCCGCCGGTAGAAATGGTGCGGGTAATAGATTCGGCACGGCAGCCGTCCGCGTTAAGCACAACCCTGCCGCCGATATCAAGGTGCGAGCCTTCCGGCGCAACCAGAATGGAGTTCAGGCGTGCAACGGCGTTTTTGCCGTTTAAGTTAACGGTCGGGTACATCTGCACATCCTTTGCTTTTTCAATTAAAACATAGTTGGAAATATACTGGCCGCCTTCTTCCACCATGGCAACAGTACGCGGGCGCACCACAACGTTTTCGCCCCAGCTGTGAATCATGGTAAAGCTCAGCTTGGCATTTTTGCCGATATACATTTCGCTAATGCCGATATGCATGCCGTTTTCAACTTCATGTGCCGAAGTACAGCCGGAAATAATGCTCAGTTCCGCGCCGTCCTCAACAATAATAACATTGTGCACATGCTGCAGTTGCTGGTCGTGGCTGATGCACATGCAGGCCTGCAGCGGCGTGGTAATTTTTTCGCCCGCCTTTACGCGGATAAAATAACCCTGCTCTTTTTCAAGGGCGGTTCTTGCAGTATATTTATCGGTATCGGGCTGCACAGCCTTCCACCAGTATTTTTCCACCAGTTCCGGATATTTTTCGGCAGCTTTGCCGGTGCTCATCAGCTCCAGCGGAGTTTGTTTTTTTACTTTAATTTCCACAGCATTGTTATCAAGCTGCACAAACGAAGCGCTGCGGCTTTCTTCTTCCGCCGCGCCGGTTTCAATGCCAACATATTCCAGGCGCCCGCGCGTTGCTTCCGAAAGGTCATCCACGCTTTTAAGGCTGCCCTTATCGCTGTCGCTGTAAGAGCTTAAATCTATGTCATTGCCGTAAGCGGCTTTTTTCTCAAGTGCAGCAGTAAGTTTTTTATTATCCATTATTTTTTCACCTCGCATTTGCCGCGTTTAACACAGGTTTCATAACCTGCCTGCCCAATGCAGTTCAGTACGTCCAGCGGGTCCCCGCAGGCACAGGTCATTTTTCCTTCATAAAGAATATGCGCATGGCTGGCAGGCACATATTTTAAAATATGGCCGGAATGGGTAATAATCAGCCCGCTGCGTTTGCTTTCCAGCGGATTGTAATTTTCCCACCCCTGGTTTTTAATGCAGCACGGCTTATCACAGCCCGCGCCGCCGCACGGTTCGGTATGCAGAATATAGTTTACGGCTTTGCCTACAAGGGCAATGTTTTCCAGGTCAACGCCGCTTTCCGGTTCATCCAGCAAAAGCAGGTCGGGGTTCTGCGCCATCAGCTGCAAAAGCTCGCAGCGTTTTAACTCGCCGCCGCTGAAGCCGTCGTTAACGCTGCGGTCGAGGAAGTTATCCAGCCCCATCCATTTAGCCATTGTTTCGGCTTCTTCACTGGTTGCGCCGCAAATTTCCACCATTTTGCGCAGCGAAAGCCCGCGTATCGTCGGCGGGCGCTGAATCATTACGCCAACGCCGAGCCTTGCCCTTTCGTCGCAGCTCATATTTGTAATGTCCTGCCCCTTAAAATAAATTTTGCCTTCTAAAATTTCGTAACGGTTAAAGCCCATAATCGCACCTATAAGGGTGGATTTGCCGGTGCCGTTAGGCCCGAACAGCACATGGACTTCGCCGGGTTTAATATGCAGATTAATATCGTTAAGTATTTTACGCCCGCGTACAGCCACGGACAAATGCTCTATTTTTAACACTTAATTTACCTTCTTTCTTCAGGATTTGCTTTGATTGCGTTATCATTATAACACAGCTTCCAAATTAATTCCATACTTTTTTTGTAGGAATTTCTCCATAGCCATTTATTTATACATGTGCTACAATAATAACAACGCTTTTATTATAAGCAGGAGGTAAATATGCATCAATATCTTTTTTACATCGGCGATTTCCCAATCCGTATGTACGGGCTGGTTTTATGTATGAGCATTTTTCTGGCAACGGGCGTGGCCTACTTTTTAGCCAAGCAGGACGGACGCTGGCACCAGCACGTTCTTGATATCGGCATTTACGGCGGTTTTGCCGGGCTTATCGGCGCGCGCCTGTGGGATGTGTTTTTTTTCGACTGGGATTACTACCAGCACCACCTGCTGGAAATTCCCTTTGTATGGCAGGGCGGCATGGCCGTGCAGGGCGGCATTATTGCAGGCGTGCTTACCGGCATTTGGTACTGCAAGCGCCATAATATCGACTGGATTGCCTTTGCCGATATCGTTACGCCCTCCATTCTTATAGGGCAGGCGGTTGGGCGCATGGCAAACCTGCTGAACGGCGATGCCTTCGGCACCCCTACCGGCGGCAACTTCGGCATTCTGTACCCCGTTGGCACGCTGGCACACAAAACCTACGGCAGCCAGCCGCTTTGGCCTGCGGAAGTTTGGGAAGGCCAGCTGGACGTTGTAATTTTTGCCCTTTTATTAATCTTCCGCGCCTGCGGCCACGCCAGAGGGCAGGTTATGTGCCTTTATGTTATGCTGTATTCAGCCGTGCGCTTTGGGCTGGAAATGCTGCGCGGCGACTACGTGGAACCGTTCCTGTTCGGCTTAAAATCGGCGCAGGCAACAAGCTTGATATTCTTTTTAATTGCGCTTGCCGCCTTTATTTACTGCGGCGTGAAGGATAAAAAGCAAACAGCCGCTTCCAAAACTGCATCAAAAAAATAATAAAAAATATTAAACTTATTATAAATGACGAATGATTAAAAATTTTTATATGTTCACAAACTGTTCAAATTCTTGCCCTTTTTATGTCAAATATATTTTGTATAATAAAGCCATAGCAAGTGAAAACTTGCTAAACCCTTCCCATCAAATTCATCATAAACAGCTTTCCTAGAGAGCGGCGCTTGCACTAATCCCCTGCAAGCGCTGTTTCTCTTTGCGTTAAAATGCCGCCGGAGCGCGGCTTTTTTTATTATGCCGCAGCATTTTACCACAGCCGTTTAAAAATGCCGGTACGCAAAAACCTCCGCAGAAAATTTTTGCGGAGGTTTTCTTTTGCCGTTATTCAATTATCTGCCCAAGCGGCTTTTAAAATCGTTGTAGTTAAATTTTTTAATCAGCTTAAGCTGCCCTGATGCCGTATATGAATAAATGGCAGGCAGCGGCATGCCGTTAAAGGTATTGTTTTTGCAGGTAGTGTAAATTGCCATATCGCCAAACAAAAGCATATCGCCTTCGCCAAGCGGCGCGTCAAAGCTGTAATCGCCGATAACATCTCCCGCAAGGCAGGTTTGGCTGCCCAAACGGCAGGTATAACTTTTTTCTGCGGCATCGCCTGCGCCGTACAGCGGCGGACGGTAGGGCATTTCTAAAACATCGGGCATGTGGCAGGCAGCACTGGTATCAAGTATCACGATATTGGTGCTGCCGTTTTTGATTATATCCAGCACGCGCGTTGCCAAGTAACCGGCGTTTAAAGCGCAGGCTTCGCCAGGTTCCAAGTACACGGTTACGCCCCATTTTTGCTGCGCATAATTAATGCATCGTTCCAGCAGGCTGATGTTATAACCGGGGCGGGTAATATGGTGCCCGCCGCCAAAATTAAGCCACTGCATTTTGGGCAGCACATCGCCGAAACGCTGTTCAACGGCTTGTAAAGTTATTTCCAAGTCACCGGCATCCTGCTCGCACAGCGTGTGGAAATGCAAGCCATCCAGCATCGCCGCAAGCTCCGGCGTCATTTGCTCATCCCACTGCGCGCGGGTGGTGCCCATGCGGCTGCTGGGAGCGCAGGGGTCGTAAATGGCGTGCCCTTCCTGCGTAGAACATTCCGGGTTAATGCGCAGGCCCACGCTTTTGCCCGCCTGTTTGGCAGCGGCGCCGTATTTTGCCAGCTGGCGCGGAGAATTAAACACTATATGCCCCGCGTATTTTAGCAATTCGGCAAACTCGTCCTCACGGTAAGCGGCGCAAAAAACGTGTACTTCCTTGCCGGGCATTTCTTCCGCGCCAAGGCGTGCCTCGTACAAACCACTGGCTTCCGTACCGGCAAGGTAAGACGCAAGCACCGGGTATAAATCGTAGTTGCTGAACGCCTTCTGCGCCAGCAAAATTTTACAGCCTGTACGCTCTGCCACGCCCGCCAAAATTTCGCCGTTGTGCTTCAGCATCACTTCGTCCAAAATATAACAGGGCGTGGGCAGGCTGCCAAAAACTTCCTGCGGCAGCTTACCACGCAGCCCGGCAAACTGCGGGCGGCTGTCTTTAGTTAAAACGCCCATCAGTCTACCAGCACCGGGGCATAGCTTTCGCTTCTGGGCAGGCCGTATTTATCCAGCGCGTCCAGGAACGGGTCCGGGTCAAACTCTTCCACGGTGTACACGCCGGGTTTGTTCCATTTGCCGGTCAGCAGCATCATTGCGCCGCACATAGCAGGTACGCCGGTGGTGTAGCTTACTGCCTGGCTGCCGACTTCTTTGTAGCATTCTTCGTGGTCGCACACGTTGTAAATATAATAGGTTTTATCTTTGCCGTCTTTTTTGCCGGTAAAAATGCAGCCGATATTGGTTTTGCCCTTAGTACGCGGGCCAAGGCTTGCCGGGTCGGGCAGCAGGGCTTTCAAAAATTTAATCGGCACAATTTCGTGCCCTTCAAACATTACCGGCGTGGTAGAAAGCATGCCTACGTTTTCCAGGCAGCGCATATGGTCAAGGTAGCTCTGCCCAAAGGTCATAAAGAAGCGGATGCGTTTTACTTCGGGAATGTTCAGCGCCAGGCTTTCAATTTCTTCGTGGTGCAGAAGGTACATATCCTTATGCCCAACCTGGTCAAAATCATATTCGCGCTTAATGCTCATAGCAGGAATTTCTACCCATTTGCCGTTTTCCCAATAGCTGCCGGGGGCAGATACTTCGCGCAGGTTAACCTCGGGGTTGAAGTTGGTGGCGAAGGCATAACCGTGGTCGCCGCCGTTGCAGTCCAAAATATCAATAGTATCGATGGTGTCGAACTCGTGTTTTTTGGCATAAGCGCAGTAAGCCTGCGTTACGCCCGGATCAAAGCCGCAGCCCAACAGCGCGGTAAGGCCCGCTTCTTCAAATTTTTTGCGGTATGCCCATTGCCAGCTGTAATCAAAATAAGCGCTGAAGCCTGCTTCTTTGCAGCGTTTTTCGTAAACGGCGCGCCATTCGGGGTCGTCGGTGTTTTCCGGTTCGTAGTTGGCGGTATCCATATAATTTACGCCGCAGGCTAGGCATGCATCCATAACCGTTAAATCCTGGTACGGCAAGGCAATGTTCATTACAAGGTCGGGTTTGTATTCATTAATCAGCGCTTTCAGCTGTTCAACATCGTCAGCATCCACCTGCGCTGTGGTAATTTTGGTGGCGGTTTTGCCTTGCAGTTCTGCCGCGAGCTTATCGCATTTGGCTTTGGTACGGCTGGCAATGCACAGCTCCGTAAAAATTTCGCTCACCTGGCAGCATTTGTGGATGGCAACGGTAGCAACGCCGCCGCAACCGATAACAAGAACTTTACTCATTTTACAACTCTCCTTTAAATTTTATTTATGCAATGCTAAAAGCAATTCCCTCAAAACTTTGCAGGCCGTAGCGGTCGATACGCCGCTGGCGTCCAGCATCGGTGCCAGCTCGTTTACGTCCGCGCCGATTACGTTGGCCATACACACGCAGCGCAGTGCAGCCAACAGCTGTACAAAACTTACGCCGCCAGCTTCCGGCGTGCCGGTGCCCGCAAAAACGGCAGGGTCAAGGCAATCCAAATCTATCGTAAAATACACGGGCGTGCCGTCAGCCTTAAGCTGCGCCACGGTTTCTTCCAGCCCGTCAAAAGTAAATTTCTGCATTTGGGTATGTTCTTTGGCAAAGGCAAATTCTTCGCGTTCGCCGCTGCGGATGCAGAACTGATGGATGCGCCCATCGCCCACAAGCTCGTGGCAGCGGCGGATAACACAGGCATGGCTTAATTTTGCGCCGAGGTAATCGTCGCGCAAATCGGCATGCGCATCAAAATGGATGATATGCAGGTTAGGATATTTTTTTACGGCGGCACGCACAGCGCCCAGCGTTACAAGATGCTCGCCGCCCAACAGCAGCGGCAGCTTTCCGTCCGCCAAAATCTCTGCCGCGCGCGCTTCAATATCCGCCAAAGCGGCTTCCGAACTGCCGAAGCACAGCTCCATATCGCCGCTGTCAAACACGGCGCAGTCCGTTAAATCGGCATCCTGGTAAGGGCTGTAAGTTTCCAGCCCAAAGCTTTCGTGCCGCATCGCCGCCGGGCCAAAGCGCGCCCCGGGGCGGAAGCTGGTGGTAGAATCGAAAGGTGCGCCGTACAGCACTATTTTCGCAGCGGCATAATCGCTGTCACAGCCGATAAAATTTTCCACATTAGGCTTCATGGCTCAGTCCTCCACTTCTTTCAGCATTTCTTCCAAAAATGCGGGCAGGCAAAACGCCCCTTTATGCAGCCGCGTAGTGTAGTAACGGGTGTGCATATTCAAAGCGTTCCACGCCTCGCTGTCCAAATCGTCCATGGGGTGGTATTTTTTGCTGGCAAAGCCAAACAGCCAGTAACCGGCGGCATAAGTAGGGATATGCGCCTGGTACACCTTGCTGATGGGGAAGGTGCTGGCAATGCGTTTATGGCTGCGCTGCATAGCCGCAGCGTCCTCCGCATAAAACGGACTGCCCTGCTGGTTCACCATAATGCCGTCCTCGCGCAGCGCGTTAAAGCAACTGCCGTAAAACTCACGCGTAAACAGCCCTTCCGAAGGCCCGAACGGGTCGGTGGAATCCACAATAATCAAATCGTATTCTTCCTCGCAGCGGCGGATAAATTTCAGCGCGTTGCCGAAATAAATATGCACGCGGCGGTCATCCATGCGGCAGGCATTGCTGGGCAGATAGGTACGGCAGGCTTCCACCACCTGCGGGTCCATCTCCACCAAGTCAATGCGGCGCACACGGTCGTAGCGCGTCAGCTCGCGCACAACGCCGCCGTCGCCCGCGCCGATAACCAAAATATCTTTAATGCCCTGATGCACCGCCATCGGCACATGGGTAATCATCTCATCGTAAATAAATTCGTCCCTTTCAGTCAGCATCACGTTGCCGTCAAGGGTCAGCACGCGCCCAAACTCCGGCGTTTCAAAAATGTCTATGCGCTGGTAATCGCTCTGTTTGGAATATAAATGCCTGTTAACCCTAATACTGTGCTTTACGTCCGGGGTATGAAACTCACTGAACCACATTTCCATTTTTTGCCGCCTCCTTTATTCCAGCACGTTAATCCGTGTTAAATCCGGGTCTTCCGAACCAGTCATGCTGCAGCCTTTTTCCTTGGCATAGCCGATATGTTCCAAAATTTCGCCGGTAATGCGCTCGCCCGGCGCCAAAATAGGTATACCCGGCGGATAGCACATTACAAATTCGCTGCACACGCGCCCTTCGCTTTCTGCCAGCGGCACGCTGATTTTCGGCGCGTAAAACGCTTCCTGCGGGCTGGTAACAACCTCCGGCTCAATGTATTCCTGCGTCAGCATGCCGGTGCCGTCCTTTTGGTAGCGGCGGCGTATCTCCGCCAGCGCGCTCACCAGGCGTTCCAGCTCCTGCGGCCTGTCACCCATGGAAAGATAAGCCAAAATGTTGCCGATGTCGCCGAACTCAATTTGTATGTCATACTCGTCGCGCAGAATGTCATACACTTCAATGCCCGCCAGCCCAATATCCAGCGTATGCACGCTCAGCTTGGTGGTGTCAAAATCAAATACGGAATTGCCGTTCATCAGCTCGCGCCCAAAAGCATAATAGCCGCCCACGGCGTTAATCTCGCGGCGGGCGTATTCCGCCATATCCGCCACCTGGTGAAACACCTTGCGTCCGCGCAAAGCTAAGTTGCGGCGGCTGATGTCAAGGCTGGACATTAAAAGGTAGCTGCCCGAAGTGGTCTGTGTAAGGTTAATAATCTGCCGTACATAACCGGCGTGAATGTTCGGTCCCGTCAGCAGCAGGCTGGACTGCGTAAGGCTGCCGCCGCTTTTGTGCATGGATACCGACGCCATATCCGCACCGGCTTCCATGGCCGATACCGGCAGGCCGCTGCCGAAATAAAAATGCGTGCCGTGCGCTTCATCCACCAAACACAGCATACCGGCGTCGTGCGCCATTTTTACAATAGCGCGCAAATCGCTGCAAATGCCGTAATAAGTTGGGTTGTTCACCAAAACCGCAACGGCTTTGGGGTGTTCGGCAATCGCTTTGGCTACCTGTTCGCGCTTCATGCCGAGCGATATGCCCAAGCGCTGGTCTACCTCCGGGTTAACGTACACCGGCACCGCGCCGCACAGCACCAGCGCGTTAATAACGCTTTTATGCACGTTGCGCGGCAAAATAATTTCATCCCCGCGTTTGCAGGAAGAGAGCACCATGCTCTGCACCGAGCTTGTAGTGCCGCCTACCATTAAAAAGGCGTGCGCTGCGCCAAAAGCATCCGCCGCCAGCTCCTCCGCCTCGCGGATAACAGAAACCGGATGGCACAGGTTATCCAGCGACTTCATGCTGTTCACGTCCACGCCCACGCAGGCCTGCCCCAAAAACGCCGTCAGCTCCGGGTTGCCGCGCCCGCGCTTATGCCCCGGCACATCAAAGGGCACCACCCTCATCCGGCGGAAGTTCTCCAGCGCTTCGTAAATCGGCGCGCGGCTCTGGTCTAAACCGGTACGTTTATTCCTCAATCTTTTCACCCTCCCGGCGGTTACGCAAAACAAAAAACGCAAGCCGTGCTAATGCACAACTTGCGTTCTCAGCCAAAATTCAAGCCCTTCTGCCAACAAGCATAAAGGCAAAAAAGGCGTATATGCTTTCGGATTAAGTCAGAGTCTATATAGCAATTATACTTTTACTACTCGTATTGACCGTTTCACAAGTTTGCGCACTGGCGCATTTCAGTTATGGATAACCAACTTATAAAATTCGAGCTTTTAACTCAATCAATAGGACTGCCCAAAGCAGTCAATCGGCAGTGGACCCGGCTGTCCGTATGGCCTTAACTCTTAAAGAGTGGTCCGTAATAATCGCTTTGAAAAGACTCTTTTAACTTTCCTTTCAAATTGTAAGAATTGTAGCATATTAATATTAACTTGTCAATTAAAACAAGAAAATTATTGCCTGTAATTGCTAATCTACCTGTATCTCTGCACGGGCGTTAAAACTTCGGCGTGCAGCCCCTCGTCATCCTTGAGCATAACGGTAACGGCCCAAATGCCGCGCCCCTTGCCGTCCTTCATGCGCCCTGCCTGCAAATAAGGCCCGTCCTTAAACTGCAAAACGCTTTCCAGCTCCAAAAGCAGCGCAAAATCAAGGCGCTTCCACGCCGTCAAATAACGCTCGTCAAAAAAAACACTTGCCATAATAAGTTCGTCCATGCACCAGCATTCCAGCCTGTACGGCCTGCCGTCCAAAAACGTGCCCTTAACAAAGCCTATGTCACGCACGCCTTCATCGTTGGGCTTATGCGCCGATACAATATAATTGCTGCGGTCAGGTTCAATAAATTCCATTTTTCACTCTCCGTTATTTATACTGGCTGATGATTTTTTTGCAGTATTTTTTAAATTCTTTGCGGCGTTCCGAAGGCTCGCTTAATTTTACGCCGCCCCATTTAATAAGCTGCGCATAAAAATCTTCGTTAACTACGGTTTTTGCTTTTATAACAACACTGCTGCTTTTTATTTTTACAATTTTAGCTCCTGCGCCAAGGTAAGACAGCACAGCATCCTGCAAGTCCGCAGCGCATTTCAGCTCAATAGTTTCGGCGGCGCCGGCGTCTTTAGCGGCAGCTGCTTTTTCCGCTTCCGGTACGGATTTTTCTTCCGCCTTTTCAGTTTTCGGCTGCTCAGTTTCTTTTACGCACTCTGCCTGTGCTGCTTCGAGTGCGGTTTCTGACAGAATTTCTGCCGGTGCTTCCTGCGCTTCTATGGCGGAATCATTATCCTGCTGCGGCATAACGGCGGCAGCAAGTTCGTTTTTAACGCTTTCTGCGTCATATTTGCTCAGCAAGCCGCACAAACTGTCAATAATTGCTTCGGCGCCTTCCACGCCCGCGGCTTTTAATGCCAAACCGGTTTTAACAACATCCTGCGCCTGTAATACGCGGCCGGTTAATTTATAACTGTTGGCACGCCCGCGAACGGTTTCAATTTGCAGTCCGAATGCGCGCAGCACCTCAATATCGTCATAAAGGCTTTTGCGCTCTGCGGCAATACCAGCTTCTGCCAGCCTGTCAACAAGCCCGGCAATGGTAATGCCGTGCTGTGCATCCGTTTCTTCTGTTAAAAATTTTTGTAAATATAATAATTTTGCTTTCTGGTTACTTTGTTTGGCCATTTCAAACACCTGCCAATGCAATATAATGTACTTATTTATTTAGGCAAAAATTTGCTATTACCTGCCTGGCGGCGAAAATTTTACGTTTATCTTTTAATTTTTGTTTTTTATTTATGTTGCGGCTTTGTATTTAGGTTACCTTAATTTAAACCAGTTACAAACAGCACAAAACGCATCCCCCTTTACCGGGCACGGATGCGTTTTTTGTGTGTCTATAAATTTTTGCGGTGCTGATTAAATCCTTTCTGCCAATTCTTCGTCCAAACGGCAGAACATATCGTAATATTTTGCCTTGGTATCGCGCACTATTTGCAGGGCAATGGCGCTGTTATAAGCGTGCGCCACATTGTTGCGAGTGGCAAGAGCTTCCAGCCACAGCTGTTCATCATCAATCAACCCGGCCTTATAGGCTGCTTTTAAAATACTTTTGGGCGAACCTGTTGCCGCTTCGCTAACGCCTTCGTTTACAAGCAGTTCTTTCATTGCTTTCCATGATTGTTCAAAGCAAATTTCGTACAATGCGGCCAACCCCGTAAGCACAACATTGTTGTACGGTTCTTCGTAATCATAAATATCTTTAAGGTTTTTCAGTGCGGCTTTAAAATTTTCATACTTTTTCATACAACACTATCCCTTCATCAGCAATGGCCTGCCGCAGTTCTTTCTGTACCGGTTTATCCAAATCAACAACATCAAAGCACAAAAGCGTTGACGTTTCTTCAATATCCAACGCAAATCGCGCAGTGTTGCCGCCCGTAACGGCAAGGTCAATATCGCTTACTTTGGTAAAATCCCCGCGCGCGCGGGAGCCGAAAAGAATTACCCGCACAAGCCCGCACTGCTGTGCCATCTGGCGTATTTCTTTTATTACAACAGGATTGATGCCGGTATTTTTCATAGCAGCCTCCCAAAAAATTTCTGATATTAGTATACCATACGCCGCAGAAATAAAAAAGCAGCGGGTATACCCCGCCGCCGTTAAACAGTTTTACGCCGCTTTTTTGCCGGGCTTAATAACAGCCACCAGCGCATAAGCGATAATGCACACCAGCCACTCCATGTAAATGATGTTGGGCAGAATGCGCACTGCCGGGAAGAACTGCCACAAAATAAGCATTACAAAACCGGCAAGCAATGTCCAGAAACCTGCTTCTTTGCAGCTGTGCTGCGGGAAAAACAGCGCCACGATAACAATTACCGTAAACGCCGCCGTCAGGCTCAGGCCTATCATAATGGTGCCCAAAATGCTCGATACAGTCATGGCAAGGCCGAGTGTCATCAAACCGGTAAGCATTACGCACAGGCGCGTCATTAAAATTTGCCTGCTGCCGTCTGCCGCAGGGTTAATGAAGCGTTTGTAAATATCGTTGCTGAACAGCGTACCGGCAGATAAAAGCAGGTTGCACGCGGTGGAAACATCGGCTGCCCACAGCGCCGCAAGGGTAATGCCCGCCAGAAGCGGCTGCAAGCTTACAATAACTTCGGGCAGGGCAAGCGCAGCCTGAGCGTCCGGGTACATTGCCTTGGCGCAAATGCCGAGGAACGCCGCCAAAACGCCTACCGGCAGCATGATAATGCCGCCCCACACAAAGCCTTTTTTAGCCGTTTCTGCGTCTTTAGCGCCGAGCGAAATCTGCAAAATGCTCTGCAAGGAAAGGTTTACGGTAATTAAGGTTACTACCCAGCTGGTAATGGTTACCATGCCAACGCCTTCTGTAAAGCTGAACCATGGCACACCGGCAGGCAGCGATGCAGCCAGCCCGTCCATTCCGCCAACGCGGTAAAACTGCACTACCGTTGCAATTAAAATGCCAACGTAAATTAATATAATGTTCATAACATTGGAAAGAGAAGCAGACCACATGCCGCCGATGAAAGTAATGCCGATGAATACTATGGCGCTTACTATCATGCCGCTTTTAAAGTCGAATACATCCGGCATAATGGCGTGCAGAATGCTGCCGCCCGCAATGTATTGCAGCGAAATAATAACCAGCTGAATGACAATCTGACAGAATACGCCCAGCACAACGGCTTTCATGTCGTGGTGGCGTTCAATAAGTTCCGAAATTGTGGTAATGTTCTGTTCGCGGTATTTTTTTGCCATGAACATGCCCATTACAATGGCGCCAAGCGCCCAGGCAATAGTGTACCACCCGGCAGAAAGGCCAACGCGGAAGGCGTGTTCCGAAACGCCGATGGTTGAAGCGCCGCCAACGGCAAGGCCGATAATGGTTACGGCAATCAGCGGCGTATTAAGCTTACGCCCGGCAAGGGCATAGTTTTCGGCTTCGCCTTCGCTGCGTTTTTTAGCATACCAGCTGATTGCAAAAAGAGCCGCAATATACAATATTAATATTGCTAATGAAACTGACATTTAAAATCCTCCCCTTATTACAGCTTTCAAAATAATTGTAACATTTTAATTTTATGCAAAGTATGCACTAAAGTCAATAGAATATGCAGCAGACTGTGTTAATTTATGCATAAAAATACCTGTTTGTTTTTGTGAATAGTAAAATAATGTACACAAAACGCTCAAACTGCCGCCGCTAAAAAAATTTTAAAAAATTTTTAAATTTATGCTTGACAGTTCCGCCAATAACCAGTATAATATCATTTGTCAGCAGCGAGAGCGATGACAAATGTGACTCCGTAGCTCAGTTGGATAGAGCGTTTGACTACGAATCAAAAGGTCGCAGGTTCGAATCCTGCCGGGGCCACCAATTAAAAATCAGCACCGCAGAATATGCGGTGTTTTTTATACTTTACAGCAGAACAATATAAAAGCAAGAACAGTATATGCTGCAAGGCGATAGGCAAAACTGCGGCAGCTAAAATCAAAACGCCTATGTACGAGAGTCCGGTGCCACGCCCGGACGGAATCGATGCAGCCGCAGCATTTTTGCAGAGCCGCATCAGTATATACCGTTCTTGGCGGCGAATAACAACATAACTTTACAAAATAAAATCTTATTATAAAAGGACGGCAGCTTACGCTTACCGTCCTTTTTTCGTTACACAATATTAACAGTTATTGTTTTTCGTAACTGGTTAAATTGCCGTTCAAATCAAAATCAGCATTGTATTTTTCGCGCGTTCCTTCAACGCCCCAGCTTGCATACATGCCGTCTCTGCCTAAAATATAAACAAGAAGGTTGCTTACTTTGCCGCCCTCAACGTCCTTGGCTTTGGCTTCAAGCTGTTTATACATATCAGGAACTTTGGCAAAATCTATTTTGCTCATAGGCGTTACGTTATCTTCCATACGTCCGTCACCGGTAAGCTGCACAGGGTTAGGTCCCTGCCATTTTCCGCCGGAGTATTTATAATTATCAACATCTTCCGTGCCGGGCTTAACAATATAAATATCAACCGTATTGCCAACAGTTTCTTCGTCCGAATGCATTAAGGCAATATCCTGAAATACCAGCAGGTCATTCCCTTTAAAGCCGTCTTTGTTTTTCAGCTCGTCCATAATGCGCACAAGTTCGCCCTGCTCGGTAAACATATTTTTGCTGCTGCTGCCTCCGCCGCAGCCAACAATTGCAAACATTACCAGAACCATTGCCAGCATTAATAATTTCTTCATAAAACCGCCTCCTTAAATATATGTTATTTACTTTTAATTATAAGGCAAACTCAAAAATAAAACAATTATCAGTTATTTCGTTCCTGCAAATAAAAAATCCCGGCGCTGAACCGGGATTTTTTATTTACTTATATAACGCCTGCAATCATCCCATAAGGCTGCCGCCGGTGTACCAGTCGTAAATACCTACAAGGCCGAATAAAATGAAAATCGTTGCCGCAGCCCATTTAACGGTACGCTCCGGAATACGTTTGCCAAGCACGTTGCCAACGATAACGCCGATGCCGTCGGCAATCATCATGCCGGTAGTAGTGCCCAGCCAAACCGGAATCAGGCTTTGGAACTGCGCTGCCAGTGCAACAGTTGCCAGCTGGGTTTTATCGCCCATCTCCGCCAGGAAAAAGGCAACCGCAACAGTCCAGAACGGGCTCATGCCGCGCTCCTTGTCCTCGCCTTCAAGTTTATCGCCGCGGATGGTCCACAAACCGAAAATAATAAACGAAACGGAAGCGGCCAGCTGAATAGTGCTCATCGGCACAAACTCGGTTAAGTAGGAACCTACCGCTACCGCAAAAAGATGGTTAAAAACCGTTGCCGCAAAAACGCCTGCCATAACTGTTTTCCAGTTATACTTTGTGGCAAACGCCATTGCCAGAAGCTGGGTTTTGTCGCCCATTTCCGCCAATACTACAAAAATACATGCTGTCATAAACGCTGTCATGAAAAATACCCTCCTAAATTTCATACGTATTATTAATAAATAGTCAGCGCTATGGCGTATCTGCCTGTATACCACATCCCTCATAAAAATATATCTATAAAAAATAAAAAAACGAGACACTTTAGTACAGACTTATGCCATCTGTACTAAAGGTCTCGTTTTTAGCTTGATTGCTAAAGAATAAGCCAAACCGCTGTGCGGCTAGTATGTTGACTTATTGCCGGGAACTACTCCCCTTTAGGAATGTAAAAATTTTAGCAGTAGCGCGTCTGTTTGTCAAGCATTATTTTGTAAAATGTACACAGAGGAAAAACAAAAACACCGCCAAAATATAGATAATTATTGATATTTTCTTAAAAAAATGATATACTTTCATCAAAGTTATATATAGCTGTATGACTGAATGATGAGGGAGTAGTTACCGCCTTAACAAGGCGGGGCATCTCAACAAACACGGAAGCAATTTGCCTGGTTTGCCTTAATTAACGAGACTCATGCGTAAATGCCATAAAGCTATGAACTTGCGCAGATCTTCAAAAAATTTTAAGGGAGGCAAAATGAATGAAATTCTATCTGGAATCTGTGGAAAACACTTTTAAAGAAGTTTCTTCAGACCCACACGGTCTTTCAGCACAGGAGGCCGAAGCAAGACTGCAAAAGTACGGCAAAAACAAACTTGCCGAAGGGAAGAAAGTTACCCTGCTGCAGCGCTTTTTAGAGCAGCTGTCTGATCCGATGCTGATTATTTTGATGGTAGCAGCCGTTGTATCGGGCATCACCAACTATCTGTCCGGTGAATCCCCGGTTGACGTATTTATCATCATGTTCGTTGTTATTTTAAACTCGGTGCTCGGCGTTATTCAGGAAAGCAAAGCCGAAAAAGCCATTGAAGCACTGAAAGAAATGTCCGCCGCAACTTCCAAAGTTTACCGCGACGGCAACCTTGTTACCGTAAAAAGTGAGGACCTCGTTCCCGGCGACGTTATCGCTCTTGAAGCAGGCGATGCTGTTCCTGCCGATTCGCGCATTATTGAATGCGCAAGCCTGAAGGTTGAAGAAGCAGCCCTCACCGGCGAATCCGTACCTGTAAACAAAAAGGTTGATACCCTTGCACTCGGCGACCAGAAGGACGTTCCGCTGGGCGACCGCAAAAACATGCTTTATAACGGCACCGCCGTTGTATACGGCCGCGGCAAAGCAGTTGTTGTTGGCACCGGCATGGATACCGAAATGGGTAAAATCGCAACCGCTATTACCGAAGCAAGCGAAGGCGAAACCCCGCTTCAGAAAAAACTGAGCCAGCTCAGTAAAATCCTTACCTACATGGTACTGGGCATCTGCGCATTTATCTTTGCTTTCAGTGTATGGCGCGCCGACGCTATCGACACCCGTCTGGTACAGGAATCCTTCATGGTTGCAGTAAGCCTTGCTGTTGCAGCTATTCCTGAAGGCCTGGCAGCCGTTGTTACCATTGTACTTTCCATAGGCGTTACCAAAATGTCCAAACGCCATGCAGTTATCCGTAAGCTCACCGCGGTTGAAACCCTCGGCTGCACGGAAATTATCTGCTCCGATAAAACCGGTACTTTAACCCAGAACAAAATGACGGTTGTTGACCACTTCCACTTCACCAAAGACCGTCCGTATCTGGCTAAAGCCATGAGCCTGTGCTGCGATGCCGAAATTGACGATAACGGCAATGTTACCGGCGAACCTACTGAAGCAGCGCTCGTTACCTACTCCTACACCGTAGGCAACCCGAAAAACAAACTCGTTCCGGAATATCCGCGTATCGGCGAAGCTCCGTTCGATTCCGTAAGAAAAATGATGTCCACGGTGCATGAGCGCCTGAACAAAGAATACTTAAAACTCCCGGGCGTATGCGATTACGTTCAGTTTACCAAAGGCGCCCCGGGCGAAGTATTGAACCTCTGCACCCATTACCTTGACGAAAACAGCGTTATCAAACCGCTGACCGACGACAAACGCGAACTTATCCAGAGCCATATCCGCCGCATGGCGAACAACGCACTACGCGTACTTGCCTGCGCTAAACGCGAATATGAAAAACCGCCTACGGACTTCAGCCCGGAAGCACTGGAACATGATTTAATCTTCGTTGGCATTACCGGCATGATTGACCCGGTTCGCCCCGAAGTTGTAGACGCTATTAAAGAATGCCACAGCGCAGGCATCCGCCCGGTTATGATTACCGGCGACCATATCGACACCGCAGTTGCCATTGCTAAACAGCTCGGTATCGTTGAAGATGCTTCGCAGGCAATTACCGGCGCACAGCTTAACGAAATCAGCGAAGCTGAATTCAACGGCGGCGCTGTTGAAAAATACTCCGTATATGCACGTGTACAGCCTGAACATAAGGTTCGTATAGTAAAAGCATGGCAGGCGCGCGGCAAAGTAACCGCCATGACCGGCGACGGCGTAAACGACGCTCCTTCCATTAAAAACGCCGATATCGGTATCGGCATGGGCATTACCGGCACCGACGTTACCAAAAACGTTGCCGATATGGTACTTGCCGACGATAACTTTGCAACCATCGTTGCAGCAGTTGAAGAAGGCCGCCGCATTTACGACAACATCCGTAAATCCATTCAGTTCCTGCTTTCTTCCAACCTTTCCGAGGTTATCAGTATTTTCGTATCGACCATGATGGGCTTTACCATCCTGCTGCCGATTCACCTTCTGTGGATTAACCTTATTACCGACGCATTCCCGGCACTGGCACTGGGCATGGAAAAAGGCGAAGCCGATATTATGAAACGCAAACCGCGTTCCTCCAACGAAGGCATCTTTGCCGGCGGCATGGGCTTCGACTGCGCATACCAGGGCATTATGCTGGCAGGCGTAACGCTGGTATCCTACTTTGTAGGCCATTATCTGGAATCCGGACGTTGGGAAATTGTTGACAGCCTTGACGGTATGACCATGGCGTTCATTACCCTGGCAATGGCTGAAATCTTCCACTCCTTCAACATGCGTACTCAGCACGCTTCCATCTTCTCCGTACAAGGCCATAACGTATATCTGTACGGCTCCATGATATTCAGCTGGGTACTCAGCACCGGTATCGTTTACATGCCGGTTATCTCCGATATGTTTAAATTCCAGCATATCTCCTTTGAAGAATACGTAGTTGCAATGGGTATGGCATTCTCCGTAATTCCTATTGTAGAAATCGTAAAATTCATTCAGCGCAAAATGCGTCATCAGGCCTAATGGCTGATTAACAAAAACTTAAAGCGGTATGGCAAACGCCATACCGCTTTTATTATGCAAAACCCGCACTGCTTTTTGCCGTGCGGGTTTTATTTATAAAGCGCAGTTTTACTATTTATTTGTTAACCATCTGCTGATAGACCCTGCCCCAATCCGCCATAGCGTCGATAATGGGGTGCATGGATTTGCCCAGCTCGCTCAGTGAATATTCCACGCGCGGAGGCACTTCCGCATAAACCGTGCGCACAACAATACCGTCCTTTTCCATTGAGCGCAGGCTGTCGGTAAGCACCTTCTGGCTGATTCCGTCCAAATCTTTTTTAAGTTCGTTAAAGCGCCAGGTACGCATTTGCAGGTTGCGCATAATCAAAAGCTTCCATTTGCTGCCAATTAAAGCCACCGTGATAGCTACCGGGCAGGCTGGCAGTTCTTCTTTCGTAAGCACACTTTTTACCTCCAATAGTATCAAATATAATGTTACACCATCATTATAGCCTGCTGCGGTAAAATGCGCAATAACGGTTACCAAAAGGTGACTAAGTAATAGATTTGTGCGTACTTGTTTGCATGAATATAACCTTTTATAATCATAATTGTAAAAAGCAAATGCCCCTTAAAACAGGCAGATAACTGGAGGTTTTTATTATGAAAAAGAAATTTTTGGCAATACTTTCCGCAGCAATGATGTTTTCCGTTATGGGTGCAGGCAGCGCAGGCGCAGCACCTGCTAAAACCGTACCGACAGAAAGCCATATCACGCTTAAAAGCGGCAGCGTAAACGTTTATGATTACGGCGATGTAAAACTGCACGCTTATTTTACAAACGACCCGCTTGCCGACGTTGCTTACATTGTTGAAGGCAAAGAGGCGCTTGCCGGTATTGAACAGCCTGCCTTTACCGCCGGGCTTGATACCTGGAAAAATTATGTTAAATCGCTCGGCAAACCCATGAATGATATCTTCATCGTCTGCCATCCTGCCGGAGCAAGCTATATTAAAGGCATGAACGTTTACGGCACGGAAGGCGCGCAAAAATCCATTGTTTCCGGCAGCACAGGCGCAACCACACAGGGACTGTTTGCTGCTTTCGGTGCTGATTTTCACGGCGGCGACGATACGGCGGCAATTACCAATACCGTAAGCGGCAAAGTACAGCTTGCCGGTGTAGATTTTGAAGTTATTGACCGCGGCGAAAGCTATGACCTAGCAATTCCTTCGATGAACGTTGTTTACACACACATGCTTGGCAAAACAACCCACTCCATTTTAACCAGTGCAGCACATATTGAAGCCTTCCTGCAAATGTTAAAAGAATATCAGGCAGCAGGCTATGCAATGATTTTAACCTCACACGGCGGACCGGAAGGACAGGATGCCGTTGCCGAAAAAATCAGCTACCTTAATAAAACCAAAGAAATCATGCAGCAGAGCAAAACCGCTGATGAATTTAAAGCAAATATGAAAGCTGCCTTCCCCGCTTATGACGGCGAAAACTACCTTGATATGACAGCAGGCTTTTTGTATAAATAACTAAAAACGGTATTAACGCAAAACAAGCGGGCAGGTTAATCCTGTCCGCTGTTTTTACTGATAAATTATTTAATCTGCGTAAGGCTTTGCAAAATGTTAAATTTTTATTTATTTCACTGCTTCTTCCAGTTTTGCCAAACTTTCCGTTACCATGGCATACTGGTTAATTGCGGCATATTCGCATACCTGTACAGCCTGCGGCGCATATTCTTTAAGAGCGGCAAAGTAATCGTTCCAGTCTATATTGCCGCAGCCAACCGGCAAATGAGTGTCTGCCGTGCCGTCGTTATCATGAATATGCACGCCTACTAATTTTTTATTTAAATCACGCAGCACATCGCTTAATTTCCAGCCGTTAACATGCGCATGCCCTGTATCAAGCAGTGCAGCAGCATTGGGGAAGCGTTTAAACAAGCCAAGATATTCCTCGTATTCAAACAAGAGCGTGCCGGTTGTACGCAGGCCCACGTTTTCCAAAGCAACCGTTACACCGTATTTGCCTGCCAGCTGCAGCAGTTTTTCAATGCGGCTGCACACAAGCTCCTGCACGGCCAGTTTTTCTCCGGCAAAATGCCATGCTTCGTTGCTGTGTACAACAACAAAAGCCGCATTAATTTTGGCAGCATAGGCAAAAGTTTTCTCGTACACTTCCAAATATGCCGTATCATTCGGGTCGGCAAGGTTTACGGCAACGCACGGCCCGTGAATGCTGAACCTGCGTTCCGCGCCATCCCTGCTTTTTAAATCCTTCAGCACATAGTCCCAGTAATGGTCGGTACCGAATTCATAAAAAATTTCAATATCGTATTGCATCGGCAAAGCTTTTAAAAATGCTTTGCTGAAACTGCCAAAAGGCAAATCGCTTACAGAAAATTTCATTTTACAATCTCACCCTTTTGTACATAACCAATGTTGTTTTTGGTTTCATAATCAAACAAACTTACTTCGTCCCAGTTAAAGCTGAGGGCAATATTGCCGCTTACGTCACTGCCAGTGCCCGGCAGGGTTACAAAAACGGTTTCACCTGCTTCTGTTTTAACCGTTAAGGTACGCTGGTTGCCGGTATTTTCCTGGTAGCTTATGCAGCCCTTAATCTGCCCGCTGGCAGAAGGAGTTAAATGCTCCGGCCTGATGCCGAGAAGGACATTGGTGCGGCCTTCCAGAAGTTTTTGCCAAAGTTCCGGCACATCACTTAAACTGTTGCCGATTTTGATTTTGCCGCTGCTGTAAAATGCAGAAACAATATTCATTGCAGGCGAGCCGATAAACCCTGCAACAAAGGTGTTGGCAGGATGATGATAAATGCTGTCAGGCGTGCCTGCCTGCTGCAATTCGCCGTCCTTTAAAACAACAATGCGGTTAGCAACAGTCATTGCTTCAACCTGGTCATGCGTAACATAAATCATGGTCGGTTTGTAAATTTCGTGAATACGCACAAGTTCCGTCCTTGCCTGCTGGCGAAGCTGGGCATCAAGGTTGGAAAGAGGTTCGTCAAGCAGAAAATACGGCGATTGTTTAACCAGCGCCCTGCAAAGCGCAACCCTCTGCTTCTGCCCGCCGGAAAGCTCTTTCGGCTTATGGTTTTCATAACCTTCAAGGTTCAAAATTTTTAAGGCTTCCGTGGTACGTTTTTTAATTTCATCTTCCGGCAGCTTCTGAATTTTTAAGCCGAAAGTAATATTATCCCATACGCTTAAATGCGGAAACAGTGCGTAACTTTGGAACACCATTGCCACATTGCGTTCTCCGGGCGGTACGTCGTTAATAACCCTGCCGCCCATATAAAGTTCACCGCTGGTAATTTCTTCAAGGCCTGCAATCATGCGCAGCGTGGTGGTTTTGCCGCAGCCGGAAGGACCGAGCAGAATAAGGCGCTCGCCTTCTTTTATTTCCAGATTCAGCGATTTAACAATTTTGGCATCTCCGTAAGATTTACATACATTATTAAAAACTATGCTGTTCATTATTAACCTTTAACCCCCGATTGCATAAATGTATTAAGGATGAATTTCTGGCAGAATATGTAAAGCACCAAAGGCGGAAGTGATGTCAGTACCGCAACGGCCATGGCAATGCCCCATTCGCTGCCGCCCTCCGCGCTGATGAACATTTGCAGGGCAAGAGGCAGCGTGTACATTTCCTTATCCTGCAAAACAAGCAGCGGCCAGAAATATTCGTTCCACGAATTGATGAAGAACAAAATGGCAACCGCTATTACAGAAGGCTTGATAAGCGGAAAAATTACGCGGCGCAGCACCGTAAGCGGCTTTGCCCCGTCCAGAATGGCTGCTTCCAGCAAGGCTTTGGGAATGCCGCGCATTGTCTGGCGCATTAAGAATATGCCCATGCCGTCTGCAAACGCAGGCAGCATTACGCCAAGCGGATGGTTTAAAAGGTCCATTTTGCTCATTAACAGATAGTTAGGCATAATGAGTACCGTAACCGGAATAAAAAATGTAAGCAGCATGCTGTTAAAAATGGTTTCTTTATATTTAAAATCGTAATAAATAAAGGCAAAGGCCGCTAAAATGCTTGTAACTACTTTCATTGCCGTTGTTCCGGCAGCAATAATGAAGGTGTTGTAAATATATGTTAGCAGCGGAAAATCCTCCAGCACCGTTGTGTAGTTGTCAAAAGTAGGAGGAAACGGCAGCGGGTTCAGCGTAGCCTGGAAAATCTGGTCCATATCCTTTAAAGAAGTGGATATCATAAAAACAATGGGCCACAGCTGTATAAATACTGCAATTAAAAGCGGAATATGCCATATAAGCTCTTTTTTATCAGTTTTCATAATATACCTTCTTCTCCAAATATTTATTTCTGAACAGCAGGAACGCTATGTAGCATACCATGGTGATAATGGCAAAAGCAGCAGATTTGCCGGTTTGGAAAAATACAAAGGCGTACTGGTAAATTATATATACCAGGTTGGAGCTGCCCTGGTCCGGCCCGCCCTGCGTAAGCATGTTTACAGGCACCAAAACGTACTGCAGGCCAAACACAACCGTTATGGTAAATACGTAAATAGCGGTAGAAGACGTCATCGGCACGATAATCTGTTTAAAAATCTGCCAGTTGCTGGCGTTTTCAAGTTTGGCAGCCTCAATCATTTCTTTGGGCACGGCAAGCATAGCGGCCAGCATAACTATCAGGTTATAACCGAAAACCTTCCAGCCGATAATTGTACATATAGAAAAAATTACCAGCCAGTTTTCTTTAAACCAGCGCGGCGATTCAACATCAAACCATGAAAGCACTATGCTTAACGGGCCTGCCAGCGGATTATAAATCCACAGGAACAGAATGCTTGCAACTGCCAGTGAAAGAGTTGCCGGCATAAACAGCGCCGAACGGTAAAAACCTTTGCCGCGCTCGATTAAATGCCCCAGCACAAACGAAAACAGGTAAGGCAGCACAAAGTTTAAAACCAGCATAATGGCTACAAAAACAACGGTATTCACAAGAATTTTTATAAGTTCTTCACTGCCAAGAACGCTGACATAATTATCAAGCCCTACAAATTTCATATTGGGGCTTACCATATTCCAGCTGAAAAAACTTAAGTAAAGGTTTTGCAGCAGCGGCCAGTACGAAAACACCGCAAAAAAGAATACGCTCGGCAGCAGAAATAAAAACGCCTGCCATTTTCTTTTTTCCATAAAATTTACTCCTTTAGCAAAAATCAGGCTGCCGCTCAAAGCAGCAGCCTGAAACTTATCACATTAAACTTACATCAGGGAATTAATTTTTTCAGCAGTTTCATGAAGGGCCTGTGCAGCGCTTTCTTTGCCGCTCAAAATAATGTCACGTGCGTCGATAAGAAGCTGTTCGGCCTGTAAGCCGTTAGCGCCGGGGAAGCTTGCCCAGGGAACCAGGTTAGGCATTAAGGAAAGTGCAACCTGTACGTTTTTGTTGGTGTCAACCAATTTCTTAAAGCCGTTCGGGTCATTTTCTACGCCTTTGCGAGGAGGCAGGTAACCGGTGCCGGTACTCCATTTAAGCAATGCTTCGGGAGATTCCAGATATTTAATGAATTCAATGGCAGCCTGTTTTTTAGCGTCGTCTTTACTGAAAAGCATCAGGAAGTTGCCGCCTGCCGGAACTTTAAGCTCTTTGCCATCAAATACAGGGAACGGAGCAGCCATTACTTCAAACTTAGCGCTCTTTTCAAAGTTGGCGCGTTTGCCGATAGTTGTGCAAACCATGCCAAGCTTGCCGCTGAGGTAAGCCTGGAAGCCTTCTTCGTTGGTTGCATGCAGGCCGCTGCCGTCTTTAACCATATCGGCCAAAAGCTGGTATGCTTCGGCAGCTTCCGGGGTGTCGAAACCTGCTACGGTTTTGCCGTCAACTTTTTTCAGCATGCTGCCGCCGTTAGATTCGATAAGCGCCTGCTGAGTCCAGTTATCGGCATATTCCTGCATAAAAAAGCCCATGTTGCCAGTGTTGTCTTTAATCTGTTTGGCAGCAGCTTTAACTTCATTCCATGTTTTAGGCGGATTGGCAGGGTCAAGGCCGGCTGCTTTAAAAATTTCGGGGTTGTAGTAAAGCACCGGTACGCTGATGGAATACGGAACGCCAATCTGTTTGCCGTCATCAGTCTGTGCCAGAGCAAGAACGTTAGGCAGGAAGTTGTCTTTCAGAAAGTTTTTGTCGTTAGATTTTTCAAAGGCTTCGTTAATATCCTGGTATTTCAGGTTTTCGGCAGCATAGTTAAGGTAAGACCAGCCCATCTGCACTACGTCCGGATTTTTTCCGGAAGCAATGGCTGCCTGCAGGTTTTGGGTAAGGCCTTTATACATATCAGGGTTGTATTTTTCAACTACTTCAATATCGGGATGTTTTTCGTTAAAATCTTTTACAAGTTCTTTAACGGTCTGTCCGCCGAAGCTTTCAGACGCTACATGCCAATATTCAATTTGTACTTTTTTGCCGCTGGTGCTGTCGGCAGATTTGTTATCGCCGCCGCAGCCGGCAAAGAACGCGGTACACATGGTTGCCAGCAGTACACCGGCAATTTTTTTCTTTAAACTCATTATTAGAACCTCCGTGATTTTGATTTTCTTCATATTAACATTAAAATTTAAAATGCAATGTGTGCAGCAGGTTAATTATTGGTTAAAAAACTTTAAATTTCATTAAGAAATTGTTAATTATGTAAAATTTTCTACACAATAAATTCACATTCCGCCGCTATGATAAAGTTGACACCGGCGCAGAGTTTTCGTTACAATATAGTTAATATAATTAAGGAGGTTAACTTACACAATGAATAAAAACTTAATGATTGTTATCGCCGCACTGCTCGTAATTTTCGGGCTTGTAATGAGCGGTTACAACAACCTTGTAGGCATGAATGAAAACATCAACGGCAAATGGTCGCAGATTGAAAACCAGCTGCAGCGCCGCAACGATTTAATCCCCAACCTTGTTAATACCGTTAAAGGTTATGCTGCACACGAAAGCGACGTGTTTAAAGCTGTGGCCGACGCACGCGCCAAACTTGGCGGAGCCAAAACCGTGCAGGAAGCAAGCCAGGCTGACGGCGAACTTTCCAGCGCACTGAGCCGCCTGTTAATGGTAGCTGAAAACTATCCGCAGCTTAAGGCCAACGCCAACTTTACGCAGCTGCAGGATGAACTGGCAGGCACCGAAAACCGCATTGCCGTATCCCGCCAGGATTACAACAACGCCGTGCAGGAATTCAACGCCAGCATCAAACAGTTCCCAACCGTATTGTATGCAGGCATTTTAGGCTTCAGCCAGCGTGATTACTTTGAAGTGCCCGAAAGCGCCAAAGCAGTGCCGCAGGTACAATTTTAAAATGCGTTAAGGATTTAAACCATGATTAAGCATTTTTTACTTCTGCTGCTGGTACTGGCACAAACCCTTTATGCCGCAGCAGGGCTGGAAGCAGCGGAAATACCGCCTAAACCGCAGGCGGGCAGCAATATATATGTGCAGGACTACGCTGACGTTATTTCCCCAGCTTCCGAAAAAATAATTTATTCTATCGGCCGCGAGCTTGACAGCAAAACAACGGCGCAGGTTGCCGTGCTGACTGTGCCTACGCTTGACGGCGAGCCCATTGAAAGCTATGCGCTTAAAGTGCTGCGCGGCTGGGGCATCGGCAGCCGTGATAAAAATAACGGCGTGCTGATAGTTGTTGCCACGCAGGACAGGCAAAGCCGTATTGAAGTTGGTTACGGACTGGAAGGCGCACTGCCCGACGGGCTTACCGGACGCTTGCAGGACGACACCATGCTGCCCTACTTTAAACAGGGGCAATATGATAAAGGCATTGTTAACGGCTATGCCGCAACGGCAGCGACAGTTGCCAAAGAATACAATGTTAAGCTGGAAGGCGTAAGCTATACCCCACCGGCACCGAAGCAGAATGACAGCCTGCCGCTGTGGGCAGAAATTGCTGTCGGCATCGGCATAGTGCTGCTTCTCGTAATAGATAACGTGTTTTTGGGCGGCTTTATTACCCAAATGCTGATTTTATCAATCTTCCGGCGCGGCGGTGGCGGCGGCTTCGGCGGCGGTGGAGGTTTTGGAGGCGGCAGCGGCGGTGGCGGCGGCTCCTCCAGAAGATGGTAAGTAAAATAAATAAGTAAGTAAAAAGTAAACGCACCATGTAAAAACATGGTGCGTTTTTAGTTTAAAGAGCAAAAAAGCTGCGGCACGATTTGTGCCGCAGCTTTTAATTTACGCTATAAACTTATTTGCCTTCAATGGCGATATACTTTTTAGCTTCAACGGCTTTCGGGTCTTTTTTAGGAATGCTCAGGCTCAAAATACCGTCTTCGTATTTAGCCTTAATATCCTCTTCGGTAACGGCGCTGCCAACATAGAAGCTTCTTGTCATGCTGCCGCTGTAACGCTCACGGCGGATATAACGGCCTTCGTTATCTTTTTCGTCTTTATCAACGCCTTTAGCAGCCGAAACGGTAAGGTAACCGTCTTCCAGATGAGCGCTGATTTCATCTTTTTTGAAGCCCGGCAGGTCAATATCAAGTTCATAACCTGTTTCGGTTTCTTTAACATCAGTTTTCATAAGGTTTTTGCTGTGTTTGCCATATAACGGATTTCTGCCGCCGAAGAAGTTTCTTTCAAAAGCATCGTCCATAAAATCATCAAATAAGTTTTCTCCAAAAATGGTAGGTAACATCATAATAAAAGACTTCCTTTCAAAACTTGCAATTTATATCAGCAGCTTTAAAGGCTGTCGCTTCTGAACTTAAGGGTTCCGCCCCTTATCGGGGTCTTCCTTCGTTCTGAATATAATATACCACTTGTTGTCAGCACTGTCAATAGGTGAGTGCTAAAATTTTAAAAAATTTTTTATCTTTTTTTATTTATAATTAAAAAACTGCCGTAAATTTGTTTACAGCAGTTTCTTAATATTCATTTCCGCAGCCTCCGGCTGTTTAGCCATATAGCCCCTGCCTGTATTGCAAGCATGGCCGCAAGCACAACGCCCGGCAGTACTGTTTTAAACAGCAGCAGCCATCCACAGGCAGCGCCAAAAGCCCATAACACGGCTGCCCAAAGAGCAGCTTTTTCATTTTGCCTGCACATTTTTTGCAGCCTGCCGCTCATCTTTATTGCCTCTGCCAGGTTTTCCGCATTGCCATCCTTAAAAACAACGCTGCCTTCTTTAACGGCACCGGGGCTGTAAATATCTGCCCGCAAGGCTGTGCCGTCCTCACAACGCTTAATTACGGCAACAAATTCCCCGGTTCTGCAAAAGGTTTCGGCAAGTTCTTTCTGGTGTTCCACAGTAAGTTCCGCCACGGTTTTATCAAAACCGGCCTTACTGCCGATGTATTCTGCCCTGTGCTTGGCACCGCTGCTGAACATAACCGTGCGCACGCCTAGTTTTTGCAAGCTCTGCAACGCCGGGGCAAGATTGGTATTGACTTTCTCTCCAACCGCTATAATCCCCTGCAAGTTTCTGCCGCAGGTTAAATAATAGGCAGTTTTGCCCTGTTTTTGCAGCTCTGCTTCATATTTGGCAAAAGCGGCAGGAACATCAGCCACAGTACGCACAAATGCCAACGTGCCCATGCGGATATTTTTACGGCTGCACTGTGCCGCAATGCCGCCCCGCAGCATTACAACGCCGCTGCACGCAGGCAGGTTAAGCCCAGCTGCCGCATTTTTTAATACTTCGCGCAGCGGATGCCCGGCAGTTTCCGCAACGGATGCCGCCAACGCCAAAAGCTGCGCTTCACTGACAGCTGCCGTAATAATATCTGTAATTTCCACTCCACTGCCAGCGGCAAAACTTTCATCAAAAACTGCCATGCTTATTTTGCGGCTGTTATTTAATGTTTTTTTGTTTTCAAAAGAATAATTTTTGTTTTGAGCATTCTGCAAGGCAAAATAATGCGGCAGAGTATTACCCAGCATAAACGCACCTGCCCCGGCTGCCATAAGCACGCTGCTTAAAACCTGCCACGAAGCAGCCGCGCCAAGCCCGTAAAACCACCAGCTTAACGCCGCAGCAAGCGCAAGGGCAAATATCGCTGGCAGCACAAACGCCGCTGTTTTATCGGCTGTAATGCCGTTATCATGCTCCGCAACAGTAAAATTTAAACGGTTTTGCTTAAAATAACAATTTACCAAAACGGTAAACAGTAAAACTGCAAGCGGTGCAAAACCTGCAGCTGCGGCACTGATAAAACCGTGTACCGCATTTATGCTTACAATTGCACTGCTGATTATTCCAGCCACGCAGCAAACAAACACAAGCCCTTCCATTGCCGGTATGCCGCCAAACAAAGTTTTTCTGCCGCTTTGCAAAACAGGCTGCGAATAATAAACAAGCGGCAGCAGCAGTAAAAACTGCGCCGCAGCAAGCGCTGCCGTAAAACGCCAGTCCGCAGGCATTACAAAAAACGGCACCGCTGCTAAAACACATAAAGCAAGTGTCAGCAGCAGGCAAATTTGCAGTTCTTTTTTAGTTAAATTTTTATTTGCAGCCATTTTCATCATGCCGTTTAACACTTACCTCTATTTTCATTAAATAATCATCGGCATAACGCTCCGATAAATAATTGGTTATATCATTCTGATAAATACTGCCGTTTGGTTCATAGCCAAGTTCATGCAGCTCACAGCAAAACTTGCGGTATTCCTCCTGCAAGGCATAGTATGATGAACGTATATATTTAACGGCATAGCATCCTGCCGGTTTAACGTGCAAATAGCGGCTTTTTGCTTTTTTATCAACCCGCGAGGAGAACCATCCCGTAGCAAAACTGCCGTTTACAATATTTTCGTAAGGAATTATCTCGCCAGTAACAAAATCATCATACGCATTATGCTTTGTACAGTAATCCCATAAGCGCGAAACAACAGCAAATAATTCTTTTTCACTGTTATTTTTTGGTCTGTCGCTAATTATAAAATATTCTTCTCCGGCGTCTTCAATGCTTATGGTATTTTCCTGCACATCAAACGCTTCTTTTGTCATTTTTAATGTATTGCGCAAAAGGCGGCGGCGGCGCGTCAGCACCTCAATTTTCTGCTTCAGCAGCTTGTCCTGCTCTTTTAAAAGCTCCATAAAGGCATCTGTATCGCGCTCATCCATGTAATTTTTTATTTCTTCCAGCGAAAGCCCCACTTCTTTTAAAGTAGTTATAAGGTCAAACATATAAATCTGGTTCAGCGAATAATAACGGTAACCGTTCGCCGCTGTTTTTACCGGCTTTAAAAGCCCAATATCATCGTAATGGAATAAAGTATCTTTGGTTGTATTGCAAAAGGCGGCAAATTCGCCCGTTTTTAAAAGCCTCTGCGAAATTTCAAAAACCCCCTTGACTATGGTGCAGCACCATACTTTACTATTATTATAGCGGCAAAATTACTTTGCTGCAAGTGAAAGGGTGAATTATCATGAAACATGTTTATATGCTGTTTGCGGCCATTGCACTGGAAGTTACAGGCACAACTTTTATGAAGTTTTCCGTTATGCACGAATGGCTTATAGGTTATCCGGTAATGCTTTTATTAATGGGCTTTTCGTACTTCTGCCTCAGCAAGGCAGTTAAAAAAATACCCATCAGCGTCGCCTACGCCGTTTGGGAAGGGCTTGGCCTTGCGGGCACAGCTTTAATGGCCTGGCTTATTTTTAACGAAACCATGCCGCCCATTAAACTTTTAGCCTTCGGCGTCATCATCGCCGGGCTGATAATGATTAAAAAAGGCACTTTTAAAGTAGGATGTGATTGAAATGCAGATGACAGGACTTTTTTATATAATTCTCGCCGTTATCGCGGACGTAATTGCCAACGTCTGCCTCAAAAAATCGAACGGCTTTGCCGACAAAAAATACGGCTTTGCCTCACTGGCACTTATCGGCGTTGCATTTTTGCTTATGGCACAGGCGCTGGTAACGCTGGACTTAAGCATCGCTTACGCCGTCTGGGGCGCTTTGGGCATACTCTTAACCACTTGCGTGGATAAAGCCTTTTTCGGCCTGCGGATTAAACCGCTCGGTTTTGTAGGCATCGCCACCATGATCAGCGGCATCGTACTTTTAAAAATGGTATAACAGCCCCCTCCCTGCTCTGCCGGAGCAGCTGCCCTCAAAGTTTAAGCTTTGGGGGCTTTTTTTATAATTTTCATATAAAATTTAAACTTACTTAATGCAAAACGCATAAAACTATGATACAATGAGTAATATAGAATTATTATTGATTATGAAAGGGTGGTAACGTATGAAAAAATCCTTATTAACTCTCGCACTCGCCTTTGGCCTTGTTGCTGCACCTTTTACTACCGATATTTTAAGCAGCACCGCCGAAGCAAAACCGCTGCCGCCGCGCCCCGCTGCACGCGAAGGGCTTGTGCCGCATCAGGTACGCATTGATAACGAAATTGATTCCATCAGCGCGCGCTTTGGCGTAGCCGAAAGCACTGTTAAAAAATTTTACAACCAGGGCTGGGGCTTTAAAGAACTGCGCCACGCTGCATTTTTAAGCTATGCCACCGGTAAGGACATGGGCGCCGTGCTTGATTTGAAAACCGAATACAACAGATGGCCGCGCGTTGAATATATGCTGGGGCTGACCCCTAACGACATTAAAGCCGCTCACGATAAAAACGACGCCGAATATTTAAGCACCGTGCTTGGCGTTGACACCGCCGTAAGCCTGCCGCTGTTTGAACAGAACTTTGGCATGGGCGACGTTGCCCACGCAGTGCTGATGGCTAAATATTGCAGCAGCACCCCGGCGCAGATTGTTGAAATGCACAACCCGCCCGCAACGGATTGGGACGCAGTTGCCACACAGCTTGGCATTACCGAAGACCAGATGTACCAGGTACGTTTGGAAATAGAAAAACTTAGACCTTGATGGGTGGAAGTTAGAAGTAAAACAGTTATAAGCAAAAATTATAAACAAAAAGCGAAGGCGTTATGCCTTCGCTTTTTTATTTGGGTAAGTTAATTTGCTTAATTACGATTAAGTTAATCGTAATGTACTAAATCTCACTGAATGAAAATCCGAAATTTCACTGAATGGATTTTAGAAATATCACTGAATGAAATTGCAAAATTTCACTGAATGGCTTATAATTTAAGCAGGTGATAAAAATGGATAAACAAAATTACAAACCACGAATTATAGACAAACAAGTTGAGGAATATTTACAAACCTTTGGAGCAATTTGCATTGAAGGGCCAAAATGGTGCGGCAAAACCTGGACTTCATCTTACCATGCCAACAGTAAATTTTTCTTAGCCGACCCTTCCGGTAACTTTCAAAACCGCAAACTGGCAGAAATTGACCCTAATACTGTTTTGGAAGGAGCTGCCCCGCGCCTGATTGATGAATGGCAGGAATACCCGCCATTATGGGACGCTGTACGCTACAAAGTAGACCAATCCGCGCAAAAAGGCCAGTTTATACTTACCGGTTCTGCCACGCCAAACCATAAAGGTATTTTACACAGCGGCGCAGGACGCATAGCCAAATTGCGCATGCGTACCATGAGCCTGTACGAATCCGGAGATTCCTCCGGTCAAATTTCATTAGAAGCGTTATGCAACGGCACATTAACACCTGCAATGACAGGAGAAGTTGATTTAAAAAATCTTATCAATCTAATTATCCGCGGCGGATGGCCGGGCAGTTTAGACCTGCCGTTAAAACAAGCCGCGCTTTTGCCGCAGCAATATTTGCAAGCAGTAATTGACGATGATGTTTACCGTATTGACGATGTAAAAAGGAATACGCAAAAAATGCGCTTATTGCTTATGTCGTTAGCGCGCAACGAAAGCACAACAGCGACAAACACGCTGTTAAAATCGGATATAAAAGAAAAAGATGGACAAGATATTGACGCCAACACAGTAACAGCATATTTGGATATTTTTAAACGGTTATTTTTAACGGATAACCAACCGCCGTTTGCGCCTAACGTGCGTTCATCGGTACGTGTAAAGCAGGCAGAAAAGCGCCATTTAGCAGACCCTTCGCTTGCTTGCGCCCTGCTAAAACTAACACCGGCAGCACTTTTAAACGATTTGGTAACGCTCGGCTTTATGTTTGAAGCATTATGCGAAAGAGATTTACGCATTTATGCTGAATCCTTCGGGGCAAACCTGTATCACTATCAGGATTATAAGAACAGAGAAATTGACGCTGTAATAGAATTGCCAGACGGCAACTGGTGCGCCTTTGAAATAAAACTCGGTGCAAACCAAATCGACCAAGCCGCAGAAAGTTTGCTGAAAATTAAACAAGAATTTGAGGAAGATAAAAAATCCGTACCGCCATCTGTTTTATGCGTACTATGCGGTTTAAGCAATGCAGCATACAAACGTGAAGACGGCGTATTTGTAGTGCCAATAACGGCGTTGAAACATTAAAACTTTTAAACACAAAACAGCAGCATAACATGAGCTATGCTGCTGTTAGTTTTTTCTATCATAATAATTCAAAAAGTATCTTATCAAGAGTTTTACATAAAAAATTTAATTCCAGTTTCTGCATTTCTGTTTTTTTATTTCCTGTTAACAAATCTGATTTTATTTTTTCTTTTAAATCTCCGATTAATTTTTTATCAAAAAATTTAAAATCTTTCAAATTATTACTGTTTTTATCAAATATATAATTCAAATCACCTCTAAATATTCTTAATTCTCTAATACTCAAATCTTTTATACATTCAAATATTTTATTTACTCCAATTTCTGCTAATGTTATATTTTCTTGTTTAAATAAATCAAAATTTTTTAATACATATTCATCAAAATTATTAATAAAATTTTTCTTATCGATAAAAATATTTATCCATTCTGAATGAAAATTTTCCTTTTTTTCTTTTTTTAATAAATCAAATAATTCACATTTAAACTCTTTTGCTTCATGGTCAGTATATGGAAATGTTGACCATGAAAAGCTCGAAAATTCTTTTGCTCTTTTTTTTGCATTTTCTTTTATAATTATCTTTATTTCTTCTATCTTTTCTTCGTTAAATAAATGTTTGATTAAAATAAAAACCTCATCTAAAATTCTTGGATAAATATTTATATTTAAATTATTATCTTCTATTAATTTTAATATCTTTTCAAATTTGTTAACAGCAGCTTCATCATTATCTTCATCAAAAATATCGTTAATTTTACTAATAACTTTATTAACATCATATCTTTCATAAATCAAAAACTCTGTAATAATATTTTCTATTTCGTTTTCATCAAAATTATATTTAATTAAATATTCATCAACAAATTTATAAGCTAAATAACTCGCTCCTAAATTTGATATCTCTTTTTTATTTTCATTTATATCAATATAAGATATTATCCGTTTTTCTTCTTTAAAGTCGTTATTCTGATGCTTATCTTTTATCAAAATACTACTACCTACAATAGCTAATAATATTTCTCTTATAAATTTATCTAAATACTGCTTTTCTGTATCCCACGGTTCATAAATTTTTAAAACCTTATTATACATTTCTTTAAATCTTTTAAAAATAAAAATCAATGTTCTTAAATTAGATGTATCGCCTCTATTAAATAACCCTAAAATATTTCCTTTTTCTTCTATCGCATATTTTTTACAATCCTCATTATCTAAGTATGTGTCTATTATGCTATCAAAATCTTTATTTATATCTGATTTATAGTCAATAGTTAATCCTATAACTTTTTCTTTAAACTTTTTATAATATTTTTCGTTTATTGCATCTATTTCATTTTCATTACATATCAAAATAGCTTTAATTTCATTTTGGTCAGTAATTTGGTCAAAAAAACCTAATAAAACATCAAAATTTAATGTACTTCTTTCTAAATCATCAAAAACAAATATATATTTATTAAAACTGATTATATTTTTATTTACTTCTGAAACAACAGAGTTTATAACATTATTGTCCGGTATTATTTTCAATCCTTTATTCAATATGCCAGTCCATAATGAAATTTTACTTCTTTCAAATATAGTTTTTTTATTTGAATTATTATAGGAAGGATTATTCATTTTTATTTTTTGATCCAAAGTTTCTGTTGCTTTGATATTTAAAACTTGCAAAGCTATATTGTTATATAATTCATCAATATTACTAATACCAAACAACGAAATGTACAATACATTTCTATCAAATCTATCTTGCAAATAATCTATTAGCTCGTTTTTTACAAAATAGGTTTTGCCACTCCCCCATGCGCCGTTTAACATAACTGCATAGTCACTTTTTTCTTCTTTAATATAAACAGAAATAGCTTTTTTTGTAATTTCTTTCGACATAACATTTCACCTTTTTTTCAAATAAAACATAGGTATTTGAATACTAATTACGATATTAGAAACAAATACCCATCTTAAATTATTATTACATATTTTTACTGCTTCACAACACCCGCTTTAACAACTCAACAGCCGGTTCGTCGGCGAGGTTATTGGTGCCAAGTTCGCCGCGAAAGGCGCGGGCAAGGATTGATTTTTTGATAATGTCGATTTTAGTAATGGCGTTTTCTGCAAGTTCTTTAGCCTGCTGTTCTTTAGCAAGCAGTTCATCAATAATGCTGATAATTTCAGTTTGTTCGTCGAGGGTTGGTAAATTTAACATATATTCTTTCATATATTTTTTAGGTACACGTTGCTGTCCAACAGCCCCCGTCATGTGATGTTTTGCTTCATCTCTAAATTTTTTACTTCTAACAATATGGTGCAAATACTTATTGCTTAATTCTTCACCACATCTTAAAACATAAAATTCCGTTGTTCCATAACCAATACCATTTATTAACTTGCCAATAATTGCCGATTTACCATTTTCCATACATGGCGTAATTTTTGCAAATACTACATCACCTTCTGAGAAATTAGTATAATCATTTTTGACTTTTCCTAATGTACGTATTTCAGGGCCAACAATTTCACCGGTAATTTCAGATAAAGACGCCATTGGAAAAAAGGATACTTCTAAATCATCAGATAAATTTTTAGTATTTATTTTAGAAGGATTTATTTTACAAACTTCCCCTAACCTTTTTTCTTCCCAGCTATCCATACTCACGCCATATTGTTTGCGCCAGTTTGCGGTTAATTCACCGGTAAAGGCTTTGTGCAGGATAGCGGCTTTGCGGGTTTCGAAACCATCTAAAACATTTTGCAGGTTTTCTTTGCCTTCGTCCAGTTTAGCAAAAATGCTTTCTATACGTCCTACAATGCGCTGCTGTTCAGCAAGTGGAGGGAGAGGGAAAACATACGGTTTTATTATTTCTTGAGATATATTTGGCTGTGCTCCACCTTGACCTTTATTTATAAATTGCTTTTTCTGTGAAATAAGATAATAAAATACATACTTAAAATATATATTTTCATTACATTGTGCGCAGGCACATGCTTGATTTGTAGCTGCTTCAACGCCTAAAATTGCTACTTTACCAATAGTTGCACCATACATTGCTAATAATATTGAATTTCTAGGAAACAGCTTAGCACTTGACTGTTGCAAAGCATCATCTGAAATATGTTCTTCTGTATCATAAATATAAGAATTATTTAATTCTCCTGTTTTCACCCAAGGAATATTTCCTGCAAAAAATTGCGGATTCTTTCGTGAAGGAGTGCCACCAGATGCCCATTTTGCAATAAACATCAACCTCGTCCAGCACCAATTAGCAGGTACTTTATATGGTTGTTCTGCTTCTGGTATAAGGGCCTGCTGTAACTTTTCTTCAAGCGTAAGCTGTGCCTGATTTTTTTTTCCTGCCATCAGTGCACCTCCGACAGTACTTTAAGTTCTTTTACTACGCTTTGCAGTAAGTCTACCGCTTCTTCAAGCTGGGCGGCAGCTTCTGCTGCACTTTCTACCGGGTCGGGCAGGTCGTTGTAATCCAGCACGCTATCGTCACATATTAAGCCTAAATTCAGACTGTTGCCTTTAGCGGTAATTTCTTCGCGCGTAAATACGCTCCAACGCTCATCCTGCACCTTGGTTCTGTCTTTGGCATCATAAGCAGCTTCAAAGGCGGCAAAGTGTTCTTTTTTAAGCGGGTTTGTTTTGCCAAAGCTTGGCATATTGGTGCGCAAATCGTAAAACCATACTTCTTTGGTGTTACCCTTATCGGTTGTGCCGCGCGTAAAAAACAGCACGTTGGTTCTTACGCCTGGTTTATAAAATATACCGGTCGGCAGGCGCAAAACAGTGTGTAAGTTGCATTTATCCATTAAGTCGCAGCGTATTTGTTCACCATTATTCTTCTCTTCAAAAAGCACGTTATCAGGCAGCACTACTGCCGCACGTGCTTTGCCATTTGCCTTAAGGCTGCGGTAAATATGCTGCAAAAAGTTAAGCTGCTTATTACTGCTGAGGTAGGTAAAATCATCGCGGGTAGCGCGCTCGCCGCCTTTTTTAGTGCCAAAGGGCGGGTTAGTAAGCACCACGTCGTAACCGTTCATGCTTTTGCCAAGATTGCTTAATGTATCGCCAAGTTTAATTTCGCCGTCAATATCGTGCAGCATGGCGTTCATTAAGGCAAGGCGGTGCGTGTCGTGCACAAGTTCACAACCAGTAAAGGCCTCGTTGCGTTCAAATTTATAAGCATTCTCATCAAGGGTAAAAAAGTCGTCGGTTTGTTCTTTTACATAACGATGGGCGGCAATCATAAAGCCAAAAGTGCCGCAAGCAGGGTCGTTGCAGCGCTCGCCGGGTTGGGGCTTAATAAGCCTTGTCATAACGTCAACCAGCACGCGCGGGGTAAAATACTGCCCTGCGCCCGATTTCTTTTCGTTGGCATTTTTCTCTAACAGCCCTTCATAAAGGTTGCCCAACCCTTCTTCACGGGCAGAATACCAGTCCAGCTTATCAATGCTGGTAATTATTTTTTCAAGGTTTTTCGGTTCTTCAATGTTGGTAACGGCGCCATTATAAATTTCACGCACGCGGCCTTTGCAATAGGTGCCAAACAGGCGCAGCAAATCTTTGTAATAGTTATAAAGTTCTATCCCCGATTTGCTTTTTAAAAAATCCCAACTGTAATCTTTAATTATTTGCTTTTGGGAGTTTTCGGCAATTTGTTCTGCCGTAAGGCTATCGCCTTTAAGCGTAATTACGCCTTCGGCAAATTTTTCCTCCACGCCGGTTTCTTTAGCCATTTTTAAAAATAAAATATAGGTCAGTTCGGTTACATACTGGTGGTAGGTAATGCCGTCATCCATTAATACGTTGCATAAGTTCCAAAGTTTGGCAACAATTTCCTGCGTGTTCAAGCTGTTCTGCCTCCATCGTCGTAAAGATATTCGTTAAGTTCGGTAATAATGCCTTCAAGGTTATTGCGAAAGATTTGGTTAAGCCTTTTATAGCCACCATTTGTTTTAAAGCGTTCATCTTCATCAAAAACTTTAACATTCATAACCGATTCGTTTAAAAGGTAGCTTTCTATGCGGCTCAGCCAGTTAAGCTCTACCCTGCTGAAGTTATGCGCTTTTTTAAGCTTATCTACCGCACGGCGGATGCGTGCCTGATGGCTTACAAGCGGTGAGCCGATGGCGTAGCGGCGCACAAGGCTGATGATGTCTGCCGTTATTTCTTCACTGGTAATTTCACTGACGGCAGTGTTAAGCTGCTGCGTAGTAAAGCCGTTTTGTGCAAGAGCCATGCGCAGGCTTTTAAGCGTTTCGCGCGTTAGTTCTTTTGGGCGCGTGCAAATAATATTTAGTGCAGCAATTTCGTTAACATTGTTTTTAACAAAGTCCTCAAATGCTTCAATATAATCTTCCGGGCGCTGCTCATTTTTTCCAAAACCGCGTTCGCGGATAAGAAATTTATCCTGCTTATCGGAAATTACTTTGGTATAACCGCCATGCCCGTGCTTATCGTCCAGCATTTCTAAAAGGCTTGCTTCCATTAAAAGCGTATTACGTGCTTCGGCGGCAGGCAGGCTTTCGATTTTTTGTATAAAGCCTTCTACCGTTAAACCTGCTGCCAGGTCTTTAAATTCGTTTACTTCTTCTTTGGTAAGCCTTTGTTTTACACGCTGTAATTTGGCAATTATCTGCGCTACGGCGTTTTTAATATGCGCTTCATCCTCTAAAACTTCCAGCCCGTCAAGAAGCTGGGCAAAAGTTGTTTTAGGGTCTGCCGATACCGGCTGCATGGTGTTTACTTCTTCCAGAGAATCATAAACACCGACCGGGTCATAAATTTCAAAATGTGTTTTATTAATTTTTGGGCACAGGCGCGTGGCGCGGCCCAGCATTTGCTCAAACAAAATACGCGATTTTACGCGGCGCATAAAAACAAGCGTGGTAATTTCCGGCACGTCGATACCTGTTGTCAATAAATCTACTGTTACGGCAATGCTTGGAAAGCGTTCGTTTTTAAAACGTTTAATTGCTTCCTGCACTTTGCGTTTATTGCCGCCTGCAACGCTGCCTGTTATTTTCATAACGGCGTCGTTGTCAATACCGTAATTGGTGTAAATTTCTTTTAAAATTTTTACTATTAAATCGGCGTGCTCGTCATCAACCGCATAAATAAGCGTTTTGCCCTGCATTACATCTTCCGGGTCAATATCACGGGCAATTTCTTCGAGTACAGTGCGGTTAAAGCTTGGGGTAATAATCTGCTTATTAAACTTTTCAACATCGAAGTTCATTTCGTCCTGTAAAACTTCGCTGTTCGTTATTTCATGAGTTACAGGGTCATAAAGCGCAAGCGTTTCGCCTTTGCTGTATTTAATGCCCTCGGTGTTAAACTGCGTTTTTATTTTATGCGGCGCATCATAGTCTACAAGGTAACCTTCTATAACGGCTTCGCGGTAAGTATATTTAAACACCGGCTTGCCAAAAATCTGTGTAGTATGCAGCGCAGGCGTAGCGGTTAAGGCAATTTTAACAGCGTCAAAATATTCTATTACCATGCGGTACTTGCTTTGGTAATCCAACTGGTCTCGGTACAATAACTCATCTTCGCCCATTTCTTTATCTAAAAGATAACCTCTGTGCGCTTCATCGATAACAATTAAGTCATAATCTGTTACAGACGGCTGGCGTTCTTCATCGTTATACAACAGGCGTTTAACCATACCCTGTACAGTTGCAATATGTACTTTAGTTTCATCTTCAAAAACAGCGTCCTCAAGAGTTTTTATGTCGTATATATCGTTAAGTGTTTTTAAATCTTCCAGCTTTACTTCGTTAAATACATCTTCTGCCTGTTCGCCAAGAGCTGTGCGGTCTACTAAAAATAAAATACGGTTAAAACGGCCTGTTTTTAAAAAGCGATAAATCATGCCAAGCACCGTGCGCGTTTTGCCCGTGCCTGTCGCCATGGCAAGCAAAATATTTTTTTGTCCGTTTATAACGGCATTTTCGGCTGCCTGTATAGCATTAAGCTGATACTGCCTTAAATTAAGCCCGTCTTTATCACGTAAAAAGTCATAAGGCAGTGTCTGCAATGCTTTATCTGCCTTTTCAATATCACTCTCTAAAAGTTTCAGCATACCGTCAGGGCTAATCCATCCGCGCAGCGCCTTCGGCATATTGGCACTTTCCCTTAAATCTAAAAACCAAATTCCTGATTTAGTTTCCAGCTGGGCAAGATAAGGCCTGCCGTTGGTAGCGAAAACAAACGGCGCTTTATACTTTCCCCATGTTGTTATAACGTATTTTTCATCTTCGGGCCGAATGTTTTGGGCATATTCTTTACATTGATAATCTATAACAGAAGGAATATCTTTATGCTCTGCTTTGGCTTCGATAACAGCGACAAGTTTTTCGCCTGCAAAAAGGGCGTAATCGGCCCTGCCTTTATTACCTGCCGAAGAAAGCGTTGGCCATTCGGCAATTGCAAGATTTTTACCCTTTTGTGGGCGTATACCTTTACCGTAACGCAGGTTTTCAGTATCGGCTTCCCAGCCAACCTTACGCAGCTGAGTATCAATCATGTAACGAGTTTCCGCTTCTGATTTTTGGCGCTGGCTGGCCGCTGCAAGAGCGCGCTTTCTGCGTTCATCAGCAGCAACTGCTTTAGCTGCGGCAGCAATTTTTTCGGTCTCCTCCAGCATTTTTTGTTCTGCTGCCTTATCATCGTTATCGGTTATGGATTGGGCGTCTGCTTCGGTAGGCATAACAAATTTACAATGCTTATACTGCAAATCACCATAGGTCTGCATAAACCATTCGCATAAACTATATGCCATTTCCAAAAGCGTTTGCCCTTCTTTAATATTTTCATAATTTGTATGGGCAGCCTTATTGCGCGCTTTCCGTAAAGCATGCAATATATCAGACAAATCAGGAGTAAGTAATCCTTGCAGCGAAAGTATTTTAATTTTGGTAACAGCATTACAATCTGTTGGAATTTTAATTTTATCATAAGTAAGCATTAAGTTGACGATTGTTTCACCAATCATGCCAAGCTTCATAATGCAGGAATTGGAATCGCTATAACAATATTTTTCAGCCAATATACCAAAATTAGCCAACACCGGAAAATGTGACTTTAAAAATGCAAAGTTTGATTTCATAGCCCTTACCCCTTTGCCCAAAGTATATATTCATGCAGAGTTAATTATATCCTAATATTATGATTATATCATATTTAAAACCTCAAATTAAAAAGAAGTATAAAAAAAGACACCGGCATTCACCGATGTCCTTAATTTTTAACTGGCGGAGTGGCAGGGATTTGAACCCTGGCGGGAGTTGCCCCCCCTAACGATTTAGCAAACCGTCCTCTTCAGCCACTTGAGTACCACTCCAATTGACTTACTTAATTAGTATACACTATGTTTTGCTGTTTGGCAAGTATTTAAAGCAACAATTTTAAATTTTTTCTGCGTTTCTGCGCGGCCGCTCGTATTCCACATCGCCGTTTGCCAGCGCCCACAGGTAAAAACTGGCTACCGAAGCATACGGGCTGTAACGTTTATGGTACTTTTCTGCCAGTGCCGGGGTTATTTTTTTATGCCCGTACAGTCTTTTAAGCCCGTTTTGAATGGCAGCGTCGCCAAAACTCAATATATTTTTGCGCCCCAGCGAAAAAATCAGCTGCATTTCCGCCGTCCATTTTCCGATACCATCAAGTTTTACCAGTTCTGCAATAACTTCTTCATCAGCCATAGCCGCAAAAACGTCAAAATCAATTTCGCCATTAAGCACTTTTTGCGCCAGTCGTTTAATATACACGGCCTTGCGCCCGGATAAGCCGCAGCTGCGCAGCTGTTCCTCCGTTACTGAGTCAATCGCCAGCGGCGTAACAGCACCGCCCAGCAATTCCGTAAAGCGCCGCCATACGCTTGCTTTGGCGTGGCGCGATATTTGCTGCCCCGCAATGGAATTAACAAGCGACACGAAAATATCTGGGTATAATTCTCTTTTAATGACCCCGGCTTTTTCGATAACGGCAGCCAGACGCTTATCTTTCTTTTTTAAATAATTCAGTTCTTTTTCGCCGTATTCAAAATAAAGCATAGCGCTCCCATAATAAAAAACGCGCCTTGAAAGGCGCGGTAAAATCGTGGCGGAGAGGGTGGGATTCGAACCCACGGAGGCTTGCACCTCGCTGGTTTTCAAGACCAGAGCCTTAAACCACTCGACCACCTCTCCCTGCTAATTTTTTATTATATGATAAATATGCTTATCAGTCAAGCGTCATTACTTTAAAATTTCATCCGTACGCGCCAGTACAAAGGCTTCCGTTTCCAGCGCTTTCGCCTCCAGCGTCTGCATTTTGGCCGCAGCCTGCTCCACATAAGCGGCGTCTTTAATAAGCCCAAGGTTAATTTTTACGTTATACAACGCACTGCGCAGCGCTGCCCTTGCCACAATGGCCGATACCGTTCCGTCGCTGATGGCATTGGGGTTGCCGGTTACAATAATTCTGCGGGCCAAGAGCAGTACCTCCATGCTTTTTTCGGCAATCTGCATGGGAACATCTGCCGCCGCAACCGCAGCCTGCTGTATTGCAGCCGTACGCGCCGCTTTTTCTTCATCCGTTGTTTTGGGCATTTTATAGGCTGCCATAAATTTGCCGAATACAGCCGCATCATCATCTGCAAGCGCCGTCAATTCTTCACGCAGTTTACCGGCAGCGGCAATAATATGTACAGTTTGCTGCTCATTTTCTTCGCTGCCTGCTTTGCCTACAGTTAAATTGGCAAGCATGGCCGTAAGCGCCGCCGCAACAGCCCCGCAAAGTGCCGAAGCCGCACCGCCGCCCGGTGTCGGCGCTTTGGACGCCAATTCTTCCAAAAAAGTTCCGCAAGTTATAGTGCTTAAATTTTCCATATTAACCTCCCGTTACTTTAAAATCAAACGCTTATTATTATAATCAAAATTTATTTGCCCTGCCTTTTTCAGCGCCGTGCTTAAAACATCAATGTCCTTGCCGCTTTCGCGGATAATTTCCGCCCCTTTTACAGAGGTATAACCGTCGCCGCCGGAAAGCAGAAAATCATTAACGGCAACGCTGTAATATCTCTCAGGGTTCAGCCTACTGCCGTCTGGCAACTGCGCAGATATTAACCTTTCTCCTTCCGGCGCAGTTAAATCTGCCGTTACGGTAAGCCCGGCAAAACGCACCCTGCCAATTTCCTTACTGCCCAGCCCGTGCTCCAAAGCTTTTAAAATATCACTGCCGCGCAGCCGCACAACATATAAGGTATTGTTGAACGGGAAAATCTGCTTCAGCTCTCTCAGCGTAACATTGCCCGCAGGCAGGTTGGCGCGGATTGCCCCGCCGTTATAAAGAGTTATATCCGTTTGCAGTTCGCCGTTAATTAAATCCATAAAATAATCAGCCAGCGGCGATTCACCGTACTTTTCGTTAGCCAGATACTGCGTATTATAAGCCAGCACCTTGCTGTAAACGGCATCGACGCGCTCAAAATACGGCTGCAAAAACGCTGCTGCCTTGCTGTCGCGTTCTTGCGTTAAAGCGCCGGTTTCATAAACATTGGCCTCAGCTTGTGTAATTTTGCCGGCATCAACATCATAAAAAAGTTTTATATGCCCTATTTGCCTGCCGTATTCACCTGCCTGCACTGCCGGAATGCCCTTATAAGAGCAGGCAAACACAGTATGGCTGTCGCCTGATGCCACAGCGTCAATGCCTTTCAGGTTATCCAGAACAGGCACTATTGCGCCTGTCAGCCTGCCGTTTTCCATCTGTCCGCCGATATGCGCCAAAAGCACAACTACCTGCACGCCGTTTCTGCGGAGTTCCACAGCATATTTATTTGCCGCTTCTGCCGGAGAGGTAAGTTTCAGCCCTGCCACCCGGTCTGGCTTTACTTTTTTAAACGCCTGCTCGTCAAGCACGCCTATAATGCCTGTTTTTATGCCATTGTGTTTAACAACGGCATACGGTGCAAACGGTGCGGGAATATTGCCGTTTGCATCTGTAATATTAGCCGCCAAAAGCGGAAAATCAGCGGCTTTGGCCTGACGCACTATAGCCGGGAAATTATAATCGAAAGCATGATTGCCTGCACAATTTGCGGCAAACCCCATAATATTCATGGCTTCCACAGCGTTCAAGCCGTCAAAGCTGTCTGCGTCGATGCTGCCTGATAGCATATCGCCGCCGCCAACAATAAGCGTGCCTTTTGGATTAGCTGCCTTAAGTAAATTAAGCGCAGCAGCCAAACGCGCAGCGCCGGGCGCATTTTCTGCGGCACGCAGCCTGCCGTGCAAATCGTTAACGCTGTAAATATCTATCTGTACCGGCGCGGCCTCTGCCAAAAAGGCTGCACAGCACAGCAGCATTACAAAAAATAAATTTATAAGCCGTTTCATAACATCACCAACAAAATAATTCTGCCTGCATTATTCGCTGCCGCAGGGCAAAATACCTGCAAAAAAAGCAGGGCGTTAATCCCTGCTCTTATTTTGCTCCAGATATCTTTTTACAAGCACCGCCGCCGCATAGCCGTCCAGCGGTTCCGGCGGCACACGCAAACCTTCCGGCAGCAGCGCACGCCAGCCGTGCGGCTTATTAAGCTGCCAGTACAAAGCGCGTGCCTGTTCTGTACTGTGTTTTTCGTCAATTTCTATTACCGGCACGGCAGTAAAAATCCGCGCCAGCACTTTATGCACCGGCTGTGTATTGGTGCCGTTGCCGATAATTACCGCCTGCGGCAGCCCTTTGCCGCTGCAAAGCAGGTTCAGTGCTTCCGCAAGTTTTTTTGTTTCTACCCATTCGGCGTTTAAAACTTCGCCCTGCGGCGTTACCTGCGCCACGCCGGTTTTAAAGCTGCCGGGGTCTATGCCAAGCAAAAAACCGTTATTCAGCATCTTCAACCTCTAAACGCAGCAGCACCGGGCCGGAGGTATAAATATCGCCGCGGGCATACGCCTTAAGCATAACTTTGCCGCCAAGCGCCGCCATTTTTTCGCCGGTCTGCACCATAGTTCCCGCATCAAGGTTGCCTACCTTGCCGGTAAGCGGGTCAGGCATTACGCCGGCGCTTACAGCCGTATGGTTAACGGAATTGAGGAACATTAAAATTTCACGGTCCAAACCGTATTTAATACCGCTTACATCTATAACTTTGCTGTAAATCAGCTCGTTGTTTTTATATACACATTCGTTATGCACCAGTTCAATAGTGCAGATTGCAGGCTCACCGGCTATAATGTTTGCCACGGCGCGCAGCCTTACAAACACATTGCCGTCTGCCGCCTGAATTTCTTTTAAAGCCGCCTGGATAAGTTCATTAGGCAGCCATAAAACGCCTACCGGTTCTTCGCTGCGAATGCCCATGCGCTGCATGGCCGCTTCGTTAGCCGCGCTCAGGAACATTTCAAGCTGTTTGGTGTTTTCGGCATCGGCAAGTTTGCTGCTTAAAACGCCTGCATAAATTACTTCGCCGCTGCGGTATACAACGTCGCCCTCACGCATGGCAACAATGCCGCGGCGCAGGCGTTCGGTAGTAGCCTCCAGCGAATTAACTTCTTTTTCAAGCGTTGCCTTCGATTCCGAAAGGCTGTTTACTTCCGCACGGGCACGCCCAAGCTCTTCGCGGCTGCTGTTAACCTCATTCTGGAGATGTGCTTTTTCGGCATTAATAGCCTCAATTTCTCCGTCAAGGTCCTGTATTTCCTTGTTGCGATCAGCAAGGGCAGCACGGGCTTTATCCATTTCTTCCGCCGCTATGGCCTTTTCCCTGTTCAGGCTGCTCAGTTCGTCCTGCAAACGTTCCATGCCGAACATTGCCGTCCTGGCACTGTCCGACGATATTGCCATAACGATAATGGTCGTCGCCGCAATCAACACGCCTGTAATTACCGTCATCAGCACCGAGGTATAGTACGGCCTCAGCCCGAAAACAGACAATTTTTTCTTACCTATTTTACTGCCCAGTTTATCGCCAATAAATGCAATCAGGCCGCCGACAACAGCCAGAATAATTATCAGGCGCAACCCAAACATAAACTCACCCCATTGCTTTTACGCATTTTTCTGCCGTAAAAGATAAATACCTACCATCAGGCAAATAATGTTCGGCAGTGCGCAGGCCAGAAAAGGATTCATTGCCCCGCCTTTGCCAAGGCCCGTTGTAAAGGTCATAATCGCGTAGTAAATAAAAATAACTATAATGCTCAGCCCCAGGCCGATGGACGAACTTGTGCGCTGTTTCTGTGTTCCCAGCGGCGCACCTATCATGGCAAAGAAGAAGCTGGCCATAGGTATAAAGATACGCATGTAAATTTCGCACCAGTGCCGCGAGGTCGGCTGATCCTGCATTTCCAGCATGTGTATGTATTCACGCAGTTCGCGGATGGTCATTTCTTCCGGCTCTTTCTGTTCCCAGGAAATTTGTTCCGGGGCAATGTCCAGAGGAATTATCTGCTCATCAAATTTGGCAGTGCTTTGCAGGCCTGCTTCATCATGCACGGAATACACCGTGCCGTCAATCAAACGCCAGGAACCGTTTTCCCAGCGGCCTTCTTTGGCAGTCTGAATGCGTGCCAGTTTGTGGTTGTCAAATTCCTCGATGGTAATGTCCATCATTCTGCCGGATTCTTCTTCAAAGCGGCGGGCGTAGGTTAAACGCTGAGTATCGCCGCTCATGGTTTTAATGATAACATTATCCTGCGTTTTCGGCTTGGTATTCTTTTTAATCTGGTATTCCAAAACGCGTGTGTACTGCACTTTGGAAGCAGGCACAACTTTTTCGGCCCATACAACCGAGAACATGCTGACAATAAACGCCACTATCAGCACCGGCGCCACAATGCGGTAATAGCTGATGCCGCCGGATTTCATGGCGATAATTTCGCTTGAACCGGACAATTTGCCGAACGCCATAAGCGATGCCAGAAGCATCGACATCGGGAAAGTGTAGTTAATTACTTCCGGCAGGCTGTAAAAGAACAGCCATGCCACGCTGTCCCAGCTGGCGCCGTATTTGGTCATGTACTGCGTAATGCGGTACAGCATGGAACTGGCGATAAAAATACTTGAGAAGGAGGCTATACCGAAGATGAACGGATACAGCAATTCGCTCAGTACATATCTGTCTAACAAACGTAAACGCATCTTCTTCCCCCCTACATGCTAAAGTTTTCACCAAGGTAGTATTTGCGCGCTACCGGGTCGTTGGCAATGGTCTCGCTGTCGCCATGCAGCAGTATTTCACCATTGGCAAGGATGTATGCTTTATCAACAATGCTCAGCGTTTCGCGCACGTTATGGTCGGTAATCAGAATACCGATGCCGCGCTGCGCAAGATGGGCAATCATATTCTGAATATCGGCAACGGCAATCGGGTCGATACCGGCAAAAGGCTCATCCAGCAGAATAAACGCCGGGTCTGTTGCCAAAGCGCGGGCAATTTCCACGCGGCGGCGTTCACCGCCGGAAAGCTCCGTGCCTTTATTTTTGCGGATATGGTCGATATGAAATTCTTCAACCAGGGCGTTCATTTTTTCATAGCGCTCTTTTTCCGGCACATTGTTGGCTTCCAATATGGCAAGAATATTTTCTTCCACCGTCATCTTACGGAAAATGGAAGCCTCCTGCGGCAGATAACCGATACCGGCGCGCGCGCGCATATACATCGGCAGGCCGGAAATATCCTGCCCATCCAGCGTTACCGTGCCGGAATCCGGCTTGATAATGCCTACTATCATATAAAAGGTAGTAGTTTTGCCGGCGCCGTTAGGGCCGAGCAAACCAACAATGCTGCCCTGCTCCACACGGATGCTGACATTATTTACAACGCGTCTGTCCGCATATTCTTTTACAAGATTAGCTGTTTCAATTACCACTATGCTGCCTCCACTTGTCCGGTGGTTTCTGCTGCTGCGTCCTGGGCTGCAGCTTCTGTCTGCGTTCCTTCGCTGCCTGCTGCGGCAGTACCTGCCTCAGCCTGTGCGGGCTGCTTTTCGGGAACATACACAATCTTAATATTGCCGAATGCTTCGGCACGCTGTCCTGCTGCGGCATTGCCTGCATTATTCATAATCAGGCGGTTGCCGGAAACGGTATTGCCGTCCTGCGTTGCGGTTGCGTTGCCGATAAGTTCTACTTTGCCGTCGTTGTTGGTGTCGTAAATTGCTTTATCCGCCTTTGCGGTTAAATTACGCGGCGGGCTTACGATATCGACATTGCCGGTAGCTTCTGCAAGGCCGGTTTTGCCGTTATAGGTAATCTGCGATGCCGTAAGCACACTGCCGTCGGTAGAAGTTAACTGGCCCCAGGAGCCGATGGTTTCAGCGTATTCTGCGTCGCTGTGATAGTCAATCTGCTCTGCCGTAAGCGTTTTATCTTCTTTGGTAACGGATGCTTCGCCTACTGCGGAAACAAAATCTTCATTATGCATTACAAAGGTTGCGCAGGTAATATGGGCATCGTCTTTATCGGCAACAACGCCGCCGGTAAGTTTGCCGCTCATGGTTTTGCTGTTAAATTCCGCAGCTGCGGCAGTAGCCTTGCCGCCGTCATGCAAAATTACCACATTGCCCTTTGCAGTACCGTTGCCGCTGGTCATATCATATTCAATTTCGTCGGCTTTAACATTAAAACCGCTGCCCTGAGCCGCAAATGCCGGCACATATAAAGCAGATGAACCTAACAGCATAAAAGCCGCTGCCAGCGCCGCTACTGATTTTATTTTCATCATTACAGTTCCCCTTTCTGTACTTCGGCATGTCCGCTTAATTTAAAATGGTCAAATTTACTGCTGGTAACAATTTTATCGGCCAAAGCCGTATGTTCATCTTTAACAACCTTTACTTTGCCGCTGGCCGTAATAATATCTTCCTTCTGGTTCCAGCTGATTTCTTCGGCAGTTATCTCTCCGCCGGTAGAAAGCGTTGCTTTTACGCCGCGGTCGAGGGCAAAGTTCTTATCGTCGTTATTAATTTTGCCGCCGCCGGCCGTAACGTCAATTACTGAACCGTCCTCGCGGTAAATTTTGCCCTTAACGCCTTTCATTACAGCTTCGCCGCTGCCGGAAATACTTTCCAGTGCTTCAACCGAAAACTCCCACAGGCGTCTGCCGTCCTGCTCGCGGCTGACGGTAGTGTTTTTTACTACTGCGCTTACCGCATTGGAAGCGATATTTTCCGGGTTCTTCGGCGCCTCGCCGCCAAACATCAGCCAGGCAATTATTGCTGCTGCAATGGCAATGCCGCCTGCAATCAGCAAAAGCCCCTTATTTTTCACCTTGCTTCAGCTCCTTTTCTTCCGGCGGTGTGTACGGGGTATTCCAACGGTGCTGGAACCACAGCCAGTTATCCGGGTATTCTTTTATAACTTCTTCAACAATCTGCGTCATTTTCAAAGTTACGTTATAATCATCGGCCTTGCGGTCGCCGGTGTCTTCGTAGTAAATGGGGTCTTTAACAATCGCCAGATGCCCGTAATTGCCTTCCTTGCGCACAATAAATATCGGCACAATCGGCGCTTTGAACTTTCTGGAAAAATAAGCAGGCCCGGTCGGCGTTGAAGCCATTTTGCCGAGGAACGGAACAAAAATGCCGTCATAGCCGCCGTCCTGGTCGGCAATAAGCCCCAACATGCGTTTTTTCTTCATGGCGCGGGCACAGCCCAGAATTTCACTGGTACCGCGCGAAAAAATTTCCTGCCCTACGCCCTTGCGCAGTTCGTTCATAAAATCGCTGTAAATATGGTTCGGCTGCGGTTTTTCCACCGCGCTCAGCGGAAAGCCCGACAACGCCAGCGCCGCACCCAGCCATTCCCAGTTATCCATATGGCAGGCCAGCATTACAACGCCTTTGCCTTCGCCGAGTGCTTCCCATAAAACATCGGGGCGGTCAAAGGTTACCAGCCCGCGGATATTGTTTTTATTTAATGCCGGCATATACATAATTTCCATAAAAGTTGCGCCCAGCTTGATAAAAAGGCTGCGGATGGTTGCTTTGGCCTGTTCGTCCGAATAGCCAAGGCGTTCTTTTATTGTTTCTTCCGCCCTTATGCGCTGTTTTTTGGCAATTATGTAATAAAGCCTGCCAAGCCCCAGGCCGATTTTTACAACCAGCTTATAGGGCAGGTGGCTGATTATCCAGCTCATGCTTTTTAATAAATAGTAAAGCCACATTATTGTGAATCTCCCTGTCCCTGCTTCATATAAGCATTTACAATTTCATTCCATTTGCCCTGTGCCTTTAAAATAAGTTCGGCCGCTTCGCGCACTGCTCCGCGCCCGCCGTTATTTGCGGCAACAAAGCTGCTGGCAGAAATTACCTCCGGCGCAGCGTCTGCCGGGGCACAGGCAAGCCCGGCATATAAAAGCGCAGGCAGGTCGTTTAAATCGTCGCCCATATAGGCAATTTCATCCTGCTCAAGCCCTCCTGCCGCTGCAAGGTCTGCCAGTATTTTCCTTTTATCTTTAATGCCTTCATAAAGCTCTGTAATGCCCAGTTCTTCCGCCCGGCGGTGAATAATGGCGCTTTTGCGCCCGGTAATAATTGCCACACGCACGCCGCTGCGCAGAAGGCAGCTCAGCCCAAGCCCGTCGCGCGCATTAAAGGCTTTAAAAAGTTCGCCCTCAGCGCCAATATTCAAGCTGCCGTCCGTCAGCACGCCGTCCACATCAAGGGCCAGCAGTTTTATTTTGGAGGCATTTTTTATGTTTCTTCCCATTATACCACGCCCTGACGTACAAGGTCAGTCATATGCAAAAGCCCGATAACATGGTTTTCGGCATCTACAACCGGCAGTACCGTAATCGGTTTAGGACGGTTGCTTTCCATGATATGCAAAGCCTGTGCAGCCAGTTTTTCTTTGGTAATGGTTTTCGGGCTGGCCGTCATAAGTTCCGTTACCGGGCGTTTTAAAAAGTCCACGCCTTTGCTGAGCCCGCGGCGGATATCGCCGTCTGTCAGCACGCCCAGCATTTTATTGTCGTCATCAACAACGGAAACAGCGCCAAGGCCCTTGTCGGTAATAACAAAAAGTGCGTCCTGCACGCTGATATCTGCCTTAACAAGCGGGTTTTCCGTGCCGCTGTGCATAATATCTTCAACAGTAAGAAGCAATTTGCGGCCCAAAGAGCCTCCCGGATGAAATACAGCAAACTGGCTGGCCGTAAATTTGCGTTTTGAAAGCAGCGCCAGTGCCAGCGCATCGCCGTAAGCAAGCGCCGCGGTTGTGCTTGAAGTAGGCGCAAGCCCGAGCGGGCAGGCTTCTCTCGTAACACCGACATTTAAAACAATATCGGAATTTTTGGCCAAAGTAGAATTGGGATTGCCAACCATGGCAATTAATTTGGCGCCTATTCTGCGCAGCGAAGGCAGTATATGCAGCACTTCGCCGGTTTCACCGCTGTTGGAAAGCGCAATAACAACGTCGCCTTCGGTTACCATGCCCAGGTCGCCATGAATGCCCTCTGCCGGGTGCAGGTAAAAAGATGGCGTGCCGGTGCTGGCAAGCGTTGCTGCCATTTTGCGCCCGATAATGCCCGATTTGCCCATGCCGGTAATAACGGTGCGGCCGGGGCAGGCCATAATCATTTCAACCGCTGCTTTAAAATGTTCGTCTATGCGTTCAACCTGTTCCAGCACGGCTTCCGCTTCCATACGCAGAACCTGCCGCGCCTGTTCCAGCATTACATCTTCCATCAGGAAATCACTCCTTTAAATGCAGGCAGCCCAATCAGCCGCGTACAATTTTATCTATGGCCAGCACGTCTTTCAAGAGTGCTTCCAAATTATCCAGTTTTACCATATTCGGCCCGTCCGAAAGAGCTTCAGCCGGGTTATCGTGTACTTCAAGGAACAAAGCGTCGATGCCTACTGCGGCAGCAGCCCTTGCCATATGCGGCACATACTGGCTCTGGCCGCCGGAGGAAGTACCCTGCCCGCCGGGAATCTGCACGCTGTGGGTAGCATCCATCACAACCGGGTAACCGAGTTCGCGCATAATGGCAAGCCCGCGCATATCCGTAACCAGAGTGTTATAGCCGAAGCTTGCGCCGCGCTCTGTAAGCATAATGTTGTGGTTGCCGGCTTCTTCAATTTTTTTGATAACGTTTTTCATATCCCACGGGGCAAGGAACTGGCCTTTTTTTACGTTAACGGTTCTGCCGGTTTTTGCAGCCTGATAAACAAGGTCAGTCTGGCGGCACAAAAATGCCGGAATCTGCAGAATATCGGCAACTTCCGCCACGGGCTCTGCCTGCGCGGGTTCGTGAATATCCGTTACAATGGGTACGCCCAAATCTTTTTTAATCTGGGCCAGAATGGTCAAACCTTCTTTTAATCCCGGCCCGCGGAAGGAATTATAGGAAGAACGGTTTGCTTTATCGAAAGATGCCTTAAAAACATAGGGCATGCCGAGTTTATCTGCAATGGCTTTGGCACGCTGGCCAATCATCAGGCTGCGTTCATAGCCTTCCAGTACGCAGGGACCTGCCATAAGCAGCATGGGGCAGCCCTGCCCAACTTTATAATTGCCAACTGTTACTATATTCATGTCTGCCTCCTTTATTTACTGATAGTTATTTATTGTTTTTTGCCGCAAAGAGCTTGTTGATTGCTTCCAAATCTTCGGGAGTATCAATGCCGATACCCTGAAAATCGCTTTCAAGCACTTTTATTTTATAGCCGTTTTCCAGCGCGCGCAGCTGTTCAAGCCCTTCCACCTTTTCAAGCATGGTAGGTTCTAGCGCTGCATACTGCAGCAAAAAGTCACGGCGGTAAGCATAAACGCCAACATGTTTATAAACGCGCATTTCTTCAATCTCGTTGCGCGGATACGGAATCAGGCTGCGCGAAAAATACAGCGCATAACCGTTGTCATCCGTTACAACTTTTACAGCAGCCGGGTCGTTGTATTCGCTTTCCTTCATCGGCACCTTCATGGTTGCCATTTTTAAATCATCATTGCCTTCAAAGGCTTTGGCCAGACGGTCAATAATATTCGGGTCAATCATCGGCTCATCGCCCTGCACGTTAATAATTACATCAACATCAGGATACTGCATGGCAACTTCCGCCAGGCGGTCAGTTCCGCTCGGATGGTCCGGCGAAGTCATCACGGCTTTGCCGCCGAAGCCTGTAACGGTATCGTAAACTTTTTCGTTGTCCGTTGCTACAATTACATCATCCGGTTCTTCCGCTTCGCAGGCGCGCATATAAGTATGCTGAATCATCGGCTTACCGGCAATCAGCGCCAGCGGCTTGCCCGGCAGCCTGGTAGAAGCATAGCGGGCCGGAATTACACATAAAACCTTCATTACTTCTTCGTCTCCTTTTTAATGGCATTGACAATTGCTTTTTCAAACAAGTCCTGCCCTTCGGTAATCATAATATCCATGTTTAATATGTACAGCGGCAAATCCCTGTTGAAGTAAATAAATTCGGTCGGAATTTTAACCGCGTCTTTACCGGTTGTAATAAGCGCCACCGCTTCTTTGCTGGCCGCACGCTCACTGATGTACTGCATTTCCAGCATACCGTAATCGTGATGGTCAGGATAGCGGATTGCTTCAAGGATATCAAGCCCGATACCGGCGAGAGTCTGCTCGAAAGAGGACGGGTTGCCGATAGCGGAAAAGACCATAACTTTTTTGCCCTCCAGTTCGGAAAGTTCCAGCGTATTTTCATGAATGCCCTTATACCAGTCGGCAATTTCGACAAAATTTTTCGGGTGATGGATACTTTCGATAACCGGGGCACGGTCGTTGTATTTTGCAAGGTTTTTGCGGAGGTTAATACGGCTGAACTGCGAGCTCTGGTCGGTTTTGGTGAGCAAAAAGAGCCCTGCCCTGTCCAGATGCTTCAGCGGCTCGCGCAGTGTGCCGCGCGGCAGCAGGCAGCCGTTGCCAAACATATTGTAAGTATCTACCAGCACCACATCAAGGTCGCGGTACAAATGCCAGTGCTGATAGCCGTCGTCCATAATAATTACTTCGGCCTTCATTTTATCTACGGCAAACTGGCCGGTAACGGCACGGTTTTTACCGATAATAACGGGAATGCCTGGCAGGGTTTTCGCCATCAGGTAAGCTTCGTCGCCTGCCTCATAGGCCGTCATGAAAATCTTCTTGCCGTCACTTACCACGCCCAGCTCTTTATCCCAGTGAGAGCGGTAACCGCGGTTTAAGATAACAACATTATAGCCCATGCTTTTAATCATTGCCGCAACTTTCTGCGCGGTAGGGGTTTTGCCCGTGCCGCCAACGGTAATATTGCCGATGGAAATTACGCAGCAATCAAGTTTTGTCTGTTTAAAAAAGCCCACGTTATACAGCCACAATTTGCTGCAAACGCCAAATTCGTACAAATAAGAGAAGAAACGCAGCACCACTAAAAGCACGCTGCCCATAAAAGGCGTTTCCGTGCCGTGCACCATCTGGTACACATACTGAATAATATAATCAGCATGGCGCAGGCTGATGCCGCCCTCATCATTAAGATTGCGGATATTGGTCGGGTAACGCGACATAATGGTTGCCGGAACGGTAGTGATGCGCAGCAAATCTTCAAGATATTCAATACTGCGCACGGCAGCGCCGCGGTTTTCCTTAATAACCTGCAAAGACGCTGCGCCCATTTTTGCACGGCGTTTATCATCGTTTATAATATCCAGCAGTTCTTTGGTAAGCTCGGGTATGCCGCTTACCATTTTGCAGGCGCCAACCTTGCTCAAAAGCGAATAGGAATCTTTAAAGTTCTGCATGCTCGGTCCAACCAGAATAGGTTTGGCATGAGCGGCAGGCTCAAGTACGTTATGGCCGCCGTGGTTAATTAAAGAACCGCCCACAAATACCACATCGCCGACGGAATAAATGCGTCCCAGTTCGCCGATGGTGTCAATCAAAAGCACCGGGTACTGCGGACGTACGCCGTCAATTTTCAAAAGCTTGGAACGGAGCCCAACCTCATAACCAAAATGCCCAACCAGACGCACAATTTCGTTAGTGCGTTCCGGCTTGCGCGGAGCAATAACAAGGCGCGCCTCGGGATAAGTTTCCTTAATGGTTTTAAAAGCCTCCAGCATGGCTTTTTCTTCGGTAGGATGGGTAGAACCGGCCACAATAACCGGATACGCCCCTTCGATGCCCAGTTCTTTTTTATAATTATCCAGATCATCCTGCGTAACTTCTGCATAGGTCTGGTCAAACTTGGTGTTGCCAGTTACATAAATTTTGCTGGGGTCTGCGCCCAAATGGCGGATATAATCAGCATCAATGCTGGACTGCATGCAGAAACGGCTTACAGTATTCAGCATATCATCCCAAATGCCGTACAAATAGCGGTAGGTTTTCACCGATTTTTCGGAAATACGGCCGTTAACCATCATTACCGGAATATTGCGTTCACGCAGCGCACGCAGAAGATTAGGCCACAGCTCTGTTTCTACCGGCATAAAAATGCGCGGGCGGATTCGTTTTACAACGGATTCCGACACAAAAGGCAAATCCAGCGGGAAATAAATAATGGCATCTGCTTCCGGAATAATCTGGCGTGCCATATCATAACCGCCAACCGTAACTGCCGAAACCAGAATAGGAATTTCCGGCATTGCCTTGCGGATTTCCTTTACCAGCGGGCTGGTTGCTACAATTTCGCCAACGGACGCACCGTGAATCCAAATACAGCCCTTAAGCGCAACGGCTTCAATTTCTTCATCGCGGATACCGCCAAGGCTCTGGCGCATCCTGCGTGTAAAGCCTTTTTCACATATCGAACGGTAGATGAAATACGGCATTACGAGGAAAAATGCGCCAATCATCAGTAAGTTATAAATTATATACATCGGCTACCCTCATTTCGTTTCCTTGCTGCGGTACTGGATTTGATAAAGATGGGCATACAGCCCGTTTTTGGCAATCAGTTCATCATGCGTGCCTGCTTCCACAAGCGCGCCATGTTCAAGCACCAGAATCTTATCGGCATTTTTAATAGTCGAAAGGCGGTGCGCAATTACAAAGGACGTACGCCCTATCATCAAACGGTCAAGGGCATCCTGTACAACGCGTTCGCTTTCTGTATCAAGTGCGGATGTCGCTTCATCCAGAATTAAAATGCGCGGATTTTTAAGTATTGCCCGGGCAATAGAAATACGCTGGCGCTGGCCGCCGGAAATATTCACGCCGCGGTCGCCGAGCATGGTTGCATAACCCTGCGGCAGCTGGCTGATAAATTCATCGGCATTAGCCGCTTTGGCAGCGGCTTTTACCTCGTCAGGAGTTGCATCAAGCCGCCCGTACAAAATGTTGTCGTAAACGCTGCCGTTAAAAAGCATGGTTTCCTGCGGCACTATGCCAACCTGGCCGCGCAGGGAATCAAGTGTTACATCTTTAATGCTGTATCCGTCTATGCGGATGTCACCGCCGGTAACATCATAAAAACGGGGCAGCAGGCTGGCAATGGTGGATTTGCCTGCGCCGGAAGGTCCGACTATGGCAATTACCTCACCGGGGTTAACGGTAAAGGACAATCCGTCCAAAACTTCTTCCTGCGGATTGTAGGAGAATTTTACGTTATCAAACTCAACCTTGCCATTAACAGGCGGCAGAACTTTGGCATTGGGGATTTCCTTAATGGCTTCCGGCAAATCAAGTATGCCGAAAACACGGTCTCCGGCAGCAAGCGCTTTTTGAATGCTTGCCGCTACTTTTGTAAGGCGCTTGATAGGGTTGGCAATATTAACTGCGTAAACCAAAAACGCTACCAGCGCACCTGCCGTAATATCGCCGTCTATAACGCTGCGGCCGCCGTACCACATAACAACTGTTACGCCAACTGCAGCAACAAATTCAACTGTCGGTGTAAGCAGAGCGTTCAGCTTGATGTTCTTCATGTTGGCATAAAAGTTTTCTTTATTTTGGTTATCAAACCTGTCAATTTCGTAGTCTTCGCGCACAAACGATTTAATAACCCTCGCCGAAGATACGGTTTCCTGCAAAACGGAAGTCAGTTCTGCCGTGCACTCCTGAATTTCACCGCCGTTTTTACGGATTTTCTTGCCGAAATAATCCATAAACCACAAAACAACCGGGAATGTGCAGAAGGTAAACAGCGTCAGTTTCCAGTCCAGCCACAGCATGGCTACAATACTGCCAATAAGAACCAGCCCTTCCGTTACAAGCTCTACCGCTTTTTCTACCATTGCCGTCTGCAAAGCGGCAACGTCATTGGTAACATAACTCATAATGGTACCGGTTTTATTTTTGTCATAAAAAGCCAGGCTCAAACGCTGTAATTTGCGGAAAATTTCACCGCGTATATCAATAACAACCTTCTGTCCTACCCAGCTCATCAAATAGCTTTGACCATAAAAGAACAATCCGCGGATAATGAAGATTACTACTATGCTGACAGCTATTACATACAGCATAAAAGTATCTTTCTGCACCAGAACCTTATCTACCACGTCTTTAATAATCCACGGCAGGTACAAATTGCAAGCCGATGCCATTACAGTGCACAAAATAGCCATCATCAGGCGGTGCATGTACGGGCGTATGTATTTTAAAAGCCTTAAATATAAATTCATTTTTTCTCCTTGGCTACGCGGAGCACAAGTTCCGCAACTCGGTTTACCGCACCGGGGGCGCCCAATCTTTCTCTTACGTACTCTAAATCCTGTTTCATCTGAGCATTGCGTTCAGGTTCCAAAAGATGCAGTGCTTCCTGCGCCGTTTTTTCAGGCGTAAAGTCCTCCTGCAAGAGCTCCGGCAAAATATGCCTGCCTGCCACAATGTTCGGCAGCCCGATATCAGGTATGTTAATAACCCTGCGGGCAATAAATGCCGATATGGGAGAAGTTTTATACACGATAACGCAGCCCAGCCCGCACAGCGCAGCCTCAAGAGTTACCGTTCCGCTGGTGGCAAGCGCCAGGTCTGCAACACTCATTACATCGTAAATATGCCCTTCTACAATTTTCACTTCCAGGCCGCTTTTTTCAATCATGCCTTCCAGCATTTCTTTCGGTATTGTAGAAGCTCTCGGCATGGCAAAATCAATATCGGGCTCTTTTTCAGAAATTAATTTTGCCGCGTCAAGAAGCGTCGGCAGCATTTTCCGTATTTCCATTAAACGGCTGCCCGGCAGGAGCAAAATCAGCCTGCGGCCGCTTTGTTTGCCGGCAAAATCCAGAGCCTGCTTTCTGTCAAGTTCCGGCTTTACTATATCTATCAGCGGATGGCCGACAAATTCCACATCAGCCCCTGCTTCTTTATAAACATCGTACTCAAACGGAAAAATAGAAGCTATTTTGGTAACCAGCTTTGCCACTTTTGGCGCACGCCCTTTGTTCCAGGCCCATGCAGAAGGCGGTATGTACGAAACAACGGGAATACCCTTGTCTTTTGCAAGCTTTGCAAGCTTCATGTTAAACCCGGGGTAATCAACCGTAACCAGGCAGTCCGGCCTGCGTTCATCCATTACCCTGCCGAAATCACTGCGCAGCTTGAAAAGCGCCGGCAGTTTTTTTACAACTTCTATAAAACCCATTACGCCATGTTCTTTTATATCAAACAAAACCTCGCCGCCGGCTTCACGCAGGCAGTCGCCGCCCATGCCGAACACTTCGCAGGAAGGGTCTATTTTTTTCAGCTCCTTTGTTACGGCAGCAGCGTGCACATCGCCGGAAGCCTCACCGGCTGAAATAAGTATCTTGGCCATAACGGTTCCTTTCTTCTATCTGTTTTACTTTATTGCATACCAATTCATTATATATTATAACACAAAAAGGCCGGACTTTAAGTCCAGCCTTGCGTTTTTCTCAATAATTTTTCAATTATTTTGCAACAATCGTAATACCATGTTCATCAGCAAGGGCAACTACCTTTTCGCGCTCGGTTAAAAGCGTATGCCCTGCCTCAATAACCAAAGCCTTGCAGCCCGATTCAATCATGGACTGAATTGTTTTGGTGCCTACGCCCGGCACGTCAAAGCGGTCGTCCTGCGCAGGTTTGGCCGTTTTGGCAACAACGGCGTCCTTGCCGAGTTTGCCGCCGCGCAAAATACAGGCATCAGTGCCTTCTATTGCTTCCACGGCCATAACAGCCATGTTTTTTACAACAACCGTCTGCCCGATATCAAGCCTGCCAATTTCTTTTGCCATTTTATAGCCAAAATCCATATCGGCCAGTTCTTCCGGCGTAGGCTGGCGTTTGGTCAGCACGCCCGGTCCGGGCATCAGCGGCTTAATCAGGTAAGTCTGGTCCATAACAAAAATTTCTTCGCTTTCCAGTTCTTTTACGATAGCGTTCATTATGGTATCGTCCTTACGGTCGGGCACGGAAGAAAGTATTTTTAAAGCACGCATATCAGGAATGATAGCGCCTTTTTTGTACAAAATTTCCTTTGTAACCTTGCCAATCATGGTTACGATTTTAACATTATTCTTTTTTAAAGCAGAAATAATCTTGCCAATTTTTCCGATATGAATATCGTAGTAAACATCGGCAACCTCCGGCAGTTCCGGGTCAATATCCGGCACAACGCCGATAGCAACTATACGGCAGCCGCGTTCTTTGGCAGATTTTGCAACATCAACAGGCAAATGCCCGATACCGGAAAGCAGCCCCAGGGTTTCAGTTTCCATCAAGCCACCACCTTAATTTTTCGGGGTTCTTAAAATACCGCGCTCTGCCGTACGCAGGAAACGCATTAAATGTTCAACCGGTTCGCAGCTGTCAAGCTCCTGTTCCATGGTTGCGATTGCTTCCTGCAAAGAAAGCCCGCTGCGGTACAGAATGCGGAAGGCCTTTTTCAGCTGGCTGCGCTCTGCCTGCGGAATACCGGCACGTGCCAGGCCAACGCTGTTCAGTCCGAATACATAAGCCGGCTGGCCGGATACAATCATAAACGGCGGCACGTCCTGATTTACATGTGCCTGCCCGCCAATCATGGCGCTGCGGCCGATTTTGCAGAACTGATGTACGGCAGCAAGACCGCCGATAACGGCACGGTCTTCAACCGTTACATGCCCTGCCAGAGTTGCCACATTAGACATAATAACATTGTTGCCTACAATGCAGTTATGTGCAACGTGGGTATAAGCCATCATCAAAAGGTTATTGCCGATAATTGTTTTGTTGCCTTCGCCGGTTGCACGGTTTACCGTGGTACATTCACGGAAAATGCAGCCGTCACCGATAATGGTAGAGCTGTGTTCTCCGGCAAATTTCAGGTCCTGCGGCACTGCGCCGATGGAACAGCCGGGGAAGAAGGTGCAGTTTTTGCCTACCGTAGTATGTTCATGGATAACGGCATGCGGATAAAGTTTGCAGCCGTCACCAATTACAACATCATCGCCGACAATGGCATAAGCGCCGATTTCCACGTTTTTACCTATTACCGCGTTCGGATGCACAATCGCCGTCGGATGGATTTTATGTACAGGCATTATTACCGAATTCATCATATTCACTCCTCAAAATTAACCGCTCATTTTAATCTGCAAATTCTTATAAACGATTTGCAACTTACTATTATATATTCGCAAATCAAATCTTTTTTTCACTTTCCAAAATCAGCTTTTATAAGCGGTTAACTGCAAAATACGCCGTTTTTCTTTAATTTTTCAGCAAATACAACGTATTTTGTTAAATTATTTTTTAGCGTCCATAATCGCAAAGGTGCATTCACATTCGCAGGCAACTTTGCCGTCAACCCTGCCCTTACATTCGCAAACGCCCATATTGCCGCGGATTTTGGTAATAATCGCTTCGGTAATTACCTGGTCGCCGGGAATAATCTGTTTGCGGAAGCGCACATTGTCAATTTTGCCGAACACGGCAATTTTGCCGCGGTTTTCTTCAGGATAAAGCAGTGCTACGCCGCCAACCTGAGCCATGGCTTCAATCATTAAAACGCCGGGCATAATCGGGTCGCCGGGGAAGTGGCCAAGAAACTGCATTTCATTCATGGTAATATTCTTAATTCCCACTGCACGTTTCATTGGTTCCAGTTCAATAATGCGGTCAACCAAAAGCATGGGGTAACGGTGGGGAATAATTTTCTGAATTTCGCTTGCTTCTAATACGGTCATTTTTCTTCCTCCTTTAACTGATAGGCCCTGATTTGTTTTGCCAGCCCCGAATTAAACGCATGCCCTGACTTAACGGCAATAACATGCCCTTTAAGCGCACCGAGCAAATACAAATCACCGACAACGTCAAGTATTTTATGGCGGATTAATTCGTCCTCAAAACGCATCGGCGTTAAAACCTTGTCTTCATCAAAAATAACTACGTTTTCAATGCTGCCGCCGAGGCCAAGCCCCATTGCCTGCAGCTGCTTGATTTCATGCATAAAGCCGACTGTACGGGCGCGGGCAATTTCCTTCAAGAAGCTTTCCTCTGTCAGCTCAATATCAAAATACTGAGTTCCCAGCTTCGGATGCGGATTAATGGAAACAAAGGAAATGCGGTATCCGTCATAAGGCTGTATGGTAATATATTTATCGCCTTCGTAAACGGCAAAAGACTTCGGCACGGCGTAAACCCTGCGCACAGCCTCCTGCTTAACGCGTCCTGCCTGCAAAATCAAATCGCAGAACACTGCGGCGCTGCCGTCTGTTACCGGCGGCTCCGGCGAATTCATTTCAATGCGGCAGTTGTCAATCTGCATGGCAGCCAGTGCCGCCATTAAATGCTCAACCGTAAAAACTTCCGCGCCGTTGGCGCTTAAAGTTGTGGCCTTTAAAGTAGAAGTTACGTTTTCTGCCATAGCCGGTATCTCCGGGCGTTCCGGCAAATCCGTCCTGACAAAAACGATGCCTGTATTTTCTTCTGCCGGGCAGAGCGTCATCAGCACTTCCTTGCCGGAGTGCAGCCCAACGCCCGTATAAGATACTTTTTGGGCCAAAGTCTGCTGATATTCCTGATTCGGCATACTTTTCCTCCTGTCTGCTGTTTATTTTTTAGCGGCAAAACGCTGCCGTCCGTCTTTCCAACGGTCATGCACCCAGAACCACATCGGCGGGTTTTCTATTATTTCGTGCTCCAGCACCGTAATCAGTTCTTTGGTAACATCGTAAAAATCTTTTTCCTTATCTTTGGTGCGCGGCGTGTAAAGCGGCGGATAAATCTTGGCGCGCAAAGTTCCGTCCGGATTATTGTGCATAAAAATCGGCAGTATCGGCGAACCGTATAAACGCGACAAGGCTGCCGGGCCGTACGGAGTAATGCATTTTTTGCCGAATAGCTCTATTTCCACGCCGTCATCATTGGTGTCCTGGTCAAACAGCACGCCGAGCAAATGCTTTTCCTTCAGCATGCGGCTGATGGCCAAAAGCCCGCTTTTGCCGCGGTTATAAGCCACCTTCTGCCCAACCATTTCACGGTATTCGTTTATAAAGCGGTCCATCTGGCTGTTATTCTGCTTGCGCGTGATGGAAAGCATCGGATAACCGTGCAGCGCCACCGTCGCGCCCAAAAGCTCCCAGTTGCCGAAATGCCCGGTGGCCATAATTACGCCCTTGCCTTCTTTATAAGCTTTTTCAAGATACTCCAGCCCGTCAACGGTTACGAGCTTGTCGATATTATCCGGCTTCAATAAGGGAAACCGCATAACCTCAACAATCATCCTGCCGAAACGGTGCAGGCTGTCCTCGGCAATCTGCCTGGCGCGCGCTTCGTCGACGCCAAGGCATTCCTGCACATTGGCAGCAGCCATTTTAAGCCTCCATTCAGGCGTTGCCATAACCGCAACGCTGCCCAGAAAATGCGCCACGCCATTGCGGACAAATTTAGGCGATACGCACATCAGCCAGCTGAAAAATTTAACTATATAATAAGCAATCACTTACAACACGTCCTGCAAAATCTTATTTCTTTAACTCTGCCAAAGCCTTTTCAAGCTCTTTTACTTTTTTCAGCAAATCGCCAACCTTGCGCAGGCTTGCTTCCTGCTTCAGCCATTCTTTGTACGGCTGCGCCGGGAAACCGGCACAAACGGAATTATCGGGGATATTATGAGTAATGCCCGTTCTGCCTGCAAACTGGCAGTTGTTGCCGATAGTGATATGGCCTACGGTGCCTACCTGGCCTGCAAAAACGCAGTTATCGCCGGCGGTTACGCTGCCGCTAATGCCGACATGCGCAACAACGAGGCAGTTTTTGCCCAATACGTCGTTATGGCCGAGATGTACAAGGTTATCAATTTTGGTACCGGCGCCTACAACCGTGCTGCCTGCGGTAGCCCTGTCGATACAGGAATTGCTGCCGATTTCAACCTCGTCCTCCAGCACAACATTGCCTGCCTGCAGAACAAAGCTGTGTTTGCCGGTCTTTTTATCAGTAATGTAGCCGAAGCCGTCGCCGCCGATAACAGCGCCGGACTGCAAAACAACCTTATTGCCCAACACGCAGCCCTCACGGATAGTGGAGCTTGGATAGAACAGGCAGTTACTGCCGACCTTTACGTTTCTGCCGACATATACATGCGGGTAAATAACGGTGCCGTCACCGATTTCAGCACCCTCATCAATGTAAGCAAAGGGCATAACGGCTACATCTTTGCCTATTTTCGCGCCGGGAGCAATATATGCTTTGTCGCTTACAACACGTTCTACTTCAGCCCTGTGGCGGAATAATTCCAAAAGAGCAGCAAAAGCGGCACGCGGATTTTCCACCCTGATTACCGGGCGGTTATCGGGAAGCGCAGGGTCATCAAACCCGAGCACCATAACGCCTGCCTTGCTTAAATGGCAATGCTCCACATGCGGCGGAACGGCAAAGGAAATATCGTTGGCACCTGCTTCAACAAGGCCGTTAACACCGGTAACCTTTAATTCAGGTGCATCATTTTCCAGTTTGCCATGCAAAAATTCTGCTAATTCACGGACAGTTTTTTCCATCATACAGCCTCCTGTATAACCAGCTTATTTAAAAAGCGGACGGCCGTGCCGCCCGCCAGGTTACAGATTTTTTATTTCATTTTTGCAATTACGTCTTCCGTAACATCAACGCCGCCCTGCGGCACTGCGTCTTTAATCAGTACTGCGCCAAGTCCCTTTTCTTTGGCAACTTCGTTTAATGCGGTATCAAGGCTGGCTTTTAATTTATTCTGTGCTTCAGAACGGATAACATTCATTCTGGAAGTATAATCCTCCAGCACTTTTTTGCGTTCGTCCCCGGTTTTGCCTTCCAGGGCAGTGTTCATTTCATCCTGCAGTGCTTTGCCTTTGGTTGTTACTTCTTCCTGCACGGTTTTTACAACCGCAGCCTTGCTTTCAACGGCGTGCATGTCAACAACGCCGAATTCTGCATTACGGCCGCTGCAGCCAAAAGACAATAAAGCTGTTGCAGCCAGTAAACCGGCAATAATTTGTTTTTTCATCTTTTATCCGCTCCTGTTATTTTGATTTCTTCAGTTCTTTTATTACCTCAGCGGTAATATCGTCTGCTTTTACATTTACTTTAACTTTATTAAAAACAATGGTATAACCGCGTTCTTTGGCAAGGCGCGTTACCCTGCTTTCAATATCATGGCTTATTTCCGAGGCAATTTTATCATTGCCTTCTTTAATCTTATCAAGCCTGCCGTCAATTACAGCCAGCACCTTGCTGAAAGCCTCCGGTCCCTGCTGCAAATCCTTATCGTCTTTGGCAATGTCGTCCAGCAGCTTTCCGTGCAGCTCACTGCGCAGCCCGGCAGCATATTCCGCTATGCGCTGCTGCATGGCTTCACGCGCCGGCGCGGTTTTTCCTGCAATAATTTCATTGCGCCTGCGGTTTACTTCTTCCAGCTTATCCAGCATTTCGGTGCGCACGCTTTTCAGCTCCGCTTCCACCTGCTTGCGGTCATCCGGCTTCATACGCACGGTATCAAGGCGCAGCCGCAGGTTAAACAGCCTCAGCTGATAATCGTTTTCAATACTTTCACGCTCAGACGCAAGAATTTCATCCGCCTCGTCAGCTGCTTTTTGCAGAACGGCTTTAAATTCATGCTGTTCTTCGGCCTGCTTGGCATAAAGCGAAGTACGGTAATCGGCTTCATAATAACTGCTTTTGCTGTTCTGTTTTATCTTCTGCAATAAAGCCAGCCCGCTTATTTGCTTATGGGCAATATCGGCCTGCTGGTCACGGTAAGCAAGCAGCTTGTCATATTCGGCCTGCCCCTGCTTCAGTGCTTCGTGGCGCGGATGCGCCTTAACAGCTTCTTCCCAGTTAATATAGGCTATCTTTTCGCCGGAACCGGGAATATTTCCGCAGGCACTAAGGCAAAAAACGGCTATGAACATCAGTAATAAAATTTGCAGCTGGCGCATAATACTATCTTCCTTTCATAGCCCCACAGCAAACAGGACCCTCCCGGGTCCCGTAAAATTATTTTCCGCTTTGCAGGGTTTTTGCCACTTCGTCAGTAATATCGAGACCGCCATAAACTACGGTATTTTTTTCAACTACAACTGCCAGGCCTTTTTTATCGGCAACTTTTTTAATGGCTGCTTCAATTTTCTGGAACACAGGTTCCATCAGCTCTTTTTCCTTGTTGGCGATTACTTCCTGCAGCTGCTGGTAATAACGCTGCTTTTCGGTATCGTTCATATCCTTGCTTTTTTCATCAAAATTTTTCTGCTGGGCTGCAACTTCCTGCTTCATGGCATCCTGCACACCGGCAATATCCGGAGACTGTGCCAGAAGCATCTGGTAGTTAACCACGCCAATTGCGGATCCAGAAGCCGCCGCCGAAGCGATGCTTGTGAAAGCGCCCTGCTGCAATGTAACTGCAAAGCAGCTGAGAACAAAGATTGCGGCAACAAATAAGGAAATCATTTTTACGTTTTTAGGATTGCGTAATTGCTGCATCATAATAAATATCCCTGCTTTCAAATTTAATTATATTTTTAATTATATCAGCCCTGCGTTTATCTTTCAACTAATGCCTATAAATTTCCCACAATGCGGAAATAGGGTTTGTCGTTGGAATAAACGTATTCGGCGCTCAAAAATTCGTGAATTCTGTAACGGACAGCTATTTCCGTAGTATCCGTACCGGAAAAATATTCCGTGCGCAACCGCCACTTATTGGTAAAATCGTACTCGCCGCGGTAAACATTCTGCCCGTCCGGCCCGCGCCGCATGTAGCTCAGCGTTGCCTTGCCCCAGTGACGCGCATAGCCTGCAGAAAAATCCCAATCTACTTCGTCAAGCGTAACGCCTGCTTCGCCAAAAATTTCATCCTGCTCGGAAATGAATTTGCCGATATGCGCACGCCCGGAAATATTGTCGTCATTACGGCCGATATCGCCGTAGCCTTCAAACCAGATTTTGTATTTGTCCGAGCCCATGCCGATTTCCACGCCCAGCGTACTGGCAGGCACAAGTTTTACCGAAGGCTCCAGATTATGCCTCTGCACGGATTTTTCGTTCTTCAAATCCGTTAACAGCAAATTTTCCAGTTCCATCTGGTGCTTTTTCACAAAGTCAACAGGCAGTCCGCGCAGCGCCTCAGCCTTCTGGGCATAACGCTGTTTTAAATCAAGCAGCAGCAAATTTGGTATCGACTGCGATTCCATGGAATAATTTATGTCCTGCACCAACTGTCCGACAGGATAAATTACCACCTGCACAACGGTGCGGCTGTCTTCACGCACCACATCAACGGCAGCCTTAAATTCCGGCAGTTCTTTTTCCACTTCGCTGCGCACCATACGGCGCAGAATGCCGCCCGCCCAGTCCGAAGCATCAACGGACGAGCCCATTAATATACTTTCAATACTGCTTTTAAGCTGCGGCAGGCGCTGCTGCAGCCACTCGGCCGTTCCCGGCTCAACGCCGGAAAACTGCAGATCCACAAAAACATCATCCACGGCTGCGCTCCATGGCGCAACCTGAATATTAATGTTTGTTACGGCACCGGCATTAACGGAAACGCTCTGCATCTGATAGCCGGTCAGCACTCTGTCGCCTACTTCTGCCAGCAGGCGTTCATAATCGCCGCGCGCGGCATTAATATTAACACTGTCCTTATCGACAAAAAGCTGCTCGGCCACAACCTGCATGCTTTTACCCATTCTGTCAAGCAGTACCCGGCTTGTAGCACCATTATCGGTAATCTGCACTTCAACGCGCTCTACCGGCTCGGCAAAGGCAGGCAGTGCAGCCATACAAAGGCAGCACACCAAAAGCTTTATTAACCACATAACTTGTTAATCAGAACTGGCCGCCAAAGCTGAAGTGGAACCTGCCGCCGTCATCGCCCCAGCCATAGTCAAGCTTAACCGGGCCCAGCGGGGAGTTAATGCGCATGCCGACACCAACGCTGTTTTTAATAAGGCCAAGGTCAAAATCGTCTTCAAAACGTTTATCCCAGGCATAGCCGTTATCGGTAAAGAGTACGCCCTGTACTTTTTTGATAATCGGGAAGCGGTATTCCAGCGTAGCCTTCAACATACTGTTGCCGCGGAACTGGTCGTCTTCGTAACCGCGCAGGCCGTCATTGCCGCCCATCGAAAAGCGCTGGCTCAAAGGCATATCGCCGTCAGCCCAGCCTGCCCCAAGGTTCAGTGCCCAGACATTTTCGCCGCCGGCACGGTAATAATAACGCCAGTCGCCGGTAAATTTAGTGAAGTCAAAATCGCCGCCAAGGCCGGCCCATTCTACGCTGTAGCCGATACGTTTGCCTTCGTGCGGGTCATAAATGTTATCGCGCGAATCGAATACACGGCCAACGGTAATACTGCGTGTCACACCAAAGTTTTCTTCACGGCGTTTTTTATAGTCTTCAGGGTAATAATCTTTCCAATGACTATTATCAGAATCAAACCAATCTTCATAATACTGGTCATCATCATGCTCGTACCCGTCTGCTGTTCCTTTATAAATATCGTCGCGGTTTTTCAGCGTTACATAGTTGCTGATGAATTCATTATCAGTTCTGCGGCTGAAAGTAAGTTCCTGACCGCGGCGCTTTTTATCGTAACGAGCAATTTCGTTAGCGTCGATATCATAGTCTGCATATTCGTTGGTAACATCATACAATACAATGCTTGCCTTGGTTTCCTTATCGTCAATCCACGGTTTTACATAGGTAAATTCATAGTTCTTGTTATCTACGCCGCCGAACTCCCAGCGTATATTAACGCTGTCACCGGTGCCGCGGAAGTTTCTGTCGCCGACGGAAACCATGCCGATAAAACCGTCAGCGTTACTGTAGCCTGCGCCGATACCGAAAGTACCGGTGTTCATTTCCACAACGGTAATTTCAATTTCCACGGCGTTAGGTTCCTGGCCCGGGTTAAGTTTAATATTTACGTCTTCAAAATAACCGAGGTTATAAATGCGCTGCATGCTGCGGCGGGCATCCTTGGCGTTAAACGGCTCGCCTTTTTTCAGCTTCATTTCACGGGTAATAACGTAATCTTTGGTTTTTACGTTGCCTTTAACCTTAAAGTCTTCAACAATGCCTTCATTTACCAGCAAAAGCAAAGTGCCGTCCGGAAGCATGCGGATATCAGCCACGCGCGCCAGAATATAGCCCTGCTTGTTGTATTCCGCTTCAAGGCGCTGTACTTTGACATTAACGTCTTTAATATTAATTATCTGGTCTTTCGGCAAATCAAGAATTTTTTCTATTTCGGAAGTGGAAATTTTGGTGTTGCCTTCTACTTCCAGCTTTTTATAAACAGGGTTTTCCAGTACATGATAGGTGAGCTGCACACCTTCCGGAACTTTGGTAAATTCCGGCTGCAAATCATAATACCACCCCAAACCGTAAATTGCATGCAAATCTTTGGCAAGGCCTTCCTGAGTTAACTGCATCCCCGGCTTCGTGGTAACAACTGCTTCGATATCCTCAGCCTTTGTAATTTTGTTGCCTTTTACGGAAATCTTCGTTACCAGCTGTCCGATATACGGCGCTGCCGGTTCACTGGCACGTCTCTGCTGGGCAACCGGCATATTCAAAACAGGTTCCTGCGCCATGGCATTGGTCTGTGCGTTTTGCTGCATTGCCTCCTGTGCCGTACGCTGCTGTTCCTGCTCGGCCTGCCATTTCTGGCGTTCTTCCACCGTCATTGGGCGCAGGCTGCCGTCTGCTTCTCTAATCATCGGCTCTTTAACTTCAGCGGGCTGGCTTTCTCCCGCGGTAATCTGTCCGTCAGCTTCATCGCTTACAGCAGTTTCACCGGTTACTGCCTGGGCACCGCTCTCATAAGGCTCGGAAGCTGCGCCCTGCTGTGCATTCTCAGCCGCAGAAGTTTCACTGCCCTTTGCTGCATCTTCTTTTTCGATACCGCTGCCGCCTTCACGCACAACGCCTTTGCCGGGAACGATTTCTACAATCCTGCCGCCGGATTTTTTAGTGCCGTCACTTTTATAATTCGGGTCAGAAATATCTTCCGAAGGATTGTTATGCATATAATAAGTATATTTGCCGTCCTTACCCTTTTTAGGGAAAGATTTGCCTGATTCTTCCTGCGCTTTTCTTGCCTGTTCCAGCGCTTTCTGGCTGACAATCTGCTCCTTGCCGCCAATGGTCATAGTCTGATTGGCAACTACATCCGCTGCGGACTGATTCTGTTCGGCCGCCCACACAGGCGCAGCCATCAGCATGGCTGCCAGACTCAAGGACAACTGTGCATATTTTCTCTTGTTCATTCAAATCCTCCCTAACTAATCAGCATCCTGCAGAACCTGCCTGCCTGTTCTGACAAGCTGCTGCATATCTGTTTCAGCTAAATAATTTTTATAATTTGTATTGTTTTTTATATTTGACTCAGCAGGTTCCGCTGCCTTAACAGCATCCTCCTGCCGGGTTTTATCCGTCTTGCCTGTCTGCTGCATCTGCGGTTCAGCCTGCTGCACCGCAGCGTTCTGCACAACCTGAGGTTTTTCCTCTCCGTCATGCGTAATGCCTGCATACCACCAGCCGCCGTAGCCCGCCAGTACCAAAAGCACTGCCAAAGCCGCTGCCAGCTTCTGCCTGTTCCATACACTGGCAAAGCCGCGTTTTTCACGCAGATAGCGGATGGACGCTTCTGCCAGCATCAAATCAAGCTCCCCGCGCAGGCCGTTGTTTTTGCGGAAGCTGCGCTGGGCATTGTCCAGACTGCATTTTACATCATCTATATTTTCGTAAATATCTTTTGCCACCGCTAAACTCCTTTCTGCACAGACTGATAAATATATAATCTGTTTTTTCAGGGAATTTTATCAGGGCAAAATTTATTATATTTTCCCATATTCCGCCGTTAAAATCAATAATAACCTAAAAAAAGCACAAAAATACCAGTTTTCTCCGATTAGCTTCTTTTTAAATCGGCCATAAAATGCGACAGCATGCCGCGGATGCGTTTTACCCCCTGCTTCTGCAAACGGTAAATATGCCCGAGGCTTACATGGATGCTGTCTGCCATATCGGCAGCGCTGCGGTCTTCCAGATAAATGCCCGTCAGCACCTGCTGTTCCTTGGCAGGCAGACGCTGCAAAGCCTGAGCCACCCTGTCTGTAATCATATTCAGCTCGGCTTCTTCAAACGGCGTCCTGCCGGAAGCAGCCAGCACATCAGCCCAGGCTATGCCTGCCGCATTGGTATCGTCCAGCGAAAAACTCTTTGCGCCGTCCTCCACATGCAGAAAATCAAGCATTCTGCCGCGGATGCGGTGCACAGCAAATACGCTGAAGGCTATGCCGCGTTTATAATCATAACGCTCCGCCGCCTCCAACAGCCCGAGCATGCCTTCCTGTACAAGCTCCATCATTTGCTGTTCAGGCAGCCTGAACCCGGCCGCCGTTTTAAAAACCAGCGGCTGGTAAGACGTCATCAATTTATTATACGCCTCTTTGTCACCTCCGGCATAGCGCTGCCAAAGCTCCGTTTCTTCCTCACGGGAAAGCAGCGGTGTTTTCTGCAGCTCTGCCAGGTATTCTTTCAGCATGGACATACCTTCCTTAAATATTAATTAAACATTCTTAAAATTTACTTAAAAAGTAACTTTATATTCAACGCCATACCAGTCTTCGGTGGTATCGTAATCTTTGTTGCGTTCATAGTTAATGCTCATATGGCGCGAAATATCATACTGGGCAAAAATACTTTCATGTTCGCTGTCGGAACTTACCGTATAGCCGACAAGCAGATTATCCGTCAGATACTTGCTTACCAGAATATTATACTGGTCTTTTTCATCCTCGGTAAGCTCGCCTTCTTCACGCCCAAGGCTGTGCCCAGTGCGCAGGCGCCCGGAATAAATCATAAATTCATTAAGCCCAAGCGTTTCCTTGAAGATTTCTTCCACGTCGCCCAGCACCGTCATTTCCAGGCCCACCGTCATCAGGTTCTGGAAGTCATCCTGCGTTACGCCCTGGTTTGTGCCGGTTACTTCGCGCTGCAAAGTCAGCATTTTTATAATCTGGTCTTTGGTCAGCGCCGGGTCACTGCGCAGAATCATTTCCATCTGCTCAAGCGGCCCCGTAACACGCAGGAAAATATCATAGCGCCTGAAGCGCGTAGTAGCATCAAGGTTTACCGTCGGCAGCACATCGCCGGGCACCGGCCATGCCACCGAAGCATTATGAATTTCAAACGGCGTGCGCAGATAGGTTATGGTTCCCTTATCCACCTTAATGTTGCCGTCTATATTAGTATACACTGTACTGCCGGTAACATGCAATCCTCCGGAAAGCCACAAATCGTACAAATATTTGTTGTAAAGGTGAATATCAGGCCCAAGTGTTACCTTAACATCCAGCCCGTAGTTGCTGCTGCCTTCGGAAAGCTCCGGTATCGTAGGCATATTGACAAGCACGTCGTCCAGACGGATATCTGCCTGAATATGCGGGCGGTAGCCAATGCCGCCGCGGCGGATGCCTTCTTCCGTATCGGTGCGGATAAAATAGCGCTGCGGAATAATGCCCGCCGTACCGTTAATGCGCCCGGAGAAAATTTCCGAAGCGATTTCCGCATCTTTAAAGACGGCATTGATGATATAGGTTTTATCTTCCTGTGCGCGCAGGGCATAGTTGCCGGAAGCAGTTACCGTGCCTTTGCCCATCTGCACCGAAAATTCATTCAGCTGAATGTCGTTGCCGGTAAAGTCAACGTCAAGATTAATATTGTCAAATACCGTATACGCATCCTTCAGTTTCATCGAACCGCCGTGAAGGGTTACTTCGCCGTAAACAAGCGGTTCTTCCAGCGTACCGGCCAGAGTTATCTGCCCAAGGGTTTCGCCAACGCCCCACTCAACCATCGGGGTTAAAAGGTGCAGCAGCCCGAGACGCGCATTGTCAAGGTTAACCTTAATATTCATGGACGCTGCCGGATTGCGGCGCTGCTCCTGGCTGCGCAGCAAATCAAGCGGTATATCGCCGCTGGCGCTTAATTTGTAAATATCTTTGTTCAGCTGGGCATTTTCAAGACGCAGCGTATCGTTGGCAAGGCTCAGTTTTGCCGTCAGGGCATCAAAGCCGATGCCTTCAACATCGCCGTCAACAAGGTCTATATCAGCATTGCCCTGCGGATTTTCCAAACTGCCGTTCAAAGCAAGCGACATATCAACTTTACCGTTTAATTTTACCGGTGCATCCATCAAAGCCGTAATTATAGCCGGGTTTGCATGCTGCGCCGAAGCGCTGATGTTAAGTTCATGCGTATGCAGGTTTACCCAGCCGCCGGCATTTACGGAACCCGGAGTTTCTTCCACGGCCGCTTTGCCGTTTGCTTCCGGAGCGCTTTCGGTAAGTTTCAGTTCGTCAAAACTTAAAATGCCGTTTTGCAGGCGTCCTTTAAAGCGCATGGATTCATAGCTCAAATCTTTAACTTTTATCTCGTAAACACGCATGTCGGCAAAAATGCCGCTGCCCTTGCCGCGCGGGTTAATCTTCAGATGGCCGTCTGCCAGCCCGTCAATATCAAGTTCCACGCGTGCCATTTTTAAAATGGAGCGCAAATTGCCGTAAATAAAATCGACATTGCCTGTTAATGTGCGTTCAACGGCATCCAGAGAAAGCTCGGCTGCAAACCTGCCGTCAGTCGACTGTTCAAACGACGCCTCCACACGGTTATTATGCCTGCCGTCCGCAGTAAGCGTACCAAGAATGTTTTTAAGTTCTTCGTCGTTAATAAACACAGCGTCACTGCTGATGCTGCCGTTAAATTCCGGATGCGTAAGCGTGCCGGTAAGGCTGCCCTGGGCGTTGACAAAGCCGTCAAGCGCCACGGTCTCGTCGCTGATGGGCAAAGCGCCCAAATCCATATCGGTTATATCAAGGGTAAAATTAAGGTTCTGTGCCGCATCCATGGTGCCGCTCAGCGAAGCCTCGGTAGAAAGTGCCTTAATATAGCCTTCTGTAAGGCGCAGGCTGCCGTCAGGCGCATAATAATAGCGTCCACTGATTTTGTCTATCAAAAAGCCTTCGGCGCTGCCGTCAGTTAAAAGCAGGCTGCCTTCAATTTCCGGCGAAGATATCGGTCCCATAACGCTTACTTCGTTATCAATATTACCCGTAAGTTTAACACCAGGCGCCGCAGCTGCCACCAGTGGCTCAGCGCGGATGCCTTTGGTACTTACGGTTACGCTTACTACAGGTTCGGCGCCGCCGATATCCACCATGCCGTTAATAAGGTTATAACCCTGTTCCATGGCAACGCGGTAATCGGTTAAGTGCAGCACACTGCCGGACATATCAATTTTGCCGTGTGCTTCGGGGAATACCAGCCCCGCAATATGCACGTTTTTAACCTGCGTATTGGCGTAAAAATTAATGCCGTTCAAATCGCCGCCAAACTTAAATCCGGCGGTTGCCGTGCCGCTGCCGTTTTGCCCAACGGCCGTAAAGAAGCTGTCCAGCGGGAAATTAACCATTTTGCCGCTGCCGCTGAAAGACCCGTCAAACATAACGCTGCCTGTCAGGTTCAGCGCGCCGCCGTCGCCCGCAAAAGCCGCAAACTTTTCAATTTCGCAGCTTTCACTGCCAACCAGCGCTTCAAAATCGACATCGCTCATCTGCAAATCACGCCAGCCAAGGCGTTCCATATTACCGGCAACGGTCAGATTTGTTTCTCCTTTTACACCGGTCTGCCCGTGAATGGCAAGCAAACCGTCCAAATCAACAGTATCTTCTTTAAACCCTTCTAAAGCAAAATCCGTAATGCCGGAAGCGTTTAAAACAGCAAAAACTTCGCCGTCTTTAATATTGTATTCGCCGTCAAGGCGCAGATGTCCCTGAGCCACATCCACACCGGCTTCATCAAGCATTATGCGGCTGTCCACAATGGTAAAGGGCAAATTCAGATTGGTAAATTCTTCGCCCTGCAAAGCAAGTTTTGCCGCTTTAATCTCACCCTTGCCCTGAATTCTTTCAAGGTCGCTAAAATCTACATCGCAGTTTATCTGCGCCGTATTTCCGTCAACGGTAAGTGCTAAATCTTCAAGCTTTACCTCACGCCCGTCAGCCTCAATGCTGCCGGTCAGTTCAACAGGCAGAGGCTCTCCGCCAGGCAGTACTTCCGCCGCAAGCTGAATGCTGCCCCTGCCGCTTAAGCTTGTATTTTCGCCGTCGTTTTCCCAAATAAGGTTTAAGCCGTCAACTTCACCGGCAAGTTTCTGCACAGGTGCGTAAGCGGCAGCGAAACCACCAAAGTCCGTTAACGTAAATTTTTCTGTTTTTAAAGCCAGCCTCCCATGGGCATTGCTGTCTACCACACCGGCAATTTTTAATTCTTCGCCGCCGTAAGCCACAGTGCCGTCAACGGCGAAGTTCGGGTTGCCGCTGCCGTCAAGCGAAGCGTTAACGCCAAAATTCCAGTTTCCGTACGGCGTTTCTACCGATACGCTACCGTCTTCAATGGCAAGATAGCCGTAAAAAGGCGTTTCCGAAGAATCGGAAGGCTTTAAAAAGTTACGCAGGTTCCACTCATCTTTGGCGTTCATTTTTAAATACAGCTGCGGACGCACCAGTTCTATATCCGACAACGCGCGTGCAGGAGCAGCAAGAGCCTGCAAAGGCGAAACGGAAAATCTCGCCTCCGGCACCTGCGCAATGCTCTCTCCGTCCTTGCCGCTTACCTCTAAACCGTAAGCAGTAAATTGCAGGCGGCCGTTCCAGTCAAAACGCTCTACCGTAACGGTACCGTTTATATAATTTTGCGACATGGTTTTAACAAGCTCCGGCACCTGCGCCAGGTACTGCGGCGCAATAAATTTAACTGCCGCCGCATAAAGCACTGCCGTCACTGCCAAAACCATCAGGAATATTTTCCAAAATCTGTTCATATCTGCCTCCGCAGAAAAAATTATAATTTGACAGTTTATGTATTCTACGTTAAAAATAATCTTCCTGCTGTTTCAAAACAGAAAAAGCATTACACCTTAAATTTTACAAGATGTAATGCTTTTCAATACAAATTAGTTTAATTTTATTCTGCTGTCTGTTCAGCAGCTGCCGTATTTCCGTTTTCAGCAGCGGTGCTTGCAGCATTTTCAGCCGCAGGCTGTTCTGCGTCAGCAGTGCTTGCCTGTGCACTGTTATCAGCAGCGTTTTCAGCTTGAGCTGCTGCGTCAGTACCTGCACTCTGTGCATCGGCGGCTTGTGCAGCAGTATCTTCAACCGGTTCGGGGAAGGTTCTCGGTTCCGGTACGGGAACACCTACGCCCATGGAAGTATTGAGTGCTGCTTTAGAAGTGTTGTAGTTATAGAGAGCCTGGTAATAGTTGGTTTTGGCCTGCGTCAGAGCTTCCTGCGCATCCATAACGTCGATATTAGTGCCAACGCCCGCCTGATAACGTACAACTGCGATATGGTAATCTTCTTCCGCACTTGCTACGGCAACCTGCGTAGTAGTGATGCGTTTTTCAGCCTCGCGCAGGTTAAGGTAATCAGTGCGTACTTCAAGTTCTACATTGTCCTTTATCTGGCGCTGGGATTCCTTTGCTTTGGCAAGGTTTTCCTGCGCTGCATGAATCTTAGACCACGTTACGCCGCTGTCAAACACGTTCATGCTTGCAGTTACGCCAACGCTCCAGTTTTCATCATCGTCGCCCGGCCAGTCGCTGCCGTTGCCGCCCCAGTTGTTGCTGGCATTAGCGTATACCTTAGGCATATGCCCGCTGCGCGCTACAACCAGTGCCGCTTCTGCCGAATCTATGGCGTATTCAGCCTGTTTCAGTTCAGGACGGTGCTGTTCGCTGTAAGCCAGGCAGTAAGACATATCATTTTCGTAAGGCTCATACTGCAGCCTGTCCTTCAGCAAAAGAGTAGTGCCAAGAGGTGTACCGATAATGTTATTTAAAGTTGCTTCAGCAACATCATATTCGTTGGAAGCGGTAATATAATTCTGCTGTGCGTTGGCAAGCTCAACTTCACTGCGCAGTACGTCTGCACGAGCTACAATGCCTACATTGTACTGGGCGATAACATTATCCAGATGTGCCTGCAAACGATCAACCGATTCCTGGCGCAGGGCTTTCATGTTGGTTGCGTTAAGCATATTAAAATAACCGGTGGTTGCGGTTTCTTTCATTTCATTATAAGCCTGTTCTTCAGCGGAAAGCATGCTGCGGTAATTAGCCTTGGCCTGGCCAATCTGCCCCTGCAGTTCGCCGCCCGTAAAAATCGGCAGGCTGGCAGTAATGGAGTTGCTGTGGCTGTTGCCTATGCTTTTATTGTACGAAGTGCCTATAAGCTCCCCAGCATTATTATAAATAGGATTTAAACGGTTATCGGCATAACCATTACGACCCGTGCTGTGGCTCAGGCTGATGCTGATGCCGCGCGCTCCTTTAGCAGCACTGTAATCAGCTTTAGCAGCTTTTCTGTTGTATTCTGCAATTTTTACACTCGGATTGGTAAGCAGCGCCCTCTGGATGGTTTCTTCCAAATCCAGTTCCAAAGTAGCGGCAAAGACGGACTGGGAGCACAGCACGCTTAATGCAGCCGTCAGTGCCAGCACGTTTTTTGCTTTTTTATAACTGAACATTTCATTTACCTCCAATCATTGACTGATTAGTCAGTGCTTAAATTTTATATTTTTTAACCCTAAAAGTCAACTGTTTTTTCAAAAGTTAACAAACTTTTAAAAATAGGTACGCACACCAACATAGGTGTTACTTTTGCTGCCGTGGCGCAAATCGGTCTGCTCGCCCAAAAGCGAGAAATTATCGTTTATTTTAAGCTCGCCGCCAAGTTTTACTTTGGTATCGTCAAAATCATATACCTGCGTATAAAGGCGGAAACGGTCGGCTATATTATAGCCAAGCCCCACGCCGAACTCCCCCTGCATGCTGCCCATGCTTACATCGGCGGCGTCAAACTGCTTGCCAAACTGTAAATCCAGCTTGTTGCTGTCGCCAAGGTCATAGCCGCCCAGGTAAAAAAAAGTGTCGTCCTGCGGGCGGAAGGTTACGCCCAGATTGCTGCGCCAGTCGCCGCCTTCCGCGCTGTGCGTAACGTCAGCGCTTATTTCTGCCGTTTCCAGAACGCCAAGCATGCGGTTGGCTTTTTCGCTTGCCTCACGTGCATTATGCAAAGTAGCTTTTAAATCATCTTCGGTCTGCGGGTCACTGGCAACCTTTTCCAAAAGTTTGCTGGCTTCTTCAATTCTGGCACTTGTTTTGGCCATATTCTCTACAATTACGGCAAAATTCTGCCCGGTATGCCCGGCATTAACCTCGCCGATAATATTCTGCATACTGTCGGCCGTTGCGTTCATGCGCGCCGACATTTCGCTCAGCTGCTTAACCATGCTGTTAATCTGCTGCTGGTTGTCAACCGCCACATCAGCCATTACCTTGGTAAAAGTATTCATGTTGGCGCTGATGTCTTTCATATTGATGAAACCCTCACGCAGTGACTGCTGCACTTCCGGGTCGCCAAACACATTGTCAAGAGCATCGGCAATGTTTTCCAGTTTTTCAAGCGCATCGCCGGACGCACTCATAAAAGTGTCAAACCCGCCTCCGGGAACGCCTTTAACCCTGTCGCCGTCCTCCAGAAAAGCGCTTACCGCACGCGGCGGCGGCTGAATATCGACAAATTTTTCGCCCAAAATGCCGTCGGAATTAATGGAAAACGTCGATTCCTGCGGAATGCGCACATTGTCGTTAATTTCGGCGGTAACTTCAATGCCGTCCTCGTTAACGGCAAGGCCTTTAACGGTGCCTACCTGCACACCGGCATAGCGCACCATGTTGCCCTCCATAAGCCCGGCAACCTGCGGGTAATCTATTGTAATGTCGTATTTGTCACTGCCAAAGCTGAATGTTCCCAGAAAGGTTATCATCGCTGCCAAAATTGCGGCTCCGCCCAGGGTTATTGCGCCTACTTTAACTTCGCTGGAACTCATTTTATCACCTGCTCTTTAATCTCGCGCCCTTCTATAAAGGCCTTTACAATCGGGTTGGTGCTGTTTTTCATTTCTTCTGCCGTGCCTATGGCAACAATATGCCCTTCATAAAGCATTGCCACGCGGTCCGCCGCGTAAAACGCCGACTGCATGTCATGCGTTACCAGCACCGAAGTTACATGCAGCTGCTCCTGCGTCTTTTTTATAAGCCGGCTGATATTGCGGCTCATAATCGGGTCAAGCCCGGCCGTCGGTTCGTCGTACAAAACTATTTCCGGGTTTACCGCAATGGCGCGGGCAAGCCCCACGCGCTTTTTCATGCCGCCGCTCAGTTCCGCAGGGTACAAATCCTGCGTACCGGGCAGGCCAACCAAATCAAGCATCTGCGTTACAATGCCCTGTATTTCTTCATTGCTCTTATCAGTATGCTGGCGCAGCCCGAAAGCGACGTTTTCGCCCACCGTTAAAAAGTCAAACAGTGCCGAATACTGAAACACCATGCCCATTTTCATGCGCAGGCGGTTCCAGCCGTCCTCATCAAGCCCGCTTACATCTTCGCCCTGAATGAAAATCTGCCCTCCGTTTGGCTCCAGAAGCCCTATCATCGAGCGCAGCACCGTACTTTTGCCGGTGCCGGAAGGTCCGAGCACCGCCAGCGTTTCGCCCTTGTAAACATCAAGGTCAATATTGTCCAGCACCGTATGCGTGCCGAAGGTGATATTCAATTGGCGCAAACTGATAACCGCTTCTGCCATTTAATTTACCTCATACATACAGCACTGCCGATAAAAAGTAGTTGGCAATAAAAATTAAAATTATCGAAAGCACTACGGATTCCGTTGTGGCAAGGCCTACGCCTTCGGCACCCTGTTTGGCGCCCAGCCCCTTATGGCTTGCCACAATGGCGATAATGCCGCCGAAAACCATGCTTTTAAGCATGCCGCCGGTAACATCAAAAATATCGGCAAATACTTTAATGGAATTAACATATGTAAAATTACTGATGCCTGCGTAATAATGGGCAACCACCCAGCCGCCGATATTGCCGATGCCGTTGGCAAAAACAATAAGCACAGGCATCATCAGCACTGCCGCCAGAAAGCGCGGCACCACAAGGTATGTTATCGGGTTGGTGGCCATTACTTTTAAAGCGTCAATCTGTTCGGTTACCTTCATGGTGCCAAGCTCTGCCGCTATGGCAGCGCCTATGCGCCCGGCAACAACCACGCCGGTAAGCACGGGCACAAGCTCGCGCCCAAGCGCGATTGCCACTATGCCGCCAACGGAAGACGCAGCGCCGAAACGCACAAATTCCGTTGCTGTCTGCAGGGCAAAAACCATGCCGGTAAAAAGTATCGTCATCAGCACAATGGGCAAAGAATCGGCGCCGAGCCTGGACATCTGCCGTATGGTTTCCCTGGCATCCGCATTTTTCAGCCGCGCAGCCGTATCCAGAAACAGCTGCATTATGCGCCCTGTATCGTGGCACGACCTGATGACAAAACCGCCCACGGCCGCACATATTTTTTTCAGCATCGGCCTCTTCCTTTCCCAAAAAATTTAAGTTATTTTTATATAATTCAAGATAAAGCAAAAATTCCCTGCTTATTTTAAACCGGGCTTTTTAACGTTTTTGTAAATTTTTCAGCCGGTAACTTCAACCATAATATCTGCCGTACCATCCACGATAAAATTCATGGTTGTTTTCTGCTTGGCTGGCGTGCCCGCAAGAGCCGCCGCAAAGCCGGTATCCTGCTGCTGCGCCGCCATATCCGGGTCCGGCAGGGCCGCTATATCCACAATAATTTCGTTATTCTGGTCAGCATTGTTAATATCGGCAATAAAATCTTTTAAAGTGCGGCGCTGCGGCTTTTTGGCAGCCGGTATGCCTTCTTCCTGCTGGCGTTTCATAAGCTCCTGCATCCACGCCAGGCTGCTGCCCCCACGCACATTCAGCGCCATTTTGCCCGGGCGCTGCTGTTTGGGCACGGTAAATTTAACAGTTCTTGTAAATTTTTCCGCACGGTAAGGCTGCAATTCCACATCAATGGCCAGTTCTTCACCTGCGCGCACATTAAGCTTCTGCGGCCGCGCGGAAATTATTTCCGCAACTTCCGGCTCGGTGCCGAGCACTACATTTGCCTCTATGTTATAAACGTCAATTTTTTCAAACTTATTCTGCGCCAAAAGCGTTGCCGCCTGCACCAGTTCCTGGCTTATCATTTTTAAAATACCGGCATCCGCATAATACATGTTTTCGCGCTGAATTTTAATTTGTTCGCCGCCGGCGCTGCGCCCGTCAATACGGAAATTAAAACGTGCCGTGCCGCCGCCTTCCCTGTCTGCAACGCGCGTAACGGTGTTGTAGGTTACGGCGTCAACCATTGAAGGCAAAAGCGCGTCGTCGTCAATAAGCTCCGTACGCGCACTGCCGTTAACGCCGCGCGAAGAATCGGTAACGGAAACATACATGGGTATTACCTTCGGCGGAGCGCCTATTTGGGCCGCTATACCCGCGCCGCGGTCCTGCGTTACGGTGCCTATGGTTGCCCCGAGGTTGCCGACTTTATAAGCGCTTTGCAGATTAGGCAGCGAAGCCAGAATCCAGGCCCGCTCCAGAAAATAATTGCTGTCGCCGCGCTGCATAAAGGGATGCCCGAAAGCAAGCAGACTGCCGTCATCGCCCACCCATGTTACAGTGCCCAGTGCGCCAAGGCGGATATCGCCGCGGATTAAGGAAACGCCGATAGCGCTGCCCGGTTCGATGGGCTTATCGGAATTAAAACCGCCGCTGCCGCCCGCTCCGGTAGCCTCCAGCCCCAAAGGCGCAAGTTTGCTGTTTAAATAATCAAGCCCTTTAGGCGTAAATCCGCCCGCCATCAGCATTGTGCTTTTGGGTACAAGCTCGGAAGGGCGCGGGCTTGTTTCGTTCAGTAAATCAAGCATCCGCCCGATGGGCGTTAAAAAACAGTAATGAGGGTCGTTAAACTCCTTGCCGAAAGCAACGGCGCCAACCAGCCTGCCGTTGATATAAACCGGGCTGCCGCTCATGCCCTGCGCAACGCCGCCGCTTTTTTCGATAACATCGCCGCTTGTGCGCACAAGTATGCTGTACCCTCCGGCTTCGCTGCCGGTAACGCCGATAACTTCAACGTTAAAGTTTTCGATATTATCGCCGTTAATAACAGTTTTGCCAATGCCCTGCATGCCCGGACGGATATCTTCCACCGGCATCAGCGGCACATTGGCAGCGCATAATAAAGGCAAACTGAATATAAGCAAAATACTAAAAATAAAAAGCAATAATTTTTTTGTGTTCATAAAGTCCCCACATCGCAAATAATGCAAAACCGGCCTGGGCATAAGCCGCACGCCGGTTTAATTCCGTTTAAGCAAAACAGCCGCACGCAGCCTTGGCATGCATGGCTATATTATACTATTTTAAAAATTTTCTGGCAAGCGTCAGCCTTTGGTAGGAAACACGCCCAAGCCTACGCTGACAGGCCTTTCCCTTCCGTCAGAAGGCGTATTTAAAATTTTTCCGTCCAGCACCATCTCGCTGCTGCCGCCGCCGTCAAAATTAACGGCCTGCCATGCGCCGAGTTTTACAAGGTATGAAGCAAGCTCCTGCAAAGTCATACCGGCAGAACTGCTGCTGCGGCCGTCCACAACCAGCAGAATAACTGTGCCGTCTTTTTTTACGCCTGCCGCAGTACGGGGCGCACGCCCGCGGGCAATATCGTAGGCAATGTTTTCTTCCGCACTGCGCACGTCAGCCTTGCCATCCGCTACCAGCGAAGGCCCTGCGCCCACAACAAGTTCCGCTTCATCCGCGGTTTCATTGCCAAGCGTTTCACGCAGGCGCACGCGGTCGCCCACCTGTACGCGCTCCAGCACTTTTGCTGCCATGCCGTGCCCCGAAAGCACAACGCTGTCCTTGTCAAGTTTCATGTTGCCTGCGCCGCTTACTTCCGTAACGCGCCCGTTAGCGGCAATGCGTATTTCATAACCGTACTGGTTGGTTTTTGTGCCAGGCCCGTAATAATGCGTATAAAGCACCACATCATCGGCAATGCGGCTGCGGTTAATGCCCTTTACATCCAAAAAAGTGCCCAGTTTGGGGAAGAAAGCGCGCCCTTCATAAGCCAGGTCCTGCATAACCATCGGTTTGCCGCCGGCAACAACCAGTGCGCTGCGCGGCTGGCTTTCCATGCCGAGCCATTCGCCGTCCAGCTTTAAGTTGCCGATAATCCAGCCGTCCGAATCAAAATACGAAGCGTTAACTGCCGCACGCGCGCCGACGGCTTTGGCTGCCTTAAGCAAGGTTCCGCGGCCGTTTTTGTTAACCGCGCCGCTGAACGGTTTTAAAATATAGCGGTTCTTCGGAGCGATTTCCAAAATATTTACTTCCACCGGCAAACCGTTCATGTCCTCGCGGCGGTAAATATGCGTCAGCCCTTTACCCATATCGCTGCTGGTAGATTCCACGCGGATGCGGAAAATATCCAGCACCAATCGGTTTGGCTGCTTCAGCACAAACACCTTATGCTGCGCTTCGCTGTTTAAATCAACAATCAGGCGTGTTTTATCGCCCTTTTCCTGCAAACGGGCCTTTTTAATAATCGGGTCTTTAACCCTGGAGACAATATCGTCGTCTACTTTTGCGTCAAATTCCAGCACAAGCTGTTTTTTTGTATTCTTAATTTCTTCATATTCAACCTTGCCGTCCAAATCCACAACAAAACGTATTTTACTGGGGCTGCTGCTGAAGCGGAAATTTTCAACCTCCGCCGCCATTGCGGAAAGCGGCACCATAACAACAAGCAGCGCCGCGGCAAGCAGCCTGCCGAAAGTTTTTAACATAACCTACCTCCGTGAAAAAACAATACACAGCCCGTAAGCTGTGTATTATAAAACCTAACTAATCAGTCGTTGCCGACAACAGAACCCGGGCGCAGATTGTTCAGCTCGCTGAGCGCCTTACCGGTGCCCAAAGCCACGCAGTCCAGCGGGTTTTCCGCAACCGTTGTTTTAATGCCGGTTTCCTCAGTCAGCAGCTGTGCCAGTCCGTCAACCAGCGCGCCGCCGCCGGTAAGCACCATGCCCTTATCGACAATATCTGCCGAAAGCTCCGGCGGGCATTTCTCCAGCACGCCGCGGATTGTGCCGATAATGGAATAAACAGGTTCGCGCAGAGCCGCTCGTGCATCTGCCGAGGTTACCTTAATGGTGGTAGGCCTGCCTGCGATAAGGTCACGCCCCTGCACTTCCATATCCGTGCATTTGCCGTTGGAAAGCACGGTAGCCACGTTCATTTTTATTTTTTCTGCCGTCGGTTCGCCAATCAGCACGTTGTAAACTTTTTTTACATAGCGCACAATTGCTTCGTCAAAAGCATCGCCGCCAACGCGGATGGAAGAATCAACAACCACGCCGCCGAGGCTTAAAATGGCAATATCTGTTGTGCCGCCGCCGATATCAATTACCATGCTGCCGCTCGGCACACTGATGTCAAGCCCTGCGCCAAGCGCAGCGGCAAGCGGTTCTTCTATTAAATAAGTTTTGGAAGCGCCTGCCTGCATGGCAGCTTCAAGCACAGCACGTTTTTCTACCGAAGTAATGCCAGTCGGAATGCACACCATAATGCGCGGCTTGCTGAAAAAGCTCTTGCCGGCCACACGCTCCACCACAAATTCCAGCATTTTCTGCGTTACGGTATAATTGGCAATTACACCCTCTTTAAGCGGACGGATAACGGAAATGCTTTCCGGAACTTTACCAATCATATCGCGGGCTTCGTTGCCCACAGCCAGAATTTTATTTTTGCTTCTGTTAATTGCCACAACGGAAGGCTCGTTAAACACGATGCCCTTGCCCTTGATATACACCAGAAGATTGGCTGTACCAAGGTCAATGCCTATATCTACACTGTTAAAAAACATACTTTCACCTACTTTTAATCTTTCGTGCCAACGCGCTTAATATCCGCGCCGAGCCTGGTCAGTTTAGCTGCAATTTCTTCGTAGCCGCGGTCGATATGGTAAATATCGCAGATTTCCGTTGCCCCTTCGGCTACAAGCCCTGCAAGTATCATTGCCGCACCGGCACGCAGGTCGGTTGCCCTTACGGTGCAGCCTGTTAAATGGGCCGGACCGGTAATAACGGCGCTGCGCCCTTCTGTTGTAATATTTGCCCCCATGCGGTTTAATTCAACCACATGCATAAAACGGTTTTCAAAAACAGTTTCGGTAATTTTGCTGCGCCCTTCCGCAACGGAAAGCATGGCCATCATCTGTGCCTGCATATCCGTAGGGAAGCCCGGGTACGGCAGGGTTTTAATATCAACGGCCTTCAGCCTGCCGCTGCCGACAACGTGAATACGGTCGATATCTTCTTCAACCAGCGCACCGGCCTCACGCAGTTTGGCAATCAGCGGTTTCTGATGTTCTGGCAGTACGTTTTCAATAATTACATCGCCGCCGGTCATTGCCGCCGCAATCATGTAAGTGCCTGCCTCAATGCGGTCGGGAATAACGGAATGCTGCACGCCGTGCAGTTCGGATACGCCTTCAATGGTAATAACGTTTGTACCGGCGCCGCGCACACGCGCACCCATCTGGTTTAGATAGTTGGCAAGGTCTACAATTTCCGGTTCTTCGGCCGGGTTTTCCAAAACCGTGGTTCCGTTTGCCATTGCTGCCGCCATCATAATATTTTCGGTTGCTCCCACACTCGGAAAATCGAGGTAAATATTGGCGCCCGTCATGCCTTCAGGCGCAGAAGCCTCAATATAGCCATGCCCCTGTTCGATTTTAACACCAAGTGCTTCAAAGCCTTTTAAGTGCAAATCAATCGGCCTTGTGCCGATAGCGCAGCCACCCGGCTGGGAAATGCGGGCATACCCCTTGCGTGCCAGAAGCGGCCCCATAACAAGGAACGAAGCACGCATGGAACGTACAAGCTCATAAGGCGCTTCGCAGGAGGTAATTTCCCTGCTGTCAATTTTCAGCGTATGCGGCTCGGAAGCATCAACTTTAATGCCAAGGCATTCCAAAACAGCGCAAATTGTGCGCACATCCTCCAGCGCAGGAATTTCATCCAGCCTGCTCGGCGAAGTACCAAGAATAGAAGCGGCAATAATAGGCAGCACGGCATTTTTGGCGCCGCTTGTTTTTACTGTGCCTACAAGGCGGTTGCCGCCTTTAACTATCAATCTTTCCAACTGCAAACTCTCCTGTTCTTAAAATCCATTCTATCAAAAGGGCATACTTTTCAAAATAAATATTTTCTGTAGTAGTTTATCACTTTTTTTACAGCTTGGCAATCTCTGCCGGATAAAAAAACGCCTGCCGTTTTTTATTAACGGCAAGCGCTTTTCAAAACAAATTTTCAGGCAATCAGATACCGCGGTCCTGCATTTTCAAACGGTCTGCCAAAATATTGTAATGGGTTTCCATTTCCATAATTTCTTTTTTAATACCGGCGATTACATCCGGGTCTTCTTCAACTTTCAGGCGTTCGCGCAGTTCTTTTATGCCCTGCTTCAACTGAAACATTTTATTTCCGGATACAGCATTAATTACATCAGCCACAGTAATCAACTCCCATCATTCTTTGTATTTTTATTATACCAAAATATGGGGCTGTAAGCAAAGTTTTATTCAAACGATTTTTATAAAAATTAAATATAATTTCACAAATTCCCATAAGAAGGATTTATGCGGCTTAAATATTTAAATTTTTTATTGACCTTTAATTTCGTTTTTGCCAAGCAGCAAATTTTAAACCTTGCTGCTTACGGCATAATATTTTATGCAGCTGCTGTAAGCTTCTTTTTTATACAAAAAGCGGATGGCACGAGCCATCCGCTTTTAAAGCTTTCCTTATTAAACTTTGTAAAGTTAAGATTAGAAAGTGAAGTACAGTTCGGAGAAGATGGTTTCAGCATCTTTGCCGTTTTCTTTGCCTTCAAAGTCGTAGTAGTTAACTACTGCAACGATGTTTTTAGCAACTGCCCAGTTTGCGCCAACATTCCAGCCTTTGTAGCCTTCGTCAAAAATACTGCCGGCTTTATAATTACCATCTTCATCATAACTTCTGCCTACAAAACCATCGGTGGTCGGGCTGAGGTAAGCATTAGCAGACTGGTCGAAATAACCTACATGCAGGCCATAGGAGCCCGGTTCGTCAGCTTTAGCACCTTTCCATGCAAGGTCTGCCCACCAGCCGTCTTTATCGGTGTCATAGTAGTCTTCGTTGCCGCGCATATATTCGGCAGCCAGTACAAAATCAGGAGCGAAGTTATAGCTTACACCAACGTTCCAGATTTCTTTATCCATGTTATCAGTGTTAGCAACAGGTTTATTTTCTACAGTTGCATGACCGGAAGCATCAGTTTCGAGGTAAGCAGCATAAGCATTTACTGCACCAAAGTCTGCTTCAACACCGGCAACATAGAGGCGGTCTTCGGAATCAAACAGATAATCAACATTATCATCCTGATGGCTTGCACCTTTAGCAACCATACCAAATACTTTTACTTTGTCGCCGTAAGAAACTTTTACGCCATCCAGATAGGAATCAAGTACGTTACCGGTGAAGAGAACTTCGTCCCAACGGCCGGCCTGTACATCAAGACCACCAAGGCGGCCATTCAGATAAGCACGGTTAAGAACTACATCTTCATCGCCTTCTTCATTGCTGAAGTCCTGGGTGTTCTGAAACATACCGGTGTAGGTCCAGTCTTCGTTAACCTGGCCGGTTACCCAAAGACGGGTACGGAGAGCAGCGCCGTCGCCATCAACGTCACCGCTGAGATCTTTGTAAGAGAAACGAGCCTGACCGGTGATTTTTACGTTGTCAGCTTTTTTCTCAAGGTTAGCAACGCGAACGCCGAGGCTGTCGAGTTCGTCAGCAAATTCAGCAGCTAATTTGTCTACGTTAGCGCCTTTTGCCATTGCTTTAGCAACAATCTGAGCCATTTCATAACGGGTCATCAGTTTGTCGCCGCCGTAGGTGCCGTCGGGATAACCGTCAACCACACCAGCAGCTGCCAGTTTGTTTACTGCGTCATAAGCCCAATGACCTGCCGGTACATCGGAGAACGGATTTGCGGCATAAGCGCTTGCAGTTACGCCAAGAGCCATAGCCATTGCGAGAACTAAAGATTTTTTCATTTTGCCATTCCTCCAGGGAAATAAAATTTTTACCCTTTCAGAAACCTTTTGCGCAAAACTTTCCGTTTCGGTTTTTTATGCGCGAGTTGCCGTGTTTCCTCTGCAGCCAAACCAATACAGTCCGCAAATTGCAAACGGTTTTTAAAAGGATGTGTACACTTTACCATAATTTCACAATGCCGTCAAGAATATTTTACAATTTTTAGTGAATTTTTATCAGTTTTTTCTGCATAGAAAAACAGGCAGCGCATAAAGCACTGCCTGTTTGTAAATAATTTTACATTATTTGCTGAAAGCGTCCGTTAACGGAGGTACAATCTGTTTTTTGCGGGAGAGCACGCCCGGCAGGTAGTAATGGCCTTCTGCTTCCGGTTTGCCGAAAGCTTCCGTAACTTTTGCCTGGTTTACACCGGCAACCAGAAGGTCGGTAGCTTCGGAAAGAATGTCCGTTACCATCAGGAAGGACAAATCAAAACCTTCGGTTTCGCGCATGGCTTCCAGTGCCGCTAAAAGTTCCGGCATTTTATCCAGCCCCTGCTGGCGGCCCATGATGTTAATCTGCGCTACGCTGGCTTTGGTTTCGCCGAAATCAAATTCTTTCAAATCGGTGCGTACCAGTTCGTCCGCGGTTAAACGGGCAATAACGGAGCCCTGTTTCAGTTCTTCCATGGCATAGGCTTCCAAATCCTCAAGCCCGGCAATTTCTTGCAGTTTTGCCGCAGCGTCCTTATCCTGCTGAGTGGTGGTCGGGCTGCGGAAATACAGAGTATCGGAAATAATTGCCGATAAAAGCAGGCCGGCAATTTCGCGCGGCAGTTCCACTTTATGTGCTTCTGCCATGCTGGTAATAATGGTTGCCGTGCAGCCTACGGGTTCTTCGCGGATATAAATAGGAGCCGCGGTATGCAGGCCTCCCATACGGTGATGGTCAATTACCTCAATGATTTCAGCTTCTTCGCTGCCTTCAACGGCCTGTGCGCGTTCGTTATGGTCAACAAGAATAAGCTGTGTTTTGTCGGGTTTCAGCAGGCGTACCTTGTCAATCATGCCAATGTAGCGGCCGCCTTCCACAACCGGGTAGGAGCGGAAATTGGTATCGAGCATGGCATTTTTAACATCGTCCAGAAGTTCGTTGTTGTTGAAGGAAACAACGCTGGTAGTCATTAAGTCTTTAACCGGGGCGTCCAGCAGCTGGCTGTAATCAACAGCGCCGGTTTCGTTTTCCTGTGCGCAAAGTTCTTTATAGAAGCATTTGGCAAGGTCGGTTACGGTAACAACGCCTTCAATGTTTTCCGGCGTGCCTACAGGCATGCAGCGCACACCGTAGTCGGTAAACAAATGGCTTACCTCACGCAGTTTGGTTTCGCCGTTAAGCATGGGCACTGCAATAAGTTCCACATCTTTCAGGCGGGGGTACATATCCTCAATTAAAACCGGTTCTTCCACGCCGAAATAATTAAGAACATACTGTGTTTCAGGGTTCAGCGCACCTGCGCGAGCCGCAACGGCATTAACGCCAAGCTGCCTTTTTAACCACGCATAGGCAACTGCGGAGCAGATAGAGTCCGTATCCGGGTTGCGGTGGCCGATGACATATACTGGTTTATCCACGTTCAGCACTTCCTTTTTGCAGGCAGACCTGGCTGCCGTAATGATTTTTAGTGTAATAATTATTATATCATAAAAAACTTTAAATTACCGCTGAAATTTTGTTTATTTGGCGCGTTTATCGCCCAGCGTTGCCAAAAGTTCCGCCGGGTTAATGTTATGGTAGGCCAAAAGCACAAGGCAATCGTACCACAGGCCGCTCATTTCGTCCAGCACTTCCGTCCTGCTGTCATTTTTAGAGGCAATAATAGTGCTTGACGTATCTGCGCCAAGCTGTTTTAAAATTTTATCCTGCCCGGACATAACTAAATGCCTTGCAGCGGAATTATCACCGCCGGACCGGCGTTTATAACAAATCAAGCGGTAAATTTCGGCAAGTACACCGTGAATACCGTCCGGTTCAGGCACGGGCAGGCTGCCGCTTTTCCACACCGGCTGCGTAAATACGCCCAGCCCGCTGCGCCCCGGAAGTGCTTTTACCAAAAGCACCGTACCGTTTTTGCCGGCAGTAATTTCCGTAACCGAAAAAGCCGCGCCGTCTTCCGCGGCGTTATAAGCCTTTTTTGTTTCCGGATCATACAGCCACAGGCTGCCGTTTTCCGCCGTGCGCGCCAGTGCTTCGCCGTCCATTTTGGCAAGCGCCAGTACCTCGTCCGTACCGGCATCCTGCACAATGGCGTTAATATAGCCGTGAACATTAAATTTTAAAGCTGCAAAATCAATTTTCATCTTTTCCGCCTTCTCTTAAAACGGGCATTACGGAGTTATACCCGTCCGCCCCGTATACCAGGCAGCGCTTTACGCGCGAAATGGTTGCCGTGCTGGCGCCTGTTTTTTCTACTATTTCTTCATAAATGCAACCGGCATCAAGCATTCTGGCAACCTCCAGACGCTGCGCCATTGCTTTTAATTCGGTAATGGTACAAATATCTTCAAAAAAGTTTGAGCATTGCTGTTCATCTTTTAAACTTAAAACAGCCCTAAACAGCTGCGTGGTTAATTTATCCCTGGTTTTTGCAGGCATGGCTGTCCTCCTTGGTTAACACCCGTAAAATTTTAAATTGGATATTTTCTATCCTTTCTTACTTTAATACTTTATTTTATAAAAAGTCAAGTAATTTTAACGGATTTTAAGAAAAATTTTATTGACAGATTTGTAAATAACGTGTATGATTGGTACATCAACTTCATACAAACATTCATCAAGAGTAGCCGAGGGACTGGCCCGATGACGCTACGGCAACCATCCTTAGTGAAACGGTGCCAAATCCAACGGAACATTCCGGCAGATGAAAGAGGTCTTAAAACTTGTACCCTTCACCTGTTCGTGAAGGGTTTTTTAGTACCTTAGAAAAGAAAGAGGAACACCGCATGATTGAATTAGTAAATGTAGAAAAAACTTACCACACCTCCTCGGGTGACATTCACGCCTTAAAGCGTACCAGCCTTACCATTAACCAGGGCGAAATTTTTGGCATTATCGGCCTTTCAGGCGCAGGCAAATCCACGCTTATCCGCTGCATCAACATGCTGGAAGTACCGACCGCCGGGCAGGTTTTTGTAGACGGCGAAGAACTTACCGCCATGACGGAAACGCAGCTGCGCAAAGCACGCCAGAACATCGGCATGATTTTTCAGCATTTTAACCTGCTTGCCAGCCGTACCGTTTTTGACAACATTGCCTTTCCGCTGGAAATTCAGGGGCTTGGCAAAGATGAAATCAAAAAGCGCGTGGAACCGCTGCTGGAGCTTGTACAGCTGCAGGACCGCGCCGACCACTACCCCAGCCAGCTTTCCGGCGGGCAGAAACAGCGCGTAGGCATTGCCCGCGCCCTCGCCAGCAACCCGAAAGTTCTTCTGTGCGACGAAGCAACAAGCGCACTCGACCCGCAGACCACCAAATCCATTTTGAACCTGCTGCGCGACATTAACCAGCGTTTAAACCTTACCATAGTAATGATTACGCACCAGATGGAAGTTGTAAAGGAAATCTGCGACCGCGTAGCCGTTATTGAAAACGGCAGCATTATAGAAGAAGGCAATATGGTGGACGTATTTACCAACCCGCAGAACCAGACTACCAAGGAATTTGTTAAGAGCGTCGATAAAAACACCCTTCCGGAATCACTTAAAAGCACGCCCGTCAGCATGGAATATTTTGAAGGCGCAAGCCTCGCCGTGCGCCTGTCCTTCTTCAGCGGCAACGCCGACAAGCCCATTGTTTCCGGCATGATTAAACGCTTCGGCGTAGACGCAAACATTATTTCCGGCAACACCGACCAGCTTAAAGACCGCATTTACGGCAACCTGCTGATTGTTATTGAAGGCCCGCAGAAAGCCCTTGAGGACTCGCTGGATTATTTAAACAGCCAAAATCTGCAAGTGGAGGTAATTGGTTATGTCAAATGAAATGATTGAACTTTTAATAAAATCCTTTTGGGAAACCGGCTACATGGTTGTTGCCTCCACCGTGCTGGCAAGCCTTATCGGCATACCGCTGGGCATCATCCTTACGGTAACTCGCAATGGGCACATTCTGCCGAATGCCGTTATCAACTCCGTGCTGGGCGTTATTGTTAACGCCACCCGTTCCACCCCGTTTATTATTTTAATGGTAGCCATTATTCCGCTTACCCGTATGCTGGTTGGTTCTTCCATCGGCACCACGGCAGCAATTGTGCCGCTTACCATTTCGGCAGCACCGTTTATTGCGCGCGTTATCGAATCTTCGCTGCTTGAAATTGACCACGGCGTTATCGAAGCCGCACAAAGCATGGGTGCAAGTCCGATGCAGATTATTTACAAGGTTCTGCTTCCCGAATCGCTGCACTCCATCGTGCTCGGCATCACCCTTGCGGTTATCGCCCTTATCGGTTACTCTGCCATGGCGGGCGTGCTCGGCGGCGGCGGCCTCGGCGACCTTGCCATCCGCTACGGCTACCAGCGTTTCCAGCCTGATGTAATGATTGTTACCGTTGTCATCCTGATTCTCATGGTACAGCTCATTCAGTTTATCGGCGACACGCTTAGCAAAAAACTTAACAAAACCAAATTATAATGTTAGCAATTTATTTTAATTTTAATATTTTGGAGGAGGATTACTATGAAATTAAAAAGAATTTTGGCCGCACTGGCGGTTGGCACTCTGGCACTCGGTATTTTCGGCTGCGGCGGCAGCGAGAAAGCAGCGGACACTTCCGCCCCCGTTAAGGTAGGCGTTACCGCAGGCCCCCATGCCGAAATTATGGACGAAGTTAAAAAACTGGCTGCCAAAGACGGCTTAAACATAGAAGTTGTGGAATTTAACGACTTTGTAACGCCGAACATTGCCTTACAGCAGGGCGAAATTTTTGCCAACAGCATGCAGCACAGGCCTTACCTTGACGCTACGCTGAAAAAAGAACCCGGCTTTGAACTGGTTGAAGTTTTTAAAACCGTAAACTTCCCCATGGCGGTTTATTCCGATAAAATAAAAAAAGGTGAAGCCATCCCCGACGGCGCAACCATCGGCATCCCGAATGACCCTTCCAACGGCGGCAGAGCGCTTTTGCTGCTTGCCGAGCAGAAATTAATTGAAGTTAAGGACATTAACGACGTTACCACCTCCGTTGCCGATATTACCGGCAACCCGCATGGTTATAAATTTCTTGAGCTTGACGCTGCCACCATTCCCCGCAGCCTGCCGGATGTAACCGTTGCCGTTATTAACGCCAACTACGCGCTGCCTGCCGGGCTGAACCCGATGACGGATTCCTTAATGGTTGAAGGCGCTGCTTCCCCGTACATCAACATTTTTGTAACCAAAAAGGAAAATGCCGCCGACCCGCGCATTAAGCAGCTGCAAAAAATTTATCAGTCCGCCGAAGTTGAAAAATTCATTAACGACCACTTTAAAGGCTCCGTTACCGTCGGCTGGAAATAAAATATTAAAAATAAAAGCGTCCCTTGCGGGCGCTTTTTGTTTGAGGTGAACCATGAAACGTATTTTGCATTTATTAGTTTTACTTATAATTACCCTGTGCTTTATGCCCGCCGCTTACGCGGAAAGCCCCGTTGACCGCCCCGTTAACACCAGCAGGCTTGACGATATATTTGCACGACATGGCGTAAACGGCACCCTTGTAATTTATGATGTACAGAAAAACGGTTACTGGCTGCACAACGCCGGGCGTGCTGCAGAGCGTTTTTACCCCGCCAGCACTTTTAAAATTTTTAACAGCCTTATCGGTTTAAGCGAAGGCGTTGTTAAAGATGCGGACGAAATTTTTTACCGTTATGGCGGCGAACCGGTGTACCTTGAAAGCTGGAAAGCCGACGCCAGCCTGCGCAGCGCCATAAAACTCTCGCAGGTGCCAGCCTATAAAGAACTGGCGCGCCGCATCGGTACGGAACGCATGCAGACCAACATTAAAAAGCTGCACTACGGCAACGAAAGTATCGGCAGTAAAATCGACAGCTTCTGGCTGGAAGGGCCGCTTAAAATAAGCGCGCTGGAGCAGGTAAAGCTGCTTACAGCTCTTGCCCGCGGGCAATTACCCTATCCGCAAAAGGCGCAGCAGCAGGTTTGTGACATAACCGTTTTAAAACAGACCGATGCCTGCACGCTGCACGGCAAAACCGGCTGGGCAGCGGACAACATAAAAACCCCGGTGGGCTGGTTTGTTGGCTGGGCCGAAACCAAAGACAACCTGTATGTTTTTTCCATGAACATGGATTTAACCGACGCCACAGATTTGCCGTTAAGAGAAAGTATAACCCTGGAGTGCCTTCAAACTTTAAAACTTTTATAAAGCAGTTTATAATTATACTAAGCAGTAATTGAAAGAAGGGATACTATGGCATATTTAGGCGAAGATATTAAAAAACTCGGTTTTGGGCTGATGCGCCTGCCGAAAATTGGCGAGACCATCGACATTGAACAAACCAAAAAAATGGTAGATATGTTCCTGGAAGCAGGCTTTACCTATTTTGACACGGCGTGGGCCTACCCCGGCAGCGAAGATGCTATCCGCCAGGCGCTGGTAGAACGCTACCCGCGTGAAAAATTTCAGCTTGCAACCAAAAACGCAGCCTGGATTAACTGCAAAACACGTGAAGAAGCAGTTAACCAGTTTGAAACCAGCTTAAAACAAACCGGCGCAGGCTATTTTGATTTTTACCTTCTGCACAACCTCGGCGAAAGCCGCACCAAATATTTTGACGATTACAATATGTGGGACTTTGTGCAGGAGCAAAAAGCCAAAGGGCTGATTAAGCACGTTGGTTTTTCGTTCCACTCCACACCGGAAGAACTGGACGCCATTTTAAACGCGCACCCAGAAATGGAATTTGTGCAGCTGCAAATTAACTATGCCGACTGGGATTACCCCGCCGTGCAGAGCCGCCGCTGCTACGAAGTGGCGCGCAAACACGGCAAGCCCGTTATCATTATGGAACCGGTTAAGGGCGGCATGCTCGCCAATCCGCCGGAAAGCGTACAGAAAATTTTAAAAGACGCCGAGCCGGAAATGTCCGTGGCAAGCTGGGCAATCCGCTTTGCTGCGCATCTGGAAGGCATTATTACCGTGCTCAGCGGCATGAGCAATGTTGAGCAGATGCAGGACAACCTTTCCTACATGAAGGATTTTAAAGGCCTTACCGCCGCCGAAGAAGCAACGCTGAAACAGGCGCAGGAGGCGCTGGCAAAAATTCCGCTCATTCCCTGCACCACCTGCAACTACTGCGCCAAGATCTGCCCCATGAATATCGGCGTAAGCGGCAGCTTTACGGCAATGAACTATTACACGCTGTATAAGGATTTGGCCGCTGCCAAACACCAGGAAAACTGGCTGGTTACGGGCCACGGCAAAAAGAAAGCCGCTGAATGTATTAAATGCGGCGCCTGCGAAAAAGCCTGCCCGCAGCATATTAAAATCCGCGAAGAACTGGTAAAGGTTACTGAAACTCTGGGCTGATATGTTAAAACAGAAGCATCCGTTTTATAAACGGGTGCTTTTTTATGTGCTTTGGCAGAATTTTATGATATAATGGGAACGCTTAATAAATTTTACCCTGTTTTAAGGAGCAGCTATGAGCCGTAAACCTTTTGTGCCCGCAGCCCTTTTGGGCAAGCTGTGGCGCTGCATAATAGAATTTGAAATGCTGCAGGAAGGCGACCGCGTGCTGATAGGCTTAAGCGGCGGCAAGGACAGTATGTTTTTAACGGCCGCGCTGGCCGAAGTGCAGCAGTATGCGCCTTTTAGGTTTGACCTTGCCTGCTACACGGTTGATACAATGTTCAGCAGCGATTTTCCCAAAGCTGATTTGGAAAGCTTCTGTGCGCAGTACGGGCTTAAACATTACAGCAGCAAAGTTGATGTTACCGAAGCGTGGCAGCACCGCACCAACACTCCGTGCTTTACCTGCGCTTATTTCCGCCGCGCCGCCACCAACCGCACGGCGCTGGAGCTTGGCTTTAACAAAGTTGCCTGGGCGCACCACCATGACGACGCCGTGGAAACCTTCTTTTTAAACCTTGTTGCCAGCGGCCAGCTTAAAACCTTTCTGCCGGTAACGCCGCTTTCACGCACAGGGCTCACCTTAATACGCCCGCTTTTATATTACCGCGAGGCGGAAATCATCAGTATGGTGGACGAGCTTAACCTGCACCCGCTGAAAAACCCCTGCCCCTACGACGGCCACACCAAACGCCAGGAAGCCAAAGAACTGCTGCGCTCGCTGCAAGGCTTCAACGCCGAAGCGTATGACCATCTGGCGGCAGCCATGCGTTTTGCCAATGCCGAACTTTGGCCTGCCAAATGCGGCAAAACGGAGCTGGCAGATAAATTCCACGCATTTTGGCAGCAAAAGCGCAAAAACAGGCAGGAATAACGCCGCACGCAGCGAATATAATTTTTTGTATGACATTTTGACCGGAGGTTTTTTATGACAGTAAAAGAGTTTAAACATGATTATTTCAGCTTTAAAGGACGTTTGAACCGCAAGCCCTTTTTAATGCGCCTGATGATGCTTGGCGCCATCAGTATCTTTTTTGTTTTAATTGTTATCAACGCCGAACCGCACCTTAAGGAAGACCCCGCGCATTTTGCCACCAACGTGCGCAAATCGCTGGTGTTCTGGGTTTATTATATTCCGCTGATTATCGCCAGCATTTCGCTCGGCGTGCGCCGCCTGCACGACCTTAATTTAAGCGGCTGGTGGATGCTTCTGGGTTCCGGCGCGCTTTTAAGCACCGTAAACACCGGCAATACCGCCATTGACCTTGCAGCGGCAATTTTATTTTACATTGCCCAGCTTTTTAATCTGTTTCTCATTTTCTTCCGCGGCACCAAAGGGCCTAACCGCTTCGGCGAAGACCCCGTACCCCAACCCGTAAAAGAAAAGAAGAAAACCAAAGAAGAACGCCGCGCCGAAGCCAAGGCACGCAAAGAAGCTGCCGAAGCAGAAAAACGCGCCGACGAAGAACTGGAACGCGAAATTGCCGAAGCGCATCCCGACTGGGACGAATACGACCGCTATGACGCCATGCAGGAGGCCAAAGCCAAACGCGAAGCCGAAAAGGCAGCGGCAGAAGTTAAAGACGGCACCGAAAACAAAGAAAGCAAATAATTGTACAAAAAAATCCCGCCAAAAGCGGGATTTTTATTTTATGCGTATTTTGTTTTAAACTAAATTATATATTTGGTGCTGCTGCGCCTTACCAGGCCAGTACTTCCACGCCGGTATCGGTAACAAGCACCGTGTTTTCCCACTGGGCCGACATGCTGCCGTCCTGCGTATAAACAGTCCAGTCGTTTGAAGCATCAATAAACACATCACGGCGGCCGGCGTTAATCATCGGCTCAACCGTAAATACCATGCCCGGCACCATCAGCATGCCGGTATTTTTTTTGCTGTCGTGGCACACAAAAGGTTCTTCGTGGAAATCCACGCCAACGCCGTGCCCGCCAAATTCCGTTACCACGCTGTAACCGTGTTTGCGTGCAAACGGGGCAATAGCAGCGCCGATATCGCCGATAAACGCCCACGGCTTGCAGGCTTCCACGCCGCGGCGCATACATTCTTTGGTAATGGCAACCAAATCCTGATTCTGTTTGGAAACCTTGCCAATCATAAACATGCGCGAAGCATCGGCATAATAACCGTTGTAAATAGTGGTTACGTCAACGTTAACAATGTCGCCGCTTTTAAGCACCGTTTTATCGGGAATACCGTGGCAAACCTGGTCATTAACCGAAGTGCAGATGCTTTTCGGAAAGCCGTAAAAACCGAGGCAGGCCGGAATACCGCCGCTCTTGGTAATAAAATCATACGCCAGCGCGTCAATTTCTTCCGTTGTCATGCCGGCTTTAATTTTTTGGGCAATCAAATCAAGGCAGGCATTGTTAATTTTAGCTGCCGCACGGATGCCTTCAATCTGTTCCGGCGTTTTTATCATATCCATATCGGGAACTTCGCAGCCTTTAGCCTTGAATTCGGCTATTTTTGCTTTTATTACTTCAATATCCATAAAAATCTCCTTTAATACAAATTTAATTTTATAGTGCTATTATAACACATATAACATAAAGTGACAGCACAAAGTCAGCTTATGCTTACAAATTATTTTTCTATTATTTTTTGTTTCTTTATGTTAAAATATTGTTAGTTTTTGTATAAGGAGGAGCCGATGGAAGCTATTTATTCCAACATTGCCGATTTTATCCTGCATTTTGACCGTTACCTGCCCGTTGTTATGGAAGCCTACGGGCACTGGATTTACGCATTTTTGTTCATTATTGTTTTTTGTGAAACAGGGCTTGTGGTAACGCCGTTTCTGCCGGGCGATTCGCTTTTGTTTGCCTGCGGCGCGCTGGCGGCATCCGCCGAAGGGCTCAGCCTGCCGCTTCTGGCCGTTATTTTCCTTGTGGCTTCAATTACCGGCGATGCCTGCAACTACGAGATAGGCAAGCACCTGGGGCATAAAATACTTGCCGCTAATTCAAAGCTGATTAAGCCGGAGTACGTAAAAAAAGCCGAAGACTTTTACGCCAAGCACGGCCACAAAGCTATTTTCCTGGCCCGTTTTGCCCCGATTGTGCGCACCTTTGCGCCTTTTGTAGCAGGCATCGGCACCATGCACTACCGCACCTTTGCCATTTACAATGTCAGCGGCGCCTGCACCTGGGTATTTTTATTCCTCGGCGGCGGCTACTTTTTCGGCAACATTCCGTTTATCAAACAAAACTTTTCGTATGTAACCATGGGCATTATTCTGTTTTCGCTTACCCCGATTATTTTTGAGGTTATCCGCAGCAGGCGTGCCAAATAACGAAAGAAGGCTGAAAGATGTATTATTTTACCAGTGACTACACTACCGGCTGCACGCCGGAAATTTTAGAAGTTTTGGGAGCAACCAATCTTGAAGAAACCGCAGGCTACGGCGAGGACGCATACTGCGAAGCTGCCCGCGCGCTGATTCAGAAAGAATGCGGCCGCCCGGATGCGGACGTTTATTTTATGATGGCAGGCACGCAGACCAACCTGACGATTATCTCCGCCTCCCTGCGCCCCTTCCACGGCGTTTACGGCACCGCGCGCAGCCATATTAACACGCACGAAGCCGGCGCCATTGAACGCAGCGGCCATAAGGTGCTTGTAGTGCCCGACGAAAACGGCAAAATTACCGCCGCCCAGATTGCTGCCGAACAGGAAAAATACCTGCATGACCCCAGCCGCGAGCATATTGTAATGCCTAAAATGGTTTACATTTCGCAGCCTACGGAAACCGGCACGCTGTACAGTAAAAAGGAACTGGAAGATTTATACGCTGTATGCAAGCAGTATAATCTGTACCTGTTTATTGACGGTGCGCGCCTCGGTTACGGGCTTACTTCGCCCGCCTGCGATTTTACAATGCAGGACATTGCCAATAACTGCGACGTGTTCTACATTGGCGGCACAAAATGCGGCATGCTGTTCGGCGAAGCGGCAGTTATTTTAAACCCTGCCATTAAAGAAGATTTTATTCCGCTGATGAAACAGTGTGGCAGCGTACTTGCCAAAGGCCGCCTGCTTGGCATTCAGTTTGAAGCCATGTTCACCAACGGTTTATACTATCGTATCTGCAAACAGGGCATTGATACAGCCATGCAGATTAAAGCCGTGCTTAAAGAATGCGGCTTTGAATTCTTGACTGATTCACCCACCAATCAGCAGTTCATCATCATCACCAAAGAGATGTACGAAAAAATAAACAGCCATTTTAAACTCGGCCTTTACGAAAACCTGCCTGACGGCAGAGTAGCTGCCCGTATCTGCACCAGCTGGTCCACCTCACAGGATGCAGTTGACAAGCTGTGCAAGTTTATTAAAGAGCTGTAAGAAAGTAAATATAACTTTCCGGCAAAAGGTTTATATAGCCTCTGCAATTTACTGAAAAAGTAAGAATAGTTCAAATAAAATATTTATATTGTAAGGCGACAGATAAAAACTGCAGCGGATAAAATCAAGGCTTAAAAGTACGAGAGTCCGGTGCAACGCCCGGACGGAATCGGAGAAGCCGCAGCATTTTTAATGAGCCGCATCAAGATAAATATTTTGTTTGAACATACTACTTAAACAAACGTAACAAACTAAAATAATCATAACTAAAACTTATATTATACGCAAAAACACCGCTGTAAAAGCGGTGTTTTTTATTTGCAACGTATTTTGTTATTATATTTTGCTGCGCTACTTTTTGCTCCACAGCCATATTTCGCGGCACAGCCAGATAATGAACACGCCGCAGAAATCAAGCACAATGTCGGTAACCTGCGCCGTACGCCCCGGCACCGAAAGCTGAATGTACTCATCCGCTACGGCAACAGCCAGCCCCAAAAACAGGATGTAGCCGGACGCCACGCGGTTTGACACACGCCAGCTGATAAAGGTATTAACCATAATCATTGCCAGAACGGCAAATTCCACAAAATGTGCCAGCTTGCGCAGGCGTGCCTCCAGACGGTCTACCGGCATCGGGTCACCGATAGCGGCATACAGGCTGTCAAGCCACTGGGCCAGCAGCCCGCTTGCTTTGTATGAAGTTTCCGCAGGCAGCGAAGAATTAAAAAAGATAAAACCTGCAAACAGCACTAACAGCAGCAGCCATAAAAATTTTTTCATTTATACGCGCCGCCCTGTTACTGATTGCGTGTAAGCAAATCCATTACCATCATGTTGCTTACAACGCCAATGCCGCCCGGCACCGGAGTGTAAGCCGAGGCTTTGCCTACAACGGCAGGGTCAACGTCGCCAACCAGTTTGCCGTCAACGGCGTTAATGCCAACGTCTACAACAACTGCGCCTTCTTTAATCATATCGGGCGTTACAAAACAGGGCTTGCCTACTGCCGCAACTATAATATCCGCCTGACGGGTAATTTCGGCAATATTTTTGGTTTTGCTGTGGCAGATGGTAACGGTGGCATTTTTGTTTAAAAGCAAATTGGCAACCGGTTTGCCTACAACATTGCTGCGGCCGATTACAACGGCATGTTTGCCTTCCAGTTCAATGCCGTAATGTTCCAAAGTTGCCATGCAGGCACGCGGCGTGCAGGGTGACATTTTGCCGTAGCCAAGGTACATATCGCCAACGTTTTTCACGTTCAGGCAGTCCACATCCTTGCTGGCGGTAACTGCCGCGCCGATTGTATCGCTGTCCAGCGGTTTGGGCATCGGCATCATCGGCAGTACGCCGGTAACGTAACGGTTGTGGTTCATGCGGGCAATGTCGCGCAGCAAGTCTTCCTGTTTGGTATCGGCAGGATACAAAAGTTCTTTAACATAAATGCCCATGCTTTCAGCAAGTTTCATTAAACGGTCTTTGTAAACGTGCGAAGCCGGGTCATCGCCGACAACAATAATTGCCAGCGTTACTTTACGCCCTTTGCCAAGCGCATTGGCCACACGCTGCATAATGGTTTCGCGGTAAGCATCGGCAACTGGTTTTCCCCTCATAATCAAAGTTTCCATAACAGTTCTCCTTAAAACAGTCCGCTTATTACGCCGTCGTCGCTTACGTCAATTTTTTCGGCGGCAGGAACTTTCGGCAGGCCCGGCATGGTCATAATATCGCCGGTTAATACTACCACAAAGCCTGCACCGGCTGCGATACGGCAGTTTTTAATGGTAATTTCAAAGCCTTCAGGGCGGCCCAGAAGCGCCGGGTCATCCGAGAAGGAATACTGGGTTTTGGCCATGCAGACAGGCAAATGCCCATAGCCCATTTTTTCAAAATCCTTCAAAGCATTGTTTGCTTCTTTGGTGTAGTTTACGCCCACTGCACCGTAAATCTTTTTGGCAATGGTTTCAATTTTTTCTTTCAGGCTCAGTTCTTCGCCGTACAGAAGTTTAAAATCGGCTTTGCCGCTTGTTGCCAGCGCCACAACTTCTTTCGCCAGTTCAATGCCGCCTTCGCCGCCTTTGGCAAATACTTCCGAAAGCGCAACGTTTACGCCGTGTGCGGCGCAGTGGCTGCGGATGGCTTCCAGTTCTTCCGGGGTATCCTGTGCAAAGGCATTAATGGCAACAACCAGAGGCAAACCGTACTGCTTAATGTTTTCGATATGCTTTTCGAGGTTGACAATGCCGCGTTTTACAGCTTCCACATCCGGAGTAGCAAGGTCTGTTTTCGGCACGCCGCCGTGCATTTTAAGCGCGCGTACGGTAGCAACCAGCACAACTGCGTCCGGTTTTAAACCTGCATAACGGCATTTAATGTCAAAGAATTTTTCCGCGCCCAAATCTGCACCGAAGCCTGCTTCCGTAATGGTGTAATCGGCAAGCTTGAGCGCTGTTTTGGTTGCCATTACGCTGTTGCAGCCGTGGGCAATATTGGCAAACGGGCCGCCGTGGATAATGGCAGGCACATTTTCCAGAGTCTGTACAAGGTTCGGTTTTACAGCGTCTTTTAACAGTGCGGCCATTGCGCCCTGCGCTTTAAGCATACCTGCGGTAATGGGGTTGCCGCTGTAATCGTAAGCCACAATAATTTTGCTCAGGCGTTCTTTTAAATCGTGCAGGCCGGTTGCCAGACACAAAATAGCCATAACCTCCGAAGCTACGGTAATATCAAAGCCGTCCTGGCGCGGTACGCCGTGCGCTTTGCCGCCGAGGCCGACAACTATGTTGCGCAGCTCGCGGTCATTCATATCAACAACGCGTTTCCACACAATGCGGCGCGGGTCGATATTAAGCGCATTGCCCTGCTGAATATGGTTGTCAAGCATGGCTGCCAGAAGCATATGGGCAGATGTTATGGCATGGAAATCGCCGGTAAAATGCAGGTTAATGTCCTCCATAGGCACAACCTGAGAATAGCCGCCGCCTGCTGCGCCGCCCTTAATGCCCATGCAGGGGCCGAGTGAAGGTTCGCGCAGGGCAACAATAACTTTTTGCCCGATTTTGGCAAGCCCCTGTGCCAGCCCTACCGTAGTGGTGGATTTTCCTTCACCGGCAGGGGTCGGGGTAATGGCCGTAACCAGAATAAGTTTTCCGTCAGGCTTATCCTGCACTCTTTTAATTAAATCCATGGAAAGTTTTGCCTTGTAGCGGCCGTATAACTCAATATCTTCCTCACCGATGCCGAGTTTTGCGGCAACCTCAGTAATAGGCAGCATATGCGCCTTTTGAGCAATTTCAATATCCGATAACATCTTGGTACCTCCCTTTTCTGCACTTAAATAACTATATCTTTGTTTTATTCTCTGCCGGAGTTCCTTTTTCCTTCCGGTAGAGATAAATTATTCAAACCATATTTCCAGTTTTGTGCCTTCCGCGGCAACAGTCCCCGGCGGCAGCGACTGCTTTTTCGCCCTGCCGCTGCCGTAAGGCACCAGCACCAGATGCCCGCGCTGCACCAGTTCTGCCGTCTGGCGCATGTCAAGCCCTGTAAAATCCGGTATCTTTACTTTGTTGTCCGGCAAAAATTCCATTACCGGCACTTTAACGGCTTTGGCCCTGTCTTTGGCATCTTCCTCAAACGAAGGCAGCCCTTCATGAGTGCTCGGCTGAATACCTTTGGCAACAAGTATCTGCTGCAAAGTATCTTTAAATACCGGCGCCGATACCTGCGAACCGTAAAACGCGCCCTGCGGCGTATCAAGCATTACCAGCATCGCATACTGCGGATTGGCTGCCGGTACAAAGCCTACAAAAGACGCTATGTATTCACCAGGGGCATAGCCGCCCTGCTCGGCAAGTTTTTCTGCCGTGCCGGTTTTGCCCGCAATCTGATAGCCTGCAATATGCGCCGGTTTGCCGCCGCCCTCGCTGACTACTTTTTCCATCATCATACGCATCTGCCCGGCAACGTCTTCGGTAATAACGCGGCGCACAACCTTCTTCTGCCCCTGACGCAGCACGCGCCCGTCAGGCATTACAATTTTATCAATAATGTAAGGCTCCAGAAGTTCGCCGCCGTTGGCAATGGCGCAGATAGCGCGCAGCATTTGCAGCGGCGTTACGGCAATGCCCTGCCCGATGGCCATGGTGGCAATATCAGGCTCGTACATATCTTCCGGCCTGTACAAAATGCCGCTTTCCTCGCCCGGCAGTTCAATGCCAGTCGGCTGGCCGAAACCGAACTTTTTGCTGTAATCAATCATCTGGTTTGCGCCGAGCTGCATGCCCAGCTGCACCATACCGGTGTTGATGGAGTATTTAATAATATCCTCAAAGGGCACCTGCCCGCGCCCTTCTCCGTCCCAGTTGCGGATAACGCGGTCGGCAATTTTAATGCTGCCCTTGTCCTCAAACACGGTCTGCGGCGTAATGATGTTTTCACTCAGCCCCATGCAGCCTACAATCGGTTTAAAAACAGAACCCGGCTCGTAAATAATGGAAATTGCCCTGTTCGTCCAGGTGGAAACGGGGTATTCGCCAAAATCGTTAGGGTCAAAGGTCGGGCGCGAAGCCATGCCCAGTACCGCGCCGGTATGCGGGTCCATCAAAATGGCTGCCGCCGCGCGCGATTTGGTTTCCTTCATGGCGCGGTCAAGCGCGTCCTCCAGCACAAACTGAATTTTGCTGTCGATAGTAAGGTACACCGTCGGCATATTCTGAGGGCGCGAATGGTTCATGCCCGCTTCGCCCATCGGGCGTCCCAGTGCGTCCACCATTTCTTCCTGCTCGGTTTTGGCGCCTTTAATTACGGAATCAAGCGCCAGCTCAATACCGGCCAGCCCCTTGTCATCCGTGCCTACAAAACCCAGAATCTGCGCGGCCATGCTCTTTTTGGTGTAGTAACGCTTGCTTTCTTCCAAAAAGTGCAGGCCCGGCAGTTTGTTTTCTTTAACTATGCGCGTTACCTCGTCCGCCTCTTTCGGCGTCAGGGTACGCTTAATCCATATAAAACGTGCTTCCGTAGTAAAATCGCTGTACAGGCTTTCGGCACTGATGCCGAGCGGCCCTGCCAGTAAATCTGCCGCCAGGCGCTTAACGTTGCGCCCGCTTTTGGCAGCCGCACTGTCCGGGCGGTCTTCCATTTCAACAGGGTCAACATACAGCGATTTTGCCATAATGCTTACGGCAAGTTCTTCGCCGTTGCAGTCTACAATCGCCCCGCGCGGCGAATACATTACGTCCGTGCCCATGGCCTGTGCCATCGACTGCCGCGCCATTGCGTCGCCGCGTATAATTTGCAGCCACACCAGGCGCCCGATAACTATGGCAAAAACGGTAAAAATTAATGCAAACAGCCCAAAAAAGCGTTTTTTGCTGCTGTAAAACTTAAATTCTTTTCTCATCTGCGCCACCCCCTGCGCCTTAAATCAGAGGTTGGCATAATGGGCGGCATACCGGCATCACGCAGCAGTTCTTCGCGCTTTTCGCGCTTAACCTCCGCCTTGTAAACCGAAAGCGCCAGCCCCAGCGCCGTAAGCGATACCACCATGGAAGTACCGCCGTAACTTATAAACGAAAGCGGCACGCCGATAACCGGCAGGCAGCCGCATACCATCAGCATATTGGCCGCAGCCTGCCCCACAACCAGAAGCGTTACGCCGCTGATGAGCATAAATCCCTCCTCATCACGGCAGGCAGCCGCCATGCGGAACAGCGCAATGCCCAAAAGCGCAAACAGAAAAATTAAAAACACGGCGCCGCCAAAGCCCCATTCCTGGCAGTAAATGGCAAAGGCAAAGTCGGTATGCGCCTCCGGCAGATAAAAGAATTTGCCGCTGCCCTGCCCCCATGGCACGCCAAAAACACCGCCGCTGCCGATGGAAATTAACGACTGCACCATCTGGTAGCCCGCGTTGGAAGGGTCGCTCCACGGGTCGTACCACACCAGAACCCTTTGCAGGCGGTACGGCGCAATGGCAATAAGCCCCACAACGCCCACAAAGCCGCCCGCCATTAAAAGCAGTAGCATACGCAGCGGAAGCCCGGCCAGAATATACATGCCCACGGAAAGCGCGACAACAATTGCCGCCGTGCCCATATCAGGCTGTTTCAAAACCAAGGCGCCGTATATCAGCGCCATTACCATCGTTTTGTTGCCAGGGTAATCAAACAATGCCGGGCGCAGATGTTTTTTCAGCCGCTTGCCAAGCTCACCGGCGCACACCATAATCACTGCCAGCTTTGCCAGCTCCGAAGGCTGCAAGCTGAACGGCCCTATATACAGCCAGCGCTGCGCGCCCTTGGTTGTAACGCCAACCGTATCAACGGCAATCAGCAAAAACAGTACCGAAAAATAAATAATATTCAGCCAATGCTTGCTCAGCCATAAATGGTAATCAGGGCCGCGCAGCCCCAAATACAGCATCACGGCAAAGCCAACCGCCGCAAACGCAACGTAGCGTTTTAAATAAAAATAGCCGTCGCCGAACATATCCGTCGCTTCAACAAAACTGGCACTGAAAACATTAATGCAGCCTATCGCCAAAAGCATCAGCGTAATCCATATTACTGCGTCACGCGGATTGTCCCAGATAAAAAAGTGTTTCTGCATAAATGCCTCTACTTAAACACAACTTCGCAAAAATTAATGGGCGTGCCCAAAGCGCTGAACTTCTGCTCATACTCCGTCTGCACTTCGTTCTCGTACTCCGAATGGTGCAAATCATAGCTCAGGGCAATAATCTCCAGCCCAAACTCCTTAAACTCCTCTACCGAAAAATCAAACAGAGCCCTGTTGTCCGTTTTAAAGCGCAGGTGCCCGCCGCTGCCCAAAAGCCTCTGGTATTTTGCCAGAAAGTTTCTGTGCGTTAAGCGGCGTTTGGCGTGGCGCGCCTTCGGCCACGGGTCGCTGAAATTCAAATACAGTTCCTTTATTTCGCCCGGCTCAAACCAGTCCTCCAGCTGCTCGGCGTTAGCGCAGATAACAACGGCGTTTTCCAGTTTGTTATCCATAATATACTTGCCAGGGTAATACGAAATATCGTGCTGCGTTTCCACGCCTATAAAAGCCTTTTCCGGGTGCAGTTCCGCCATGCCGGTTAAAAAGCGCCCCTTGCCGCAGCCAATCTCAAGGCACAGGCGCTTTCCGGGAAAACGCTCCTGCCAGTGCCCTTTATAATCCTCCAGATTGTGCATCAGCACATATTTATCCTTTAATTCTTCCATTGCAGTTTCAATCCATGGCTTTTTTCTTAAACGCATAACTACCGTCCTTTATAAAAATTTACATCTATTAATTATACCATATCTTAACGCATTTTTTGCATAAAACATTTTAATTTGGCAGGCACATCCGCCCTTGCGGATATTTGACGAAGCGCCGCCGCAGTGCTATATTAAATTTGTAAGGGCACACGCCCCCAAAGGAGGTTTTAAATATGAACGAAGCAATGAACAACCTTTTAACCAGAAGAAGCTGCCGCAAATATAAACCCGATTTGCTGCCGCAGGAAGTGCTGGGCGAAATTTTAAAAGCAGGCACCTATGCCGCCAGCGGGCACGGCACGCAAAACCCCATTATGATTGCCGTTACCGATAAAGAAATGCGCGATAAATTAAGCAAGTTAAACGCCAAAATTTTTGGCAAGCCCGATATTGACCCGTTTTACGGCGCACCGGTTGTTGTTATTGTGCTGGCCGATAAAAAATATCCCACTTACGTTTACGACGGCAGCCTTGCCATGGGCAATTTAATGCTTGCCGCCCACGCGCTCGGCGTTGCCAGCTGCTGGATTCACCGCGCCAAAGAAGAATTTGAACTGCCTGAAGGCAGGGAAATTTTAAAACACCTCGGCATTGAAGGCGACTACGAAGGCATAGGCCACTGCATTTTAGGCTATGCAGACACTCCCGAACCGCAGGCCGCACCGCGCAAGGAAAACCGCGTTTATTACATTAAATAGCCTTTGCTATTTACCCAAAATTTACAAATACCCGGCAATTTTTAACGCCTGCCGGGTATTTTTTGCCTTTAATACCGCGAAAAACGGCTAAAAAACAAGTTACGCCCCTTTACAGTGGTCAGTGTGGAAGCATTGGCAAACCAAAGCCCAAAATTACCCCATAAACGCCAATTTATGCCGATTTAACCTTTTGAACGCGCCCGAATATATGATACAATTAAAAAAATATTGCTATTAGAGCGGAGGTGACTGTTTCCCGAGCGGAAACACATTATTTGGATTATTTCGTGATAATTTTAAACATTATTGTAATTTTATTTCTGGTAGCGCTTAACGGCTTTTTCGTGGCATCAGAATTTTCTATCGTTAAAGTGCGCCCTTCAAGGCTCGACACTTTAATTAAAGAAGGCAGCAAAAGCGCGGTTTACGCACGCCAGGTAACGGAGCACCTTGACGCCTACCTTTCCGTAACGCAGCTTGGCATTACCCTCGCCTCACTCGGCCTTGGCTGGATTGGCGAACCCGCCGTTGCCAAAATGCTCGCGCCGGTATTTGCCCTGCTTAAACTGCCGCCGCAGCTTGAGCACACGCTGGCCTTTGTGGTAGGCTTTTCCGTAATTACCGCCCTGCACATTGTACTTGGCGAACTGGTGCCGAAATCGCTTTCCATACAAAAAACGGAAGCCATTGTTTTATTTGTAGCGCGCCCGCTGATTATGTTCGACAAGCTGATGTACCCGGCCGTATGGTTTTTAAACCATGTTGCCAACTGGACTTTGCGCCGCATGGGCATCAGCGCTGCCAGCGAAGCGGAAGAAGCGCACAACGAAGAAGAAATCCGCATTTTGATGGAAGAAAGCTATAAATACGGCTATATCGACAAAAGCGAGCTTACCTATCTCGATAACGTTTTTGACTTTTCCGAACGCAGTGCCGGCGAAATCATGGTGCCCCGCACAGATATGATCTGCCTGTACCTTGAAGACAGCTTCGATGAAAACATCAAAACCGCACTGACGGAACGCATGACGCGTTACCCCATCTGCAACGAAGATAAAGACCATATCATCGGCTTTCTGCACATTAAAGATTTGCTGCGCGCCCTTAACGACGGCCAAAAGCCCGACTTAAGCACACTGGCCCGCGATGTGCTGGAAGTACCTGTTTCCATGCCTATCAGCAACCTGCTGCGCCTTTTGCAGAAGGAACGCAAACAGCTTGCCATTTTGATTGACGAATACGGCGGCACCGCCGGTATGGTAACTATCGAGGACATTCTTGAAGAAATCGTCGGTGAAATACAGGACGAATTTGACGAAGAACGCCCCGAAGTGGAAGAAGAAACGGATAAAAGCTATTCCGTTGACGGCAAAATGCTTTTGGAGGACGTTAACGACCTGTTCGGGCTTGAACTTGACGACAGCCAGTGCGACACCATTGGCGGCTGGGTTTACACGCAGCTTAACACGCAGCCGCAGATAGGGCAGACCGTTAAACTGCCCAAGGCGGAAATTACCGTGGAAGAAGTGGAAGCCCTGCGCATTACCCGCCTGAAAATAAAACTCTTAAGTGCGCTCAGCAGCGTTAACCAGGGCATGCTGGACGAACATTTGAATAAGGATTAAGACCTGATAAAAAACGGTACCTTTTTACGGGTACCGTTTTTTATTGCTCTTATTCAGCTTTTGTAATATTTATTTTTTCTTTTCTGCCGAGGCAATAACGGCTTCGGCAAGCTCTTTAAGGGTTATGCGGCGGTTCATGCTGTACTGGCGCATTTTGCTGTATGCTTCGTCCTCCGTAAAGCCGTGTGCCGCCATTAATATGCCTTTAGCGCGGTCAAGCAGTTTGCGTGTTTCAAGGCTTTCGCGCAAACCGGCAAGTTCGCTGTCCATCTTCTGGTATTCCTTAAAGCGGGCAATGGCTACCTGCATGGTGGCAAAAAGCTGTTCTTCGCGCACCGGCTTAACCAGATATGCCATTACGCCGCTGCTGTTGGCGCGCTCAACCACATCCTGCTGGCTGTAAGCAGTTAAAAGAAGCACGGGCGCAATATGCTGGCCGGTAATAATTCCGGCTGCCGTAATGCCGTCCATCTTCGGCATTTTTACGTCCATAATAACCAAATCTGGCTTTAAGCGCCGGGCAAGCTCCACGGCTTCTTCACCGTCAGATGCTTCGCCAAGCACCGTATGCCCCGCTTCCGTCAGCATTTCGCGCAAATCCAGGCGGATTAACGCTTCGTCATCGGCAATAATAATTTTTAACCCTTCCATTTTTATCCCCCCAAAGGTATTGCTACTTCGGCGCAGGTTCCTCCCTGCGGCCTGTTTTCTATTTTAAAAGTTCCGTGTAAATCGGCTTCGGCCATGGTTTTAATAATGCGCAGGCCCAAGCTGCTCTGCGGCACGCCGTTAAAGCCCGGCGGCAGTCCGTTGCCGTCGTCGCATACGGTAAGGCGGCAGCCGTTTTCTGTTTTTTTCAGCTCCACGCTGATGGCGCCCTGCGTGCGCCCTGTAAAGGCATGGTCAAAGCAGTTTTGGAGCATTTCGTTTAATACCAGTGCCATGCTGGTTGCTTTTTCCGAAGGAATAACAACGTTATCGGCGCTGAATCCGGTTGTAAGGCGCAGTTCCGGCGCAGCCATGCCGCTGAGCACCGCTTTGTAAATTCCCTGCGCCACCGCTGCCATATCCACCGTGCCGCTGCCCTGCTGAGCCAAAAATTCGTGCACAACGGCAATGCTGTTTACGCGGCTGATGCAGTCGCGCAGCACGCTTTTGGTTTCATCTGCTTTGGCGCGGCGCATTTGCAGGCGCAAAAGGCTGGCAATGGTTTGCAGGTTGTTTTTTACGCGGTGGTGTATCTCTTTAATTACCGCTGCTTTAACAAGCAGTTCTTCGTCACGCTTTTTCAGTTCGGTAATATCGCGCAAAATTACAATGGCATAGCTTGCTTCCGCCGTGCCGCCGACAGGCACCACGCGCATGGCCAAAAGCATGCCGCGCAGGCGGATTTCCTTACCTTCGGCCGTGCCTGTTTTAAGCACCATGCCGACAAGCGGCCAGTTAATTTGTACGCTGTTGGTGCGCAGGCCGATTGGCGTTGTAATGCCCACCACCTGAAAAATATGCCGGGCAGTGGAATTGGCCGCTATTATTTTTTTCTCCGCGTCAACCACCATCAGCGCATCACCCGGGGCAAGGCGGCGGTAAAACTCGCTGTCCTGCTCGGGGCGTGCCGGTGTTTTTAAAAATTCAAACGCAACGTTAATAAAAATATCGTCAACGCCGCTTAAATCAAACACCACGGCGGCAAAGCATTTGCCGCGCCTGTCCTGCACGGGGTACACGCGCACACCGGCAAACTGCCCAAGGCTCAGCTCGCGCTTGCCTTCAAGCGGGACATTGCGCTGCAAACAGCGGGCAATCAGCGGTTCTTCGCTGATGCGTACCTCACGCCCGGGCGCCAGTTCCGGCTGCTGCAAAAACTGCGTTTTTGGCATGGACTGATGGTAAACGCGCAAAAAACGTTTGTCATCCGACGCAAGGTACACTGTAATGCAGGCGTGGGCAATATCGGCTGCAAAATCCATGCCCTGCCTAATAGAAGCCAGTATATTTTTCTGTTCACTGTTAAGATTTTTTAACATAGTGTTAATACCAAGTTTTCAAAAAATTTACAACATTAGTGTTTTACACTGTAATTCACAATGTTATCCACATTATGCACAGAGTTTTCCGCAATCATTAGGTGCAATTCTATGCTTTTTCACAGAGTTTTGCACGTTTTCCACAGTTTGGAGTTCACATTATAGACAGTGTTTATCCCAATTTTAACGATGGAACAGCGTTCAAACCAAGGGGACTTTTCTCCCCGTTGATATACATAAAATAACCGCGGCAGGCAATCATCACGGCATTATCCGTGCAGAGTATCGGAGTTGGGTGAACCAGGCGCGCTCCGGCGCGTTCTGCCGCCTTTGCCAGTGTATTCTGCAAGGTTTTGTTGGCCGATACGCCGCCTGCAAGCACTATTTCTTTCAAGCCAGTTTCTTTAAGGGCGTGCACGCTTTTCTGCACCAGTGCGTCCACAATGGCATATTGAAACGACGCTGCAACATCGGCGCGGTTTACTTCTTCGCCCGCCTGCTGTTTGTTGTGCAAGTAGTTAATAACCGCCGATTTTAAGCCGCTGAAACTAAATTCAAAATTGTTGCCCAGCTTGGCACGCGGAAAATCTATGGCCAGCGGGTTGCCGTCAAGCGCCAGTTTTTCCACCTCCGGCCCGCCGGGATAAGGCAGCCCCAAAACACGCGCCACTTTATCGAAGGCTTCACCGGCGGCGTCGTCGCGGGTCTGCCCCAGAAGTTCAAAACTGTTGTAATCCTTTACAACCAGCAGCGCAGTGTGCCCGCCGCTTACAACCAGTGCCAGAAACGGCGGCTTGAGGTCTTTGTCGTTTAAAAAGTTGGCAAAAACATGCCCTTCCAGATGGTTTACTCCTATCAGCGGCTTGTCTGCCGCCCAGGCCAGCGCTTTGCCTGCCGAAAGGCCCACCAGCAGCGCGCCTACAAGCCCCGGCCCATAGGTTACGGCAACGGCGTTTATTTTCTCCAGCGGCACCTGTGCTTTGGCAAGCGCTTCATCTATTACCGGCAGTACGTTGCGTATATGGTTACGCGAGGCAATTTCCGGCACTACACCGCCGTATTTGCGGTGAATTGGCACCTGCGAGGCAATGATGTTGCTTAAAACCTCGCGCCCGTTTTTTACAACGGCAGCGGCAGTTTCGTCGCAGCTCGATTCAATGCCGAGTATATAAATGTCTTCACTCATTGGTTTCAGCCTCCCTGTACAGCCACATAATTACGGCGTCTTCGTGGTTATCGGCATAATAGCCGGGGCGCACGCCTTCGGCGCGGAAGCCGCAGGTTAAGTACATTTTCTGCGCGGCTGTGTTGCTTTGGCGCACCTCCAGCGTTATGGCGTCGGCGCCTTCATTCCACGCAAGGTTAATCAGCGCTGCCGTAAGCCTGGTACCCAGCCCGCGCTCGCGTTCCCCTTCGGCAACGGCTACGCGCGTAATCTGCGCTTCGCCTGCCACAAGCCAGTACCCGGCATAGCCTGTAACCTTGCCGTTTTCTTCCATAACAATGTATGTTGTAAGGCTGTTGTTAAGTTCGTCCAGCCACATGCTTTCGTTCCAGGCGTCAAAAAACGTGCTGTTTTCTATTTTGCAAACTTCTGTAATATCGCCGGCAGAAAACTGGCGGATTACTGTTTCCCGTGCTTCTGTTCCCATAGTTCTTCTGCCTCCGATTTTCTGATATAGTAAGGCTCCAGCCCGAAGATGCCGCTCTGCACTTCGGGGTTATAGGCTTTAAGTGCGGCCAGTGCCGTACCCGCTGCCTGCGGCAGGCGCAGGTATTCGGGCGCAAGGCTGCACCACCCGGGCAGCTCCATGCTTTCAAGCTTGGCACATTCGCCCAAAATAACGGTCGGTTTACCCTGCAAGGCCAGGTTTTCCAAAAGCTGCTGCTTATTTACTACCTGCACGCTTTGCAGCTCAGCAACTTCGCCGTCCTGCCATTCATACAGCGCCTGGTAATAGTTGCCCTTTTGCGCGTCCAGAACGGGCGAAAGCACTATGCCACTTACCGGCAGGTTATAGGCAAGTGCCAGCGGCGTTGCCACTCCCTGCAAAGGCTTTTTCCAGGCATAGGCCAGTGCTTCGGCCGTTGCCAGGCCAATGCGCAGCCCTGTAAAAGAACCCGGCCCCATGCTTACGGCAATTAAATCAATATCTGCCTTCTGCACGCCGGTGCGCTCCAAAAGCTGTTCCAGCTGAGGCATCAGCCCTTCGGAGTGGGTCATGCCCATATTTATTTTATATTCGGCCAAAATTTTGCCGTCACGGCATAAGCCGACGGCGCAGGCTTTGGTTGCCGTATCAATTGACAGTACCAGCATTTTTTTCCACTTCCCCGCAAAGTTTTTCGTAGCGCGCTCCGTGCGGTTCAAAAACAAACCTGCGTCCCGCGCCCTCCAGCTCTATCGTAATATGCAGATATTCTTCGGGCAGTTCGTCAATAAACAGTTCGCCCCATTCTATTACCGTCAGCCCGTCGCCGCCGCAGTATTCGCCAAAGCCGGTGTTATAAAGTTCATCGCTGTCCTTTATGCGGTACAAATCAAAATGGCGCATTTCCAGCCTGCCGCTGTACACATTCATTATGGCAAAGGTAGGGCTGTTCACTTCGTTTATATCGGCGCCAAGCCCGGCTGCCATGCCGCGGCTTAACAGCGTTTTGCCCGCGCCAAGCGTGCCGGTGAGGCAGTATACATCGCCGTCCTGCGCCAGTGTGCCGAGCAGCCTGCCAAGCGCTTCCGTTGCCGCACTGTCTTTGCAGTAAATTTCCATTTTTCATATCCTTTCGCTAAGTTCGTTGTAATGCCAAAAAGCAGTACCGGAACCTGCCGGTACTGCCTTTGTTATTTTGCTATAATATCCGTATCGCGCTCAAAGGCGTCCATCAAATCAATATGCCCTTTAATGCTGGCTTTTTTCTCGCCTTCTATTAAAAAGTTTACCTTTTTAATTTCCGGAAACTCCGTCAGCGTATTGGTTATGGCCGAAGTCAGCATCATTTCGGTATAAGAACCGGCTTCAATATTGTAAATTTCCCTGCTTAAATTTACAACGGCCACTCCTTTGTCAACCGTAAGGCTGATTATTTTTAAACCTTTTGGGAAAGCGTTAATAAGCTTATCGCTCTGCGGTTTGGTGTTTACCAGCGCTTCCAGTGCCAAAAGAGGCAGCTCTTCCTTATCGCCTTTAACGCTTACTTTTTCGGCATACAGTTTTTCGGTGCCGTCAGCAGGTACGCGGTAAATTGTTACCGTATGTTCACGGCTGTCTGCAACAGCATTGGCGTCCGGCAGCACGGCGTTGTTTTCCTGCGTGCAGGCCGCGGCAAACAAAGTCATCAGTACCACGCAGAGTACTGTTAAAAATTTTTTCATCATTTTAAGTACCCTCCGTTATTTAAAATAATCTTCAATGCCATCGGCAATGGATTTTGCCAGTTTGTTGATATACCAGTTGCTGTTCATCAGTTTTTCTTCTTTGGGGTTGGAGATAAATGCCAGTTCCAGAAGGGTTGACGGCATGCTGCAGCGTTTGTTGACATAGAAGTTTGCCTTGCGTATGCCAAGGTCATCCAGCCCGAAGTTTTTAACAAGCCTGTCCTGCACGGCCTGTGCCAGACGGGCGTCGTTATTTGTTTTGGGATAATAGTAGGACGAGAAGCCGCCTACGCTTTTATTAGTAGAAGAATTGATGTGAATGCTTATGAAAGCATCGGCGTCGTTGTCTTCCGCCACATCAACGCGGGCCTGCAGTTCCTGAGAATCGCTGGCGTTAGGGCCGTAAACGTCGGTATCGCCGGTGCGCGTCATGCTGACTTTGGCGCCTTTTTTCTTCAGCAGCTCCTGCACTTTTTTTGTAATTTTAAGCGTTACGTCTTTTTCGCGCGTGCCGTTAGAGCCGATTGCCCCCGGGTCGCTGCCGCCGTGCCCGGCATCAAGCGTAATCTTTTTGCCTTTCAGGCCGCCGTCAGTTTTAAAACTGCTTTTGGAAGTTTTCTTTTCTTCGGTTTTAACCGCCGTTTTTTTAGGCACTGTTACTTCAGCCGTAGTTTTGGGAGTTGTTGTTTTAGGCACCGTAGTCTTGGCCGTGCTGGTTTTAGGCACGGTTACGGGCGCTTTGGCCTTTTCGGCAGAATTGTCTGCCTTGGGTATAACCACGCTCGGCGTTGCCGTTTTATCGGCGGTAATATCCACAACCAGGCGGTTGGGGCGTTTTGTTACGGGGTCGTTCTTTAAGGTAAACGCGTTGTAATCCTGCGTGCCGATAGTGCGCGCAAGAGGCAGCTTCAGCACCGTATTGCCGCCGCTTTCTTCAACGGTCATGGTTGGCGCAAGCGTGCTGCGCATTTTAAAGCTGCGGGTTACTTTTTCATCAAGTTTTGCGTTAACCGTTACCAGCATGGTCTGCCCCTGAAAACTGATATTGTAGCCGGGCGGCGAATCCAAATCCACAACGAGGCGAAGCACATTGAACCTGTCCAGCCCCCAGCGCACATCCGTTACCTCGGCCGCGTAGGCGGAGACACAGGCAAAAATACTTATTATAAACAAAAGGCAGCAGATGATTTTTTTATGCAAGCCCCGTCACTCCTTTTTGCAAAGTTTAACTAAATAATTTTATCATTTTTATAAAGTTCTGTAAACAAAAGCGCAGTTTGCCAAGGCAAATTTCACTTAAATTTCGCCGTTTTCCGCCATACGGCGTGTTTCCGGCACAAAGGCTGCCAGTTCACCGGCAGCAAGGCCTATGCAGCCGTCTGCTGCAAGCTCGCCCGCCAGCCCGTGCAGGTACACACCGCACGCGGCGGCAGCTTCCGCTTCAATGCCCTGCGCGCACAGCCCGGCAATAATGCCCGTAAGCACATCACCGCAGCCGCCGGTTGCCATGGCAGGCGTACCGGTGGTGTTAACATACACCGTGCCGTCCGGGCAGCCGATAACAGTCGGCGCGCCCTTCAGCACCAGCACGCAGTTCCATTCTGCGGCGTATTTTTCCGCAAGTTCAATGCGGTGCACATCAACCTCGGCGGCGCTTAAACCGCACAAACGCGCCATTTCGCCCGGGTGCGGCGTAAGTATTTTGGTGCATTTAAGCTGCGGCAGAATTTCTGCTTTGCGGCTTAACGCCGTCAGTGCATCTGCGTCGATAACCGCCGTGCCTTCGTAGTTTTCCAGAATGTTTAAAATTACCTCGCCGGTTGCTTCACTGGTACCAAGCCCCGGGCCGATTGCCAAAACGTCCGATTTTGCCGCAGCGTCCAGTACTTCGGCAGCGGCGCCGCCGCCCAGCACGCCCGGCATACGCTCGATAAGCCCTTTTACCATTACTTCCGTAAGCTTAACCGCCAGTACCTCGCGCGAGCACAGCGGCGTGTAAAGGCTTACCAGCCCCGCGCCTGCCTTAACGGCAGCCTGCGCGCACAGCGCCGCCGCACCCGTGTAGCCCGGCGAACCTGCCGCCACAGTTACGCGCCCAGCTTCGCCCTTATGGCAGTTGCCGCTGCGGATGGGCAGAAAATCGCGCACAATTTCCGAATCCAAAAGGTATTTATGCCCTTCCGCCTGCTCCGTTAAAGCCTCCGGCATGCCAATCGGCGCAACAACAACCTTGCCCGCAAGTTCCGCCGCAGGGTATAAATAAAGCCCGGGCTTAGGCAGCTGCATGGTTACGGTTGCCGCTGCCTGCACTGCGTTTTCGTCCGCTTCGCCGGTATCTGCCTGCGCGCCGCTCGGAATATCCACCGCCAGCACGTCCGCACGCGCGCCGTTCATCAAAAGGCAGGCCCGCTTGTAATTGCCGCCAAGCTCACCCTTAAAACCGGTGCCAAGCAGCGCGTCAATCATTAAATCCGCATGGGCGGCGGCAATTTCCGCCACGTTCCAGTCACATTCTTCTTTCAGCTCCGTAACGGCAAGGCCGCTTTTGGCGCAGATTTTCAGCTGTACGCCTGCAGCGCCTGTAAACTCAGTTGCAGGCGAAGCCAGAAAGATTTTTACGCGCGCGCCCCCGGCACTGAGCCAGCGTGCCGCCACCAGTCCGTCGCCGCCGTTGTTGCCCTTACCGGCAAACACAACCACGCTTTTGGCGTATACATCGCCGCCCAAAAGCTCCGCAGCTGTTTCTGCCGCCGCACGCCCGGCGTTTTCCATTAAAACAGCCGTTGGCAGATAAAACTCCTCCGCCGCTTTTTTATCAAGCGCGCCCATTTCATGCGCATATACAAGTTTCATTTATTATCCCTCCAGAATTACCTGCGCCATTGCCAGCTCTTTGGTATGGCTTAATGTTAAATGTATTTTTTCTGTGCCAAGCCCTTTGGCGTAATCTTTAAAATAACCGTATAAAACAAGCTGCGGCCTGCCAAGCGCGTCGTTTATAACCTCAATTTCGGTCAGCCGCCCGCCGCGCAGCCCCGTGCCAACAGCTTTTACAAAAGCCTCCTTGGCGGCAAAACGTGCGGCAAAACTGGCGTATGCCTGCGCCCCGCGCGCCATGCAGTAATCCTGCTCGCGCTGGGTAAACACACGCGCGGCAAAGCCCTTCATGCCAAGCGCTCTTTTAATGCGGCTTACCTCTGCCAAATCGCAGCCGATACCAATAATCATATAAACTCCTTTTAACTCAACACATCATTTAGCGTAAACTAATCCATATTATGCTTATTTCCATTTTTACCTGTAAAATCCTGCCCGCAAAAGTGAACTTTATGCAAAAACGCCGGTGCAGTTTCTTTGCAGGCAGCCAAAATTGCTGTATAATTGTGTTGCAGTAATTTTAAAGGAGGCTTTATTTTGTTATATAAAACCCGCGGAACCTGCTCCATAGCTATTGACGTAGAGGTAGAAAACGGCATTGTAAAACATGCGCAGTTTATTAACGGCTGCCCCGGCAATACCGCAGGCATTTCGCAGCTTGTAGCCGGTATGCCGGCAGAAGAAGTTATCCGCCGCTTAAAGGGCATTAAGTGCGGCAATAAGCCAACCAGCTGCCCCGACCAGCTTGCCCTTGCGCTGGAGGAAGCGCTTAAAAGCCAAAACTAAAATCCAAACGCGCAAAACAAAAACGCCATGCGTAAAGCACGGCGTTTTTTATTTTAGTTTATGCGTTTTTTAATTGAAGCCTTTTATTCCTTACCTGCAAGGCGTTTGTAGGTTGCAAGGCGTTCTTTGGCGTCATGCTCTGTTTTTTCAAACAATGCTTCTGCCTGGTCCGGGAATTGTTTTAAGAGTGCGGAGTAACGTACTTCGCCCATTAAGAATTCGCGGAAGTTGCCGGTAGGCTCCTTGCTGTCGAGAATAAACGGATTTTTGCCCTGTTCCTTCAGTTCCGGGTTGTAACGGTAGTTAGCCCAGTAACCGCATTCAACAGCATGTTTTGCTTCCAGCTGGCTGTTGCCCATGCCTGCTTTCAGGCCATGGTTAATGCACGGCGAATAAGCAATAATCAGGGACGGGCCATCGTAAGCCTCTGCTTCGGCAATGGCTTTAAGGGTTTGGTTCTTATCCGCGCCCATGGCGATTTGCGCTACATAAACATAGCCGTAGCTCATGGCCATCATGCCGAGGTCTTTTTTGCGAGTGCGTTTGCCGCTGGCCGCAAATTTGGCAATAGCCGCAGCCGGAGTAGCCTTGGAGGACTGGCCGCCGGTGTTGGAATATACTTCGGTATCAAATACCATTACGTTAATGTTTTCGCCGCTGGCAAGAACATGGTCAAGTCCGCCGTAGCCGATATCGTAAGCCCAGCCGTCGCCGCCGAAAATCCAGTGGCTGCGTTTTACAAAGTACTGGCCGAGGCCTGCAATTTCTTTTAAGAGCGCGTTATCGCTGTTTTCGGCAGCCAGTGCCGCTTTCAGCGCTTCGGCACGTTCGCGGGTGCCGTCGCTTACGTTCATGTTGTCAAGCCAGTTCTGCATTGCTGCTTTCAGTTCTTGGCTTACGGGCAGGTTCAGCGCTTCTTTTACGCGGTCAGCCACACGTTCGCGGGTATGTTTAACGCCCAGATACATGCCAAGGCCGTATTCGGCGTTGTCTTCAAACAGGCTGTTTGCCCAGCTCGGGCCGTGGCCTGCCGCATTTTTGCAGTACGGCATGGAAGGTGCGCTTGCGCCCCAGATGGAGGAGCAGCCCGTTGCGTTGGCAATCATCATGCGGTCGCCAACAAGCTGGGTAACAAGTTTGGCATACGGAGTTTCGCCGCAGCCTGCGCACGCACCGCTGAACTCAAACAGCGGCTGCTCAAACTGCACGCCTTTAACGGTGTTTTTATTCATCGGGTTCGGTTTAGGCGCAACTTTCTTCATTGCGTAATCCCAGTTTTCGGTTTTGGCAAGCTGGGTTTCCAAAGGTTTCATTACCAGGGCTTTTTCCTTAGCCGGGCAAACCTGAGCGCAGTTGCCGCAGCCGGTGCAGTCCAGAGGAGATACTGCCATATGGAATTTTAAGCCTTTGGCGCCGATAGCGTCCTTGCTGAGCATGCCTTCCGGAGCATTGGCAGCTTCTTCTTCGGTCATCAGCACAGGGCGGATAACAGCGTGCGGGCATACAAACGCGCACTGGTTGCACTGAATGCATTTTTCCATCTGCCATTCCGGAACGTTGATGGCAATGCCGCGTTTTTCGTAAGCAGCGGTGCCGCTCGGGAAAGTGCCGTCCTCATGGTCTTTAAACGCGCTTACAGGCAGTTTGTCGCCTTCCATTCGGTTCATCGGCACAAGAATGTTGTCGATGAAATCATTGCCGGATTTTGCACCTGCTTCGGTATCGGCAGCGTCAGCCCATGCTGCGGGAACGTCAACTTTTACAACGGCGTTAACGCCCATGTCGATAGCGGCGTTGTTCATGTCAACAACGTCTTTGCCCTTCAGGCCATAGCTGTGCTCAACCGCTTCCTTCAGGTATTTAACAGCATCCTCCAGCGGAATAATGTCGGCCAGTTTAAAGAACGCCGACTGCATAATCATGTTAATGCGTCCGCCGAGGCCGATTTGCTGTGCAATTTTTACAGCGTCAATAATATAGAAGTTAATATCGTTTTTGGCAATATAGCGTTTAATCTGCCCGGGCAGATGTTTTTCCAGTTCTTCTGCACTCCAGTTGCAGTTAAGAAGGAAGGTGCCGCCTTTTTTCAGCCCTGCGGTAACATCGTATTTATCAACATAGGACTGGTTGTGTACGGCTACAAAATCCGCAGCGTTGATAAGGTACGGAGCGCGGATGGGCTCTTTGCCGAAACGCAGGTGCGAAACGGTAATGCCGCCGGATTTTTTGGAATCGTAGGAGAAATAGCCCTGAGCGTACATATCGGTGTAATCGCCGATAATTTTAATTGCGCTCTTGTTGGCGCCAACGGTGCCGTCGCTGCCGAGGCCCCAGAACTTGCAGCTCTTGGTGCCTTCGCCGGTAACGTCAATTTCGTGGCTGGCTGCCAGAGAAGTATTGGTAACGTCATCAACAATGCTGATGGTAAAGTTGTTTTTCGGGTTTTCGGCTTCAAGGTTTTCGTAAACGGCAAGAATGTCGGTCGGGGTTAAATCCTTGCTGCCAAGGCCGTAGCGGCCGCCGATAATCAGCGGATTGCGGCCTGCGTCATAGAACGCGCCGCGCACATCCATGTACAGCGGTTCGCCGAATGCGCCCGGTTCTTTGGTGCGGTCAAGCACGGCAATGCGTTTAACGGTTTCCGGAATTGCCGCCATAAAATGCTTAACGCTGAACGGACGGTACAGATGAACGGCAAGTAAGCCAACCTTTTTGCCTTCGGCGTTCAGTTTTTCGGCAACGGTCTGAATGGTTTCGCAGGCGCTGCCCATGGCAATAATGATGTTTTCGGCATCCGGTGCGCCGTAGTAGTTAAACAGACCATAGTTGCGGCCGGTAATTTTGTTGATTTCATTCATGTAGTTTTCAACAATTTCCGGCAGCGCAGTGTAATAGCTGTTAACTGCTTCGCGGGTCTGGAAGTAAATATCCGGGTTCTGGGCCGTACCGCGGATAACAGGGTTATCAGGGTTCAGTGCGCGTTTGCGGAACTCTGCCAAAGCCTCCCAATCCAGAAGCCCTGCCAGTTTATCGTAATCCATCAGTTCAATTTTCTGAATTTCGTGCGAGGTACGGAAACCGTCAAAGAAATTCAAAAACGGCACGCGGCCCTTAATTGCCGATAAATGTGCCACGCCGCCAAGGTCCATAACTTCCTGCACGCTGCCTTCGGCAAGCAGGGCAAAACCGGTCTGGCGTGCTGCCATAACGTCCTGATGGTCGCCGAAAATGGAAAGGCTGCTGGTTGCCAGCGCACGTGCGGATACATGGAACACTGCCGGCAAAAGTTCACCAGCCATTTTATACATATTAGGAATCATTAAAAGAAGACCCTGAGAAGCTGTATAAGTGGTAGTAAGGGCACCGCCCTGCAAAGAACCGTGTACAGCGCCGGAAGCGCCTGCCTCGGACTGCATTTCCTGAACCTTTACAGTCTGCCCGAACAGGTTTTTCTTGCCCTGGGCCGCCCATTCATCAACAACTTCCGCCATAGGCGAAGACGGTGTAATGGGGTAAATAGCTGCCACGTCGGTAAACGCATAGGATATATAAGCCGCAGCGGTATTACCGTCCATGGTTTTCATTTTTGTCATGTGGTTCCCTTCTTTCTCATCGTTATAACTGCTGAATTATGTGAGGATATGCAAAGTGCATATATAATTAGTATACACTATTTACAAGGGTTTGTAAATTTAAAGGCAGTGTATACAACAGCCTTTGTTAAACAAAAAAGGCACGGCAAAAACCGCACCTTTTAAGCTGTAAATTAATTATACAATTTTTTCGCCATGATATTCTTCGCCGCCGCCATCGGGAAGTTCGTTGTAACGGCGGGTCCACAGGTTTTCGTATTTAACGGCCTGTGCGTGGGTTGCGTCGGTGTTTTCCGGCAGTTTTTTAATAACTTTTGCCGGTACGCCTGCTACCAGGGAGTACGGCGGAACAATGGTATTTTTGGTTACAACCGCGCCGGCTGCCACAATGGAGCCCTTGCCGATAACAGCGCCGTCCAGTACGGTAGAGTGCATGCCGATAAGCACATGGTCTTCAACCGTGCAGGCATGCAGAAGCGCGCAGTGGCCTACGGTTACATAGTCGCCCAGAATGCAGGCATGGCTGTCGGAAACGTGCAGCACGCTGTTATCCTGAACATTGGTATATCTGCCAACTTTAATTTCATTAACATCGCCGCGGATGGTTACGTTATACCATACGCTGCTGTATTCTTTCAGTTCTGCTTTGCCGATAACTACTGCTGTTTCGGCTACAAAAGCCTTCGGGTCAATTTTCGGCGAATTGCCTTCAAATTTTTTAATAAGCATTGTAAAATTCCCCCTTTTATGCTGCTTACAGCTCTATTGTATATTGTATACAAAATTTGTCAAGCTAAATCAGGGGTTTTGCCCCCTTAATTTTCAAGCTTTCACAAACTGTTCAGTTTTTAACAGTTTGTATGTTTAAATTTGCCAAAGCCCTGCATTCAGACCTTCTGCGGAATGCCGCGCACTTTGGTTAAATAAGTGTAAACACCGGCGCATACCAAAATTACTCCCGTTAAAACAAGTATCAGGCGCGTCGGCAAAAAGCCGCCCAAAAATCCGCCTAAAAGCGGGCCAACCACGCCGCCGAACTGCTGCGCGCTGGTTACAAGCCCAAAGGCCTTGCCGCGCACGGAAGGGTCGGTAACTTCAACCAGGCGGGCGTTAATATTAGGCACCGCCCCTGCGAGGAACAGACCGTAAATAAAGGTTACCGCCGCATACTGCCAGATGTTGTGCACAAAGAACTGGCACATATTTATTGCGCCCGCGCAGATAAACACCATAAACAGCGTTTTGGTATAACCGCGCTTCTGCCCGCGGCTGCCCCAGTACGGCCCGGCGATAATACCGGCAATGCCCGCCAGCGAAAAAATAATGCCGGCAGTTTTAACAACGTCGTCGTTAACAACGCCGCCCAACAGGTACGATACGTACATTGTAATCAGCGGCTGCACAATCATTACGCATACCTGCACCAAAAAGAACATGCTCATTACAAACAGCAGCCCTTTATTTTGCAGTGATGCCTTTAAATCCGCCCAGATATGAATAACTTTGCCTTCGCCCTTTTCGTGCTCTACATCGCGCACAAAGGCAATAACCATAATGGTTGCAATAAACAGCGCGCCTGCCGCGATATAAAACGACATGCGCATGCCGAACCAGGCGCTTACATAACCGCCGAGCATCGGCCCGAGGATGCTGCCGGAGGCAACGGCCGTCTGCATAAGCCCCATGCCCCAGCCCATTTTAACGGCAGGCAGGGTTGAAGAAACCAGCGACAGCGACGCCGGCACAAAGCCGCTTACAAGGCCGGCCAAAAGGCGCACGCCAAAAAGCTGTTCCGGGCTCTGGCACATGCCCATTAAGGCATAGGTTACGGCAAGGCCGAACCCCGCACGTATTGCCATCAGGCGCTGGCCGATACGGTCGGCATGGGCACCCCAGTAAGGCGCCATAATGGCCGCCGTAAAAAAGGTAACGGAATAAATAAGGCCCGTCCACGAATTGACATCAGCCTGGGCTACGCCCAAATGCTGCAAAAGATATACCGGCAAAAACGGCACGCACATGGTATAGCTTGCACAGGTAAAAAACACGCACACCCACAAAACATACAAATTAAGCTTCCAGTGCAGTTTGCCGCCGCCGCGGTCCTCAAAAATATTCATCTATATCATCTCCGCACGATAATATCCTATATTAACATTTTAACATATCCTAAATATTAGTTGTGACATTTGTGTAAACTCCGCGTTTTAAACCGCTTATTGCGGCATAACCGCGGATATTGTATAATTAATTTATTACATTAATAAGGATGTGTGACCGTGAAAGGATTTAAAAAGCAGGAACTGGAAGAACAGGGTTTTATGGGCAGGCTGTTTAGCTCCAAGCCCCAGCAGAACGCCTTTGCAGAAATAAATAATATTTTAACCGAAGCCAAAAGCGCGCAGGAACTGACAAAGGACGCAGCCGCCGCCATTTTTAAAAAGTGGGGCTGCAAATTCAGCGACACCAATATGGACCAGCGCAGCGCCATTTACCGCAAGGTTGCCGACAACGCTTTTTCAAGTGCGCAGGGCAAGGACGACCCCATTTTAAATGACCGCGCCCATATGGCGGAAATTTTGGAAATTCCCGAAAACCTGTGCCGCCTTGCCGATAACGGCGCTAAAAAATCCGCCTATTTTTCACGCTGCCGCGGACTTGTAACCGGCGGGGAAAGCCTTACCATTGCCGCCATTAACGAGCTGTTCGGCTATGATTACGAAGACGGCTTCGACTTCCGCAAACAGGTTTTTAACGATTATTTTAACGGCGAGTTTGACCGCATTGCCGACGCCAAACGCTTTACGCCTGAAGACGAACAGCAGCTGCGCGGCATGTGCGCCAAACTGGATATTCCATATGAATTTAAAGCCAATATCGACAACGCTTTAACCAAATACCGCTATTTGTGGAACGCTGAAAACGCGCCTTTGGGCAATGTTAAAGTAGACTTTCCGCTGGAAGACGGCGAAATTTGCCACGCAGCAGGGCAGGCCGCTTTGTGCGAAGTTAAAACCGTTGCCAAAGAGGACAATTACTACCAGCTGACGCGCAAACTGCGCATCGACGAAACCATCTCTTTTAAGGGCGAACATATCGAGCATCCGCAGGTTATGGAAGAAACTGCCGTAATTATCGACGCCGGGTATTTGTTCTTAACCAACAGCCGCATTATTTATTTAAGCAAAAAACTGGCCAAGCAAATCCGCCTGGACGATTTAAAAACAGCCGACCTTTCTACCAATATTATTGAAGCCCACCAGAATGACGGGCAGAGCCTTTCCTTTAAAATGCAGGATGACGCTGCCGAAGTTATGTTTGCAATTCTGCGCCGCATTTTAAAAGACAGGAACAAGAAATGAAAGATTTAATCCGTTTCGTCCGTTCTCAGGACGCCGCACGCATTTTAGAAATTTACGCGCCGTATATCACGGATACCGTTATCTCGTTTGAATACGAAGTGCCAACACCGGAGGATTTTGCCGCGCGCGTTGAAGCCATCAGCAGCCGCTACCCGTACCTTGTGTACGTGCGCGAAGGCAAAGTTCTCGGCTACGCTTACGCTTCTGCCTATAATGAGCGCGTGGCGTATAATTACACGGTAGACCTGTCCGTTTATGTGGACGCTGCCTTTTGCGGGCAAAATATCGGCGAGTGCCTGTATGCCGCGCTGCTTGATATTTTAGAAAAGCAGGGCTACTATAACGCCTACGCCTGCATAACGGCAATTAACCAAAACAGTTTAAACTTTCATAAGCGCATGGGCTTTGAGGATGCCGGTACGCACAAACTTGCCGGGTTTAAGCACGGCCGCTGGCTGGACGTATGCTGGTACAGCAAACGCCTGAAGGCGGATACCGAAGCACCACAGCCGTTAAAGCCGGTCAGTGCGTTCAGCAATAACGATTTATTGCAGCCGCACAAAACCTATAAAAAATAAACAGTTTAAAATTATATAACAGGTAAAAAATAACCTGCCGCTTTGATGCAGCAGGTTATTTTTATTATTGACTGATTTTTATTTTTACAGCATAATATATAAGCCGTGACTCTTTCCGGTAGGAAGGAGGTGTACATTTGGAAAATATTATCATCCCATTCTTCGTATCTGTCGCAGCAGGCATAGTATCGTACTATATCTGCAAGTGGCTGGACAGATACTTGTAAACACGGTCAGCACATAAAAAACCGGGAGTTGCCGCTCCCGGTTTTTTGTTTTGATGTGTACATTTGGACATCATCAATCCCATTTCGTGCTTTCATTATAGCACGGCTTAATTAAAAAAGCAAACAGATAAGGCCTGAATACGGTTTTTGCCGTATTATTTTCTGCACCCCTTGCATTTATCAAGGTATTCGCCAACAATTTTCACGGCGCAGTAATCGCCGCACATTGAACATGCTTCGTCGTCGGCTTTGTTCTTTTTATCGCGGTAAGCCTGCGCTTTAACAGGGTCTATGGCAAGTTCAATCTGTTTTTTCCAGTCCAGATTTTTGCGCGCTTTCGCCATTTCCAAATCCCACGCTACGGCTTTGGGCAAACCTTTGGCAACATCGGCCGCATGGCCTGCAATACGCGCTGCAATTACGCCTTCACGCACGTCGTTAATATCGGGCAGGCCCAAATGCTCGGCAGGTGTTACATAGCACAAAAAGTCCGCGCCGCTCATGGCTGCCAGCGTGCCGCCGATAGCGGAGGTAATATGGTCATACCCAGGCGCAACGTCCGTAACGAGAGGGCCCAACACATAAAAAGGCGCACCGTGGCATACGCGTTTCTGCAGCTGCATGTTGGCGGCAATCTGGTTGTAAGGCACGTGTCCCGGCCCTTCCACCATTACCTGCACGCCTTTTGCCCAGGCGCGCTGCGTCAGTTCGCCAAGGTTCAAAAGCTCCTGCAATTGCGCGCGGTCGCTTGCATCGGCCAGGCAGCCGGGACGCAAACCGTCGCCCAAACTAATGGTAACATCATACTCGGCGCAAATGTCCAAAATTTCGTCATAGTATTCGTACAGCGGGTTTTCTTTGCCATTGTGCAGCATCCAGCCGGTAATAAAGCTGCCGCCGCGGCTTACAACGTCCATCACGCGCCCTTCGCCGGTCAGCATGTCAAGCACGTTTTTGTTAATGCCGCAGTGTATCGTCATAAAGTCCGCGCCGTCTGCTGCCTGCTGGCGAATAACTTCAAACAAATCTTCTTTGGTCATTTCCACAACGGCGCCGCGTTTTTTTATGGTTTCCACCGTTGCCTGGTAAATAGGCACCGTGCCCACCATCACCGTGCTGGCGCCGATAATGGCCCTGCGCGAAGCGTCGATATTGTCGCCGGTCGATAAATCCATCACGCTGTCGGCGCCCGCTGCAATCGCTGCCGCCAGCTTTTCAAGCTCCGGCTCCGGGTCGGGATAGCTGCTGGAGGTGCCGATATTGGCGTTGACCTTAACGCTCAGCCCCTGCCCCACGCCGCGCGGGGTTACGTTTTTATGGTTTATATTAAGCGGTATGGCAATAGTGCCTTCGGCCACGCCCTTGCGGATAAATTCTTCCGTTACGCCTTCGTATGCCGCCACCTGCTTCATTGCTTCGGTAATAATGCCTTTTCGGGCAAGCTGCATTTGTGTTGCCAAAAAATCACTTCCTTTACTGTTAATGTTTCTATTATACAGTAAATCGGCGCAATACTCTACCGTTTTATGTTAATTTTTAAAATTAGTTTATAAATTTATTTAATAATAATTTTTAATTTTTCACAGAAAAGTCAACTAAAGCTAACCATTATGTGTTATAATAAAGGCAGTTAAGAAAACAGGAGGCGATTACATGTCACGCTTTACTTTACCACGCGATATTTACTATGGGCCGGGCGCCCTTGATGAATTGAAGGTTTTGGCAGGCCACAAAAAAGCCATGATTTTCACCGGCGGCAGCTCCATGCGCCGCGGCGGCTTTTTGCAGAAAACCGAGGAGGTTTTGAAAGCTGCCGGACTGGAAACCGCTTTATTTGAAGGCATCGAGCCCGATCCTTCCATAGAAACAGTTATGAAAGGCGCACAGGCCATGCGCGAATTTGAGCCGGACGTTATCGTTGCTATCGGCGGCGGCTCCCCTATCGACGCAGCCAAAGCCATGTGGGTATTTTACGAACACCCCGATAAAACCTTCGAGGACATTAAAACACCGTTCACCATGCCCAAGCTGCGCAACAAGGCAATTTTCGTAGCCATTCCATCCACCAGCGGCACCGCTTCGGAAGTAACTGCCTTTTCGGTTATCACCGATTACTCCAGCGGCATTAAATATCCGCTGGCCGATTTTGAAATTACCCCGGATATTGCCGTGCTTGATACCGACATACCGCTTACCATGCCGCCCAAGCTTACCGCACATACCGGCATGGACGCTTTAACACACGCACTGGAAGCCTATGTTGCCACTGCGCGCAGCGATTTTTCGGACGCGCTGGCACTGAAAGCCATCGGCGATATTTTCGACAGCCTTCTTGACAGCTACCACGGCGACAAAGAAGCACGCGGCAAAATGCACATTGCCCAGTGCCTCGCAGGCATGGCGTTCAGCAACGCGCTTTTGGGCATTGCCCACAGCCTGGCACACAAAACAGGCGCAGTGTTCCACATTCCGCACGGCTGCTGCAACGCAATTCTTTTACCGTCCGTTATCCAGTACAACTCCCGCGTATGCATGAACCGCTATGCAGCAGTTGCACGCTACCTGGGCCTGCCCGGCGGCACCGACAAGCAGCTTACCGATTCGCTTGTTAAAGCCATCTGCGCATTAAACAAAGAACTTGGCATTGAACAGACCTATCAGGCTAACGGCGTAAGCGAAGAACTGTTTAAGGAAAATGCAGAAGCAATAGCCCACAACGCTGTGCTTGACCCCTGCACCCTTGCCAACCCGCGCCCGATTGACGACGAAGCCATGCTTAAGGTTTTAACCTGCGCATACTACGGCAAACCTGTAACTTTCTAACTTGCAGGCTCATGCCTGATATTTAAGACACTAACCGCTGCTTTTTACGGCAGCGGTTTTTTATTTTGCAAACCCCTTACACCCATATAAACGGATTTTGCGCCTTAAAAATTTACCTGCGCGCAAAATTTATTTTTTGCCGCCGCCGCAATTTTTTGCCTTATTTTTTGCGCATGGTTAATTTTTGCCCCCGTTTTGCCGTTTATATGGGTGAGTTTCTTTTCTTTTCTCTTTTTTCCTGTTTTTTCTCTTTATCTTTTCTTTGCCGTATTACGTTCTTACCTTGTTCCCAATAAACCGCAGGTTTATTATTATAATTATACCTTGTTCCCTAAGTACTACCGTACGTAAGCAGTAGTACCTAAAATGCCCGCGCAAAACAGGCACTATCTCCAAGCAGAGATAGTGCCGCAAGCAGTAAACTCCACCCCTTCATGCACAAAATAAAAAAAGAGAGCAGTGCTGCCCTTACTGATAAAAAATGTATATTAATTAACTGTTTATATGTATTTTATAACTATTGCCGTTAGTTCTTCACCGTGTAAACTATTATGCCCTCACAGCCTACATAACAGCAATTTATGCTGTTTTAGCAGCAAATTCTGTTAAATTAGCAAGATTTCACATTTTTTTACGGCTTTTTGGTTGTTTTTTAAGGCGATTTGTGAGAAAATATAATAGTACTTGTGTAAAAGCGGACAGAATAAAGTTTTATCAGTTAGGAGTAGTTTATGCATGGAACCGTTAAAACGACAGCAGCGTAAAGTCGATAACGAATATACGATTATGTTCATTCCCCACCGCGGCAAAGAACCGAAAAGCTTCAGCTTCCGCGCAAGCCTGCTGAAAAAAATCGGCATTTTCTGCGGTATCCTGCTTCTGGCAGGCATTGGCATTGCAGCAAAATCTTCCATGGTTGTTTACCAGGCACACCAGGAACAGAACGAACTTATAGCTTACCGCAACGATAAAGCAGCGCAGGACCAGAAACTGGCTGAACTGCAGAAAGAAAACGAAAAAATGCAGAAGGATATGGCTGAACTTTCCGCACTGGAAAACGAAGTGCGCAAAGCACTTGGCAGCAATGTAAGCCAGCAGCCTTCCCGCGGCGGCATTGACCGCAGCCAGTACATGGGCAAAGGCGGCCCTTCCGCCCCGGCGGACATTAAAATGATTGATGTTACCGCAGCCCAGGCTAAAAACCTGCAGACAGAAATGCAGCAGAAAAAAGCAGTGCTCGGCGATTTGCTGGCACAGCTTCACGAACGCAATGCAAAGCTCGACGCTACTCCGGACATCTGGCCTACGGCCGGCGGTGAAATTACTTCCCGCTTCGGCGGCAGAGCCAACCCGTTCAGCGGCACCGGCTACGATTACCACCCCGGCATTGATATCGGCAACGACTACGGTGCGCCGGTTTACGCAGGCGCAACCGGTTATGTGGAATACGCAGGCTGGTACAGCGGTTACGGCCGTTATGTAAAAATCAGCCACGGTTACGGTTACGAAACTGCTTACGGGCATATGTCGTCCATTGAAGTTTCTTCCGGACAGTATGTGGAAAAAGGCGACGTTATCGGTTATGTGGGCAGCAGCGGTTACAGCACCGGCCCGCACCTGCATTACGAAGTTATCATTAACGGGCAGGATTCCGATCCGCTTAAATTAATCAGATAGTTTTAAAGGAGCAAGACAATGTTTGGTTCTTCAAACAATAATAATGCAAAAACAAATTCCGCCCTGCCTAAAGTGGCGGTAGATAATTTTGAAGCCTATATCGGCAAAAACACGCAGATTACCGGCAACATTACCGCGCAGGGTTCTATCCGTATCGACGGCACCTTCAGCGGCATTGTGTTTTCGGAAAGCGATGTTGTTGTTGGTGAAACCGGCAACATTAAGGCCAATATTTTTGGCGCCAATGTAACGGTTGCAGGCAAAATTGAAGGCAACATTGTTGCCAAGGGCACGCTGGAAGTGCTTGCCAGCAGCGTTATTACCGGCGATGTGCGCTGTGAAAAGCTCACCGTTGAAACCGGCGCCGTACTGCGCGGCAACGTAGGCGGCCTTGAAGACGCAGCAGCACCGCAGCTTGAAGGCGCGGAAACAAAATAATAACTAACTTCACCCGCCCGGCATTTACAGCCGGGCTTTTTTATTGCCCGCGCTTATTTATAAGTTATGCTTATTAATTAAATAAGCTTGTTTTATTTATAAGCCTACCTTATTAAATTGGCGGCTTGCATTTTGTAAACTGCGTTACAGATTTGCCGCGTTTTATTTTAAATTTTATTTTTTGCCGTTATTTTGTTGACAAGCCCCCCAAACCTGCTATAATAGCCCTATAAATTAATAACAGCAACACGATGATGGAGAAAAAGCAGCAACAATGCTTTCAGAAAGCCGCCGGAAGATGCGAGGCGGCAGCAGCGTGCAGCAAGTTCCGCTCCGGAGATGCGGGTGACGAATCCGCCGGGCAGCGCCCGATACAGCGTTACTAAAGATGGCCGTAAGGCAATTTGGGTGGCAACGCGGGTAACTCTCGTCCCATGTGGGATGGGGGTTTTATTTTTTACCAGCACTTTGCCGTTTGCCTGCGCGCTGAATTTGGGTGGCACCACGAGAAAGAGAAGCTCGTCCCAAGGACGGCTTCTCTATTTTTATTTTGGAGGGATATTATGGACAGAGTTTACAACTTTAACGCCGGGCCTTCGGCCATGCCGCTGGAAGTTTTGCAGGAAGCCCAGGCAGAATTTTTAAACTATAAAAACACCGGCATGAGCATTATTGAAATGAGCCACCGCAGCCCGGAATACGCCGCCATGCACGCGGAAACCAAAGCGCTTTTGCGGGAGTTGATGGAAATTCCCGAGGATTATGAAATTTTATTTATACAGGGCGGCGGCAGCCTGCAGTTTTTAATGACGGCAGCCAACTTTTTTACCAACAAACGTGCTGCCTATGCCAACACCGGCGTATGGGCCAAAAAAGCCATGCCTGAAGCCAAACGCTTTGGCGAAACCTACGAAGCCTGCACAAGCGCCGACAAAAACCACAGCTATATTCCGCAGGAGCTTACAATTAAGCCCGATACCGCCTACCTGCACATAACCGCCAACAACACCATTTACGGTACGCAGTGGCAGAACTTCCCCGAAGTCAGCGTTCCGGTTATCTGCGATATGTCGAGCGACATCCTCTCCCGCCCGGTAGATGTAAAAAAGTTCAGCCTCATCTACGCCGGGGCGCAGAAAAACCTCGGCCCTGCCGGAGTGGTAATTGTAATTGTTAAAAAGGCGTTTTTAGAAACCGCCCGCACGGACCTGCCGCCGATGCTGAGCTACCAAAACTACGCGGATAACGATTCGCTGTACAACACGCCGCCGGTATTTGCCATTTACATGGTTAACAAAACCCTGCACTGGATTAAAGCTCAGGGCGGCGTAAAGGCCATTGCCGCGCGCAACCGCGAAAAGGCGCAGCTTATTTATGACGTTATCGACGCTAGCCGTGGTTTTTACCGCGGCCACGCCGAAAAAAACAGCCGCAGCCTGATGAACATTACCTTTAACCTGCCCACGCAGAAACTGGAAAAAGACTTTATCGCCGAAGGCAAAAAGCGCGGTTTCATAGGCATTGGCGGGCACCGCCTTGTAGGCGGCTGCCGTGTATCGGCCTACAACGCCGTAACGCCCGAGGCCTGCCGCGCCCTTGCGGATTTTATGAAAGAATACCAGGCAAAACACGAATAAACGGAGGAATGAATGATGAGAATACTTGTAAGCGATGACGTAAGCGAAAAAGGCGTGGCCCTGCTGCGCGAACATTTTGATGTAGACGTAAAAACCAATATGCCCACGGAAGAACTTCTGGCGTGCATAGGCGAATATGACGGGCTTGTTACCCGCAGCCAGACGCAGGTTACCAAAGAAGTTATCGACGCCGCCAAAAACTTAAAGGTTATCGGCCGCGCGGGCGTCGGCGTTGATAATATCGACATTCCCGCAGCGACGGCACGCGGCATTGTAGTGCTTAACGCGCCGGAAGGCAACACCATTGCCGCCACGGAACACACCGTTGCCATGATGATGGCCATGACGCGCCACATTCCGCAGGCGCACGCTTCCATTCAGGCCGGCAAATGGGACAGAAAGAGCTTTGACGGTATTCAGGTACAGGGCAAAACGCTCGGCATTATCGGCGTTGGGCGTATCGGCAGCCGCGTTGCCCTGCGTATGCAGGCCATGGAAATGACCACCATCGGCTACGACCCGTATATTACCGAAGAACGCGCGCAGCAGGTTGGCGTAGAGCTTGTTCCGTTTGAAGAACTGCTGGCCAAATCCGACTATATCACCATTCACACCCCGCTGACGAAAGAAACTCACAACATTATAAACGCCGAAGCCATTGCCAAAATGAAAGACGGCGTGCGCATTGTAAACTGTGCCCGCGGCGGCTGCGTGGATACCGAAGCACTTGCCGCAGCCTTAAAAAGCGGCAAAGTAGCCGGAGCCGCCATTGACGTATACCCAGAAGAACCGCTGACTCCGGAAAACAACCCCTTTATCGGCATGCCGCAGGTTGTACAGACCCCGCACCTTGGCGCCAGCACCATTGAAGCGCAGATTGGCGTTGCCGTAGACGTTGCTTACGGCGTTATCGATGCGCTGGAAGGACGCCCCGTTATGACAGCCGTTAACATGGCGCCCATCCCCAAAAGCGTTGCCAGCGTTATCGCGCCGTACTTTAAACTAGCAGAACGCCTCGGCACCATCGGCATTTATCTGGCCGAAGGGCCGATTAAAGCCGTGGAACTGGAATACACCGGCGAACTTGCAGCAACGGAAACGCAGGCGCTGACCACCGCCTTTTTAAAAGGCCTTTTGAACCCGATTTTGCAGGACAGCGTTAACTTTGTAAACGCGCCGGGCATTGCCAAAAAACGCCATTTGCAGGTGCGCGACGTAAAATCGCACCGCACAGGCTACTTCAGCACCGCCATTAACGTAAAAATTGCCACCGAAAAAGGTGAGCACACGCTTACCGGCACCCTGTTTGCAGGCAAAGAAGCCAAAATTGTGCAGATTGACCGCTTCCGCCTGGACTTTAAGCCCGAAGGCTACCTGCTGCTGGCGCCGCACCTTGACAAACCCAACATGATTGGGCAGATTGCCACCGTGCTCGGCAGCGCAGGCATCAACATCAACGGCATGCAGGTAGGCAGCACCGCCATTGAAGGCACCAACTTAATGGCCATTGCCACCAGCGGCGACATTCCTAACGATATTATGCTGAAGCTGCGCGGCATAGAAGGCATTATCGACGTGAAACTTATAAACTGCGAGGGATAATATGGTACGCATTATTTTAATACGCCACGGAGAAACCAACTGGAATTTACAGGGACGCTATCAGGGCCAGGAAGACACCCGCCTGAGCGAAAAAGGCTTTGCGCAGGCAGGGCTTTTGGCGCAGGGGTTAAAAAACGTATATCTTGATTTATGCATTTCAAGCCCTTTAAAACGCTCGTTTTTAACCTGCAAAGCCTGCGCCGATTTACACCATTTGCCGGTACACAGCGACAAGCGCCTTACGGAAATTAACCACGGTGCGTGGGAAGGCGAACTGGCCTGCGAAATACAGGCGCATTACCCCGAAGAATTTAAAAAATGGCATACTGAGCCGCACAAAGTGCAAATGCCGGGCGGCGAAAATCTGGAAGACGTACGCAAGCGCGCCCGCGCCGCTTTTGACGAATATGCAGAAAAATACGAAGGCCGAACAATTCTCGTTGCCGCGCACGACGCCGTCAACAAAGCCATTATCTGCGACTTGCTGGGGCTTGATATGAGCCACTTCTGGCACATCAAGCAGGATAACGCCTGCATTAATGTGCTGGAATATAACGAAGGCGTATGGCGCGCCGTGCTTTTAAACAGCACCACGCATTTAGGCTACCTTTTCAGCGGCGTAGAACAGGCAGGATTGTAAGACACTATAAACATAAAAAATCCACAGAATTTTGTTCTGTGGATTTTTTATACTGCCAGCAAATAAGTTAATTATAAACTTTACTAAAATAAGAAGTTAAAAACTAAAATCGTGCTGCGGCGCAGATATGCTTTGTTTTAACACAGCAAAATTTGTGTTATAATATAAATTAGTTATATCTCCGCCAGGGCGGATTTTACGATATTATTTGATTGTGAGGTAAGAAAATGCAGAAAATTATTTTAACGGGCGACCGCCCGACCGGCAGGCTCCACGTTGGGCATTACGCCGGTTCTTTAAAAGAACGTGTGGAACTGCAAAACTCCGGCCAGTTTGACAAGGTATTTATTATGATTGCCGATGCTCAGGCGCTGACTGATAACGCCGAGCACCCCGAAAAAGTGCGTGAGAACGTGCTGGAAGTAGCTCTTGATTACCTTGCCTGCGGCATTGACCCGGAAAAATCCACCATTTTCATTCAGTCTGCCGTACCGCAGCTTACAGAGCTCACCGCATATTATATGAACCTTGTAACCGTATCGCGCGTGCAGCGCAACCCGACTGTTAAAACCGAAATTAAAATGCGCAATTTCGAAGCCAGCATTCCCGTAGGCTTTTTTGTATACCCAATCAGCCAGGCGGCCGATATTACCGCCTTCCGCGCAACGGCAGTGCCTGTCGGCGAAGACCAGCTGCCGATGCTGGAGCAGTGCAAGGAAATTGTTAACAAGTTTAACAGCGTTTACGGCGAAACATTAACCGAGCCGGAAATCATCCTGCCGAGCAACAAAGCCTGCCTGCGCCTGCCCGGCATTGACGGCAAGGCCAAAATGAGCAAATCGCTGGGCAACTGCATTTACCTCAGCGACGAAGCGGACGTTATTAAAAAGAAAATTATGTCGATGTTTACCGACCCGAACCATGTACGCGTGGAAGACCCCGGCAAGGTTGAAGGTAACCCGGTATTTATTTATCTGGACGCTTTCTCCCGCCCCGAACATTTTGCGGAATTTCTGCCGGAATACGCAAGCCTTGACGAACTGAAAGCGCATTACCAGCGCGGCGGCCTGGGCGATGTAAAAGTTAAAAAATTCCTCAACAACGTAATGCAGGCAGAGCTTGCCCCCATCCGCGAACGCCGCCATATGTGGGAACAGCGCCTTGATGAAGTAAAAATGATTTTAAAACAAGGCAGCGAAACCGCGCGCGCAGCAGCAGCCGAAACCCTGCACGATGTACGCGCCGCCATGCAGATTAACTACTTTGAAAACTGGCATATCTGATGGCTGCTGCACGAAGTGAAATTATCAGCCTGCTGAACGCGGCAGGCATTGCCTTTGAAGTTACTGAACACCAGCCCATTTACACTGTGGAAGAAGGCGAAACCTTAAAGCTGCCGCACCCGGAAGCGATTGCCCGCACCCTGTTTTTGTGCGACGACAAACACCAGAACTTTTGGCTGGTAACTCTGCCGAAAGACAAAAAGCTGGATTTAAAGGCTCTGCGCACACAGCTCGGCAGCCGCCGCTTAACCTTCGCTGCCGCGGAAGAACTGGACGCCATGCTGAACCTGCCGCCCGGTTCCGTTACGCCGCTTGGCGCATTAAACGACGCAGAAGGGCGCGTGCCGGTTATTATTGACGCAGCCTTTAAAGAAAGCCTTATCGGCGTGCCGCTTTTAACAAACACCGCCACCATCTGGCTTAACGGCGCAGATTTGGCGCTCATGCTTACGCAGCAGAGGCATAAAGTAAACTGGCTGGCACTTTAAAAACAAAATACAAGGCAGTAAAGTCTGCCAAAGCATAAAAAAATCCGCCCGTAAAGGCGGATTTTTTGTTTTATATGTTATTACAGGGTTTTGCCGTAAGCGTCGGCATCCAAAATAGCCTGTTTGAATTTTTCGCGGGTCATTTCGTACGGAGTCTTTTTCCATTCGAGAATTGCCGGTGCGCGGTCAAGGATTTTTTCAAGGCCGGCTTCGTCAACTTCCAGTTCTTTTAAGGTTACAGGCAAGCCCAGTTCCTTATTGAATTTTGCAATCTTGTCGCGCAGTTCAAACTGCTTGTCACAGGTTAACAGAACAATTACGCCGAAGGAAACCACTTCGCCGTGCATATGGCGTTCTGCGCAGGCAAGGCCGGTGTAAGCGTTGTAGAAGCAGTGTCCCAGCGAAGAATTATAATAGTAATCGTTTTCGGTGGTGGTAAGGTTGGAAACAATGCCGGTGCTCATGATGATATCCAGCGCAACTTCCTGAATTGCTTCGGAAACAACATTGTTTTTGCAGTCTGCCAAAGCCTGTTTGCCGTATTCAAACAGCGGCGAAGTGCAGGCACCTGCCAGAGCGCGGCCCAGCAGCGGGGTGTTTAAAAGTTTTTTGCCTTCGGTGGCAATCAAAACTTCGCATTCTTTGCTGAGTGCGTCGCCAATGCCGGCCCACAAAAGTTTCTCCGGTGCTTCGGCAATAATTTTGGTATTGATAAAAGTATGTTCTGCGCAGTGTTTCGGATAATAGTAACCGGCGAGGCTGCCATCCTGTTTATACATAACGCAGATAGCGGTGCAGGCAGCGCAGTTGGAAGCAATGGTCGGGAAAGTGAAAACGGGTTTGCCCATTTTGTCCGCCATGGTTTTGCAGCAGTCAACAGCACGGCCGCCGCCAACGGCAAATACCATATCGGCTTCCTGAACTTCTTTGGTATTCATCAGCATATCAACATTTTCATAGGTAGAGTTGCCGCCGTACCAAAGCACAGCCGTAACATCAAGGTGCCCTTTTACAGCTGCAAGAATTGCATCCTGGGCTTTGCTCAGCGCGGTTTTGCCGCCGATAATAACAACCTTTTTGCCATATCTTGCCGTTACGGACGGAATTGCTTCATAGCAGTCCGGCCCAACGCTGTAATTAGGTAAATAAACACTGTATGTAGTACTCACTTCAAACAACACCTTTCATTAAATATCAAATATTATGATACTAATTATAAACATTTCCGGCTAATTCGTCAACACAGTGTAACATTATAATATATTTTTCTGTTAAAATTACTGTAAAAAACTTAAAATAGTAAACCACAGCGGCGGCACTAAAAGCGAAGGCAGCATATTTAAGGTTTTGCAGTCGCGCAGCTGCAAAATGCCCACACCGCTGCTCAGCAGGAAAATGCCGCCCAAAAGCGATATTTCCGTCATCATGCCCGGCGTTAAATACGGCGCAATAACACCGGCAAACAGATAAATACTGCCCTGCCAGCAAAACAGCACCGCTGCCGCAATGGCAATGCCGAAGCCGTAAGTAGAGGCAAAAATCATGGAAGATACCAAATCGAGCGTTGCATTGGTAAAAAGGTAAGTATTGTTGCCGTTAAGGCGGCTTTCGATAGGCCCTAAAATGGAAAGCGTGCCGATACAGAACAGAAGTATCGCCGTAGAAAGCCCTTCTGCCAGCTTGCCGCCGCCCTTGCAGTGCGCAAGCAGCGCGTTAAAACGCCCGCAAATATCAAGCCGCGTGCCGATAATGGTGCCAATGGCAAGGCTTGCAATAAAAAGCACCGGGTATTCGCTGTTGGGCAGGTTATGCACAACGGCGTTGGCGCCAAGCCCAACCGTTGCCAGCCCCAAGGCATCAAACAGCGCTGTTTTATATTTTTCGCTGATGCCGCGGCTTAAAAAGCTGCCCACAAAGCTGCCTGTTAAAATAGTGCAGGTATTTACAATCGTTCCTAACATAAACCATCTGCTCCCTCAATAAAAAATAACGGATATTTTTATTATAAAACTATCGCGTAAAAATGTAAAACGAGCATAAAAAAACATCCTGCCAAAGCAGGACGTTGAATGCTGGTGCGGATGACAGGAGTCGAACCTGCACGCCGAAGGCGCTAGATCCTAAGTCTAGTGCGTCTGCCAGTTCCGCCACATCCGCAAAATTCTGTTATAAAATAAAAATGGTGATCCACCCGCGACTCGAACGCGGGACACCCTGATTAAAAGTCAGGTGCTCTACCGACTGAGCTAGTGGATCACGTTATTTGGCTGGGGCGGCTGGACTCGAACCAACGCATGCGGGAGTCAAAGTCCCGTGCCTTACCGACTTGGCTACGCCCCAAAAATATGGGGTGACTGGAGGGATTCGAACCCTCGCGTAACGGAGCCACAATCCGCCGTGTTAACCGCTTCACCACAGCCACCATTTTACCAAGATACGCTTGGCGACGAATGTAATTCTATCATAGCAGACAGGTTCTGTCAATATTTTTCGTAAAAATTTTTAATATAAAATGTCATTAATTTTACAAAACCACTTTTTACGGCTATTCGCGTTCAAACCACGCTTTGGCCCACGCCAGTGCCGTAGGCGTTTGCGCAAGGCCCCCGCCCGCAGTTTCGCGCAGCGCGCAGGGCATGGAATCGCCCACCCATTTCATGGCGTCAATGGCTTCGTCCGCCGGTATAAAGCTGCCGATGCCGGCCAACGCCATTTCTGCCGCCAAAAGCGCCTGCACTGCCGCACCGCCGTTGCGTTTTATGCAGGGCACTTCCACAAGCCCTGCCACAGGGTCGCACACCAGCCCCAGCATGTTTTTAAAAACAATGCTTACAGCAGTACCTGCCTGCGCAGGAGTGCCGCCCAAAGCGTCAACAGCCGCACCTGCCGCCATGGCCGCCGCACTGCCGCATTCTGCCTGGCAGCCGCCAACCGCACCCGCAAGCGAGGCACGGGCTGCAATTACAAGCCCGATTTGCCCTGCCACAACAAGCGCGCGCGCCAGCTGTTCTTCCGTTAAATTGCAATGCTTTTTTAAAGCCAGCAGCACGCCTGGAAGCACGCCTGCCGCACCTGCCGTGGGAGCCGCCACAATTCTGCCCATGGCAGCGTTGCATTCGCTTACGGCAAGGGCATAAGTTACGGCGTCCGTTGCAAGAGCGCCCAAAAGTTTATTAAAGCCGGGCTGCGCTGCCGCGTTTTGCAGTTTAAGCGCACTGCCGCCGGTTAAGCCGCTGTGGGAGCGCACGCCCGTCAGCCCATAGGCTGCGGCTTCTTCCATTACTTTCAGCATCTGCGCCATTTGGGCAAGCAGTTCTTCCTCCGTAATTTCCAGTTCAGCAGCGCTCTGCGGCAGCAAATAAGCGTTCAGGCTCAGTTTTGCCGCTTCTGCTTCTTCTATTAATGCGTTTAATGAAATTTTGTCGTTTGCCATCTTTCACCTCAAAGTACGCTGTCTACAAAGCGCACCGTGTCAATAGGCGGCAGTGCCGCCAGCAGCTGCACTATCGCAGGCTGCACTTTCTGGTCGCACTCAAGCACCATGGTTGCCAGCCCGCCTTTATTTTTGCGGAATACGCGCATGGTTGCGATATTTACGGACGCACTTGCCAGCGTGCTGCTTACAAGCGCAATCACGCCGGGCTTGTCGGTATGCGATACCAACAGCGCAGGCAGCTTGCCGTCCAATTCAACCTCCGCGCCGTAAATGGCAGATACCTTAACCTGCCCGCCGCCGATGGAGGAGCCGATAACCTCGCAGCTTTTGCCGTCTTTTGCCGTCAGCGTAAAGCGCGCTGTATTGGGGTGAGTTAAATCGCCAAGGTTTACTTTGGCAAAATTATATTCCAGCCCTGCTTCCGCGGCATATTTACGCGCCTGCGGAATACGCGCGTCATCAGGAAGCCAGCCCATAAGCCCGGCCAAAAGCGCCACATCCGTGCCGTGCCCGCGGTAGGTATGCGCAAAGCTGCCGTGCAAATCAATCTGTGCTTTAACAGGCGGCGCTCCCAGAATACCGGCAGCTAAAAGCCCCAGCCTTACCGCGCCCGCCGTATGCGAACTTGAAGGGCCAATCATTACAGGCCCGATAATGTCTATAATATTCATACTGCTCCTTTATTCTTCACTTGCCAGTGAGCGGTGCCCCAAAGCCACGCACAATTCGTCAAGGTTCAGCACGCCCACCGCCATATATATGGCAACGCACAAATGCTCGCCGCTGCGGGCAATCCCAATTTTGCCGCCCACGTTAAAGCCTGCCGCCTTTGTTACAAGCTGCTCCAAAGCAGCGTGGGCAGCGCCCGCAACCGCGCCCGCGCCGACGTGGGTTTCCGTAACAATGCCCTGACGCTGCGCCGCAACAACGGCACGCTCCACAATTTTAACAACGCTCGGCATAAATTCGCCGCCAAAATCAACCGCCGTGCTGCGGATGCCCTTTGCCGCCAGCTGCTCTTTAATGCGCTGCTCCTCTGTGCGGTTTTCGGTAACGGCAATGCGCAGTGCCGCACGCCCTATTTCAATGCTCGTCAGTTTCTGTTCTGCCATGGTCAGTCTTCCTCCACCATTTCCGGTTTTTTAATAGGTGTTTTGTCAAACACGGCTACAATAAGGAACACGATAATGCACAGCAGCCATTCAAAATAAATTACATGCTGCAAAACATGCAGTGCCGGTATAAACTCCCATACCACAAGGCCCAAAAGCCCGGCCAGGGTAGTCCAGAACGCGCTGCTGCGGCGGCACAAACCGGGCGCAAACACCGTAAACAAAAATACGCAGGTCAGCGCCGTCGTCATCGAAAGCCCTGCCACCATGGTTTTTAAAATACCGGCAGCGTTAAAAGCAAACCATAAGGTTATAATGCCAACCGCCAAAATAGTCAGGCGGTTAATTTTAACAAAGCGGTCGTCCGTTACAGACGGATTAATAAAGCGTTTGTAAATATCCTGGCTGAACAGCGTGCCTGCGCCCAGAAGAATTGTGCAGGCGGTAGATACGTCCGCTGCCCACAGCGCCGCAAGCGTTGTGCCGGAGGCAATGGGGTCAAGCGCCATAACAACCTTAGGCAAAGCCAGCGTTGCCGAAATTTCCGGGAACTGCACCTTGCCGATAATGCCTAAAAGCGCGCACAAAAAGCCTACCGGAAAAATTAAAAGGCCGCCAAGAATAAAGCCGTTGCGCGCGGTTTTGGCGTCACGCGCGCCGCAGGCAATCTGCACAGGGCCCTGCGCCGTAATGGCCTGCGTAATCATAACAATAAACCAGCCGATAATAACGGCCAGCGGAATGCCTGCAAACGGGTCAAACCAGTCAAGCCCGGCCGGCAGCTGCGCCGCAATGGCATCAAGCCCGCCGCTGTGGTCCACCGCTGCCACGCAGGAATATAAAATGCCCGTGTAAATTAAAACAACGCTGACGATATTGGACAAACCGCTCGACCACAAACCGCCGATAAGCGTAATGCCGATAAATACCACCGCGCTCACAATCATGCCGCCGCGGAACGAGAAATATTCGGGCAGAAGCGAAGCCAGAATCGCGCCGCCGGCGAGATACTGAAGCGCCGTAATAACGGACATGATAATTACAAGCCCAACCGCGCTGATAACGCGGCCTTTGGTATCGTAATATTTTTCAAAAAATTCCGGAATGGTGGAAACCTTCATGGCACGCAGCTTACCCGCCGCCACAAGGCCCATAATAATGGCGCCCGCACTCCACGCCGCGTTGTACCAGCCTGCCGCCATGCCAACCTTGTAAGCGTTTTCGGCAACGCCAACGGTAGAAGCCGCTCCAACGGCAAGCCCCGTAATATTAACGGCAATCAGCACCGGGCCAAGTTTGCGCCCCGCAAAAAGATACTCCGCAGAGCCTTTATCCGCCCTGCTTTTAACGTAAAAACTTATTGCGAACAAAAGCGCAATATACACAACAACAATAATCAACTGAACATTCATCCTGCTGCACTACCTTTCTTCACAAAAAATCCGCTCTAAGCTACAATACTACCCTCCTGCTTTTAAAATTAGTTATATTATATCAACAATTTTTATTAAAGAAAAGTAAAAACTATGCCCCTGCAGTTTAAAATTTTGTAAAAAATTTAACTAAACAGCCCCTTTAACAAGGATTTTGCGCTTTTGTGCCGAATATTTAAAAGATTGCAGAGTGAATTAAATTTACAGCCCCGCGCTGCGGCTTTAATTCACATTGCAAACGGAAGGAGGGACCGCCAATGTACAGAATTATGAAAAGCACCAATAACGGCATGGACGAACTGGAACTGGACAGCCTGGAAAAAGGCTGCTGGATAGACATCGTCAGTCCCTCACCCGAAGAACTGCACGAAGTGGCGGACGCCACCGGCATTCAGATGGACTTTTTAAGCGCCGCGCTTGACGATGAAGAAAAATCCCGTATCGAAACCGAAGACGACCAGATACTGACCCTTATCGACATTCCTGTGCTGCGCAGCAACAAGGATTACGACACCCTGCCGCTCGGCATTATCGTATCGGCAGATTACATTGTAACCGTCTGCCTGGAGCCTAACGCCGTTATCGCCGATTTTTCTTCCTACAACTATAAAATGTTCAGTACATTTAAAAAGACGCGCTTTCTCTTTCAGATACTCTATAAATCGGCAACATTATATCTGAAATACATCCGCATTATTATCAAACGCACTGATGAACTGGAACAGCACCTGCGCCAATCCATGGAAAACAGCGAACTTTTTAACATGCTGGACCTGCAGAAATCCTTAACATATTTTACAACCTCCCTGCGCAGCAACTACATTGTAACCGAAAAACTGCTGCGCCTGCGCTCCACCAACCAGAGCGCGCACCTCATAAAGCTGTATGAAGAAGACGAGGATTTGCTGGAGGACGTTATCATCGAATACAAGCAGGCTATTGAAATGGTTGAAATGTACAGCCACATTTTAAACAGCATGATGGAAGTATTCGCCTCCATCATCAGCAACAACCTGAACCTTGTAATGAAATTTCTGGCATCCGTAACGATTATACTGGCCATACCAACCACCATCGGCGGCTTATGGGGCATGAACGTGCCCGTGCCGCTTTCCGACAGCCCGTACGGATTTCTTGTAATAGGCGGCACCTCGCTTCTGGTTGCCGGGGTTACCGGCTACTGGCTGTGGAAACGCCGCATGTTTTAAGGAGCAGCAATGAGTAAAATTTTAGCGGAACAGTTACTTGCAGGCATTATACTTGCCGACAACGACAACAGAGAATACATTTACCTGCCCGGCGGCGAAGTTGGCAGCGAAGACCCGCACTGCGTATTTGAAAAAAACGGTGAGCGCGCCGGCGACCTGCCGCTTGAAGAAGCAGTAGAACTTGCCAAACGCCTGCACCTTGCCCCCGGCAAACACCCCGTATTGGGAGACAGGTCGTATTGAAGAAAAATATATTTTCATCAACTAAACACAACCACTCCTTAAGCAGTTTGTAAACAACCTTTGCAAACTGCTTATTTAGGTTGAATGTAATTTCAAACTAAAACTTTATTAAAAACAGAGAGGAGCGCATTATTATGCCTATTATTAAAAGCACTATAAACGCTAATGGAATTGAAATACGTGTCAACAGTACTAACGAGTCCGATTATATTTCACTAACTGATATTGCGAAATACAGAAGTGATGACCCAAATGCCGTTATTCAAAACTGGCTTCGCAACAGAAATACTATTGAATTTTTAGGTCTTTGGGAAAAATTAAATAATCCTAATTTTAAACCCCTCGAATTCGAGGGGTTTAAAAAAGAAGCAGGTTTAAATGCATTTACCCTCTCACCTAAGAAATGGATTGAAAGTACAAATGCCATTGGCATTATTTCTAAATCCGGGCGCTATGGCGGCACCTATGCACATACAGATATCGCCTTCGAATTCGCTTCATGGATTTCACCTGAATTTAAACTGTACATCATAAAAGATTATCAGCGTTTAAAAGCTGATGAGAGCCATGTAAAACAAATTGATTGGAATATTAAGCGGGAGATAGCAAAATCAAACTACAAAATCCATACTGATGCTATAAAAGAAAAATTAATACTGCCAACACTTAACAACGCTCAAATTTCTCATACATATGCCAGCGAAGCTGATATTATTAATGTAGCCCTTTTTGGCATTACAGCTAAAGACTGGCGCAAAATGAACCCTGATGCCAAAGGCAATATTCGTGATACTGCAACTATTGAGCAGTTAATAGTTTTATCAAATCTTGAAAGCATGAATGCAGTCTTTATACGTGAAGGTCTTTCACAATCAGAGCGCTTATTCAGATTAAATCAAATAGCTATCTTCCAATTACAATCTTTATGGAAAGAGTCTCTCAAAAGCATAGAAAATCTGAAAAAATTACAAAAACAATAACTTTCTATGAATTATAAATTTAAACTTATCTTACAACGCACAAACGCCTGCGGAGTTTTCCGCAGGCGTTTTGTTTTTGGTTTGCCAAATTCAGGCTAACGCGATTATTAAGTTGTAAAAGCTACGCTGTTTAAATCTCCATTGCGCCGTCAACAAAGTTTACTTCTGCCTTGCGTTCGCGAAAGTTTTCGTTGCGGTCAAACGGATTGTCGCCAAACAGATAATCCCAACGATTGTTAGGCCAGTTATCGGGCAGGTCAGGCATAACCTGTTCTGTTACGGTTAAAGTACCGGGAACAAATGTAACATTATAGTTTGCAAAGAAGCCATCTACTTTTGTCCAGTCAACCGTTGCAGAAAGATCATAGAACGTATTGCCAATCCATACACCAATCGAATGGTCGCCAACAACTTTTTCATCAGCACTGTTTTCTACACCATAATGGTAATTACCGTTCAACTTATCACCATTCACCAACACGTCGTTAATGTCCGTACCGGTATAATCAGGTGTTCCGCCAACTTGAATTGCTTCACTATTAGCGCCGATGTGGATTTGTTTTTTGGAAACATTAACATCGCCATCATTTACAACGGTAATGTTATAGTTTGTCAACACATCTTTTTGAGTAATATCATTCTTGAAGCTCAGCGAATAATCGCCTTCAGCATCTTGCGTAACTTTGCCATTAGTACCATCAGCCGCACCTGTATTATTATAACCACCAGAAGCATTGTTAATAGCATTTTCAATAGCATTCACAATATCAGAACTATTACCATCACCATTAGCAAGATTATCAAGTGTATAACCATACTTGCTTTCATCAAATGCCGTACCGTAAGTAGTATCAACATTATTTATTGTAACAGACAAATCAGCTTTAATTACAGTAGATATGCCGCTACCAATATTGTTATTGGCTTCAGAATTATTGACAACAATTTTATAGTTTTGATTTAACTTTTCGTTGTTGCTAATTACAGTACCAATATAAGAATACTCACCTACATCATTAGTAACCTTACCAGTATCATTGCCAGTCAATGCACCATCATTACCAACATTAACAGAAACTACAAAATCATCGGCATTGTAACTATCGTTATTAGCATTATTCTGAACATTACTTACTGCATATCCATTACCATTAAATGCAGTGCTGCCATAAGTTCTGTCTACATCATTTAAATCAACATTAATGGTTGCTTGCGTTACTTCGATAGTTCCGCCAAAACGATCGTTAACCAGTACATAGTTATTTGCATCATCGCCACTAAGTCCTAAACCGCTGAAATTAAGGCTATTTTCATATGTTCCCGCATCAGCAGTAACACGATTGCCTTTATTACTTGCATAGCTACTATTAGCAATAATATTCGCGTCTTCAACTTCTAAAGAAGTATCAAGCATAACCTTATCATCATAAACGATACCAGTATTGCCATTAATACCTATCAACTCACCGCCAGAAACAATAAAACCTTTGCCGTCCTGATTACCGTAAACGATATTTGCGGTAATATCACTTACACTAAGCTTACGTTTATTAACAATAGAGTCGCCAGTTGTAGTAATAGTTGCACCTTCATTATCAATTGTGCCAGTATCTTTAACAACAAATTCATAATTACCTTGATAATTCTCTGCGATATTTACAGTACCAGTCCAATCATAGCTGCCAGCATCATTAGTTTTAGTACCAATTTCAACTAAAGCAGTATCGTCATGAGACGCATTAACAGTATTCATATTAAGAACATTCTTCTTATCTAACTCATCTCTTAACGCTGTTTTATCTGCATCGCTTAATACATTGTTAAAGCCATAACTAAAGCCATATTCACCATTAATAATATCGGTATTGCCATATACACGGTCTACCTGATTTAAATCAACAGTAATCTGAGCTTTATCAATGTCATGCGTTAATTCAATATCATAACCAAGGTTATTGGGGTTAAAGGTTTCGCCGCGGCCGCTTGCAGCAATTTGCTCTGAATACAGCCAGTTATCATAAGTACCAGCATATTTGTGTATAAAATCAGTGTTTTGAATCAGGCTGGTATTATTGTTATAAGCCGCAAAATCATCAGCAGCACTAAACGCACCATCCTCGCCTGTCAAATCGCCAATATTTAAGTCTTGGTCTTTTGTATTATAAACAAGGTCAGGCAAGTTATCAGCGTCTACCTTAACAGTCGTTAAGAAAACCTTTAACAACGGATTGCCGCTGCCGTCGTAATTCTTCCAAGTGCCATTAGTAAAACCAAAACCAGCATAGCTGTCGCTGTCTTTTTGATCGTCTTGGTCAGAAATAACAATTACATTATTACTGGAAACCTCATTTGCCGAGAAGCTATAAGCATAGCTAACATTAATGTCATATCCGTTGCCAATCAACTGCCCTGTGGTATTAGTAGCATAAATATTACTAATTGTACCACTATTTACGCCAACCGCATTGCCAACTACCGCATTATCAAGCGTGCCAACAACTTCCGTTGTATTATAAGCATTGCTTAACGTGCCATTGTTAGTGTTTTCACCTACCAAGCCGCCAACGTTAGTGCCGCCGGTAATGACACCTTTGTTACCGTCAGTATTATAAACAGTGTTAAATACCTGGTCTATTGTGCCGCTGTTGCTGCCTGCAATGCCGCCAACGTTAGAACTGTTTTCCGCATTAACAGCGCCGGTGTTGTAGCCTGCGGTTAAGATGCCACCAGTAGCGTTTTCTCCGATAAGACCGCCGATGTTAGAGCCGCTACCGGTTACAGTAATAGTACCATTGTTGTAAACCTGGTATTTGTAGTAGCTGTCCTTCTTTGCGGTTACATTTCCGTCTTCGTCAGTTTCCTGCACTTCGTTGCGCCCACCAATAATAGTACCGGTATTGTAGCCAATTAAGCCGCCGACTTCTTGTTTACCGGTAACCTGTGCATTAACCGTATTAATTAACGAAGATGTATTAAAGCTGCCGCTGTTGATACCAAACAAACCACCAACTTTATCCTCACCTTCTACTATACCGTCATTGGTAAATACAGAACCGCTTGCACTACCGCTATTATTACCAATCAAGCCGCCAACTGCACCGCCACCGGTCACTTTACCCGTATTAGTAAGCGTAGAGTTTGTAATATTGCCGGTATTAATACCAAATAAACCACCTGTTACACTATTTTCATCTTCACCACCTGTTACAGTACCTTTATTAATGATATCGACATTATTAATGGCATTTGCATTAGTACCCTGACTATCGATTATATTATTATTGTAGAAAATACCTGCGGCACCGCCACTGGTTGCACTAACGCTACCAGCATTGGTAATCTGCAAACGTTCATTTTCATCTGAATTATTTAATAACTGAGAATTTTTATTTTCACCAATAATACCGCCAACATTTGATAAGCCGGATACTTTACCTTCATTAAGTATTGTACCCTGTAATTTGCCGGTTCCAGTATTTTGCCCAATAATACCACCAACATAAGTTGCGCCGTCAGCAGCCACATCTACACTGCTCTTATTTGTTGCACCGTTAATAGTGCCACTATTTTGTCCTACAACACCGCCAAAATATGTAGCATTCTCTTTAGGATTTTTTACATGTAGTGTAATGCTGGAAATTGTATTGGCAATAGTACCGCCTTTTTCATTAGCGCCTGCAATACCACCGACATAATGCTGGCCATATACTTTGCCATAGTTGTTTATTGCTGAATCTGTGGCATTAATACTACCATAATTCTGTCCTGCAATACCACCGACATAACTTTCGCCGGTAATGGACGCAAATACAGAATTAGAAAGATTGGTAAGTTCAGCACCAGCAGCATTACCGCCTACCATACCGCCGACATAGTTGCCGCCATAAATCTCACCGGTATTACGGCCGCCGCTGATTGTGCCGGCATTATAGCCAGCCAAGCCACCGGTATATTCGTAATAATGTTCGCCTTGATCATCAGTATAAGTAAAATCAGCTAAAATATCACCTGCATTAACAGCGTTAGTAATCTCACCGGACTTGTCTGTATTTGCAAGTTTATGATTGTAACCTACTACACCACCAACATATTTGCCGCCGGTTATATCAGCTCCATTATAAACATTACTGATTGAACCTGTATTAACACCGGCGATGCCACCAACACTATTAGAAGTTATATTGCCATCACCATATTCACCATGGGTAACACCGGTATTATAAGCATCATCTATAACACCGTTGCGATTAACACCGGCAATACCGCCAAGGCTGTATGTAGTATCCTGATTAGCGGTAATTGCGCTGTCTGCCGTAACATTTTTTACATTGCCATCGTTAACACCGGCAATACCGCCTGCCGTAGCAAGGATTGTACTATTCAAATTTCCGGTAGAAGCACTGCCATCGGCATCGCCAGCTATTACCGAATCCGAAGCTGTTACATCTTCAATATTACCAGTATTAGTATTATAACCGGCAATACCACCTGCCGCGCCTACATGCTTGGATACCTGGCTGCCGTTTTCATTAATAAATAACTCCATACTATTACCACTGCCAAAAGCTTCGACATGGTTGCCCAGTGTAGTAATACCAGTAATTGTACCATTATTGGTTCCGGCAACGGCACCTGCATAATCCTTACCATAGAAGTTAGAAGCATATACACGCAAATCTTCTACTTTACCACCTTTACCCACTGTGCCAAAAATACCTGCACTGGAAGGAGTATTATTAGTAGCACCACCGGTCGCACTATCTTTTTTGCCAACTGTTAAACCTATAATGCGGTTACCGCGCCCGTCAAAGGTGCCAGTATAAGCTTCTCCATTACCAGAAGCAATAGCATTATAATCATCAATCTTGCTGGCATCAATATCATTTTTAAGCGCAAAATTATAACCAAGAATACCACTGTTAGAATTAGCTACTTTATATTCTTGTATACCTTTAAGCTGTTCTGCATTGCTTATCCAAATATATGTGTAATCTGCATTGTTACCACTTTGCCCGTTTATATAAAGATTATTCAACGCATTAACAAAAGTATCAGTTTGAGAAACATCATATTTATCAAGGTCAAATTCATTGCTGCCATCCCACATATCAATGGTAATTTTTTCTTTATCATTAGCACCATTGATGGTAATCCCTGCAGCTTCCTTATTATGGTCTTTTAAAAATTGATGCAATGCGTTTTTACCGGTCGTGTCGGTACCAGTAATATGTGCATTGGCAGTATTGGTAATATCCAAAAGCGCTTCGCCATTGGCGGATTCAAGTTCGATCTTACCTTTAACATTCAAAAGGTCTGTATCAACATAAACGCCATTAGTACCTTCTACACTAAATGTACCATCAGTAGAAACGCTGCCGGTACCGAGATGCCCATAAAGTATTTCTGCCGTGCCATCAGCACTAACAGTAATATTACCATTATTATCCGCTCCATTTGTTTCATAACTGAAGCGGTCGGCAATACTTTCTAACTTTTTATTAGGGTCATTAAGATTATCCGTATTAATAGGATCAGGACTTTTATCAATACCAACTATAGTTGTTGTGTCTCCTTGTCCTTTGGCATTAAGCGTACCGATAATTTCCACATTATCGCCATCAATTTTAATATCGCCATTTGTTGATGTTACATTGCCATAAATTGTAGCATCACCATTACCGGCATTAAGAGTTACTGATGAGCCATAAAGATTGGAAGCTGCACCAAGATTATAGTTGCTGCCACTGCCATTTATAGTAAGCGCACCGTCACTATAAATTGTACCGCCAAAATAACGGTTATCGCCAAGGGAAGCAAAATTATTTAAAGTAAGCCCCCCACCGTAAACAGCAAGGCCGGCCGCACCGGAAATAGCCAAATCTTTCCAGTCGTACGTTAAATTTTGATTCTGATTAGCATGAATTATAGTCAATAATGGATTATAAGCCGTACCGTATTGAATGGAATTAATACCTTCCATATTCGAGCTAAAATAATCTTCAACGTCAGGCAAAAAAGCATTGAGGATAGGCGTTGTACCGCCGATAAGGTTTCCGTTCTCATCATAAACAGCATCATAAATACGCCAGTTATTATCAGTATCGTCTTTAACCAAACCACCTGTTTGTGTAGAGAAGATTAAGCCGGTGTAAGTTTTTACGTTATTTTCATATTTTCCATATTTCTCTTTTTTGTACCTATCAACAAAAGCAATTGAATGGACACCGTTATCATTAGTAGTACCAGCAGTAATTACCGTAGCAAAACTATTGTTTTCCGGCGTAATGTAAAATGCACCGGAATCACCGATAGAAAAACTGCTTTTATCAGTTAACCCAACAACGGCACCTATTTCACTGTTGCCTGTTGAGCCTAATACATTCCCTTTCAGGTTTGCAGCGTACAGATTGCCGAGAGTATAAACACCGTCAATAGTCAAATTAGCATTTTGGGTGCCATTCCAATTTACAACATAGCCTACAATGCCACCAACCGCATTCCTGCCATCATCAGGCTTTTCACGGTCATAATAATTTCTAAAACTGCGTAACGTACCTAAATTATAGGAATTACTCAATTTCATTGCGTTGTTGCCAACGCTGGTAGAAATATCTGCCGCGCCTACAATGCCGCCAACCTGGCTTTGTGCGTTATTATTATTGACAACCGTAATATTGCCGGTATTAAAGGTATTATTGATCGTGCCTTTATACCAATATCCAACCACACCGCCTACAACGTTAAAGCCATTATAAATATCACCTGTATTATAGGCTTTTTCGATTTTACCGCTTAAACGGCCAACTACACCACCTACATGGCGGCCATAAAGGTTATACGTTTCATCACCGATCTGCCCTGCGTTATAAACATCATAAACTAAAATACTTGCATCTGTGCCCTCAGTACTGTCGCCAACTACACCGCCCATATTTAAAGGTTGTATAGTCTCAGGTTGCGCTTTACGCGTAGCACTTATTTTACCCAAGTTATAAGCAGCAGTAACTTCGCCATTATACATAAAACCGGCTACGCCGCCTACACCGGTGTATCCCTGCACATCACCGGTATTATAGGAACCACTAACAGCTGCCTGCGCTTCAGTACCATCACCATTTACTATTTTATTATCACTCAGCTGTTTTGTGTTGCTGCGGTCAATTTTACCTACAACACCGCCAGCATTAGCTGCTTCCGAAATATCAAGAACATAATCCTGATCAGTTATATAAGCAGAATGTACTGTACCACGGTTAGAAGAATCTTTAATATAAGTTTCATCGCCGTACATATAGCCAACAATGCCGCCCATATTACCAATATTAAAAATTTCCTGGGCATTATCACGGACAGATTCCTGTGCAAAGCCATTATTTATACTATTATTCCCATCATTTCTTCTTGCACCTGTAGCTGTAATATCGCCGCCGTTATTAATTGCGCCGCTAACAGTAGATTCTCCGGTTAAATAACCAACCGCGCCGCCGACATTATGCGCACCGGCAACGGTATTTTCTTTATTTTCTACATTGGTAATATCAGTATTTTCCGCACGGCCAACAATACCGCCAACATTACCGGCATTATAGTATGTACCAACTCCTGTATTATTAGATGTTGTAGTAGTTGTAGTTACATCACCTTCATTTGTGGCATTACTAATATCAGAACCGGCAGCATTGCCAGCAATGCCACCGGCATTAGCTGCTTTAACTTCAATAGTTGCAATGTTGCCATCAAGAGTTGTACCCTGAATATTATTGTATACAGGGGATATTGGCTTATTATTACTATCTGTTTTACCATCTATATTTGCTGTATGATATGAATAGTCATCCGCTTTTGAACCGGTTGCCAAAACCGTACCGGTGTTGGCAACATTCTGTACGGTAGTATTTTTAATATTACCTGCAATGCCGCCTACATTATAACCACCGGTAACGTTAAGTTGGTTATAAATAGTAAAAGCATCTTCATCATTACCAATAGTTGTGCTTGATGCCGTACCGGCAATGCCACCAACATTTTGCCCAGTACCTGTTACAGCGCCAAGGTTATAAGTTTCACCGCCAATAGAGCCACCAGTAATATTGCCTACAATGCCACCAACATTATTAACGCCATTAATAGTACCGGTATTAACAAGCCCGCTGATAGCAGTGCCATCCGCAGTGCCGACAATACCGCCGGTACCGCCAGTTAAATCCGTACTATTACCGTTTACATCAGCAGTATTAATAATATTTTCAACCGTACTGTTTTCTGCTTTACCTACTGCCGCACCTGTATTGCTGCCACCCGTAACAGAACCGGAATTTAATGTAAAGTTACGGATAACAGCACCTTCAGCATAGCCAAAAAGGCCAACATAGTTTTCATCTGCGCGTTTGATATTCAGGTCAAAAATATCATAGCCCAAACCATCAAAACGCCCGGTAAATTTATTGATATCGTCACCAATAGAAGCAAAACCTTTTTTGTCATCAGTATCATTAACAGGGTAATAATAATTGCCGTCAGCACTGTAATTGGCATCAATACTGTTACGCAAAGCATAATAACCATCCAATTTGGTTTCCATAGCCTGCAATTGCAGCAGGTTTTCTACCCACATATAGCCGTTTACTTTTTCAGTTTTTCCATCTTCTAAAACATCGAAAGATTTTCCAGCTGCGTTTTCGTATGTATTATTAGCACTATCAAAAGCAGTATAACCCAACACTACATTATCTGCATCTGTAGTCTTAATAATAAGGTTATTATCAGTAGTCATTGGTGTGCCATTAGTATCGATATACAAATGGTCAGTATCAATAACAATTCTGTCGCCATCAAAAGTTACGTTTCCGGGCGTAACAATACCGCCAAGACTCATCAGCTCAGCGTTAGTAGTTTTACCATTTGCAAGCAAATTATTAAAGTTAAGATTGTTTTCATTCCATTCAGTTTTGTCATCAATACCAAGATCTTTGTTGGATACATATAAGCTGCCGACGTTAATCTGTGCAGAAGCACCAATCTGTACACCGGCAGTATTAACAATATATATCTTACCGTTAGCGGCATTCATTTGTCCGTAAATTTCAGACACTTTACCACTATTCACATAGTTTAAAGTATTGAAAGCAGACCCATTATTATCCGTTCCGGTAAAATTAACGGTCGCATCTGAACCAATACTAAAATTATCCCATTTTATTACAGCATTAGCCTCATTCTGGCTAATATTCATAGTATTATTGTTTTGGGTAATGTTAGAGATATTTCCGCCATGCAAAAAATTACCATTTGTTGGCAATTGTGTATTAGCAGGCACAGCATATACCGGCGGTGCCATAAAGGCTGCTACAGCCCCTGCAATAAGGAACATATGAATGCTACGGGTTAATTGTTTTTGTTTTCTCATACTCATTTATGCAGCCTCCTAATTTAAAACATTTTATAAAGCTGGAACCACAGCCTGCCGTCGTGGTCGTCGCGCTCAATGCGGTCGGGGCGCGCGTCAATCTTGCGGGCGTAATCAAGCTGGGCATACCAGTCGCCGGGTTTGGCGTAGCGTAAACCAACGCCCCAGCCTGCCAGGTGGTCCATGGTGCCGTTGTATTTATTTTTAACGGCGCCGCTGTCGATAAACACTGCTGCTTCCAAACCTTCAATGCCGGTTGCACGGCGGATTTCAGCCGTTGCCAGGTAGCCAAGGTCACCGTAGCCGTCGCTTGCGCCATACGCACGCACGCCGTTAATGCCACCAAGGTAAAACTGTTCGCTGCCGTCCAGTGCACGGCTTGCCATTTGCCCGCTGGCTTTAATGCGGTAATTCCAGTCGCCGTCATACCAAACATTCAGCAAGTCACCGGTCAGTTTATGGTAGCCGCCGTCATAATAAGCATTCTGCCCTTCAGTATCAATATCGCCGTACCAGTAAATTAAGCTGTACTGCGTAAACTGGTTTACATTATACTGGCTGCCGCTGATGCCAACGTGCCATACATCCGCGTCTTTTTCGGTTTTCATGCGTCCTAACCTGTCTATGCTGAAACGCAGTTCGTCTTCAATATCACGGTGGTCGTAACCGTAAATCGCAGTTATGCGGTTGCTGCGGTCACGGTAAACCGGGGTCATGCCGTAAAGGCTGATGCCTTTTGATTTGCCGAGCGTATTGTAAAAACTGTTAGTGCTCATTTCATAACTAGTCTGGCTGTAAGCAATACCAACCCGGGTACCGCGGCTGCCAACCGGCAGTTCGTAGCGGATGCCGTAGTTTTTAACATCATGGCTGGAAAGCATACCGTTTAAAATAAATTTATCACCGATTTTACCGGGGTTGTTAATTTCGGTGTTAAAGCCGTAGCGGTAACGCCCGCTCCAATAGCCGCCGCCGTTATCAACAAACACATAATTGTTCCAAACCGGCCTGCGCGTTGCTTCAACGTCAAGGCTGGTTGTGCCCGGCTCGCCGCCCGGTTTAAGTACGGCGCGTGCCTGTACGCCCGGAAGGTCGTTAATGTTGTTAATGGCGTCTTCCAGCTTGTTGTCGGTAATGGTGCTGCCCGGCTTTAAGCCGCTAAGGTAATTATTCAGCACGCCGGTAGCAATATCGCTGTCATTTTGCGTAATATTTATTTTATCGTAATTGGCTACATACACTTTTATTTCAAGGCTGCCGCCGGCAACTTCCTGCGGCGGAACAACCGCCTGTGCAACCGTATAGCCGCATTCTTTGGCGTATGCCGTAATCTCTGCCGTTAAATTATTCAGTTCCGCAACTTTAACGCTGCGTTTTTGGTATTTGTTTAAAATTTCCTTAAGCCGTCCCACCTTATCCGGCAGTTCAAAGCCGGTAAGCTTAATGCTTTTTACATAAAAAGCAGGGTCAGCTTCCGTGCCGGTATTACCGGGACGGAATTCTCCGGATGTAGTTTCATCCCCACTGATAACATCCTGCTGACCGGTACGGTTGTACGGGTGTGGCGTAACAGCTTCCTTGTCAAAAGTAGGTATCGGCGACTGTGCTAAAGCGCTGCTTGCCACTAACAGGCACACTGCCGCCATCCCAACGGTTTTCTTCATAACTATCACTCCCCAAAAAATTATAAATACAAAAGTTCATCTTATTTTAATAACTTTACATTAATTGATATTAATATATTTTAACATATTACAGACAAAACTGACAAGTAGGGTTATAGTTTGTTTTTTAGCTGTAAGAGTAATATTTTTATTATTTATTAAAATACACAATGCCATTCAGCAGTCTTTTTTATAAATATCTATTTTAATTATTTTAATTATTTTAATTATTTTATAATTATGCCTTTTAAGCGGCATAAAAAAATAAGCCCCTGCCGTTAAGGCAAAGGCTTACTTTCGCTTATTATTTTATTACAATTACGGGCACGGAAGCATTTTCGATTACTATATGGCTGACGCTGTTTTTAAACAGGCCTTCAATAGCACCGAAACCGCGCGTGCCAATGATAATGGTATCGCATTTTTCCTTGCGGCACTGCTTAATGATTTCCGGCGCAGGACGTGTGCCGATAACAAGCACATAAGAACAGGGAATGTTCTGCTCATCGATTATATGCTTAGCAGCGCCCAGAACTTCGTTGCCTATCTGCATGACAGGCCCGTTCACGTCACCGGCCAGTTCGCCTTCCAGCGGCAGCTGCGGCGTATGCTGCAAGCCCTCACGGGCAACGGTTAAAACAACCAGCTCCGATTCCGCCATTTTAGCTATGCCAATGGCATATTCCAGCGCGCGCCACGAATATTCAGTACCGTCTATTGCTACCAATAATTTTTTCAGCATAGTATCACTTTATTTCACAATCAGCACAGGCACAGCCGCATACTGAGAAACCTTGCTGCTGACGCTGCCGAGGAAGAATTCGGCAATGCCGGAAAGGCCGCGGGAGCCGATAACGATTGCATCTGCCTGAACTTTTTTGGCAAGGGCGATAATGCGTTCCGAAGGATGGCCTACTTCCATATCGTAGCTTACTTCATGCGGATAATCGCCAACGATGTCTTTGGCATATTCAAGCACTTTATCGCCGATGCGTTCCAGTTCGCTGTTGCCGCGGCTGATAGTGCTGTGGTCAAGCGGTACTGCAAGCAGAGCTGCGTTATTGTACGGCTGGATAACGTTTACTACAACAATTTCACTGTTAAATTTTCTGCCAATTTCCAAAGCATTATTAAGTGCGCGCCAGGACGTTTCAGAACCGTCGACAGGCACCAGAATTTTTTTAAACATACTACACACCTCCCGATATGGCTTTTGCCATATCTTTTATGTTTTAAAATGTTCTACTTTTTTTAATAAAATCCTGCAAAGCGGCAAATTTTTACGGTTATCTTTCCTCGCGGTCGTACGAAAGGCCCAGAGCCTGCGGGGATGCGCTGCGCCCGCCGCGGCGTTTTAACACCAGCACAAGCACCAGCACCGTAAAAATGTACGGCAGCATATTAAGTATAAAGCCCGATACCGGCACACCGAGCACCTGCAAGTTAAAGCCCAGTGCGTCGATGCCGCCGAAAAGATACGAACCTGCCATGGCGCGCCAGGGGTCCCATAGGGCAAAAATTACAAGGGCAACGGCAATCCAGCCGCGGCCCGCCGTCATGTTCTCCAGCCAGCTGGGGGCATAGGCAAGCGACAGGTACGCACCGGCAACGCCTGCCAGCGCACCGCCAACTACAATATATAAATAGCGCAGGTCGAAAACATTAATGCCCGCCGCATCTACCGCCGCAGGGTTTTCGCCCATGGCACGCAGAAACAGCCCGCTGCGCGTTTTATAAAAATACCACGCCGCAAGCGGCACCAAAAAGTAACTTATATACACCAGCGCATCCTGTTTGAACAGAATGCTGCCGATAATGGGAATATCGCTTAAAAGCGGCACGGCAATTTTGCCGAATACCGCACCGGCAGGCTGGCCTACGTAATCCTGCCCAAGGTAGCCGCTGAGCCCGGTGCCGAACAAGGTTACAGCAAGGCCGCTTACAACCTGATTGGCGCGCAGGGTTACGGTTAAAAACGCGTGGATAAGCGCCAAAAGCGCGCCCGCAGCAACAGCCGCCGCAACGCCTGCCCACGGGCTGCCAAAGCTGTTGCCAGCAATAAAGCCGGTGCAGGCGCCGATAAGCATCATGCCTTCAACGCCGAGGTTAATAACACCGCTGCGCTCGCAGATAACCTCGCCCAAAGCGGCGTATAAAAGGGGCGTGCCCATGGTGATGGCGGCAGCCAGCAACGAAACGATAAAATCTTCACTCATTTTCAGCACCGCCTTTCACAATACGCAGTTTGTAGCCGGTAAAAATTTCCGTGCCAACCACGAAAAACAGCACCGCACCCTGCAGCATGGTTGCCGCCGCTGCGGAAATGCCCATGGTTTGCAGCATAAAGCCGCCCACGTGAATAACTGCAAACAGAAAAGATACCAGAATAATGGCGGGCGGGTTTAAACGCGCCAGCCACGCTATAATAATGGCAGTGTAGCCGTAGCCCGGGCTGATGCCGTGCTGCAGCTTGCCTACAATGCCAGAAACTTCCACCATGCCTGCAAGCCCGCATACCGCGCCGCTGATAAACATGGCAATAAGCACGTTGCGGGCAATATCCATACCGGCATAGCGCGCTGCCGCCGGGTTAGAGCCGATAACCATTGTTTCATAGCCCCAGCGCGAGCTTTTAAACAGCACCGTAAACACTGCCGCCGCAATAAACACTACAAAAATACCGGCGTGCACGCGCAAATCGCCGAAACTCGGCAGCATCGCCGCATCCGGGAACGCCGCCGTTAAAGGAAAGTTCAGCCCGTTAGGGTCGCGCCAGTCGCCGTATACCAGATAATCCACCCACAAAATGGCAATGTAGTTCATCATTAAAGTGCTGATAAGTTCGTTAACCAGCCATTTTGTTTTAAACCAGCCCGCAACAAGGCCCCACAAACCGCCTGCCAGCGCGCCCAAAATAAACATCGCGGGCAGCATAACTGCCGCAGGCAAATCGGGAAAATTAAGCGGCACCCAGGTTGCGGCGCAGGCGCCCATGTAAAACTGGCCTTCCGCGCCGATATTCCAAATCTGCATGCGGAACGCAACGGCAATACCCAGCGCGCACAGCGCCATCGGAATCATTTTTACGAAAGTTTCCGAAAGACCGTAATCGTTGCCCAGCGCGCCGCTGAACATGCTTTCATATACCAGAAGCGGGTCTTTGCCGGTAAGGGCAAAAAATACGCCGCAAAAAACCAGTGCCATCAGCGCCGAAAGTACGGGCAGGCCGATTTGCGCTTTCAGGCTTTGTTCCAGGCGTTTTTCCAGAACTACCTTCATTTGCCCTCACCTCCGTTATCCGTTACACCGGCCATCAGCGCGCCGATTTTTTCAATATCCATATCCTGCACGGCAAATTCGCCCATCAGCTTACCTGCAAACATAACGCCCACGCGGTCTGCCAGGGCTGCAAGTTCTTCCAGTTCTTCCGATACCAGAAGTATCGCCGTGTTTTCTTCTTTAAGCTTTAAAAGCAGATTGTGTACGGCTTCAATTGCGCCGATATCCAGCCCGCGCACGGGGTACAGCACTACCATCAGCTGCGGTTTGGCTGCAATTTCGCGCCCCAAAAGCAGCTTCTGGATATTGCCGCCGCTCATCATTTTTACCGGCTGGTAAATGCTGCCCTGCTTAATGTCAAATTCTTCAACAATATGTTTGGCGGCGCTTACGGCTGCCTGCCATTTAATGCGCCAGCCTTCGGCAAAACGCCCGTTGTATTCTTTTAAAATAATGTTTTCAACGCTGTTTAAGTTCGGCGCAAGGCCGGTGCCAAGGCGGTCCTCCGGCACATAGCTGATACCTGCTTCAATTTTGGCACGCGGCGGTTTATTGGTAAAATCCTGCCCGCGGTAATACATTTTGCCGCCCATGGAAAGGCGCATACCGGCAATAACCTCCGCCAGCTCGCGCTGCCCGTTGCCGCTTACGCCGGCAATGCCGTAAATTTCGCCCGCGCGTATTTCAAAGCTCACATTGTCAAGCGCCAGCGTGTGCATATCGCCAAGGGCGGAGATTTTTTCCAGTTTTAAAACCACGTCACCGTTACCGGCAGGCTTATGCGGATAGTTTGTGTTAAGCTCGCGCCCAACCATCATTTGTATCAGCGCGCCGCGGTTGATTTCGCGTTTTTCCATGCGTCCGCTTACCACGCCGCCGCGCAGAACGGTAATGCGGTCTGCCAGTTCTTCAACTTCGTTCAGCTTGTGCGAAATAAACACTACCGCACAGCCGTTGTCGGCCATTTTGCGCAGGTTGGCAAACAGTTCGCGTGTTTCCTGCGGCGTCAGCACCGCAGTAGGTTCGTCAAGTATCAGCACCCGGCTTTTGTGGTACAGCATACGCAGAATTTCCACGCGCTGCTTTTCGCCAACGCCAAGCTGCCATACAAAGGCGTGCGGGTCTATTTTTAAGCCGTAGTAACTGCTTAATTCTTCAATGTCGGCCTCCAGCTGCGCCATATCCAGCTTAAAGCTGCCGTGCGTATCGCTTAAGGCAATGTTTTCCGCCACGGTGAAGGATTCAATCAGCTTAAAATGCTGGTGCACCATGCCGATGCCGCTTGAAATGGCGTCCGCCGGCGAAGAAAACTGCGTTTCCTTGCCGTCAACCAGTATTTTGCCTTCCGTAGGCTGGTAAAGCCCTGTTAAAATGCTCATCAGCGTACTTTTGCCGCTGCCGTTTTCGCCCAGCAGCGCATGCACTTCGCCGGGGTATAATTCTAAATCTATTTTATTGTTGGCTATAACGCCCGGAAATTTTTTGGTAATTCCGAGCATGCTTATTAACGGTGTTACCATGTTTATCTTCCCGCCCGTTCAGTTATTTGCCGCTTCTGGCGCGTTCGCCAATCTGCCTTGCCACATGCACGCCGCTGGCACTGGCCTGCGAAAGCCCGCGCGTAATGCCTGCGCCGTCGCCGCAGGCAAACAGGTTATGTATTTTGGTTTCCAGTTTGCCGTCCAGCTCAAGGCGCGCGCTGTAAAACTTAACTTCCACGCCGTACAAAAGCGTATCGGCATTGGCCATGCCGGGGGCAATTTTATCCAGTGCGTAAATCATTTCGATAATATCGTCAAGCTGGCGTTTGGGCAGTACCAGGCTTAAATCGCCCGGAGTTGCGTTTAAAGTAGGTTTGGTAAAGCTCTTTTTCAAACGGCGCTCGTTGGTGCGGCGTCCGTTAATCAAATCGCCGAAACGCTGCAAAAGCACGCCGCCGCCCAGCATATTGCTGAAGGAAGCAATGCGCTTGCCGTACTGGTGCGGTTCGGTAAACGGTTCGGTAAAGGTATTGCTTACCAAAAGCGCAAAGTTGGTGTTGTTGCTGTGCAGTTTCGGGTCGCGATAGCTGTGCCCGTTAACCGTTACAATGCCATCAGTGTTTTCGGCCACAACATAGCCGTTGGGGTTCATGCAGAAGGTGCGCACCAAATCGTTGTAGCGCTGGGTGCGGTACACAAGCTTGGCCTCGTACACTTCATCGGTAATGTGCTTAAACACCTGCGCAGGCACTTCCACACGCACGCCGATATCCACCTGGTTATTAATAAAGCTCAGGCCCAAATCCTTGCACTGCTCGGTAAACCATTCCGCACCGGCGCGCCCGGGGGCAGCAATTAAATAAGTACATTCAATTTCGCCCTTGCCGCGTACCGGCAGCACAAACCTTGCGCCTTCGCGGAGGATTTTTTCCACGTGGCTGTTGCAGCGGATTTCAATGCCGTTTTCCAGCAGATGTTTATAGATATTTTCCATTATAATAAGGTTATTTTCCGTACCCAGATGCCTTACCTTGGCATTTAAAAGGTGCAGGTCGTAACCCAGCGCTTTGGCGCCGATAGTGCAGTTTTTGGTGCTGAAATATTCACCCGGCGCACCGTGGCGGCAGTTCAGCTCATCAACGTAGTCAATCAAATCAATAACTTCGTTATGGGGCAGGTATTCATTCAGCCAGCCGCCAAATTCGGTTGTAAAATTATATTTGCCGTCCGAAAAAGCACCGGCGCCGCCGAACCCGCGCATAATATCGCAGGGCACGCAGCGCAGGCAATGGCCTACCTTTTTCTGCGCCAGCGGGCATTTGCGCTGCTCAATGGGGTGTCCTTCCTCCAGAATAACCACTTTTAATTCCGGGTACTTCAACGAAAACTCGTAAGCAGCAAAAACGGCGGCAGGACCGCCGCCGATAAGGGCAACATCAAAAAATTCTCTCATTCAGCATCTTCCTCCGGGGATGTTGTTTTATTTATTAGCCTCCTGGGCTTTTTTAGCTTCTTCTTCACGCATGTAATCGGTAATCAGACAGGTGCTTTCTTCTACCAGCACCAGTGCTTTGGTGGCATTCTTTTCCAGCCAGGGCAGAATTTTTTCAATATTTTCGCGTGTATCTACAATTTCTACCGTTACAGGCATATTGGGCAGCCCCGTAAAGAACGAACCGATTTTATAATCGATGCCGCGCTTAACCGAAGCATAACCGCCAATGCCGCGCGTAACCGTGCCGCCTGCCAGTTTAAGGCGCATAGCCTCTTTAATAACGGCCTTAAAAAGCGGCATATCTTCAACAATAACGTCTTCGCCGGTGTAAACTTTTAAGAAGGTAACTTTTTTAAAATCCATAATTCTCACTGCCTTTCCCAAAACTTAAGGTTTAGCATAAGTTCCCTAAATTAATTATACAACAAAACGAGGCAGAATAAAAATAAACCCTGCTCAAAGCAGGGCAATTTTTTTAAAAATATTTTGCTATATCCGCCGCATGCGGCAAAATTATATCGGGGTGGATGTTTTCCTTTTCCACATCCTCCAGCGTGGCTTCGCCGGTTAAAACAAGTACGGATAAAATGCCGTTGTTCAGCCCAAAGGCAATGTCGGTGCTCAGGCGGTCGCCAACCATGGCAATTTCGTCTTTTTTATAGCCGGTGCGTTCCATAACAACATCTACCATGTAGTGATATGGTTTGCCGGTAATGGCAATGGGCTTTTTGCCGGTTGCCGTTTCAATCAGCTTAATCATGGCACCGCAGTCGGGTATAAACTCTCCGCCTTCAATGGGGCAACGCACATCGGGATGAGTTGCCACATAAGGCACGCCGCGGTCAATCAAGCGGCAGGCTATGGCCAGCTTTTCATAATCAAGCGACATATCAAAACCGACAACCACAAAATCCGTTTTTTCTTCCAGCAGCGTCGTCAGCTTAAAGCCGCCTTTAATAATGGTTTCCTTTAATAAATCGGTGCCGAGCACACACAAACTGGCGCCGGGCTTAACCTGCTGCATATAATACACAAAGGCGTCGCTGCTGATTAAAACGTTTTTGCGCGTTACCTCAATGCCCATGCGTCGCATTTTTTCCACATAATGGCCGTGCCCTTTGGAAGAATTGTTGGTAACCAGGTAAAAATCCCTGCCGTAAGAGCGCAGCTTTTTAAAAAACGCGTCCATGCCGGGAATAAGCGTGTTACCCAGATTAATGGTACCGTCCATATCGAACAAAAAGCATTTTATTTGTTTCAGCCGTTCCAGTTCAGCCATGCGTTTCTCCTTATCCCAAAAGCAGCCTGTCGCTGTCAAGCGTGTTGCCGGCAGCTTTTTCAAACATCAAAAGCAAATCCTGCGTGGTAAGGTTTTTCTTTTCTTCACCGGCAACATCTACCAGAATACGCCCGTTATACATCATAATCAGGCGGTTGCCGTATTTCAGCGCGTCGCGCATATTGTGCGTAATCATCAGCGCCGTCAGCTTGTCGCGGTCAATAATGCGCTCGGTAAGCGAAAGCACCTTGGCCGCCGTTTTCGGGTCGAGCGCAGCGGTATGTTCGTCCAGAAGCAAAAGCTTCGGGCGTTTTATTGTTGCCATTAAAAGGGTCAGTGCCTGGCGCTGACCGCCGGAAAGCAGGCCCACTTTAGCCGTCATGCGGTTTTCAAGGCCTAGGTCAAGCTCTTTAAGCATTTCCACAAACCAGTCGTGGTCTTTTTCGTTCAGGCTCCATTTAAGGCCGGGCGTTTTACCGCGGCGTGCGGCAATAGCCAGATTTTCTTCAATCATCATGCCGGCAGCAGTGCCCATCATCGGGTCCTGAAAAACCCTGCCGATATATTTTGCGCGTTTATGTTCCGGCGTTTTGGTAATATCAACGCCGTCGATAACTATTTTGCCGCTGTCAATCGGAAAAACACCGGCAATAGAATTTAACAGTGTTGATTTGCCCGCGCCATTGCCGCCGATAACGGTAACAAAATCGCCGGGCGCAAGATGCAGCGATAAATCCTGCAAAGCAACCTTTTCATTAATGGTGCCCGCAAAAAATGTTTTATGGATATGTTCAACGTGCAGCATTATTTCACCGCCTTTCTGATGCCGACCTTGTCTTTAACAAGCGGCAGCGACAGCGCAAATGCAACCAGAAGCGCCGTAAACAGTTTCAAATCGTTAGGCGGCATGCCCATTTGCAGTACCGCTGCAATAACAATACGGTATACAACGCTGCCCAGCACTACGCTGATAAGGCAGTTTTTAAAGCTGCGGGTGCCAAAAAGCACTTCGCCGATAATAACGGACGCAAGGCCGATAACGATTGTGCCGGTGCCCATGCCGACATCGGCAAAGCCGTTGTTCTGCGCAATCAGCGCGCCGCTTAAGGCAACCAGCGCATTACTGATTAAAAGGCCCAAAATAATGGTAATGCGTGTATCAACGCCCTGAGCGCGGATCATCTGCTGATTATAGCCGGTAGCGCGGATGGCAGCGCCGATTTCCGTACCGAAGAACCAGTAGATAAAAATAACGCAGATAAGGGCGGAAACAGCACCTACCGCAAGCACCGTATAAACATTGTCAAGGCCGGTCAGGGCCTGCATTTCCGTAAAAATTGTATCAATACGCAAAAGCGACAGGTTAGCTTTGCCCATAACGCGCAGGTTTACGGAATACAGCGCAATCATGGTTAAAATACCTGCCAGCAGCGCCGGTATTTTCAGTTTGGTATGTAAAAAACCGGTAGCAACGCCCGCCAGCATACCGGCAACGGCAGCGCAGGCAAAAGCGGCAGAAACGGAATAACCTTCCGAAAGCATGGCCGCAGCCACAGCCGCACCAAGTGGGAAACTTCCTTCAACAGTCAAATCGGCAATATCAAGCACGCGGAACGTAATGTAAACGCCCAGCGCCATAATCGCCCACAACAGCCCCTGTGCTATTGTCGGCATTAAAATATCGATCATCTAATCTCCTCCAAAGCAGGCAGTAAAAGCGGGTTTCCCGGGCGGGAAACCCGCTTTGCCTCTTTTTATTCTGCCTCAGCAGCTTTTAAAATTTCTTCCGGAACAGTTACGCCAAGGCGTTCCGCAACCTTTTTATTAACGATAACCTTAAATTTCTTCTGGGTTTCAATAGGCATTTCTGCCGGTTTGGCTTCGCCCTTTAAAATTTTAGCTGCCATTTCGCCGGTTTGTTTGCCAAGTTCGTAATAGTTAATGCCTATTACGGCAACGCTTCCTTCAGTATCGGGCCAGCCGCAGGTCATAACCAGCTTGGCAGGCTCGGTTACGCTAATCAGCGTAGGCACTGCCGATGCCATAACATTATCGGTAGGCAGGTACAGGCAGTCAATTTCGCCTATCAGGCTGTGTGCCGCCTGCTGAATATCGTTAACGCTGGAAACGGTTGTTTCCTTAACCTCTACGCCTCTTTCAGCAGCATATTTCTTTAAAAGCTCTACCTGCATCTGCGAATTAACTTCGCTCGAAGAATAAATTGTACCTACAACTTTAGCATCCGGCACAAGTTTCAGCAACAGGTCAAGCTGTTCTTTAATCGGGTTCATATCGCTGGTACCGGTAACGTTGCCGCCCGGTTTTTCATTGGAAGCAACGAGTTTTGCCGCTTCATAATCGGTTACGGCAGTAGATACAACAGGAATATCTTTTGTTGCGTTGGCAGCGGTTTGTGCAGCGGGTGTAGCAATAGCGCAGATTAAATCAACCTTGTTGCTTACAAAGCGGTGGGCAATGTTCTGCAAATTGCTCTGGTCTGCCTGTGCATTCTGGCGGTCGAAAACAACGTTTTCGCCTTCTTTGAAGCCATTTGCGGCAAGCCCATCTACAAAACCTTTATTTGCAGCATCAAGCGATGCATGTTCTACCAGTTGTACAATACCAACATTAACTGTTTTTTTAGCAGCAGCTTCCTCTTTTTTATCGCCGCCGCAGCCGCCCATAATACCGGCGGCAAGTGTTAAAGCCAAAGCCGCAGCCAAAACGCGCGCTTTTTTAGATAATTTCATGGATAACTCATTCCTTCCCTAAGGTAAACTTTTTTCTGCATTCAACGCGTTATTTTACAATTTCCGCGTTTTGCAGCACATCCTGCGGGATAGTAATGCCCAGGCGCTTTGCGCCTGCTTCGTTAACGACGGTTTTAAACTGCTTCTGAGTCTGTATTGCCATATCTGCCGGTTTGGCTTCACCTTTTAAAATTTTAGCCGCCATCTCGCCGGTTTCCTTACCGAGCTGGTAGTAATCAATACCAAGCGTTGCAAGACCGCCGCCCTTTACAAGGGCTTCTTCGCCGCAGATAACCGCAAGACCTGCGTTATCTGTAACGGAAACCAAAGTAGGCATGGAAGATGCAATTACATTATCAGTGGGCACATAAACCACGTCAACCTTCCCTACAAGGCTCTGTGCTGCCTGCTGAATATCGTTTACCGTGGAAACCGTTGCTTCCATGACATTGACGCCCCGTTCAGCAGCCGCTTTTTTCATAATTTCAATCTGAATTTGAGAATTTACTTCGCTTGAGCAGTAAACGGTGCCGATAGTTTTGGCATCCGGCACAATTTTCAAAAGCAAATCAACCTGTTCCTTAATCGGGTTCATATCGCTGGTGCCGGTAACATTACCGCCCGGTTTTTCGTTCGACGCAACAAGCTTGGCCGCCTCGTAATCCGTAACGGCGGTTGCCACAATGGGTATATCCTTCGTGGCGTTGGCCATAACCTGCGCGGCAGGAGTTGCAATGGCGCAGATTAAATCAACTTTGTTGTTGACAAAGCGGTGAGCAATATTCTGCAAATTGCTCTGGTCAGCCTGCGCGTTCTGCCTGTCGATAGCAACATTCTCGTTTTCTTTGAAGCCTTTTTCCGCCAGGCCGTCTACAAAGCCTTTATTGGCGGCATCAAGCGCACTGTGTTCTACCAGTTGTACAATACCTACGTTTAACTGCGCTTTACTTCCTGCTTCCTTTTTTTCGCCGCCGCAACCCGCCAGAAGCCCCAATGCCAAAAGCAAAGTTACGCCTGCAGCAAATTTTTTAAGTCCTCTTTTTTTCATAATATCCATCCTTCCATTCTTCAAAATGTCCCCTCAAAACAACAATACTACTATTTTATCATCTATTTTACCATTTATCCGCATAAAAAACAAACTTCCTTAACCAAAATTTTAAAATTTTCTGGTAATTGCTGTGTAAATGTATGCCTAAGGCAGACATTTTATATTAATATGGTTTCTGCATATAAAACGCTTTATTTATGTGCAGTTCTTTTTGCTTATCTGCATATAATCTGCTAAAATATATGCAGATAATTCTTTTTAAGGCGGTTTTATTATGCATAAATTTGATTACAGTTTTTTAGCTGACGGACTTTTGCCTGCTAATCTTGTTAATTTAACGGCTAATATCGCTTCGCTGTCAGTAAAATCTGCGGTACGCAAAGCGGATTTTAAAAACGTTTTTGCAAGTTTGGAAGGTATTGCAAAAGTACAGTCAGTTAAAAGCTCCAATGCAATAGAAGGTATTATTACCAGCGATGAGCGCATTGCCGCTATAGTGCATCACAACAGCGCACCACTGAACCACGATGAAGCCGAAATTGCAGGCTACCGCGATGCGCTGAATGAAATTCATCTGCATTACAATAAAATACCTTTTTCTGTAAGCAGCATTTTGCGCCTGCATAGCATACTGTTTGCCTATACCGGTAGCGATTTTGCAGGCAAATTTAAAACAGAAGATAATGTAATTTTAGAAATTGATGCGAAAGGAAACAGGCAAATACGCTTCCGCCCCACGCCTGCCGCACAGACTGAGGCAGCTATGGAACAGCTTGTACTTGCTTATATGGAAGCACGCGATAACGCGAATATCAATCAATTGCTTTTAATTCCCTGCGTTATTTTGGATTTTCTTTGTATACACCCTTTCCGGGACGGCAATGGGCGTATGTCACGTCTGCTTTCGCTGCTGCTGCTTTATAAAGCAGGCAACGATATTGGTAAGTACATTTCGTTTGAAGAACAGATAAATAATGCAAAACTTTTTTACTATGACGCGCTGAAAGAATCTTCTCAAGGCTGGGAAGATAACAAAAACAATTATTTTATATTTATGCAGAATTTTTTAGGAACTTTATATATGTGTTATCAGGAACTTAATAAGCGTTTTGCTGTTATTAACAGTAATCGTATTACCAAAAAAGCACGTATTGAAGCAACTGTTTTAAATTCATTAACGCCAATTTCCAAAGCCGAAATTTGTAATATTTTGCCGGATATAAGCCCTACAACAGTAGAAGCTGTTTTGGGCAGCATGGTAAAAAATGGCAGTATTGAACGCCTCGGCAACGGGCGCTCCAGCCGTTACATAAATAAACAATAAGCCCGTTAGCGCCAAACAACCCTCCTGCACCTGCTGTACAAGAGGGTTGTTTTTATTTTGCCGTATTTATTTCTGCAATATTTTGCGCGCTATGTCTTCGGTAACAACAAGGTGCGTTATAAGGCCTGTGCGCAGTGCGCCAAGCACGGCTTTGCTGCCTGCCGTAAGGCCTATGGCAACAACTTTGGGCAGCTGCCCCAGAGTTTTCAGCGGCACGCGCACAGCAAAATCGCCTGCGCCGCTGATAAATTCGCCGCGTACATTAAAATAGTACGAAAGCAAACTGCCAACCGCCTGCTGACGCTCCAGTGCGTCTTCAAAACGCAGCGCCGTCGCTTCATCCGGCACACCGGGGTAAGCGCGTATTTCCACAAGCGCCGCCGTGGTATCCTGCCACAGCGACAAAGCCTGACGGTAATCCGGCGTGTCTTCCATGGCATCGCGCGCTTCGCGGCTGCCCGGAAAAGCCTCTGCCTCAAGGCGGAAAGCCTCCCTTGTGCCGCCGGCAAGCAGCAGCGCCAGTTCATTAACGCGGTAACCGCGGTTTGGTATGGCTGTTCTGCCAATCAGCGGAAATATTTTGCCGCTGCCTTTAAGCCCTCCGGCAGAAGCCATTTTGCCCGCAATTTCGCCAAGCGTATAACCCCAGCCAAGGCCTATATTTTTTTCGTAGCGCAGCTCGCCCGCCAGATATTCCGAAGTTTCACGCAAGAGCGCTTCGCGCTGTGCCTGCGGCAGTACAATCCCGCCTTTAATGCCGAAGCGCTGCTGTAAAAGTTTTAAAAGTTCTGCATCGCCTGCAACAGGTGGACGTATTTCAATGTGTACAATGCCTGCTTCGCGTGCGTGCGCCAGCATTTTGCTTACCTGCGGGCGCGACACGCCTATTTTGGCAGCTACCTGGGCCTGCGTCAGCCCGTCTTCGTAATAAAGGCGCGCTGCCTGCACCAGCCCGGCAAGTTCCTTATCCGTAAGCAATTATTTTACTTCCATTAATTCCATTAAAATGCCGTCCTTCATAATAAAGGCGATGCGGGTATTTTCATCGGCCATCCACGGTTCTACAACTACGCGGTTGGCTTTAAGCTGCTCGTCCATGTCGTCTACCTGGTAGGCAACATGCACAAGGGTCTGCAGTTCCTGCGGCAGCGGGGTGTCTTTTTCAAAACGCAGGTATTCAATGCCGAATTCATTGGTTTCCGGCGGAACGATATGGGTTTTAATGCCTTCGGCATATACGCTGCCTTCCATTACTTTATCGGTAGGCACGCCAACGTGCATAAATTTTTTCATCGGTTATTCCTCCTTCATCAGCTCGTAAGCTTTATAGGCTTCTTCCGGTTTGGAATTTTCGTGGATAACCATGCGGATGGCTTTAAGCATTGCCACAGGGTTTTCAGCCTGCAGCACGTTGCGGCCCATGTCCACACCGGCAGCGCCTTCGCTGATGGCACGGTACGCCATTTTAAGAGCGTCAAGTTCGGGTATTTTTTTGCCGCCCGCAATAACGATAGGCACGGGGCAGGCTGCGGTAATCTGCTCGAAGTTTTCGCAGTAGTAGGTTTTAATCATGTGCGCGCCAAGTTCGGCAAGCAGGCGTGTTGCCAGTGCAAAATAGCGCGTGGTGCGTTCCATTTCCTTGCCAACGGCCACAACGCCGAGTACGGGGATGCCGTAACGCTCGCCGGCGTCAATGGTGCGCACTAAATTTTCCAGCGAACCGAGCTCGCCGTCAGCACCAACAAAGCATTGCACTGCCATGCAGGAAGCGTTCATGCGGATAGCGTCCTCAATGCCGACACCGATAACGCCGTGGCTCATATCGTCTTTCAAAACGGAGGTATCAGCCGTGCAGCGCAGGGCAATGGCCTTGCGGCAGTCGGGCGGAATGCAGGCACGCAGTGCGCCGCGGGTTGCCATCAGGCAGTCGGCGTATTCCATAAGGGGCGGAATTGCCAAATCGAGCCTTTCCAGCCCTGCCGTGCTGCCCATAATGTAGCCGTGGTCAAATGCCAGCATAATGGTGCGGCCGTCTTCCGCAAAAATATGCGAAAGCCTCGTTTTCATGCCCCATTCGGCGTGCCCCAGTCCTTTTACATGAAAAGTCTGCGCAGGCGGCTTAATGCCGATGCCGTAATCTTTTGCTATGATATTGCCTTCTTTATCTGCCATAGTAATTCACCTTAGTTTCTGTAATACGGAGTGCGGCACGGAGCATTCCATAAAGCGGTCAGTTCGTCGTCCATGCGGGCAATGAACATCTGGAAACCTGCGGTTTCCTGTACGGTTAAAAGTTCGCCTACATGGCTTGCCACAACTTCAATGCCTTTTTCGGCAAGGTATTTATGGCATTTGCGGAATACAATCAGCTGTTCCATTAAGGTGGTTGCGCCGCTGCCGTTGATGATAACCATTAATTTTTCGCCGCTCTTAACGTCAAGGTCTTTCAAAAGCGCGTCCATCATAATAACGGCGGTTTCGTCCGCAGATTTCAGCGGCATGCTGCCGCCGCCGCCTTCGCCGTGCTGGCCCATGCCAACTTCCATCATGCCGTCTTCAATATGGGCAATTTCCATGCCGGTTGCTGGATGAGTTGCGCCTACGCAGGCAACGGCGATGGTTGCCATGTTATCGGCAAAGCGCTGAGCGATTTCGGCAACTTCTTCAAGGGATTTGCCCTGTGCTGCAGCAGCACCGGCAATTTTATACAGAGGAATGCAGCCAACCAGACCGCGGCGGTCATCCGCATTGGAGCGCGGTGCGTTGGCAACGTCTTCCTGGGTAACAACTTTGGCAACTTTAATGCCGAGTTTTTTAACCTGTTTCATAGTCAGGTTGCCGGTAAGCATATCGCCGGCATGGTTTAATACAACAAACAGTACACCGTGGCCTTTATCTGCCATTTTAATGGCTTCAACGCAGGACTGCGGGCCGGGGGCTGCAAAAATATTGCCTGCTACGGAAATATCAATCATGCCTTCGCCTACAAAACCGCTGATGGCAGGTTCATGGCCGGTGCCGCCAAGGGTAACGATGGTTACGCGGTCTGCGTCTTTTAATTTTTTATTAACTACAAGGTTGCCGTCTTCCAGAGATACAATGTCGGGATTGCTCAGGGCAAGGCCTTCCAAAAGCTCCGATGTTAAATTTTCAGGGTCATTGATAAATTTTTTCATTGTTTACAACCTCCATTAGTGCGTAATTTATTTTTAAAAAGCCGCCGCTTTTTAAAGAACTATGCTCTTGCGCCTTTGGCAAGCCCGGCAAAGAAAATTGCCATGGATACGGCGCCCGGGTCTTTATGGCCGAGGCTGCGTTCACCAACGTTTTTGGCGCGGCCGAATTTAGCGGTCATATCTGCCGTTGCGTCAGCGCCTTTTTTGGCAGCTTCTGCCGCAGCGTCCAGAAGCGCTTCAATGCTGCCTTCGGTTTCGGCAATGGCGCTTACAGCCGGATAAAAAGCATCAACCAGAGTTTTGTCGCCCACTTTGGCTTTGCTTACATCCATAAAATCTTCTTTAGCCTGCGCAAACATACGCTTAAACTCAATTTCCGTCAGCTCCTGCTGGTCGTCAATGCCGTCTGCCATGCCGGCGAAAATTGTTCCCCAAAGCGGGCCGCTGCTGCCTGCGTTAACGCCCATAAATGCGTCGCCAATGCCTTCCAGAAGAAGGTTCATGGTGGCAATGGTAGTATCGTCGCTGTGCGATTTTAAAATATCGGCAATATGCCCGATGGCAATGCCGTGGTCGCCGTCACCGGCAACGCTGTCCAGCTCACACAAATACTGAACGTTGTCTTTCAGGTCAACTGCTGCGGTGTGCAGCATTTTTCTCAATACCGGTAAAGTTAATACGTACATTACATCCACCTCACTATTATGATAATTTAATTTTAACATTTGTCAGAACATTTGTAAAATAGTTTTCAGATAATTTGGAGGGTTTGTTTTTTGGTTTGCGTCTTTGTAGTTACGTTAGTATATTTTTATTTACGTTTTAGTCATTTGTTTTTTATATTTATGTTATGTCTTTGTATATAGTTTTTATCCTTTAATTTACTTCATTACTCATGTTCATTCTTTTGATTGAGCAAAAGAATGAACCAAGAAAACTCACGCGGTCAGCGGATTTTTTAACGCAACATTTTAGCATAAAAACGGCAAAAATTGCGGAACTCGCTTCGCTCAAACAGCCTTATTTTTGCCGTTTTTCTTATTGAATGTTACTAAAAATCCAATGCCGCGATTTGCCGTGTATCATCCTTATTGTATGTTTAATTTAGTGTGTTATGTATTTATGTCGTACTACACAAATGCTAATTATAAAAAAATATATAACTTACGGCATTATGTTTCTAAAAAACTATTACAATACTGCTGTTTAGAGTAAAAAGTGACATGAATAAAAAAGTAAATAAAAATATAATAAAATATATACAAAGACGAAAAGAAAATTAAAACCATAAATAAAGGAATAAATAAAAAATCAGCCGATGAAAATCATCAGCTGACTTTTTATTTACACCGTTTCGTCCTCTAAAATTCCCAGTTTGCGCCGCCAGTAACGGCTGTACACCGCCCCTGCCGGGTTGTTGGCAAGCACGCGGTCTTTGGTAATAAGGCACGATACCGGCGCTTTGCTGGCCATAGTAAACTGCATATCATGCCCAACGCATAAGCCTACAATAAAATTCAGTTCCGTACCGGCGCTGTTTAAAAGCTGCGCCTGCGTTCTGGGGTTGCACATGGCTTCATGCTTGCCGGGCTTTATTTTTTCCAGCTCCAGCATATCTTTATCAACCGAGCAGACCTTGCAGCAAACCGATTCCACCGCAAAGCCCTGATTTTTAAAATATTGCGCGCAAAAATGCGCTTCGTTGGCAAGGCCTATGCAAAAAGCAATGCCTATTTTTCTCACGCCCAGTTCTTTGGCAAAAAACGCACTTTCTTCAAGGCGCGTCATTTTCATATAGTTGCGGCTTTCGGTTGCCGACGAGGCACGCATCATCCTGCGGTCATCTTCACTGTAAAAACCGCAGACCTCCTCATGTGAATATTTTGTACAGTTCTGGCCCTCCGTATAGCATTTGTGATGCGGGCAAAATGCACAATTCATAATAAATCCCTCCTCCGCTGCCTGCCTTGTTATTATTCTGCGGCGGCGCCTTTAAATCCTCTTATCTTAATTGATACTTTTTTACACATTTTCATAGCGCTGCAACCTATTTTTAACTGGAAATACTTCCTATTTTATGGTATTATTGTAGTTGTATCTTTATGTAATTTTTTAAACAAAAGTCACAGCAAGGCAGGCTTATAATATGGAAGAAAATCTGTTCAGCTATCCGGCAGTGCTCAACCTTAACGGCAAACGCTGCGCCGTTATCGGCGGCGGCAAGGTTGCCCTGCGCAAAGTACGCACGCTTCTTGCTTCCGGCGCACAGGTTACGGTTACCGCGCCTGCGGCGGATGCAGCTTTAATAAAACTGGCCGGCGAAGGCCGCATTGCCTTAAACCTGCGCGGCTACCAAAAAGGCGATGCCGACTGCTTTCTAGCGGTTGCCGCAACGGACGACGCAGCGCTGAACCGCATTATTGCACAGGATGCGCCGTGCCTTGTTAACGTTATAACAGAACCGGAACTTGGCAACTTCAGCGTACCCGCCCAGCGCAGCAGCGGCAGGTTAACCTTTACCGCTTTCGGCGGAGGGCTGCCTGCGTTCTCACGCCTTTTGGCACAGGATATGGCTAAAACCTACGGCGGTAATTTTGCCGCTTTTGCGGATTTTCTGGCAGAGGCACGCCAAAAAATGCAGCAGCTGCCGCTGACGCCCGCACAGCGCACTGCCTTCTGGCGGAAAATGCTTGATGAAGAAAGTATTGGCCTTTTGCACGAAGGCCATCTGAATATATTAAAGGAGCGCATTACAAATGCAATTAATAGTTTTAGGGCTGAACCATAAAACCGCGCCGGTTGAAGTCCGCGAGGGCTTTAACTTCAGCGCCGACCGCATAGCCCGCATTCTGCGCCGCCTGCGCAATTATGACAACCTCGACGAAGCAGTGCTGCTTTCCACCTGCAACCGCACCGAATTTTATATGGTGCTGGAAGAACCCGTAAGCGGCATGAAGTTCATCCAGACGCTGGTTAAGCATCTGGCGGGCGACGGCTACAAAACAGAATACTTTTACAACTTAAGCGGCGTCAACTGCGTGCGCCATCTGTTTAAAGTGGCTTCCAGCCTCGATTCGCTGGTTATCGGCGAAGGGCAGATTTTAAGCCAGATTAAAAACGCTTACCAGATTGCCCGCGAAAACTCCATGACAGGCACGATTTTTAATACCATTTTTAACCGCGCCATTGCCACAGGCAAGCGCGTGCGTACCGAAACCAAAATCGCTTACAGCTCGGTATCGGTATCAAGCGCTGCTGTTGACCTTGCCATGGATGTTTTGGGCAGCATTGAAGACGCCAATATTTTAGTGCTTGGCGCAGGGCGCATGAGCGAACTTACCGCGCGCCATTTAATTGACAAAGGCGCCAAAACGATTTTTGTAAGCAACCGCAATTTTGACCACGCCAAAGAGCTTGCCGACAAGTTTAACGGCACGGCCATTGCCTACAATAAATATCTTGAGCAGGCCGAAACTTCGGACATCATCATTACCAGCACCGGCGCACCGCATTACGTTATCCGCGAAAAGGACATGCGCGAGGTAACCGCCAAACGCGGAGGCAGGCCGCTGATTTTAATTGATATTGCCGTGCCGCGCGACGTTGACCCCAAAGTTGCGCAGCTGCCAGGCATTACGCTTTATAATATCGATGACCTGGAAGGCGTTGTTGATACCAACAAGCATTTCCGCACGCACGAAGCCAAAATGGCGGAAGCAATTATTGAAGAAGAAATTTCCGAGCTTAAGGAGCGTCTGCGTTATTTAACAATGCGCCCGGTTATGGTGCAGCTGCACGAAAAAATGAACTTTCTGCGTGAAAAGGTGCTGAAACGCGCCTTTGCCAAAATGCCGGAACTTACTGAACACGAACGCCGCATTATCGACATTATGACGCAGCGCCTGGAACATAAATTTCTGCGCGAGCCGATGACGGCCATGAACGCCGCTGCCGGAACGCCGGACGAAGAACGCCTGCGCAAAGTTATTTGCGAACTGTTTTTGCTGAACGATAAAGGAGAGGACTACATCGGCGATGAAAACAAATTTGATTATTGGGACTAGGCAGAGCCTTTTAGCCATGTGGCAGAGCAACTATATTGCCGGACGCCTGCGCGAAGAATACCCCGGCTGCGAGGTAACACTTAAAAAGATAGTTACCAAAGGCGACCGCATTTTGGATGTGCCGCTGGCAAAAATAGGCGGTAAAGGCCTGTTTACCAAAGAAATAGAACAGGAACTTTTGGACGGCACCATTGACCTTGCCGTGCACAGCTTGAAGGATATGCCCACCGTACTGCCGGAAGGGCTGTGCCTGACGGCGATTACCGAGCGCGCAAACGCCGGCGACGCTTTTGTAAGCAACAAATATAACAGCATTGAAGAACTGCCCGAAGGCAGCGTACTTGGCACAAGCAGCCTGCGCCGCCGCGCGCAGCTTCTGGCCAGACGCCCGGACTTAAAAATTGTTGATTTGCGCGGCAACGTAGATACCCGCCTTAAAAAGCTGGACGAAGGACAGATGGACGCCATCATCCTTGCCGCCGCAGGGCTTACACGCCTCGGCCACGCAGACAGAATTAAGGAAATCATTCCGCAGAGCTACTGCCTGCCTGCCGTTGGCCAGGGTGCGCTTGCCATTGAGTGCCGCACCGATAATTTTAAAGTCCGCCAGATGCTGGACTTTTTAAACGATACAGCCACCAAACAGGCAACCGACGCCGAACGCGCCTTTTTAGGCCTTCTCGAAGGCGGCTGCCAGGTGCCTATCGGCGTGCACGCCGAAGTTAACGAAGGGCGCATTGCCATGGAAGCAGTTATTGCTTCCTTAGACGGCAGCACCGTGCTGCGCGACACCGCAGAAGGCAACGCAGCCGACGCCGTAACTTTAGGACGCACGCTCGGACAAAAAATGCTTGATAACGGCGGCAAAGAAATTCTTGCCGCTATCCTGTAAGGAGAGGAATATATGACAAAACAAGGAAAAGTATATCTCATCGGCGCAGGCCCCGGCGACCCGGGCCTCTTATCCATTAAGGCAATGGAATGTTTAAAAGCGGCAGACGCTGTTGTGTACGACCGTCTGGCCGACCCGCGCATTTTAGCCTATGCCCGCCCGGATGCGGAAATGGTTTACGTAGGCAAAGCCTCCGCCAACCATACCATGCGCCAGCCGGATATTAACAAACTGTTGGTAAAACTTGCTGCCGAAGGCAAAACCGTTGCCCGCCTTAAAGGCGGCGACCCCTTTGTATTTGGCCGCGGCGGCGAAGAAGCCCTTGAGCTTCTGGAAGCAGGACTGCCCTTTGAATTTGTACCGGGCGTAACCAGCGCCATTGCCGTTGCCGAATATGCCGGCATCCCCGTAACGCACAGACGCGTTGCCACAAGCTTTGCCGTTATTACCGGCCACGAAGACCCCACCAAAGGCGAAAGCACCATTAACTGGCAGGGCCTTGCCACCGCTGTTGACACGCTGGTATTTTTAATGGGCGTGGAAAACATTCCCAAAATTACGCAGAAACTTATTGAAAACGGACGCAGCGCCGATACCCCGGCCGCCGTTATCCGCTGGGGCACCCATCCCGAACAGCAGACCCTTGTTACCACCGTCGGCACTGCTGCCGCAGACGTTGCCGCCGCAGGGCTGAAGCCGCCTGCTATTTTTATTGTAGGCAACGTGGTAAAACTGCGTGAGCAGCTGCGCTGGTACGACAACAAGCCCCTGTTTGGCAAAACCATTGTTGTAACGCGCGCACGCTCTCAGGCCAGCGCCCTTACCAAACAACTGGAAGCCGAAGGAGCAAAGGTTATCGAAGCGCCTTCCATTAAAATTGTGCCGCCCGAAACCTACGCCCCGCTTGACGAAGCAATTAAAAACATTAATACCTATAAATGGCTGGTGCTCACCAGCGCCAACGGCGTTAAAGCCTTCTTTGCACGCCTTGCACATGCAGGGCTTGATGCCCGCGCTCTGGCAGGCGTAAAAATTGCCGCCATTGGCTGCGGCACCGCCAAAGCACTGCAAAGCTGCGGCGTTAAAGCCGACCTTGTTCCCTGCACCTATAAGGCGGAAGAACTTGCCGAAGCCCTTGCGCCCCAGCTTGAAAAAGGCGACAAAGTGCTTATTCCACGCGCCAAAGAAGCGCGCGAAGTACTGCCCGAAACCCTGCGCAGGCTCGGTGCGGAAGCAGACGTTATTACCGCCTACGAAACTGCGGCAGTATGCGAAAACGCAGCAGAACTTATGGAAGCACTGCAAAACAAAGAAGTTGACATGGTTACCTTTACCAGCTCCAGCACCGTTACCAACTTTTTAAAAGTGCTGGGCGGCAGCAAAGAACTGCTTGAAGGCGTTGCCCTTGCTGCAATCGGCCCCGTAACCGCTGAAACCTGCCGTAAAAACGGTTTAACACCCGCCGTAACCGCCGGTACTTTTACCATTGACGGTTTAACGGATGCCATAAAAAGCTATTATATTAAGGAGTGATCACCATGGGCTTTCCTATTTACCGCCCGCGCCGCACACGCGCAACCGAAAACCTGCGCAGCATGATCCGCGAAACAGAGCTTTCCGTCAATGACTTAATCTATCCGCTTTTTGTCGTTCCCAGCAAAAACGTTAAACACGAAATCGAATCCCTGCCCGGCAACTATCACTGGTCGCTCGACCGCCTGCCGGAAGTGCTGGACGAAATTACCGAACTGAAAATCCCGGCAGTTATCCTGTTCGGCATTCCTTCTTACAAAAACGCCACCGGCAGCAGCGCCTGGGACATGGAAGAACCCGTTCAGCAGGCCTGCCGCCTGATTAAAGAAAAATACCCCGACCTTGTAATCGTTACCGATGTATGCCTGTGCGAATACACCGAACACGGCCACTGCGGCGTACTGGAAAACGGCTGCACCGTAAATAACGACGCAACCCTGCCGCTTTTAGCCAAAGTTGCGGTATCCCACGCCAAGGCCGGCGCCGATATTATCGCTCCGTCCAACATGATGGACGGCTACGTTAAAGCCATCCGCACTGCGCTTGACGAAGAAGGCTTTACCAATATCCCAATCATGGCATATTCCGCAAAATTTGCTTCCGCATATTACGGCCCGTTCCGCGCCGCAGCCGATTCCGCACCGGAGCACGGCGACCGCAAAGGCTACCAGATGGACCCTGCCAACAGCGACGAAGCACTGCGCGAAGTTGAACTTGACATTGAAGAAGGCGCCGACATTGTTATGGTTAAACCGGCGCTGGCCTTTATGGATATCATCCGCCGCGTAAAGGACACCTTTAACCGCCCGCTGTGCGTTTACAACGTAAGCGGCGAATACGCCATGGTTAAAGCAGCTGCCGAAAGAGGCTGGATTGACGAAAAACGCATTGTTATGGAAACCCTTACCGGTTTTAAACGCGCCGGTGCCAAAATGATTATTACCTACCACGCCCTTGACGCAGCACGCTGGCTGCGCGGAGAATAGGAGGACGACATGCAGCACGCAAAATCCGAAGCCGCTTTTGAAGAAGCAAAACAATATATTCCCGGCGGCGTTAACAGCCCCGTGCGTTCATTCCGCAGCGTAGGCGGCGTACCGCCCATTATTGCCGGCGGCGCAGGCAGCAAACTTACCGATATCGACGGCAACGAATATATCGACTACGTTTTAAGCTACGGCCCGCTGCTGTTGGGGCACGCTCACCCGGTTGTTACCGAAGCCATTAAAAAAGCTGCCGAAAAAGGCTCTTCCTACGGCGCACCGACACTTGCCGAAACAGAACTTGCCAAACTCGTATGCCGCCTTGTTCCTTCCATGGACATGGTACGCATGGTAAACAGCGGCACCGAAGCCACCATGAGCGCACTGCGCCTGGCACGCGCCTATACCGGACGCGACAACATTGTTAAATTCATTGGCTGCTACCACGGCCATCACGACAGCCTGCTCGTTAAAGCAGGCAGCGGCGCCGCAACGCTTGGCGTTCCCGACAGCCCGGGCGTACCGAAAAATGTTGCCGCCAACACCATTACCATTCCGTTTAACGACGAAGCCGCACTGGAAGAAGTGTTCCGCACTCAGGGCGAAACCATTGCCGCCGTTATTATGGAACCCACCCCCGGCAATATGGGCCTTGTGCTTCCGCATGGCGGCTACCTTGCCAAAGTACGCGAAATTACCCAAAAATACGGCGCACTCCTTATCTGCGACGAAGTTATGTCAGGCTTCCGTTCCTCGCAGGGCGGTTCGCAGGGCTTATACGGCATCGACCCGGATATTACCTGCTTAGGTAAAGTTATCGGCGGCGGGCTGCCGGTTGCTGCCTACGGCGGCAAACGCGCCATTATGGAAATGGTTGCCCCCGTTGGCCCCATGTACCAGGCAGGCACCTTAAGCGGCAACCCGCTGGCTATGGCTGCCGGTATTGCCAACCTTACCTACATGGAAGAACACAATGTATGCGCAGCGCTTGAAAGCCACACAGCCATTTTGGTTGGCGGCCTGCAGCGCGCGGCAGAAAAAGCAGGCGTGCCTGTACAGTGCCACCGCCTCGGTTCCATGTTCACCGTATTCTTTAACGATAAACCCGTTACGGATTACGCATCTGCCGCTACCAGTGATTTAGATGCCTTCCGCATCTACTTCCACAGCATGCTGGAACAGGGCATTTACCTGCCGCCTTCCCAGTTTGAAACCAACTTTATCTCGCTGGCACATACGCCGGAAGATATTGAAAAAACCATTGTCGCTGCCGAAAAAGCCTTCAGCGATGTAGTGGCAAGCAAAAAATAAAATATTTAAAAATTTTTAAACGCCACCGGGAGTAATTACCAATTATTCCCGATGGCGTTTTTATCTTTTCAATAAGATATTCGTATGCTATAATATTGAACGCCTCCCAATTTTGAAAGGAGGTGTTAGCTATTGGAGGTGTTATTTAACCGTCTCGTGGAGCTGTTACTTGCTCCGTTATTTGTCGGCTTTATTGTAGCTTACTTTTCATGGTGGCTCAACAAACACAAATAATAAAAAGTAACATTTTGCCGTACAGCTGCAACTGTACGGCTTTATTTTTTGCATGAAAAAAGGACGTGCTGCAACACGCCCTAATTTCGCTAACCATTGGTGGTTATTTAACCGTTTGTATAATTATAATAATGCTACTTCAATCGTTTGTCAAGCACCGCAGGCTTATTTAACAATTACGTTCTTCACTGCCTGGCGGATTCTTTCCATGCCGTTTTTGGTAGATGCAAGGCTGTCGATATACATCATGGAATACTGCGCGCCGATGTAGTTACGGAAGCGGTTGAAATGTTCGCCTTCCAGCTCAGCTTTAGTCATGCCGTAATCTTTGGCTGCAATCTGTTTAAGAATGGCAACGGATTTCTGGCAGGCCGGGCCGCTGAGTACAAAGTCGTGGTCGCCGAGGCTTACAATGTAACCTTCCTGCTTATGCGGCGTAGGAATGGTGTTGTCGCTGTTTACAAGGCCGAGTTTTACTGCATCCTTACCGGCAATAATGGCAGCTGCCTTTAAGTAACCGGCAACAACCTGCTCGTCTTTGCCTGTCGGAATAGTATGTGCACAGGCCTGAGCAACAACTTCTTCCACTGGGAACCCGCGGTAAATAACTTCGGCAATACTTAAAATATGGTGCGCGCCGGTAGCGGCAATGGTGTATTCAGGCAGCGATGCCTGGTCTTTCTGCCACTGGAATACCAGCGGTTTTGCCAAATCGTGCAGCGCCTGTGCGGAAATGATAATATCGCGGCTGATGTCGCTGTTAAAAATGTCCTTATAGGTATTGTAAATGCCTTCGGAAATGCACAGGTTAGCGGCCGTATGTGTTGCCAGCCCGCCCGGATAAGCATGGTGGCTTGCGTAGCCGCTGCCAGGTGCGGAATAGAACGGCTGAGGCAGCTTGCCGCTGTACGGAGGCAGCAGCTGTTCGGCGGAAATTTTGGAAGTATCAAGCAAACCGGCAGCTGCCAGCTTATTGTACAGCGCGCGTTTGCTGCCCGGCAGCTGATAATTTTCCATAAATGCCGGATTGGGGTTATTGATAATTTCTGCCGTCATGCTTCTTAAAGTGCTGTCTTTAATGCTGCTGACTGCATCCTGAATTTTTTTGTACGAAAGCTGCACCAGCTCCGCATCTTTGGCAAGAGGTACTGCGTCAGGCAGCTTATTGTAATTTGCAGCTTTTACTTTTGCGCCTGCGGCAAAGGTCATGCCCGGCACGTTAAGCATAGCGGCGCCGATGGCAGCACCGGCTGTAAGCTGTAAAAATTTTCTGCGGGAAATTTTCTCATTCAGATTAGTCATTTTTACTCCTCCAAATCAAACGTATTTCAAGATACTCTGATTATAACGGAGTATTATTCAGCCGCCATTAAGGATATGTTAAATTTTAGCTGAAAACTGCCAAATTTAACGTATTCCTGCAATTTTGCCGTTTTGAATCGCACTTAAATTCCGCTTTATTTTTTCAACAGGCCAGTCCCACCACTTAAGATTTAGTAATTTATCAACGGTTTCAGCATCAAAACGCCTGCGTATTATTTTGGCAGGCACACCGCCCACAATGCTGTACGGCGGCACATCTTTTGTTACAACCGCACGCGAAGCTATAACAGCACCGTCGCCAATAGTTACGCCTGCCATTATTACCGCTTCATAGCCAATCCACACATCATTGCCGATAACAATATCACCTTTGTTATCCCATGCCTGCGTAATAGTTTCCAGTAGCAGGTTCCATTCTTCAAAAAAGATAGGAAAAGGATAACTTGAAAGCGATTTTAAGCTATGATTGGCGCTGTTAAACAAAAATTTAGCGCCGCAGGCAACAGAGCAAAATTTGCCGATTCTCAGCTTATCGTGGTTCACTATCGGATAGTGATATAAAACATTATTTTCTGCAAATTCACGCGGGTCATGTACAAAATCGTTGTAAATAGTAAAATCGCCCACAATAATATTGGGGCTGTTAACCACATTTTTCAAGTACACTGTTTCTTTATCGTGCGTACGCGGATAAATTCTTTCGCTGTCAGCTTTTATTATTTTCATTTTGGCTTCCTCCCAACTGATATTTTTTCAGCAGGCAAAGCCAGTTTTATGCGGTCAGTTACTCCATGCAGGCACCGCAAACACCGGCTTTGCATGGAGTAATGCTTCGTTGCGTTTTGCCATCAGGCTCACATCCTTTTACATAATATATTTATAATTTCTATTTATTTCAGCAGATTCCTGCAAAAAGAAAAGGCATACGCTATTGGCGCATGCCCGCAAAATATTTTATTGTTCTTCGTTTTGCTGTACTTCCAGTGCAGCCAGGCTGAACTCGGTAATTTTTCCTTTTTTGTCAAGCGTAAACACAATGCTTACGGCAGGCTCTTTAGAAAAACCTGCAATGTAGGTAAGGCGGTCGGCTTTGTCAAAACGTTCAAACGAAAAGAACTTGGTTTCCTTATGTTTGCCGAATTTTTCCTGCACCTGACGCTGCATGGCAATAAAAGTGTTAACGTTCATTTGTTTGGCAAGGTCCGCCGACATAGCTTTTTCAGCATCCTTGTAGCCCAAAGTGTCACTGGCAACAAGCGCGGTAATAACCTTCTGTGCAGAGCCTTCCGCATCATTCAGCGCGCTGCTGTTTTCGGTTGCAAAGCAACTTGCCGCAAAAGCCAGCGTTAAAACCGTGGTCAATAGCAAAATAAATTTTTTCATAAAATCGCCTCCGCTTAATTATTTTATATTTTCCGCTTATGCGGATTATTTACTGCTTAACATGTACATGGGGTCTACAAACTGACCGTCTACCAGCACTTCAAAGTGGATGTGCGGGCCGGTGCTGTAACCGCTGCTGCCTGCAAAACCGATAATATCGCCTTTGCGCACGACTTCGCCTTCCGTTACGGCAACGCCGCTCATATGCCCGTACGCAGTTTCGTAGCCGTTGCCGTGGTCAAGTTTTACATAGCGCCCGTAACCGCCGTTCCAGCCTGCCTGTTCTACCGTACCGGCTGCCGAAGCATATACCGGCGTGCCGAAATCAACGGCAATGTCAATGCCCGGATGCCAGTCATAGCCTCCGCCAACCGGAGCCATGCGCCCGCCGTAAGGCGAGCTGATTGTGCCGCCTTCACCCGGCCATAAATCCGGAAAAGCATTCAGCGAATTGCTGCGCTTTTCCATCGCCAGAAGCAGCTCTTTCATGGAAGTTTTCTTGTCGTCAATCTGCTGTTTTATGTTTTTGTTCTGCACGGTTAAAATATCAAGCATTTCAATCATACCAAATTCTGCCGGGCCGCCCTGCCCTGTGTAGCCGGGCTTAACGTCAGCCGGAGCGCTTTCCTGCTGCGGCGCGGAAAGTTTCATCCCTGCTTCCGGGTCGCGTATCAGCGCGCGGCGCAGGCGGCTTTCCAAAGTAGCCATTTCGTTTATGTCGCGCAGCATTTTTTCGTTATCATCCAAAAGCCCCTGCATGCGTTCTTCGTATTCCGCCTTGTGCGCACGGTACTCGGCAAATTCCTGCTGCTGCGCATGGTAGCGCACAAAGGCAAACGCCGCGTAAACGCCAAAGCATACAGCGGCAGTGGCAAATACTGCGCCAACCTTAAACGCAAGCGCAGGTATTTTATAGCTTTTGCCATTGGGAACGGTGAATGTATAAAACTTGCTGCTTTTCATTTTTATGCCCTCTTATTTAAAATAACCAAAACGCCTGCCCACTGCCAGCACTTTGCGGCCGATAAAGGGAATGTCCTCCAGGTCTTCTTTGGTAAGGCCGCCGAAGCCTGCCAGGGCAACAGCATAAACCGGCACGGCAACAATCATTGCCGCAAGAATGGCCCACGCGCCAAAACCCTGCGCCGCCACAAGCACGCCATACACGGCAGCGCCCATCAGCGCCGAAGCAAGCGCCGGTTTAAAAATGCCGTCAAGGCTCAGCGAATAATGTGCATGTTTATAAATAAATACCATATTAAGCAGCGCCGCAATACCGAAATCGGCAAGCGTTGCCAGAGAAGCGCCATTAATGCCCAGCTCCGGCCGTGCGGTAAGAACCCAGCTTAAGCAAACTTTAATGGCTGCGGCAAGTATCATGGCAATAACGGGCAGTGCGGTTTTGCCAAGCCCCTGCAAAATGCCGGTGCTTATCTGGTGCAGCCCCAAAAGAAAAATGCCGAAGCTCATGGTGCGGATTGCCCCCGCCGCGCCCGGCGCATTGTAAATTAAGGCAGCAACATCGCCTGCTAAAAAGTACAGCCCCACGGAACACGGCATGGTTATAATCATTGCCACGCGGAAGGCCGTGCTTATTTTGGACTTAATGCCGGCCGCGTCCTTTAACGTGCGCGATTCGGAAATGGCAGGCACAAGATTTATCGTCATAGCCGCCGTAAAAATGGTGGCAAGGTTAACAAGCGGCACCGCCATGCCAGTTAAATAACCAAACAGCTCCGTCGATTCGCCGACGCTGAACCCCGCCGCTTCAAGGCGCTGCGGCACAATCAGCAAATCAAGGTTTGCCACAACCGGCAGCATCAGGCTCGAAAGCGATACCGGCAGCGCCAGTTTAAGCAGGCGCATAATAATTTTACCTGCCGCTTCCGGCTTTTTGGCCGCCACCGCGCCCTGCATTTTATCCTTCAGGCTGCGTTTAAGCCGTGCGTAAAACCACATCAGCACCAGCAGCGCGCAGAACGCACCCACGCCGGCGCCCATGCTTGCGCCGCCTGCCGCATATTCCAGCCCGTAAGGCATAAACATGTAGGCAAACACAATCATGGTAACAACGCGCATCAGCTGCTCCACAACTTCGGAAGCCGCCGTCGGCATCATAATCTGCCAGCCCTGCAAATAACCGCGGAAGCTGGCCAGGAAGGTTACAAAAAATACTGCCGGCGCCAGCGCGATAATGGAATAATAAGCGCGGGCATCGCGAATCCAGTGGTTTTCGATAAGCCAGCCTGCGCCGAACCACAGTGCCGACGAGAACACCAGGCCACTGATAAAAAGCAGCCTCAGCGATACGTTAAACACCCTTTTGGCGCCAAAAAAGTCGTTTTCCGCAACTTTTTCGGCAGTGATGATGGAAATTGCCACCGGTATGCCTGCCGACGATACCGTTATCGCCATTAAATAAATCGGAAAGCCCATCTGGTACAGCCCAATGCCTTCGCCGCCCAGAATGCGCGATAGAATAATCCAGTTTACGGAGCCGATAACCTTAACCACCATACTGGAAGCCGTAAGTATTAACGTGCCTTTTAAAAATTTTTTATTGCCTGTACTGCCGTTATTTTCTGACATACGCGCCGTCCTAATCCTAAAAATAAATACTCATTATAATTATCGCTTTAAAAGCCTTTTTTGACAAGCCCTTTATAGTTTTTTCACAAAATGTTGCGTGTTGCCGCCGTAGTTATTGCACTTTAGGCTGCAAATTGCTACAATTAAAATATAAAATTACGGACGGAGGTTAAACAATGAAAAAATTCCTTGCTTGTTCCCTTATTGCCATGCTGGCATGCGGCGCGCTTTTGGCCGGCTGCGGCGGCGATAAAAAAGACGAAGCTGCCGCAGGCAAAACCAAGGCCGCTTTTGTTTATGTAAGTTCCGCCAAAGACGGCGGCTATTCCATGGCGCATGAACTCGGCCGCCAGTACGTTGCCAAAAACATGCCCGATGTAGAAACATCCTTTATGGAATCGGTACCCGAAGGCGCCGACTCCGAGCGTGTTATCAACCAGCTTGCCGCACAGGGCAACAAAATCATCTTCACCACCAGCTTCGGTTATATGGACCCTACCATTAACGTAGCCAAAAAATTCCCGGATATTACCTTCCTGCACTGCTCCGGTTTTAAAACCGCACCCAACGTTGGCACCTACTTTGGCCGCATGTATGAAGCGCGCTACGTAACCGGCATTGTTGCAGGCAAACAGACCAAAACCAACACCATCGGCTTTGTAGCCGCATTCCCGATTCCGGAGGTTATCCGCGCCATTAACGCCTTTACCCTTGGCGTGCAGAGCGTTAACCCGGACGCTAAAGTAAAAGTTCTGTGGACCAACACCTGGTATAACCCCTCCACCGAAAAACAGGCAGCGTTAACGCTGATTGACGCCGGTGCGGACGTTATTGCCCAGCACCAGAACACCCCCGGCCCGCAGCAGGCTGCCGAAGAACGCGGCGTTTACGGCATTGGCTACAACGTGGATATGTCTGCCAACGCACCTAAGGCTTCCCTTACTTCCGCCATCTGGAACTGGGGACCCTACTACGAAAAAACCATTAAAGAAGTACAGGCAGGCACCTGGAAATCTTCCGCTTACTGGGGCGGCATGAAAGACAAAGTTGTAGATATTGCCCCCTACGGCCCGGCTGTAACGGACGAAACCAAAAAACTGGCTGACGCTGCCAAACAGAATATTATCGACGGCAAACTTGTTGTTTTTGCAGGCCCGCTGTATGACCAGACCGGTGCAGAACGCGTACCGGCAGGGCAGGCTCTTACCGATAAGGATTTGCTTTCCATCGACTGGTTTGTTAAAGGCGTAGACGGACAGATTAACAAATAACACATTTTCAACAGGCGGCTCATGGTATATCCATGCGCCGTTTTGTTCTTTGCAGGCTTTAACAGGAGAAAACCATGATTGATAAAATTAAAATCCGCGGGGCGCGCGTGCATAATTTAAAAAACGTTAATGTTGATGTACCGCTGAACACCATAACGGCCATTGCCGGTGTTTCCGGCAGCGGCAAATCTTCGCTGGCACTGGGCGTGCTGTACGCCGAAGGCTCACGCCGCTATCTGGAGGCGCTCAGCACCTATACGCGCCGCCGCATGACGCAGGCCGCCAAAGCGCAGGTGGACGAAGTTTTGTACGTTCCTGCCGCGCTTGCACTGCACCAGCGCCCCGGCGTGCCGGGCATACGCAGCACCTTCGGCACGGGCACCGAACTTTTAAACAGCCTGCGACTGATGTTTTCACGCCTGGCAAGCCACCGCTGCCCCAATGGGCACTATGTGCCGCCGACGCTTGCCGTTGCCGCCGAGCAGCAGCTTACCTGCCCGGAATGCGGCGCCAGATTCTGGCCGCCCGGCGCGGAGGAACTGGCCTTTAACAGCCAGGGCGCCTGCCGCACCTGTGACGGCACCGGCCTTGTGCGCAACGTTGACCTTGCAGCCCTCGTGCCGGACGAAAGCCTTACTATCGACGAAGGCGCAGTTGCCCCATGGAATACGCTGATGTGGTCGCTGATGACCGATGTCTGCCGGGCAATGGGTGTGCGCACCAACGTGCCCTTCCGCAACCTTACGCCGGAAGAAAAAGAAATCGTTTATCACGGCCCTGCCGAAAAGAAACATATTTTTTACAAAGCCAAAAGCAGCAACCAGGCAGGCGAACTTGATTTTACCTATTACAACGCGGTTTACACCGTACAAAACGCGCTGGCCAAAGTTAAGGACGAAAAAGGCATGAAGCGCGTGGAAAAATTTTTAAAGCAGGAAACCTGCCCGGACTGCGGCGGTTCCCGCCTTTCGGACGCTGCACGCGCCCCGCGTCTGCGCGGCATTGGGCTTGACGAAGCCTGCCGCATGACGCTTACAGAGCTTACCGGCTGGGTAAACGGCGTTCCCGGCACCCTGCCGCCGGAAATGCGCCCCATGGCAGCCAGCATCTGCGAAAGCTTCCAAACCGCTGCCAAAAGGCTGATGGATTTGGGTCTTGGCTATTTAACGCTCGACCGCGCAAGCAGCACCCTTTCCACCGGCGAACGGCAGCGCATGCAGCTTGCCCGCGCCGTGCGCAACCGCACCACCGGCGTTTTATATGTACTTGACGAGCCTTCCATAGGGCTGCACCCCTCCAACATTGTTGGGCTTACCGGCGTTATGCACGATTTGGTGGCAGACGGCAACTCCGTTGTGCTGGTTGACCACGATACCCAGATTTTAAAAGAAGCGGGCTGGCTGATTGAAATGGGCCCGGAAGCAGGCGCCAAAGGCGGGCAGGTTATTGCCGAAGGAACCATAGCGGAAATTGCGCAGAATAAAAATTCCAAAATAGGCCCGTTTTTAAAGGCAGAAAGCTCCGTAATACGCAAACAGGCAGCAGCCGAAGAAATGTTTGCCGCAGGGCGCATCCATCTTGAAACAGGCGCCATCCATACCGTAAAGCCGCTTGCGGTTGATATACCCAAAGGCAGGCTTACCGTTGTAACCGGCGTAAGCGGCAGCGGCAAAACAACGCTGATTCTGGAAAGCCTTGTACCCGGGCTTACCGCCGCCACAAGCGGGCAAAAACTGCCGGAGCACGTGCTTAACGTGCAGGCTGACGGCATACGCAGCGTAAAACTTATTGACGCCACGCCGATTGGCATTAACGTGCGCTCCACCGTTGCAACCTACGCCAACGTGCATGACGAACTGCGCAAAATTTTTGCCAGAACGGAAGACGCCAAAACGCTCGGCTTTAAAGCAGGCGATTTTTCGTACAACACCGGCAAGCTGCGCTGCCCCACCTGCGACGGCACCGGCGTAATTAACCTTGACGTGCAGTTTCTGCCGGACGTGGAAATACCCTGCCCGGACTGCCGCGGCAGCCGCTACGGCAAAGACGCCGCCAAAGTAAAATACCCGGCTGCCAACGGGCAGTACTGCTCCCTGCCTGATTTAATGGACATGGACATCAGCACCGCGCTTACCGCCTGTGCGGATTTAAAAACCGTGCGCCAGCGTTTGCAGGTTTTAAAAGATTTGGGGCTCGGCTACCTTACGCTCGGCGAAGAAACACCAAGCCTTTCGGGCGGCGAAGCGCAAAGGCTGAAACTGGCCAGCGAAATGGGCAAAAGCCAGAGCGACGCCGTTTTCATCTTCGACGAACCTACCATTGGGCTGCACCCGCTTGATGTAAGAACGCTGCTGGACGTATTCCAGCGGCTGATTGACAGCGGCGCAACCGTTATCGTTATCGAACACGACATTGACGTTATCAGAAACGCCGACTACATCATAGACATGGGCCCAGGCGGCGGCAATGAAGGCGGCACAGTTGTTGCCTGCGGCACGCCCGCGCAGATAAAAGCCGCGCCCGCAAGCGTTACCGGCAAATTTTTATAAAAACGCCGTGCAGTGCCTATAACTACTAAAGTATCAATTTTAGCAAAGCAAATTTTAAGAGAGGTGGTACGCCTTGTTATACACCTGTTTTTATAAATCGCCACTAGGCGGCATAACCATGGCCAGCAACGGCACTGCCTTAACCGGGCTGTGGTTTGACGGACAAAAATATTTTGCCGAAGGGCTGGCAGAAACTGCCGCAGCCAAAACTCTGCCGGTTTTTGATGAAGCCGTGCGCTGGCTGGATATTTACTTTGCCGGCCGCAGGCCGAATTTTACGCCGCCGCTGAATTTGGAAGGAACCGCCTTCCGCAAAGAAGTATGGCAGCTGTTGCTGCAAATTCCCTACGGCCAAACTACTACTTACGGCGAACTTGCTGCGCAGCTTGCCGCGCATAGAGGCTTAAAACAGATGTCCGCACAGGCAGTTGGCGGCGCAGTTGGGCATAACCCCATAAGTATTATTGTGCCCTGCCACCGCGTGGTTGGCACAGGCGGCAGCCTGACAGGCTACGCAGGCGGCCTGGCTAAAAAACTGGCGTTGCTGAAACTGGAAGGAATTGATACCGCAAATTTTACCATGCCCGCTAAAGGCACAGCGTTGTAAAAAACATAAAAATAAACCTTGCTGTTTAACTTAAACAACAAGGTTTTCTTTTTTATAACATGGTTTGCAGTTTTTTCCTGTCCGTTTTGCCGCTTTCGTTTTTCGGCAGGGCGTCCGTAAAAATTATGCGCTTGGGCAGTTCATGCTCCGTAAGTTTGCCGTGCAGCTTCTGCAAAAGTCCGGTTTTATTCAGCCCGCGGCCAACTACAAACACCGTCAGCAAATCTTTGCCGCCGCTTTTTTCCGCAAGCGCTGCCGCATCTTCCACGCCGTCGCAGTCAAGCAGCGCGCTTTCCACCTTCAAGCCGGAAACTTTAATGCCATTAATGTTATACATATCGTCGCGGCGCCCTAAAAAGTGCAGCATGCCGTTTTCATCAATGCTGCCGCAGTCGCCAAGCGTTGCCGGGCATTTTACGCCCGTAACATGAAATTTGGTGTCGATATAAATTTCTCCATCGCGCACGCTTACGCCAACGCCCTTAAACGGACGGCCTATCAACGTGCGGTCGCCGGTCATTTCGCTGTCTTTAATGTAAGTTATATAGTTTAACTCGCTCGCGCCGTAATAGAGCGTCATTTCCGCATTGGGTAGTACGGCTTTTACTGCCTCCAAATCGTTTTTATCAAACCCCTGCGAACCGGCAATAATGCTTTTAACGCAGTTCAGCGGCGTTTTGCAGCCGCGCGCCAAAAGGCGCAGTTTGGTTGGTATTAAATAAACAACATCGCAGCTGTGCTTTAAAATCATTTCCTGCCACAGGCGCGGGCGGAATTTACCGGCCGCAGCCACCGAAGCACCGGCATAAAGCGCGCCCATATATAAATTAAGGTTGCCGGTAAAAGCCAGACTGCCCTGCGCAAACATGCAGCTGTCCGGCGTTACGCCGAACACGCGGTTCTGCTCCTCAAAAAAGCCTGCCCAGCTTTCATAAGTGCGGAACAGCACTTTGGCCCTGCCGGTTGTGCCGCTCGTCATTGCACCCATGCAGGCTTCAGTCGGCGGCACAATATCCTTTAAATGCTCCGTATCCGCTTCCTGCGGAGCCAGTACCGGCACATTGTCCGTTCCGGCAAAGGCAATAAACTCAATAAGCTGCTGCGCTATTGCGGATTTTTTTATAAAATACACCCTGCGCGCGCCGCCCGCCGTTTTTCTGCGTTCACGCGCCAGGGCGGCAAGTTCGCCGTAGGTATAAGTATGTTCTTCTGTTATTAAAGCCGCCTTTTCGGGCGGCTTTTCTGCAATCAACTGCGAATAGTCCATATTAACATCTCTCAATCAAAAGTGCCGTGCCAACGCCGCCAGCCGCCGCTACGGATGCCGCACCGAACCTGCCGCCGCGCTTTTGCAGCGATTTTAACAGGTGCAGCAAAATAATGGCTCCCGAAGCGCCGTAAGGGTGTCCGTACGCCAGCGCGCCGCCGAAAACATTATAGCCGTCTTCATGCCCCGGAAAGGCACGGCTGAACATAACGTCGATAACGGCAAAGGCTTCGTTCAACTCAAAGCAGTCTATCTGCGTATGCGAAAGCCCTGCCCTTTGCAGCAGCGCATTAAGCGCAAGTATTGCGCTTTTGGGGCTTACCAATGGGTCGCCGCCCGCTGCCGCGCTGTGCCGCACTTTGGCCTGCACCGCAAGGTTATGCGCTTTGGCATAGCTTTCGCTTGCCAGCAGCACAAACGCCGCGCCGTCATTAGTCAGGCAGGCATTGGCAGCATTGGTAAATCTGCCGCCTTCCAGCACGCAGGGCAGTCTGTCCAAAAGGCGCTGGCTCATTTTGGGGCGTATGCCTTCATCGCGCACCGCGCCGAAGCATGGAACTATAATATCGCTTAACGCGCCGTCTGCCGCTGCCTGCGCCGCCAGCTTATGGCTGCGCAGTACCCATGGGTCGCTTTCCGCACGGCTGATGTGCTCGCGCTCTGCCGTAAGTTCCGCTCCCTCCAGCATAACCGTTTCGCGGTGAATGCCCGGCATGAACTTGGCTACGCTGTAAGTTTCTTCGCCATTATAATCGGGGTGGTTGGCGTTATAGCCGCGCCGCGGCTGGGTAGATGTGCTTTCAAAGCCGCCGGCAATAATTACCTCTGCTTCGCCTGCTTCAATTTTTGCCGCCGCCATTGCCACGGCTTCCAGCCCGCTGCCGCACTGCACGTCCACGCTTACGGCGGGTATGCTTTCCGGCAGCCCTGCTTGCAATGCCGCCAGGCGCGCAATGTTGCCGCCCGCACCCACGCCGTTGCCGCAAATTATCTGCTGCGGCACAACATTATATTTTTCCGTTACCGCTTTCAGCACCGCTGCGCCCAAAAGCTCCGCCGGTACGTGCCTGTACACGCCGCCCGTCAGCCCAATATAGCTGCGCAGCCCGCCAATTAAACAAACCTTATCCATCAGCGCCCGCCGCCAATCGCTTTTTGAATGGGCGCCGTAATATACGCCGCCGCTATGCACTTAACAATATCCATCGGAATAAACGGCAAAGCGCCGGTAACAACGGCTTCTTCCCAGCCGATGCCGGTAATGAATTTAAGCTGCGCCACGCCCAGAAGGTAAATTACCGGTATGCCGATAACAACGCCCAAAAATGCGCAGCGCTTAAAGCCATAGTTATTGCCGCGCAGCCAGCTGATGATAAGCGCTGCCACTAAAAAGCCGAAAATATATCCGCCGGTAGGCCCAAACAGTTTGCCGGGCCCTGCCGTACCGCCCGTAAACACCGGCAGCCCCGCAAGCCCCATTAAAAGGTATGCGCACATGGTAATAAGCACCTGTCGCGGCGTAAGCAAAAAGCCCAAAAGATTTACAAACACCGTTTGCAGCGATATTGGCGACAGCGAAAACGGCAGCGGAATTATTACATACGCCGATACGCAGTTCATCGCCATTAAAAGCGCCATTTTTACCATCTCGCGGACACCGTCCGGCCTGTTTGTGCCATTCATTGTTTTAACTCTCCTTTATACCTACCGTAAACAGCTCGCGCCCGCCGCAGTAACCGTCAAGCGATGTGCCGTTTTTGTATATATCAATCTGTTCTCCCGCAAAAGCAGGCATTTTAAATTTAACGTCCCAGTTCAGCGGAAGCGGCTTATTTAAAGCGCGCCACAAATGCTCAATCATGCACAGCCCAGGTACAACGGGGTTTTCGCCGCGGTGAATGGAATTAGTATCGTCCACGGCATCAAGATAAGCGTTAATTTCCGGCTTATCAATAACAAAGCTCAGCTGTTTTTCGCCCTGCGGCACCGTTTCCGGCATTTCACCGGCACGCACCAGCGGGCGCAGAAGCGTTACCGTCAGCGAAGCCGCGCCTTCTTTATAAGCCTCGATAATGCCCATGCGCGGCGGCGCCATTTTTACCGGGCGCGTTGAGTAATCTCCGTTTTCCAGCACGGATGCTTTAATAACGGCTCTTGCCATTACCGCACCGTCATAAGTCGGGCCGTTGTATTCTGATAATGCTCTGATAAGTTTTAACATAGTTCACCACACCTTTACTTTTTAATTATAAGTTTTGCCGTTTTTATTGTCAACCTTTTATGTATTTATGGTTAACTTCATTTTTTCAGACTTTTGCGAATTTATTTTTTGCTGTTTATTTTACACTTTTCTGCTTGTAAATACAATGCAAACTGCTATAATATAGTTATTTTCTCTGTTTAAAAACTTTTAAAAATAAGGAGCACAATCATGTCCGCAGTAAAAAACGCCGAAGGCACGCAAAAACTTTCCGTTTTTAAAATGACTTGGCCAATTTTTATTGAAATACTTTTGCAGATGATGGTCGGCAATGTCGACCAGTTCATGCTCAGCCATTACTCGCAGCACTCTGTTGCCGCCGTAGGCAACGCCAACCAGATTATCAATATCGTTATCCTCGCTTTAAGCGTAATCAGCATGGCAGCTACCATTTTAATTGCCCAGCACCGCGGCGCGGGCAACCGCGAAAAAGTTGCCGAAGTCTGCACCGTTGCCCTGCTTGCCAATATGGTTTTCGGCGTTATCATCAGCGCGGCGCTGTTTATTTTTGACGGTTTCTTTTTAAGCCTCCTGGATGTACCGGCAGACATCTGGGCCGAAGCCTCGCTCTTTTTGCGCTACATAGGGCTTTTTATAGTAGTGCAGTCTGCCTATATCTCTTTTATTTCGTTCTTCCGCGGCTATTCCCTTTTAAAAATCACCATGATTACCTCCGTAGTGATGAACCTTATCAATATAGCGGGCAACTGCATTTTAATTCACGGCCTAGGGCCGATACCGTCGCTCGGCGTTTTAGGCGTAACCATATCCACCAACACCAGCAAGGTGCTGGGGCTGCTTTTAATTTTGTACTTTTTCCGCAAATTTATTGATATCCGCCTTTCGTTTAAATACCTGCGCCCCTTCCCCAAAAACACGCTGTATAAAATTTTGTACCTGGGGCTGCCCTCCGGCGGCGAATCGCTTTCCTACCAGATTTCGCAGATGGTTATTATGCGCTTTGTTAACGTAATGGGCATTGTGGTTATTACCACCAAAATTTACGCCTATATCATTGCCATGTTTTCCTACATCTATTCGCAGGCTCTTGCCATGGCAACACAGATTATCGTCGGCTTTTTAATCGGCGCGGGCGACCTTGACGCCGTTGAAAAGCGCGTATGGAAAACCATCCGCATTGCCGTTACCATCAGCACAACGGTAACGCTGCTTTTATTCTTTAACAGCGACAGTATTTACGGCATTTTTACCGATAACCCCGAAGTGCTGGAGCTGGGGCGTCATATCTTTTTAATAGAAGTGTTTTTGGAAGCAGGGCGCGCCGTAAACATGGTAATGGTTATGAGTTTGCAGGCGGCAGGCGATATTAAATGGCCGGTAACGACGGGGCTTGTTTCCATGTGGAGCGTGGCAACGCTTGGCGCGTGGTTCTTTGGCCTGCACCTTGGCTGGGGCCTGGTGGGCGTATGGCTTGCCATGTGCCTTGATGAATGCCTGCGTGCGCTGGTATTTATTTACCGCTGGAAAAGCGAAGGCTGGCGCAAAAATAATTTGCTGGAGTGACAAGCAGTATTACACAAAATCTTATGAAATTATATCTGACGGCATCACATTTATAGTGGTGCTGTTTTTTTATGCCCAAAATTACAAACTTAAAAATTATTTTACATTGGAATAAATTAAAAGCATTTAATAATGATTATTCGCGCGGTCTTTACGGGGGGGAATTCAATGTTATAATTAAATTACAAAAAGGTTGGTAAGGGGGTTGTTTTATGAAAAAATCTAATTTAAAAAAAGCTTTTGCCTTAAGCGCGCTGATGGCTTTTGTTATTACAGGCAGCGCTTATGCGGAAAAGGTTGAGGTTGGCGAAAAAGATCAATACCAAAAGGATAATATCACAGTAGGAGAAAATGAATATTTCGACAATGCCGGTACAGTTATTGCTGATGAGAGCATAACTGTTAACGGCGGTACTTTTAATAATACCGGCACTATTGAAACTGGAACTCTTGAAATTTACGGCACTACGAGCGATAGGGATCCGATCGAAGGTCGTATTTCTGCTTCTAATAAAATCATTTATCGTGATCACGGTCCTAACAACGCTATTTATGGTCGTGAATTATCTGCAGAACTTATTACACCGCAATTACATATTATTGGCAAAGACAGCCAAACAGGCTTAAATGTAACAAATAATAGTGTGCTTACTCAAGTTGGAGAAATACTTGTTGAATCACACGGAGCCAAAACCGGTTTAATTATAGGTTCCCAAAAACCTGTAACAGTTGCAGCTCCTATATATCTTCAGCACGAAGAAGGCACTGATAACGATGCTCGAGTAGAAGTATATGGCGGTTCTTCAATTACAGCTAACAATCTAATTGCTTTAAGCGGTAAAACCAAATTCCAACTTAACAACAACAGCTCAGCTGTATTAAACAATGTTGAAGTAAAAGACGGTGTAGACTTTTCTTTACAAACATTGGGAACCGAAAGTGATACTGCTGAATTTAACTTAAATACTATTACCGTTGGCGATAATGCAGAGTTTAAAACTTCTATTTTTGGAAGCAATAGTTCCGCACACATTACCGGCAATGATGTAACAATCAACTTAGGCAAAAATGCAAAAGCCGATTTTGGCGGTGTCGGCACTTATTATGGAAAAGATCACATAGATAATAAAACTGACTGGCGTGGCGATAAAATTAATTTTGATGTTGAGAAACTGACCATCAACGTAAACGGCACCGATGAATATAATTACGGCAGTATTGATGAATATAAAGATGATTACAGCAAAGGTGTTTATATCCATGTTAATGACAAATACAACCCGTTAGATGATTCTATTGGCTGCGGCAGAATTACTGTTATTGGCAGCAGCTCTAATAATACCGGCAACCTTGAAAACGATTTGCAAAGGCTTGCTTACGTTGTAAAAGTTACACGCGAAGAACCTGGATTTGAAGCCAACAAACTCCCTGAAATCCTTGCACCTACCGGCGCAACTGTTGAGCAAAACCCGGGCGGCATTGATGACGGCGGCAAAGGCACTGTAGATGAAGACGGTAATGTTACAGACATCGAAACTATTAAAAACCCCGATGTTTTCGGTACTGAAGAAGTTGGCGCTTTAGGCTTGATCAGCTGGCGCAATGATTTGGACGATATGAACAAACGCCTTGGCGAACTGCGTGACAGCAAAGGTGAACACGGCGTTTGGGTACGTATGGTACGCGGCGAAAACGATTATAAGAGCCTTAACAGCCAGTATAACACCTATCAGCTTGGCTACGATGAAAAATTAAGCACTGACCCGCACTGGACTTTAGGCGCTGCATTCAGCTATACTGACGGCGACGGTGGTTACGATACCGGCAGCTTTGAAATGGACCATAAAACCTTTACGCTTTATGGCAGCAAATTAAACGACGATGGCAGCTATATTGATATCGTAGGCAAATATTCCCGCCTGAACCATGATTTAAGAAATACATGGGGCGATGGCGAATATGACGCTAACGGTTATTCTATCGGCGTAGAAGTTGGCAAACGCTTCCAGCAGGGCAACGGCTTCTGGATTGAACCGCAGGCACAGCTGACTTACGGCCATGTAGGCAGCGCAAATTACACCGCAGGCGATATTAAAGTAGCACAGGACGGCATGGAAAGCCTGATTGGACGCGCCGGTGTACGCTTTGGCAAAGATTTGGACAACGGCAATATTTATCTGCGTGCTTCCTATCTGTATGACTTTGATGGTGAAACCGGCGTAACCCTTACAAATGCTGAAGGACGCGAAAGATCTTTTGATCAGGATCTTGGCGGCGGCTGGTGTGAAGTTGGCATTGGCACCAACATCAATCTCAGTGATGCAACACATCTGTACTTTGATATCGAAAAGACCTATGGCGGCGATATCACAACCGATTGGAAATGGAACGCCGGCATAAGATACAGCTTCTAAAAAGTTAAAATGTAACCTTTATAAGAAAAAAGAGTTTGGCACAATGCCAAACTCTTTTTTATCAGCCACACCTTTCCTGCTGCCTGCAATTTGCCACGCGTAATAAAGCGGTATTATAATAAATATGTACATTATTTTAAGGAGGCTTTGTTATACGGCACGTTTTGGGTTCAGCAGCCGGTGCTTGATGTTATTACCGCTTTTTTTGACAAATATTTAAAAAATTAACTGTTTTAAACGGCATGTTTCCCTGCATGCCGTTATGTTTTTCTGTATACAGAAATACTTACGCTGAAACCATTGCAATTAGTAACTTTTTTTAATAAAATAGGTACAGTGCTATCCGAAGGAGGGTATACTATGCAAAAAATTAAGTCTGTACTGGTTGCCAACCGCGGCGAAATCGCTATCCGCGTTTTCCGTGCCTGCAACGAACTCGGCATCCGCACAGTGGCAATTTATTCAAAAGAAGACACACTTTCACTGCACCGCAACAAAGCTGACGAAGCCTACCTTGTCGGCGAAGGCAAAGGCCCTATCGATGCTTACCTTGATATTGAAGACATTATCCGTATCGCGCATGAGCACGATGTAGACGCCATCCATCCCGGCTACGGCTTTTTAAGCGAAAACAGCGACCTTGCAAAACGCTGCGCCGAAGAAGGCATTATCTTTATCGGCCCGCGCCTTGAACACCTTATTATGTTCGGCGACAAAGTTAATGCGCGCGAACAGGCCAAACTTGCCGGCATTCCGATGATTCCTGGCAGCGACGGCCCGATTGACAGCGTTGAAGACGTTTACCGTTTTGTGCAGGCGCACGGCTTCCCCGTTATGCTTAAAGCCGTTAACGGCGGCGGCGGGCGCGGCATGCGCATGGTAAACAGCAACGAAGATTTGGAAACCGTATACAACATGGCTAAATCCGAAGCTATGAAGGCTTTCGGCAGCGATGAAATTTACCTTGAAAAATACCTTGAAAGCCCGAAACATATCGAAGTTCAGATTTTGGGCGATACGCAGGGCAACATTGTGCATTTGTTCGAGCGCGACTGCTCCGTGCAGCGCCGCCACCAGAAACTGGTGGAAATTGCCCCGGCCTTTTCGCTTAAACCCGAACTGCGCAAGGCAATCTGCGACGCAGCCGTTAAGCTGATGAAAAACGTTAATTACCTCAGCGCCGGTACGGTTGAATTCCTCGTTACCCCGGACGGCAACTTCTACTTTATTGAAGTTAACCCGCGTATTCAGGTTGAACATACCGTTACCGAAGAAATTACCGGCTTTGATATTGTGCAGACCCAGATTAAAATTGCCGAAGGCTATTCCCTGCACAGCCCGGAAATCGGCATTCCCGAACAGGACAAAATTACCAGCTTCGGCCATGCCATTCAGTGCCGTATTACCACTGAAGACCCTGCCAACAACTTTATGCCCGATACCGGCAAGCTGATTGCCTACCGCAGCGGCGGCGGCTTTGGCGTGCGTCTGGACGGCGGCAATGCTTTTACGGGCTCCGTTATTACCCCGTATTACGATTCGCTTTTGGTTAAGGCAACCACCCACGGCCTTACCCACGAAATTGCCATTACCAAAATGCTGCGCTGCTTAAAAGAATTCCGCATCCGCGGCGTTAAAACCAATATTCTGTTCCTTGAAAACGTACTGGCTCACCCCAGTTTCCTTGACGGCAGCTACAATACTTCGTTTGTTGATGAAAACACCGAACTTTTCATCTTCCCGAAAACGCTGGACCGCGGCACCAGGCTTTTGCACTACATTGCCGATGTAACCGTTAACGGCTACAACAATGTAGGCGTACAGCCCAAACCGGAATTTGCCCCGCTCAGCCTGCCCAAAGCGTTTAAAGGCACCCCTGCCGACGGCACCAAGCAGATTTTGGATTTGCAGGGGCCGGAAGGGCTTTCCAAATGGGTTATGGACCAGAAAGAAGTGCTGTTTACGGATACCACTTTCCGTGACGCGCACCAGTCGCTGCTTGCAACCCGCATGCGCACCAACGATATGCTGAAAGTTATCGGCACTACCTCAGCCAAGCTGCCTAACCTGTTCAGCTTTGAATGCTGGGGCGGCGCGACCTTTGACGTTGCCTACCGCTTCCTTGACGAAAGCCCGTGGAAACGCCTGCGCCAGTTCCGCGAAAAATGCCCGAACATTCTGTTCCAGATGCTGCTGCGCGGTGCCAATGCCGTTGGCTACACCAGCTATCCGGACAATGTTGTTAAAGAATTTATCCGCCTCAGCGCGAAAAACGGCGTTGATGTGTTCCGCGTATTCGACAGCCTTAACGGCATTGAAAATATGCGCCTTTCACTGGACGCTGTACGCGACGCAGGCAAATTTGCCGAGGCTGCATTATGCTACACCGGCGATATTTTAGACCCGCGCCGTGATAAATATGACCTTAAATATTATGTAACCATGGCGAAAGAACTGGAAAAAACCGGTGCCAACTCCATCTGCATTAAGGATATGGCAGGCCTTTTGAAGCCGGAAGCAGCTTACCAGCTTGTTTCTGCCCTTAAAGAAGCCGTTAACGTGCCTATCCACCTGCATACGCACGAAGGCAGCGGCAACAGCATTTACACTTACGCCCGCGCTATCGACGCCGGCGTAGATATTGTTGACGTAGCCATGAGCGCTATGAGCGGCGGAACTTCCCAGCCGAGCGGCGCAAGCCTGTACTACGCACTTTCCGGTCATCCGCGCCAGCCGCACCTTGACATTAACGCACTTAACGAAATGTCCCGTTATTGGGAAAGCGTGCGTCCGTATTATAAAGCAATCGACAACACCGTTTCTTACCCCAACCCGGAAGTTTACATCCACGAAATGCCGGGCGGCCAGTACAGCAACCTGCAGCAGCAGGCTAAAGCAGTAGGCCTCGGCGAACGCTGGGAAGACATTAAAGATATGTACCACCGCGTTTCCATGATGTTCGGCGATATTATTAAAGTAACGCCGTCTTCCAAAATGGTTGGCGATATGGCACTGTTTATGGTGCAGAACGACCTTACCGAAGAAGACATTTACGCCAAAGGCGATTCGCTCAGCTTCCCGGCTTCCGTTGTAGAATTCTTTGAAGGCCGCCTGGGCGTACCGTATCAGGGCTTCCCGCAGAAATTGCAGCAAATTATTCTTAAAGGGCGCAAACCTATCGAAGGCCGCCCCGGTGCTGCACTGCCCCCGGCAGATTTTGAAAAAGTACGCGCCAGCCTTGCGGAAATGGGCGCGCCGACCAGCGACGAAGCTGTAAGCAGCTACTGCCTGTACCCGAAAGTATTCAGCGACTGGGCCGTACGCCATGCCGAATTCGGCGATGTTTCCGTACTTGATACGCCTACCTTCTTCTTTGGCATGAAAACCGGCGAAGAAATTAAAGTTGAAATTGAACAGGGCAAAATGCTCGTTATCAAGCTTTTGCAGATAGGCGAAGCAAACGAAGACGGTATCCGTACCATCTTCTTCGAATTCAACGGCCTGCCGCGTGAAATTGATATTAAAGACAGAAATGTTAAATCTACCAACGTAACGCGCAAAAAAGCCGATAAAACCAACCCCGGCGAAATCGGCGCAACCCTTTCCGGTTCCGTTGTTAAACTGCTGGTTGAAAAAGGCCAGGCTGTCGAAAAAGGCACCCCGCTTATCGTAACCGAAGCAATGAAGATGGAAACCACCATCGCCGCACCTATCAGCGGCATTGTATCGCAAATCCACGTAGCGGCCGGCAGCCGTATCGAAAGCGGCGACTGCCTGATGGAAATTGAAATCAAGGCATAAAATAAACAGTAAAGTATAAAATACCCCGCCTGTACTGATATGCACCCAAAAAGTTAGACAAAATAATTAAGCTGTTCTTAAGGACTTGGTCCGGTATTATACCGGGCTGAGTCTTTTTAACTTTGAAATTTTGTCGCAAAATTTGTCGCACTGCTCCAACAGCATAAAAAAACGCACTTACAATAACTTGCAAGTGCGCATATTTACTGGTGATCCCGGGCAGATTCGAACTGCCGACCTACCGCTTAGGAGGCGGTTGCTCTATCCTGCTGAGCTACGGAACCAAATATTAACTTATTAAGTTTATCATAGTTTTAAGCAGCGGGCAATTATAAATTATCCATTGCTCCGGGAGGCATGCTCCACTCAACCCTTACATCGGTATTGAACCATAATCTGCCAAGGCAGTTTTTAAAGTTTTCCAAACTGTCAAGCGGCATTAAAGTTTTGGTAACAAACTGACGGATAGTTTCGCCTTCAGGCAAATCAAGCGTTAAGGGTTTGCTTAAAAATTCTTCTACCCTTGCTTTGGCTTCCGAAACATCCAGCACGACACTAGCGGTTTTGGTTTCCGGGTCATATTCTACATAACCATAATGAGCATGGTGGTTTAACGTAACAGTAAATTTTTCCATAATATACCTCCGTTCTGTATATTATAGCAATTTATCGCTTATTCTACAATAGGGCACTTCAATTAAAGGCTGTTTACAGCCGAATTTTGCAGTATGCTGCCTTTAACAGATATTTTTACGGCATTTCACAAAAATTTTAATGTTAGCAATCTCTAACAATTAATAATTATTATTGACAACTTGCCGGTGCTGTGTTAAAATCATTACAGTAAGCGGTTAGAACGAACCGCCATGATAATTTTAAAATTTGTACTTTATGGAGGAATGAATAATGAAAAAATGGGTTTGCCAAGTTTGTGGCTATGTTTATGAAGGTGAAGCTGCTCCGGAATACTGCCCGCAGTGCAAAGCTCCGGCTTCCAAATTTGTAGAAATGAAAGGCGAAATGACCTGGGCTGCTGAACATTTTGTTGGTGTAGCTAAAGACGTTCCCGAAGATATTAAAGAAGACCTGCGCGCTAACTTCAACGGCGAATGCAGCGAAGTAGGCATGTACCTTGCTATGAGCCGTGTTGCTTTCCGTGAAGGCTATCCGGAAATCGGCCTGTACTGGGAAAAAGCTGCTTTTGAAGAAGCAGAACATGCTGCTAAATTTGCTGAACTGCTCGGCGAAGTTGTTACCGACAGCACCAAAAAGAACCTTGAAATGCGCGTAGAAGCTGAAAACGGCGCAACCGCAGGCAAAACCGACCTTGCAAAACGCGCTAAAGAACTCGGCCTTGACGCTATCCATGACACCGTTCATGAAATGGCCCGTGACGAAGCCCGCCATGGCAGAGCATTTGCAGGTCTGCTCGCTCGTTACTTCAACAAATAATTAAATAGTTGTTTAAGCAATAAGCAAAAGAAACTCCTGTTATCCACGGATAGCAGGAGTTTTTATTTTGCCGTTTTAATACGGATAATAGTTGATGACCATAAATTTTACTTTAATCTTGCCATCGTTAATATACGTATGGTTAACAGAAGAACTGAACACAAGCGAATCACCGGCATGGAGCTCATAAACGGCAGTATCTGTTTTAAGCGTCAGTGAACCTTCGATAACATAAATATATTCCTGCGCCCTTGGCGAATGAGCGATTGAAGCATTGGCGCTTTCCGCGTCCAGTTCGCAGTAAAACAGTTCAAAATTGCGTTCAGGTGCAGTAGAAAAATAGCAGTGAACGCGGTATACGCCCGTTTCGTCACTTTGCTCCGCCGTGTCGCTTCTGCGCACTACGGTGCCTTCCGGTTCTTTAACTTCCATCAGGCGTGTGTACGGCACGTTCAGCCCGTTGGCAATTTTCCAGATAGTGTTAATGGTAGGGTTGCTGCCCCCTTTTTCAATATCCGACAAAATCGCTTTGCTGATTCCGGATAGTTTTGCCAGCTGCCCCAAAGTCAGGCTGCGCTCCGTACGCAGTTTATTTAAGTTAAACGCGATAATTTTCCCTAAGTCCATAAATTCACCTTTAACGTTTAATCTTTATCCTTATCGGCTTTAGCAGCGTCATTGGCATTGGCTACCGGCGCCCATTCGCGCAAAAGCTGGGCACAGCCGTTGGCGTAGCTGCCTGCATCGCCAAAGCCTGCTGCATAGGCATCCTGGTTATATACGGTTAAAAGCTGAACGTCTTCATAGTACAGCGTTGCGCTGCTGCCGTTGTCGTACACAATAAAACGGTACGGGTCAACAGGCCCGCGCTGACGCGCCACATACAGCGAACCTGCCAGCATATAGGCGCGGTATTCAGGCTTGTCGTTGCCCACGGTCTGGGTAATGTTAAAAGTCCAGTCACCTTCGTGTACGGTTGCCGTGCCGTCTTCATGCACCGTAATATCGGGATGAGGATCTAACTTTTTAATCTGTTTCATAACGCGTTTCAGGCGTTCTTCCGGTTCCGGATGGCTGCTGAACAGGCCATAGCCCGGATTGCCTTTTTCTTTGGCCAAATCTTCCAGTTTATTAATGGTAAGCACCATGCTGTACGGATTGTAGCCTGCCTTAACGCACAGGTTAAACCCTTCTTTATCGGCGCCGCGTTCATCAGTGCGGCTGTAACCTGCTGCCAGTGCCTGCGAGGCAAGCCCTGTAAGCCCCATATCGCCCTTGGTGGCAACAGCCAGCAAAAGGGTTGTTAAAAGCTGTTTTTCAATCTGGTGTACGGTATGTTTTTCAACAATATGGCTTACTTCGTGCCCTAAAACGCCTGCCAGTTCAGAATCGCTCGGCATATAATCAATAAGCCCTTTAAACACATATACAAACCCGCCGGGGCAGGCCAGTGCGTTAACTTCGTCGCAGTTAAGCACTTTAAAAGTATATTCCAAATCCTGACGGTCGCTTACAGCCACAAGGCTTTGCCCAATGCGGTTCACACGTTCCTGCAGTTCGTAATCCTGCACAACGCCGTACTGAGCTTCCAGCGCCATGGCAGTTTCGCGCCCCATCTCAATTTCCTGCTGCTTGCTTATAATGCCGGCTTCTGCCGGAAAAGCAGTGCCAAGCAGTAAATAAAAGGCAAACAGCAAACCGGCAAATAACTTAAAAATGTTTTTTAATGCCATTTATATCTCCCCTTTTTCGTGCATGGCAGCAATTTCTTCTTTGGTATAGCCCGCGCTTTCCAGCACCTCCTGCGTATGCTCGCCCAAATAAGGCGCGCGTGTGCGGATAGTGCCCGGTGTGTCAGACAGCTTCGCCGCAGATTTTACATAAGTATAATCTCCGAAATCTTCTTTTTTGGTTACAAGCATCTGCGACTGTTCCGTCGTCAAACTGCTGTCCAAAGCCTCCTGCAAGGTGCGGATTGGCGTTACGCAAAACTCGTCTTTACCGATAAGTTCCAGCCACTCAGCCTGAGTTTTCCCTGCAAAAGCAGCTGCCAGTTTCTCTTTTATTTCTGCCGAATGGGCAAAATCAAACTGACGGCTTTCAAGCTCCGGCAGGTTAATCAGTCTGCACATTTTCTGCCAGAACTTAGGCTCAATAGTGCCGATGCTTAAATAACGGCCGTCCTTTGTTTTGTATACGCTGTAATAATGCGATGCCGTACGCCCGAAAGAAGGCATGCCGGTTTCACGGCAGCCGATGACGCTGCTGATGGCCGTAATTTCCGCATTGATTGCCGAGCTGTACAAATCAACGTTTACAAGCTGCCCTTTGCCGGTGCGTTCGCGGGCATACAGTGCCATCAAAATACCGCTGATGGCATTTAAACTGCCGCCAAGGGCCGCCACCTGCACCGAAGGCACGCTTATATCCGTTCCGTCTTCCGGCGCTGCCACACCGGCAAGCCCTATAACATTAAGGTCATGCGAAGGCATGTGTTTATATTTTCCTTCCGGCCCGAAACCGGTAATGGAACAATAAATAAGCCGCGGGTTAATTTTGCTTACGCTTTCGTAATCAAGCCCCAGCATTTTTAAATACCCGGGGCGAAACCCTTCCAGAAATACGTCTGCCTCTTTTAAAAGGCGCAGCAAAACTTCACGCCCGGCAGGCGTTTTTAAATTTACGGTAATGCCTCGCTTGTTACGGTTCAGCATTAAATGCCAGTAACTCATGCCGGGTTCTTTAGCCGGCGTAAAGCCGCGCGTAACATCGCCCTTTACATCTTCAACCTTAATTACGTCCGCGCCGAAATCGCCCAGAACCATGCCGCAATACTGCCCCGGCAGCCATTTGCTGAAATCAATTATTTTTATTCCTTCCAAAGCCTGCATAATTACTACCCCTTTGTACAACAAACAATTAATATGCTATATACTTCTACGCCATACGGTGTTTTCCTTTTTATCTTGCGGCAGATATTACAAACATGTATAATATTATTGTATGAATTATTATAAAAAATATTTTTGTCATTTTCATGTTCCGGAGTGATTTTATGAATATCCATAAATTAACGCTGGCAGCACTGCTTGTTGCCATAGGCACTTTAAGCGCGCATCTGGTTTATATACCGGCAGGCGCTTCCAAATGCTTTCCGGTTCAGCATGCTATAAATGTACTCTGCGCAGTTATTTTAGGGCCTAAAGAAGCTGTTTCCGTTGCTTTTGTTATTTCCTGCCTGCGCAATATGGCAGGCACTGGCTCGCTGCTGGCATTTCCAGGCAGCATGATTGGCACCTTTTTAGCCGGGCTTGCCTACCGCCGCTGGCATAATACCGGCGCGGCCATGCTTGGCGAAATTTTCGGCACCGGCATTTTAGGCGGGCTGGCAGCATGGGTTATTGCCTGGGCAATATTAAACAGCAAGGCGGCAGCCTGGTTCTTTGTACCGCCTTTTTTAATCAGCACCATGGGCGGCAGCATAATTGCGGGGCTGCTCATTAAAAGCGGTATTCTTACTCATATTATGCCGGCTTCATTTTCCGGCAGGGCAGGTAAATAATGGATTTTAATCTTGATAATTTTCTTTCACAAATTTTATATGTTTTAAGCGGCTTTTTATTCGGCATTTTTGCGTCGCGCTACAGCGTGCTGTCCTGGCGCACCATCCGCGCGCGCGGTATTTTTGCATCGCTTTTACAGGTATGTATTCTGCTCATCGCATTTATTGCTTTTCCGCTGCTTTTTTCTACCCGTACGGTAATGGGCAGCTTTGTATATTACGCTGTTTTGCTTTTCTTTTTCAGCAAGGGTTACAACAAGAGGTGAAATTATGAACGAAAATACTGAAGGTAAATTGCATAATTTAAAACTGGATGTGCCCATTGCAGAAAAATTTGTACAGCCCATGGCCGATACTTTTAAAGTTCTGGGTGACCCTACGCGTATCCGTATTCTGGCTTTGCTTGCCGAAAACGAATCCTGCGTAACGAATATTGCAGAAACACTGGAAATGACGCAGTCCGCAATCTCACACCAGCTGCGCCTTCTGCGCCACGCAGGGCTGGTTAAGTTTACCAAAACCGGCAAGGAGGTTATTTACAGCCTTGACGACAACCATGTTTTAACCCTGTTTGCCCAGGCGCTGGACCATATCAAGCACAGGGTATAATGCCATAAACACAAAGAGCGTATGCTTTAAGCACACGCTCTTTTTATTTTACCTGTATTTTTTCACCGTCCGGCGCTGTCAGCCAGATATCATTAATATGCACGCGCCCCTTAACGATTTCAAAAGCGTCGCTTGTAACTTCGCCAAGCGGCGTTTTTATTTTTACATCCGTAAATTTCAGCACGCCATGCCTGTCATTAAATTTTCCGGAAATCTGTTCAAACGGTATCAGGCTGTATGTACCCGCGCCGCTTGTAAAGCTGCCGTAAGTAAGCACGTTTTTAGGGTTGCCGTCGCTGCGCATTTTTAAATCAAGCTCCACACGGCAGTTAATTTTGCTGGTTTTGGCAGCAATGGACGCCATTAAATCATGCCCAAGCGCGTCAATGCTGTAACCGCGCGTATCTACGTCATAGGTTCCGGTTGCTTCCACCGTACCACCGTAAATGCCGCCTGTTACATTGCTGAAATCAATCTTACCGTCTTTATAAAAGAAATCGCCGTTAACTTTGTAAAAACGCAGTGCCGGTATATTAAGCTGCAAAAATTCAATTCTGCCGTCAATAGAAGGCCCTGAAAGCGGCCCCGTTGCATGCCCGTAAACACTGGCGGTATCTTTAACCTTGCCAAGGCCCAGCGATTCCGGCACAACATTTTTCATGGAAATATACAAATCGCACTGCGGCTGCCAGCCATTAAGCAACAGTTTGCCGCTTATGCCCAGTTCGTCGCCAATCATCATGCCGCCAAAACCGGCTGCGGTAATTTTAAGCACCGCCTCCTGCGGATTAACCGTGCGCACAGCAGCGTTAACGCCGCTTAAAACAAAATAACGGTGCCTGTAACTGGCAGTGATAGTACAATCATTAATTTTTATGCTGCTTTGCGGCAGATTTTCGGGCAAATTGATATGCAGCCCTTTATGACGCTTTTTTGTTTCCTGACCTGCGTCCTTCTTTTTTTCCGGCAAAAAAGCCGGGCGCATATCTTTATTGAAGCGAATGGCTATTACAGGGTGGTTGAGTTCCGCTTCTTCCAGGCTGTTTAAATTTATGCTGCCGGTAACAACATCCCACGGTTTAACTTTAAAACGCCCGTCCGGCACAAATACAACCGGTTCGCCTTCAGCGTCCAGCCATTTAAGCCCGCGGAAGCCAACATTGCCCCACATATCGGCCGTAATGCTTTCAACGGCAACGCTGCCTTCAAGCGTTTTCTGCCGCGCCATTTCGGCGTTAAAAATTTCGGCCGCGTGTTCGCCCGCAAGGCGGCACAGCCAGAAATATACGCCGGTTACAACAAGCGCAGTCACAATAATACCAATATACATTTTAGGATGGTAAAATTTTTTAAGCATACTTACCTCAATCAGTTTCCTTAATTACAGTATAAGGTATTTGCGCCGGTTAGTAAAATTTTTAAACAAAAAACGGGCCCGAATTTTAGCATTACTGCCTAAACAGAGCCCGTTTAAATTATTTATTTTTAATTATTTTTTCCATTTGCAATGGTCGGTTGCGCCGCTGAACTGGTTCAGGCGGAAGGAATTTTTAAGTGCCACCGTAATAAATTCCTTGGCTTCCGCCAAAGCATCCTTAACGCTCAGGCCTTTGGCAAGCCCTGCGGTAATGGCTGCCGAAAAAGTGCAGCCTGCGCCGTGGTTAAAGCAGCCGGGAATTTTCTTTTCGGTATTAACAACATAGTTTTTGCCGTCATACAGTACGTCTACAGCTTCATCGCTGTTATTGCGCGAGCCGCTTTTAATAACAACATAGCCTGCGCCCATTTCCTGAATGCGCGCCGCAGCTTCTTTAATTTCGTCAAGCGTTTCCACCTTATCCATACCGGCAATATACGCCGCTTCCAGAGTATTCGGCGTAATAACGTCGGCACGGCTTACCAGCACTTCTTTAATGGCTTTGGCTGCTTCCGGCACCATAATTGCGTCAATGCCCTTGCACACCATTACCGGGTCAATAACAACGTTCTTCAAACTGTATTTATCAATGGTATCGGCAACCAGCTGCACCAGTTCCGCACTGCCGAGCATGCCTGTTTTCATGGCGTCAATGCCGATGCCTTCCACAATGGTTTTTATCTGTTTTTCAATAACATCCATGCCGATTGGGTACATTTCGTGGTCCCAGTTAAGCGGGTTCTGCGCCACAATAACCGTCAGCGCCGTCATGCCGTATACACCCATGGCGGTAAATGTTTTTAAATCTGCTTCCATGCCTGCACCGCCGCTTGTATCGCTGCCGGCAATGGTCATAGCCTTATGTAATGCCATTTTAAAGCCCCCTGTAATACAAAAAATTTATGTTTTTAACACAGATATTATGATATACTAAAACTGTTATTAAAAAAATATCCAGAATTTCCAATTTTAAAGGGGACAGTTTATGCTTATAACCTTGCCGCAGGCAGATAAAAAAGATTTTCCGCTTTATCTGCGCCTGATAAATGAAATAAAAAGCAAAATACACAGCGGTGAAATTGCAGCCGGAGAAAAAATGCCGTCGCTGCGTAAACTGGCACACGATTTGGATGTGAGCCGCACCACGGCAGAAGCGGCATACAGTCAGCTTGTTGCCGAAGGCTACCTTATTGCCAGCCCCAAACGCGGTTACTTTGCGGGCAGCATAGTTTCCCGCAAGCCGCAGAAAGTTCTGCCGCCGCAAAAACCTTCTGCCGCAGCCGTACGTTATGACTTCGGCAATAATTATATCGACAGCAGTCTTTTTCCCGCCTCGCTTTGGAAGCGCTGCCTTGGCCATGCCCTGCAAAATTCGGCGCTGCTCGCCGGTTACGGCAACCCACAGGGCGAGCCCTACCTTCGCAGCACACTTGCGCGATACAGCCACGAAGCGCGCAGCGTTATCTGCACGCCGGAACAGATAGTTATAGGCGCCGGTATGCAGAGCCTGCTGCAAATACTTATTGATGTGCTTGACGCTTTGCCGCACACAGTCGCTTTTGAAGAACCCGGCTTTACCAAAGCGGAACATATTTTTGCAATGAGCGGCTGGCAGGTACGGCATTTTAACATCGAAAACCTGCATAACAAACTGCCGCAGCTGCTTTATGTAAGCCCCTCCAACCCATACAAGGGGCGCTCGCTTTCGCCGCAGGGCAGGCTTGATTTACTGCGCTGGGCACAACAAAACAGCGCCTACATCTTAGAAGACGATTACAACGGCGAATTCCGCTATTTTTCGCACCCCATTTCGTCATTACAGGGCATGAGCGGCGGGCAGAATGTAATTTACTGCGGCTCTTTCTCGCGCATTCTGCTGCCAAGCCTGCGCATAAGCTATTTGGTTCTGCCGCAAAATCTGCTGCCTGTTTATAACCGCATCAAGCATTTGTATAACCAAACTTCCTCCAGCATTGAGCAGTTTGCCCTGGCGGAATTTATCGCGTCCGGCGGGCTGCGCCGCCACATAAAAAAAATGCGCCGCCGTTATGCCGTAAAAAACACTTTGCTGCGCACTGCCCTTGCCAATATTTTCGGCAGCAAGGCAAGCATTATGGCTTACGAATCCGGCCTGCATATACGCCTGGCGGTACACGCCGCTGCCACGGCAGAAGAACTGGCACAAAAGTCCATGTCAAAAGGCATTCACATTCTGCCAGTTAAAGCAGCCGAAAGCAGCAGCCCGGAAATTTTGCTTTCGTTTGCAGGCATTGCCGAAGAAGATATTGAACCGGCGCTCCTGGAATTAAAAAAAGTATGGGGTTTATAAAAAATGCTCTCTTTTAAGCACGCAGCTTACAAAGAGAGCATTTTACTTTATTTAATAAATATTTCCCAGCACAAAACAGCAAGCAGGCCCGGCACGCCGAAAATACCGGCGATAAGCGCTTTGGCAACAGTTATTTTCAGCCCGAAGCCCACGGCTGCACCGATAAGGTTTACCAGCCACAGCGCAGCCGCGCCGATAACGCCGTTCCACACCAGCTTAAACGGCAGCGATAAAAATTTAACCGCTATCAGTAAAATTAAAACGCCGGCAATAAAAGGCAGCGAGCCTTCTATCGTTGCAGAATCGAGCCCCTGCACAGCGTCAATGGCTGCCGTGCCGATTTCCCTGACTGCGTTTTCCGCATCCTGTATTTCCATTTTTTAATCTTGCCTTTCTTACAGACGCAGCCTATTCTCCAGCGCGCGCGCCAAAGTCAGTTCGTCGGCGTACTCCAAATCGCCGCCAACAGGCAAACCATGCGCAATACGGCTGGTTACCACGCCCAGAGGTTTCAGCAGCTGCGCCAGATAGGCCGCCGTTGCTTCACCCTCCACATTGGAATTGGTCGCCAGAATTACTTCTTTTACTTCGCCCTGCTGCAAACGGCGCAGAAGCTCCTTAATCCGCAGGTTATCCGGCCCAATGCCGTCCAGCGGCGACAATGCGCCGTGCAGGACATGGTACAGGCCTCTGTACCCGCGGCTGCGTTCCATGGCCATTACATCCTGTGGCTGTTCCACCACGCAGATGGTGGTTTTGTCGCGCCCGGGGTCGCTGCATATGCCGCACTCCGGCTTGTCGCTTAAATTATAGCAGGTACGGCACAGGCATACCTGGCGTTTGGCATCAACCAAAGCAGCAGCCAGCCGCTGCACATCCTCTGCCGGCATATTAATAATATGATAGGCAAGGCGCAGCGCCGTTTTGGAACCAATGCCCGGCAAACGCCGCAGCTGTTCATGCAGGTTTGCCAGCGGGCGTATCAGGCGCGCCATATCAGAACATGCCCGGCAGTTTCATCCCGCCAGTAATTTTGCCCATTTCTTTTTCGGTCATTTCATCTACTTTGCGCATTGCTTCGTTAATGGCAGTAGTAACCAAATCTTCCAGCATTTCCACGTCTTCGGGGTCAACTGCGCTGGGGGCAATGGTAACCTTTTCAACGGTTTTGCGGCCGGTTACAACAACGGTAACGGCACCGCCGCCGGCAGTTGCTTCAACAGTGCGGTTTTTCAGTTCCTCCTGCATTTTCAGCATATCCTGCTGCATTTTCTGTACTTTTTTCATCATACCCTGCATATTTGCCATTCCGGGATTAAACATAAATAAATTCCTCCTTAATTTTACTGATTACAGTTTCTGCAATGTTCCGCCAAAAGCTGCCATGGCTTTTTTTACCACCGGCTCAAGTTCTTCTTCCTGCTCTTTTACAGGCGCCGGTGCAGGCGGTTTTTGCACAAGTCCGGCTTCTTCAACGCAGTTTAAGCGCACCTCACAGCGTGCAAGGCGCAGCAAAACGGCTTCAAAAGCCTTTTTATAATCATCGGCATTCATGCGCTTGCAGTTAAACTTGTTTTTAAAAGCAACCGTTAAAATACCGTTGACATAGCTTACTGCACGCCCACCGGCAGCACAGGCCACCATAGAGCGTTTCTTTTCCGTTTTTAAAATTTCAAGCACCTGCTGCCACAAATCTCCGGCAGCGGCATCCGCCTCCATAATTGGAGCAGGCTCTGCTTTCTGCACGGGAGCTGCTTTTTTTACAGGCACGGCTTTAACAGGTTCAGCCGCGGGCTGATAATTTTCTGCTTCCGCAGCAGCCTTCTGAGGCTGCGGTTCCGGCGCTTCGGTGTGAATGCCATGACCTTCGTCAAGCACATAGCCGAATTTAGGCCCTGTTTCCGGCGCAGCGGCTGCTTGCTGAGGATAATCCTGCGGCGCAGGCGCAGCAGGAACCGTTTGCTGTATTGCCGGTGTTCTTCCGGCAAGCATGGCTTCCAGTTTTTCCACGCGCGCGGTTAAAGCTGCCAGCGTGCTGCCTTCCACACGGCACAAATCAAACAGGCACATTTCCGCGGCAATTCTGCCGCGCACGCTCTGCCGCAGCTCCAGCATGCACTGGTGCAGGCGTTCCTGCGCCGCCATCAGCCTGTCCGTGCTGAACAGGCCTTCCATAGCAGCTATTGCTTCTTTCGTATCAGTCAGGTAAATCTCGCGGTATTCGGGCGAAGCCTTGTAAAGCAGCACTGCCCGCAGGTATTCCGAAAGCTCCGTAATAATCTGCTTAACATCCTTGCCGCCTGCAAGCAGGGCCTCCAAAAGCTCCAGCGATTTCGGCACATTGCCTTCGCCAACAGCTTTTACAAGTTCCCGCAGGGCTTCGCGCCCTACAATGCCCAGCACGCTGCGCACGGTTTCAGCACTTACGCGTTCTGCCATAACGCCGCACTGGTCCAAAAGGCTCAATGCGTCGCGCATACCGCCGTCAGCCTGCACGGCAATCAGCTGCAAAGCGTCGTCATCGGCTGCAATGCCACTGCCGTCGGCAACTTCACGCAGGCGTTTAACAATGTCGCTGTCGGTTACGCGCTTAAAATCAAAGCGCTGGCAGCGCGAATGTATTGTTGCCGGTATTTTATGCGGCTCGGTTGTTGCCAGAATAAAAATTACATGCGGCGGCGGTTCTTCCAGCGTTTTTAAAAGCGCGTTGAAGGCCTCCGTCGTAAGCATATGCACTTCGTCGATAATATATACTTTATAACGTCCGTTTACGGGCGCAAAAGCAACTTTTTCGCGCAAATCGCGGATTTCATCAATGCCGCGGTTGGAAGCTGCGTCGATTTCAAACACATCCATGGATGTGCCGTCATTTATGCGCACGCAGTTCTGGCATTTATTGCAGGGGTTAGGCGTGGGCCCGTGTTCGCAGTTAACAGCCTTGGCCAGAATTTTTGCCGTACTGGTTTTGCCTGTTCCGCGCGGCCCGGCAAACAGATAGGCATGGGCTATACGGCCAGTTTCCAGCGCATTGGTAAGCGCAGTACGCACCGCCTCCTGCCCAACGAGGGAATCGAACCCCTGCGGGCGCCACTTTCTGTATAACGCAACGTATGCCAACTGCCGCACCTCCTTATAATATGCCTACCACATAATTATATAAAATTTCTGCCCATAAGTACAACAAAATTAACAAAAAAAGCAGCCCATCAGAGCTGCTTAAGCTACTTCCTTGTAGGGCCGCAAATGCAGGCACCCCTGCGGCACATGCAAGTAACTGCTTAGTGCTGCTCCCTCCCGGTCCTGACACGGTTCACAGGCTTTCATTGCGCAGGACCCGCCATCTGCGGTCCTACAAAGAAGTAATAAAAAAACCGCTTACGCGGCAGTTTTTAAGTGGCGGAGAGAGAGGGATTCGAACCCTCGGTACGGTTTCCCGCACACACGCTTTCCAGGCGTGCACCTTCAACCACTCGGTCATCTCTCCGTGTTGAAAATGTGATAAATATTTGGTTTTTGCCGCAAAAGAAAACTTGCGGCTATGGCATCAGCCGCAAGTAACAGTATACCTATATTTTGCTTACTTGTCAAGGTTTTTACATAATTTTTCTGCAAATTATTTAATCATCCGCTGCATTTTCCGGCGGCAAAAGCAAAAGCGACCTTTCGGAATTTAAAGTTACGTTCTGTGCCGTGCTGCCCATTACCAGCCCTTTAACCAGCCCCGCGCCTGTTTTGGCCATTACAATCAGCGAAACGTCCTCTTTTTCGGCAATGCGCAGAATCTCTTTGGAAGCCGCTCCTTTGCGTACATGAAACCCTGCTTTAATGCCGAAAATTTTCATTTCGTCCACCAGCTCCTGCAGGCGGTTTGAAGCCGTTTTCATTTTATCTTCCAAATCATCCTGGCTGCGGCTGCGCTCCACCACATGCACAAACACAACTTCGCTTATATGCTCGCGCAGCATGCGGATAACGTCCAGCGCCGACAAAGACTTCAGCGAAAAATCGGTCGGCACCAGAATGCGGTGCAGCAGATTTTTCTGCAGCAGTTCGTCGCCTGCATCTTCCACCGGTTTTGAAACAAACAGCGGCCTGTCGGTAGCACGCGCCAAATCAAAGGTGGTGCTTCCCAAAAGCGCGCTTTTAAAAAAGCCTTTTCCGTGCGACGCCACCATAATAAGCCCTGCGTCCTCATCATCGGCAATTTCCGTTAACTGCTCAAAAACTTCGCCGCTGCGGTAAATTTCACGCGCGTTTTCATATCCTGCGCGGCGCAGTTCTGCAACCACGGCCCGCACACGGCTCTGCACTTTTTTAAAGCTGCTGCTTCCGGGCTCCGCATCCTCTTTGTCTTTAAAAATATGCGCTACCGCAACTTCGGTATCGTCATCGGGGCACAAGCTGTAAAAACACGGAAGCAGGCCGTCCGCTTCCTCCGATAAATCTGTTGCAAGCAAAACCTTATCAAACATTTTTGTTTCTTTCCTCCAAAACTTAAAATCAGCGAAAAGTTACTTAATATTATTTTAATTCTCCGCCGCCGCCAAAAATCCTGCCGCAAATTTGCAGCCGCCGCTGCCGGAACATGATATAATAAAAGTATTTAAAGGAGTTTTTATTTATGGATACAGCCTTACTGATAGAAAAATTAAACAATACGCACAGCCTTAATAAAGATGAAGCCTTGCAGCTTATCAAACAGGGCGCGCAGCATAAAAACCTGCTTTTTGCGCTGGCGCAGCAAGCAGCACAAAAAAGCTTCGGCAGGCAGATTTTTGTGCGCGGGCTAATAGAGTTTACCAACTACTGCAAAAATGACTGCTATTACTGCGGCATAAGGCGCAGCAACAAGAATGCCGCGCGCTACCGCCTTACACAGGAAGAAATTCTGGAATGCTGCCGAGCAGGGTACGGGCTTGGTTTCCGCACCTTTGTTTTACAGGGCGGCGAGGATTATTTTTACAGTGACGAAGATATCGCCGCCATTGTGCGCGCCATTAAAGCGCAGCATCCGGACTGCGCCGTTACGCTTTCCATCGGCGAACGAAGCCGTGAAACCTACGCCCTGTGGAAACAAGCAGGTGCCGACCGTTATCTTCTGCGCCACGAAACTGCAGATTGTGCGCATTACGCCAAACTGCACCCGGCAGAACTAAGCGCCCAAAACCGTCAGAACTGCCTGTATACTTTAAAAGAACTCGGCTATCAGGCAGGCGCGGGGTTTATGGTTGGCTCACCTTACCAGACGGCGGAAAATTTAGCGGACGATTTAATGTTCCTGCAAAAACTGCGCCCCCAGATGATTGGCATCGGGCCTTTCATCCCCCATCACGATACGCCGTTTAAGGACGAACCCGCAGGCAGCGTGGAACTTACTTTGGTGCTGCTTGCCGTCCTGCGGCTTTTATTTCCGCACGTGCTTCTTCCGGCAACAACGGCGCTGGGCACTCTCGCTCCGGGCGGCAGGCTTTTGGGAATTAAGGCCGGTGCAAATGTTATTATGCCCAATCTTTCGCCGCAGAACGTACGCGGCAAATACCTTTTATACGACAATAAACTGCACACCGGTGCAGAAGCAGCCGAAGCGCTGAACGAACTGCAGCGTGAAGTAGCTTCCATAGGCTACCGGATTGTTTCTGCCCGCGGCGATTATACGGAGGAGCCATGGATGCAAGGCTGAGGGTTCTTACAACTTACAAACTGCTTAACAATACGCGTTATTTCCGCCTGCGCTTATGTGCCGGCGGCGTTGTTACCGGCGTACTGGCAGGCGTTATCATAAGCTGCTTCCGCATTGCCTTAACTGGCGCTGCTTCACTCCGCGCAAATTTGCAAAGCTTTGTTTTTGCCGGCGGTTATACGCCGCCTGCCATTGCACTTTTTTGCGGCGCACTGCTTATTGCAGCTGCTTTGCTTGCGTGGCTTGCCAAAGCAGAACCACAGGCGGCAGGCAGCGGCATTCCGCAGGTAAAGGGTGCCGTACTGGGCGTTTTTAAACTGCGCTGGCTGCGCATTTTACTTGTTAAATTCGCCGCCTGCGCCCTTGCCATAGGCAGCGGGCTGTCGCTCGGCAGGGCAGGCCCGTCCATTCAAATGGGCGCTATGGCCGGACAGGGCGTAAGCCGCCTTCTGGCACGCCCGCGCATCGAAGAACGCTATCTTATCAGCGGCGGCGCGGCAGCAGGCTTGGCCGCAGTTTTTAATGCTCCGCTGGCAGGCGTTATTTTCGTTCTGGAAGAAATCAACCACAATTTTTCAGGCTTTTTGCTGTTTCCCGTTCTTTCGGCATCAGTGGCAGCAACCTTTACAAGCCGCTTAATCCTTGGGCGCGATACCGTTTTTAATTTTTCCGGGCTGCCCGTTTTGCAATACAGCGATTACTGGGTAATTCTGGCGGCAGGAATCATCTGCGGCGTACTGGGCGCGTTGTTTAATTACGGGCTTTTAAATGCCGCGCGCTTTTACAAACTGCTGCCAAACAGCAGCTGCCTGCAAAACTTTTTGCTGCTTGCCGTTACTGCCATTACCGGATTATATCTGCCGGAAGCATTGGGCGGCGGCGATGATTTGCTAACCAATACCGCTTTTAACTCTTACCCCGTAACAGTACTGCTGATGTTTTTAGCTGCCAAAATACTGCTTACTCTGCTCGCCTTCGGGCGCGGGCTGCCGGGCGGCGCATTTATACCAACGCTTGTTGCGGGCGGTGTTGCCGGTGCGGTTATGGCCGGGCTGTTTTCTCAGGCGGGCCTTTTAAGCAGCGCCTATAAAACAAATATCGTTATACTTTCCATGGCGGCATTTTTTACGGCTTCCGTACGCACACCCATCACCGCCACGGTGCTTGTTATGGAAATGACAGGTTCGTTTCTGCACCTTTTGCCGCTGGCGCTTGCTTCGCTTACGGCTTTTGCCACAACGGAAGTTTGGCGCGCCAAGCCGCTGTACGGCGAACTGTTTATGCGCCTTCTGAAAAATACCAAAGCACTGGAGCGCAACCACGCCGAACAGGAACGCAGCATTATGGAGCTGACGGTAGATACCGGCAGCACTGCCGACGGGCGCCTGGTGCGCGAAATTAACTGGCCGCGCCATTCGCTTTTGGTAGACGTAAAACGCGGCGACGAAGAACTCATCCCCGAAGGCAATACGCGCCTGCACAGCGGCGATACACTGTATGTGCTGTGCTACCCTACGGAAATTGAAGAACTGCAAAAACTTACAGCAAAATAATAAAACGGCAGTAACCTATTTAGGCTGCTGCCGTTATTTTTATGCGTTTTAGGTTTTAATCAATGCCTGTTACTTTAAAGCCCATGGCTTCCACCGCCGCCGTTAAAGCAGAAACTTCCGGTTCCTGCCCTTTGTCTGCAAAAACCTCTGCCCAGTTTCTTTCAAGTCTTACAGTCACACTTTTTACGCCCGGCACCTGTGCCAGCGCAGCCTGTACTTTTTCCGCGCATTTTCCGCACGCCATGCCTTCAATTTTAACAACCAGGTAATCCAAACGCTCAATTTTAAAAATTACCGGGCGCGTACCGTCGTTGCAGCAGGCAATCATCATACGTTCGTCGTTAGTCCAGCCGCGCATAATGCTGCCGCCCTGAAGCGCAGTGTAAATATAACGGCTGATGCAGTCCCACGCTTCGCCGCACTGTGTGCCGTTGCCGGTGCGCCAGAAGGTATCGTCTCCGCCGTAGCGTTCAAAAATAAACTCGTCGCCCACATTGTAAAACGGGCACGGGCCGCTTTTAGGGTCTGCCAGATATTTTTCCTGATAATCGTTAAAGCATTTTTTGTCAATAACCGTCACTTTACATTTGTGCTGCATGATGCTCGCTCCTTTTATTTTAATTATTTTTTCTTTAGCGTCTTTGACCATACGCTAATTTTTCATTCTTACTTTATTACTTTTTATCAACAACAGCTTAATACGCTGCACGTAACAACGTGCGGATTTGCAAAAATAAGGCATATATTTTTAGCAATATTCACTAAGAAAAACTGCAAAAACTGTGCTTGTTTAAGCGCAGCGAGTTACGCAGTTTTTGTAGTTTTTATACTAAATTGTTGCGTCAAAAAATTTCCAGCCGCATTTGCTGCAAATTCGTACTTTATCACTATTTAATAAAGAAAAATCTGTATATCATAGTAAAAAAGACCTTAATTAAACAAAAGCTGTGTGCTGTAAGGTAAATGATAAAAAAACTGCGGCGGCTAAATTTTTTTATCTATTCAAACGAGAGGTCAGCCGCGCAGCCTGACCGGAATCGGAGAAGCTGCAGTTTTTAGCATGAACCGCATCAGTACATAGCTTTTACTAAAACCCCAAATACACCCATTGCCTAACCACGCCGCCAATGCTACAATTTAACTGAACATAACATATCGGAGGAACCGCCATGCTGACACCACGTTATTATTTCACAGGCGAATTCTGCCGTTTTTACGACTATTTTCTGTCGCACCCGCATACCGAAAAACACTTTTCCAAAGGCGAATACCTGTGGCGTCCGGGGCAGCCGCACGAAAAAATTCATTACATAAAAAGCGGCGCGCTGATGCACTACGCCGACCATGAAAACGGACACCGCAAAATCATCAGCTTCCACGGTGAAGGCAGTATTTTTCCCGGTTACCATACCTGCGGCTTTAAAATAGAGCTTTCGCTTACAACGGTTGCCCTGACGGAAATTTCCGTGCTGGAATTTACGCGGCAGCAATTCAGCCAAATGTTTGAAGAAAACACGGAATTAAGCGAGCAGGTTGTCAACTGGTATTCCATGTACGTCAACCGCCTGCTGTTTGAAACCGTACATCAGGAATATAATTCATCCTTTGTTAAAATCTGCAACCTGCTGTACCTGCTAACAGTAAATAACCCGCAAAGCCACGGTTTTGATATTGCCATTACGCAGGACGCCCTTGCCGGAATGCTCGGTCTGAGCCGCGTGCAGATAACGCGCGGGCTTGCGCAGCTGCGCCGGCAAAGCATCATCGCCACAGGGCGCGGCAAAATTACCGTTACGGATTTACCGGCACTGGCACGGCTCTGTTCTTCGGAAACCACCGGCTGATATTATGTGCTTTTATTATAAAGCGCAGAAGCAGAAACGTCTGCTTCAAATGATACAAAAGAAAAGTAAAACGGCAATAACCTGCACTATGCAAAAGTTATTGCCGTTATTTTTATGCGTATATGTTTTAATAAATGCAGTACAGCTTGTGCGGCGAGCCTGTAAGCGCCTTGCCGCCGTTTGCCGTTACAAGGTAAGTGTTTTCGCTGCCAACCATGCCAATTCCGGGCAGGGCAATCTTCGGCTCCAGTGCAAAGGTCATGCCTTCCGTAAGCACTTCTTTAAAACGATTGGCAACGGCCGGGCTTTCATCCATGGTAAGCCCTATGCTGTGCCCCAAAAACTTGCCGCCGTTCATAAAGCCTGCAGCAAAGCGGCTGTCAAACTGCTTCATTGTTTCGTTATAAATATCTTCCACCACTGTGCCGGGCTTTAACATGGCAGCGGCAAAACGCTCCAGCATTATGCAATGCTCGTGCGCCGCCAAAATCAAATCGCGGTTGGGGTCTTTATTAATATCGCCAAAATAATATACTATCGTTTTATCGGTATGGTAGCCTTCCACGCCGCAGGGAATATCCAGATAAACCAGCCTGCCAGCTTTTAATTTGCGGAACGGCGAACCGATACTCTGCACCGCAATGCAGGTGCCGCCCGTACCGCCGGGGCCGTCAAAAGCAGTGCGCACCAGCCCGCTTTTGCCAAATGACGCCACGCCGATAACATCTTCGCCCAAAGGCAGATTCATGCGTGCAATGCCGTGCGAACCGCGCTTTAACATTTCTGTGTACAGGCTTACGGCAAGTTCGGCTTCACTGATGCCTTCCTTTATCATTTTCGGCGCCAGCTGCTCCAGCACCGTCTGGTGAATAGCGCCGCTGCGCTTCATTAGTTCCAGTTCATAACTGCTTTTTACAAGGCGCAGGCTGCACAGCAGGCCGTCGATATCGGCATATTCTTTAAACGGCATATATTTGCGCAGCATGTTCAGCCAGTCAACAGTGGCTTTTCTGCATTCCACATACATAACTTCCGGGCAAGCGCCATAAAATTCCGCCAAAGTGCGGAAGCTCTGCATCGGGCGGATATCCGGCAGCAGCGATTCATTACGGGCGCGGTCATAGCTTCTGCGTACCCACAAAATTTCGTCCTGCGGACGGATAACCAGCGCACCCTCCTGCATTGTACCTGTAAAATAGTACATATTAACTTTATTATTAATAACTGCCATCTGCCAGCCGGGATGTTCTTTTTCCATTTCCCCACGGAAACGTGTAAGGCGTATTTGAAGTTCTTCAAGCGACACGCGCCTTATTTCGTCAGTCATCAGCGAGGCATATTCCAATATCGACATAGTATTGCTCCTTATACTTTTTACATTTTAACAAATCTGTTAATGCTATTCGACCATACAAAAATGCTGCGGCTCCTCCGACTCCGTCCGGGCACAGCACCGGACTCACTTACTTTTTAGCCTTTGATTTTAGCCGCCGCAGTTTTTGTCTATGCTCTCATAACATCAACAGATTTCTACATTATTTATATTAAAAACTATATTACAATCATACCATACGTTGCCCTATTCTTCAATTAGCACAGGCATACAAAAAACTCCGATGCCTGCCCAAACAAGCACCGGAGTTATCATCATTAATCCTTATTAAACAAACCTGTAAAATCAAAAGTAGCAAAATAATCTGCCGGAGTTTCGGCGCGTCGTATCATTTCAACACTGCCGTCCTCTTTCAGCAAAAGTTCCGCACTGCGCAGTTTGCCGTTGTAGTTATAGCCCATGGCAAAGCCGTGCGCACCGGCGTCATGGATAAACACCAAATCGCCGATGTTTATTTCCGGCAGCATGCGGTCAATGGCAAATTTATCGTTGTTTTCGCACAAACCGCCCGTAACGTCATATTTATGGTCGCAGGGAGCGTTTTCCTTGCCCATAACAGTAATGTGGTGGTAAGCGCCGTAAATTGCCGGACGCATAAGGTTGGCAGCGCAGGCATCCAGCCCGATATATTCTTTATAAATATGCTTTTGGTGAATAACGCGGCTCACCAGCGCGCCGTAAGGTGCCAGCATGTAGCGTCCCATTTCAGTATAAAGCCTTACGTTGCCCATACCTGCCGGTACAAGCACTTCTTCATAAGCACGGCGCACGCCTTCGCCTATTTCCATAATGTCATTTTGCGGCTGCCTGGGGCGGTAGGCAATGCCCACACCGCCGGAAAGATTGATAAATTCAATGGAAGCGCCGGTTTCTTCTTTTAATTCAACGGCAACTTTAAATAAAATACGTGCCAGCTCCGGGTAGTAATCGTTGGTAACGGTATTGCTTGCCAAAAACGCATGCAGGCCAAAGTGTTTTACGCCCTTAGCCATAAGGCGTTTGTAAGCCTCGGTAAGCTGCTCGCGCGTCATGCCGTATTTGGCGTCGCCCGGGTTGTCCATAATGTTGTTGGCAATGGCAAAATGCCCGCCCGGGTTGTAGCGGCAGCACACGGTATCCGGAATATCGGCCACACGCTCCAAAAAGTCAATATGGGTAATATCATCCAGATTTATAGTAGCATTAAGTTTGCGTGCCAGCTGAAAATCTTCGGCAGGCGTATCGTTGGACGAAAACATAATTTCGTCGCCCTTAAAGCCAACCGCATCAGCCATTAAAAGCTCTGTATAAGAAGAACAATCCGCGCCGCAGCCTTCTTCGTGCAAAATTTTTAAAATGCCCGGTGTCGGCGTTGCTTTTACCGCAAAATATTCCTTAAAGCCTTTATTCCAGCTAAAAGCTTTATTTACCCTGCGCGCAGTTTCGCGGATGCCTTTTTCGTCATATAAATAAAACGGCGTTGCATAACGTGATGCAATATCTTCAAGTTGTTCTTTGGTAACAAACGGAATTTTTTCAGACATTAATCTCAACCTTTCTGCAATTCAATCAGTTTAATTTCGTTTTTAAGCGCGTCCTTAAACAAATCCACCAGGTTACGCTTACAGGAATATAAACAGGTTGAATTTGCCCCCTCATCCAAATCACCGGTCAGCACCGTCTGCGAATCGGCTATCAGCCTTATCTGCCCTGTCTGTTTAACGGTGTTGTAGCAAATTGCCCCCGGAAGCAGGAAATCGCTGCCGGTAATAACCACTACCTTTAAGCCGCGGCCAACCGCGTCTTCAAGTTCAGTACGCAAAAGCTCCATTACGGCGGCATTTGCCGATACATAAATGCGCGCTTTGGCATTTAGTACGGTGTTTTGCAGCTTGCTGATAATTTCTGCGTTGCCTTTAATGGTTATATAACCTTCGGCTTCATTTTTTACACCGGGTAGTTCTTTTATAAGCGCATCGCGCATTTCCGCCAGGCGGCGGATTTTATTATTGCAGAACTCCTCCGGTGCAACCGGCGTATAACGCGTCACTTTGCCTTCTTCCATTATATAGGCAGCGCCCTTTTCCACCAGCCCGGCCAGTGCCGTATAGGTGTTGGAGCGCGATATGCCTGTCTGCTTGGCTGCTTCATAGCCTGTAAGGCGCCCGGCTTTTACCAGCAGCAGGTATAATGTTGCCTCCTGGCGTGTAAGGTTAAAGTGCATTAAGCGTTCTACGATTTCCATTCCCCTCATTCAGCCCCTTGTATATTGTTCCTGTTCAAGAACACTATACTCTTTTTTTATGCGGTTGTCAATAACTAACCAAAAAATTTGCAAAAAAATAAGCAGGCCTTTCGAGCCTGCGAAATTTAATATTGCTATTTTATCTTTTCAAAGGTATTGGTTAAGTTTGCAAAATCCTGCAGCGAAAGCGTTTCGCCGCGGCGTTTGGGGTCAATGCCCGCAAGGTTCAGCCATTCCTGTGCCTGCTGCGAGGTAATGCCCATATTCTTCAGCGCATTGCTTAACATTTTACGGCGCAGCGAAAATGCTGCCTTTACCACCCTGAAAAACAGTTTTTCATCACAAATTTCCACCGGCGGCACGGTGCGGTTTTTACATACCACAACGGCGCTGTCCACGCTTGGGCGCGGAATAAAACTTGACGGCGGCACGATAAAGGCAATTTCCGGCTCCGTATAATACTGCATGGCAACCGAAAGCGCACCGTAATCTTTTCCGCCCGGCACTGCCGTTATACGCTCGGCAACTTCCTTTTGCACCATTATTACCATGCGTTCAAGCGGCAGCTTTTTTTCAAGCAGCGCAAAAATTATCGGCGTGGTAATGTAATACGGCAAATTGGCTGCAACCTTAAAGGTTTTGCCGCCCATGGCGCTATTAACATCAAGTTCAAGCACGTCGGAATTAATAACGCGAACGTTCTCATAGCCTTCCAGCGTTTTTTCAAGCACCGGCAAAAGGCGTTTATCCAGTTCAACAGCGGTTACGTCCGCACCGGTTTCTGCCAGTGCCTGCGTCAGCGTGCCAATGCCTGGCCCTACTTCAAGCACCGGTTCGCCGGGCGCAAGTTCTGCGGCAGCGGCAATGCGGCGCACAATGTCTTCATCAATTAAAAAATTTTGCCCGAGCTTTTTATCGGCATGCAGGTTAAACCTGCGCAATATATAATTAGTAACTTCCGGTGTAGCAATTACAGGTTTCTTCATTCAACTTCTCCAATTTCCGCCAGTGCGGAATTAAATTCTTCGCGCGTTACGCCGTAGGTGTTAAGCCTTTGCAAAAAGCATCTAGCATTGCCGTAACCGACGCCCAAAAGCGCAGCCAGTTTATCGCGCCTTGCGCTTGCCATGCTGCCACCGCTGAGCCCGTTTATCATTAAGTCACGCTCTGTAAATTCTTGCTGCGGCGTAAATTCATGATGGCGCACTTTGCCCAGTGCTGCCAGAATAGCTTTAGGGCTTGCCTGTTCCACGCCGACATCGCCATTGGCGGTTGCATCAATGCGCGGTATAAAAGCCTGCCCCGCCTCCGGAAAACGCTCCGTTAAAAAACGGCGTATACGGTTGCCTGCTCCGTCAGGGTCAGTAAGTATAATAATGCCGCGCTTTTTATACGCTGCTTCAATTTTGCGCAGGGTAGACGCGGCCAGCGTAAAGCCGCCCGTTTCTATCGTGTCGGCTTCCAGCGCGCGTCTGATTGCCGCGGTATCACTTTTTCCTTCTACTACAATAACTTCTTTCAGCACTTATTAGTCCTCTAAAATATAAACTTCCACATTACGGCGGCCCCAGTTAATTGCTTCCTCGTAACTGTCCATAAACAAATCCACGCGGTTGCCGCGGATAGCGCCGCCGGTATCGCCTGCAATGGCAATGCCGTAACCGGGGATATACATTTTTGTATAGTACGGTATTACACGCGGGTCAACGGCAACAATGCCGCGGGCAGCCACAAGGCCGATGGATGTAAGGCCCGTGCCGGTGCCGCAGTGTACGGTATAGGCACTTGTTTCAGCAGTAATGATGCGGCTGTATTTTTTTCTGCCCTCCGGCGTTTCCACCGACATGCCAATGCCGCGCCTGATAACGGAATATTTGGGGTCAGCCAGAACTTCGCGGGCAATTTCCACTTCTTTGGGTGCTTTGCCCGTGCTTACCACGGATTTTTTTACAACTTTTACTTTACCGGCTTTGCCCTGTTCCACAAGCTGCTCCTGCCCGTAAGGAATATTCTCGTCATCAATGTATTTTACGGGAATTTCCGAATCGGCCTCAACGGAGCTTAAAGTATCGCCTTTGTTAAGTATATGGATTTCCACATTGGCAGTAACCGGAGTATCTGCGGCAGGGTAAACGCGTTTTTTGTTAAAGCGGATGTTTAACTCTTTTAACGCTTCGCCAACGGTGTCTTTATTGGTAAAAAACTTCTGCTGCGAATCTCCGCGTACAACAATAACCGGCACGGCACGTTTTAAAACCAGCACTTTGCCGCGGCCGCTCGTTTTTTCTTCAATACGGTCTGCCTGCCCTACAGCAATGCCTGCTTCTTTAAAAACAGCGCGCGGGTCGGAAAGTTCCGTTGTAACCGTTCTTTCCGTACCGTCAAACTTTAAAATGGTAACAGGTGCTTCCGCCAAACCAAGATGCGTATGCCCACTGAATAAAATTACAAACATTATGGCTATCAAAATGGTTCTTCTGAAAACTGTAACATTTTTAGGCATAATATTACCTCCTTAATTCGGGGGTATTTTATCACAGCCTTTTTTATAATGTCAAGCCATCTTCCTTGAAGGTACTTTTAGTTTAAAATCAAACAACTCTTTACGAAAAGTATTATGCACAAGCACCTTTATGGTAAATAAAAGACGCAGCAGTAGCAGACTGCCGCGTCAGCATTATTTAATTTTATTAAAAAGCGTTTTAACGTTTTTCGTTGTCTGCGCTGCCAGCGCTTCAAAAGTTGCTCCGCGTACCAGCGCCGCATTTTGCGCCACAAGTTCCGTATAAAGCGGGTTATTGCGCTTGCCGCGGTAAGGCACCGGCGTTAAATACGGCGAATCCGTTTCAAAAAGCAGCAGTTCATCCGGCACAAAAGCAAGCACCTCGCGCACTTTGGCTGCGTTTTTATAGGTGCTTGTACCGCCAAAGCCAAAGTAATAGCCGCGTTTGGCAAGTTCCTTTGCCATTTCCAGCGAGCCGGAATAACAATGGAACACAGCCCTTGTTCCCGCAGGCACTTCGCTGCGGAAAATATCGAAAATATCGCCGTGCGCTTCACGGTCATGGATAATTACCGGCAAATCAAACTGTACAGCAAGGTCAATCTGCTCCAAAAGGCGTTTTTTCTGTACTTCTTTAGGCTCGTTTTCTTTCCAGTAATAATCAAGCCCTATTTCGCCTATTGCCGCAACTTTTGGATGCACAGCCCACGCTGCCAGTTTATCAAGATAATGTTCGTCTTTAATACCGGCAAGTTCTTCCGGGTGCCAGCCCACAGCGGCATAAACAAAATCGTACTTTTCTGCAAGCTGTACGGCAAAAGCGGAACTTGCTTCGTCACAGCCGGGGTTGATAAAGCCTTCCATTTCTTCGCCGATTTTGGCAATCAGCTCGTCACGGTCGTCGGTAAAATAATCGGAATCAAGATGGGCGTGCGAATCCCACAAACCTGTACGCGACATTTTATTTCACCTTGCTGCCGCTGGCAATGCCCGGTGCGTCTGCCAATACCAAATTGCCTTCGCCGTCGCTGGCTGCCAGCACCATGCCGCGGCTTTCAATGCCGCGCAGTTTGGCCGGTTTGAGGTTGGCGATAACAATAACGTTTTTGCCAATCAGGTTTTCCGGTTCATAATGCTGGGCAATTCCGCTTACAATGGTGCGTTCCTCATCGCCGATTTTAACCTGCAATTTAATCAGCTTATCGGTTTTGGGCACGCGTTCTGCGGCAATAACGGTTGCCACACGCAAATCTATCTTTGCAAAATCATCAATGGTAATTTCACCGGCTGCTGCCGCTGCAGGTTTTGCTTCTTTTTTTGCTTCAGCTTTCGGAGCTTCGGCTTTAATTGCCTTGGCGGCAGTTTTTTTGGTAGCCGCAATTACTGTTTCACCGGCTTCGGTAACTTCAATGCGCGGGAAAAGCGGTTCGCCCTTCTGCACTTTGGTGCCGGTTGCCAGTTTGCCCCAAACAGCGTCTGCCATAAAGAAGCTTTCCGGTTTGCCAAGGCCGAGCTGTTCGTAAATTTTCGGCGCGGTAACAGGCACAAACGGCGCAATCAAAATAGCAATAATGCGCAGCGCTTCGGCAAGGTTGTACATAACAGCCTGCAAGCGTTCTGCCTGTGCGGGGTCTTTTGCCAGAATCCACGGTGCGGTTTCGTCAATATATTTATTGGCGCGGCCGATAAGGTTCCATACATCCTTAATAGCCTGGTTCAGTTCCATATGGTCCATGGCATCACTGTAACCGGCAACAGTTTCGTTAACAAGAGCAATAAATTCCTTATCAACGGCTTCCGTGCCTTCCTTATGCGTTACAACGCCGCCATGGTATTTTTCAATCATGCTTACGGTGCGGTGCAGCAGGTTGCCAAGGTCGTTGGCAAGGTCGGCATTAATGCGGTTAATCAGCGCATCGCGCGAGAAGTTGCCGTCGCTGCCGAGCGTAATTTCGCGCAGCAGGAAGTAGCGGATAGCATCCGGGCCGAATTCTTCAATTAAAGCAATCGGGTCGATAACATTGCCCTTGGATTTGGACATCTTATCGCCGTCAACAACAAGCCAGCCATGGCCGTAAACCTGTTTCGGCAGTTCTTCGCCCATTGCCATCAGCATAATCGGCCAGATAATGCTGTGAAAACGTACAATTTCCTTACCGACAAGGTGAATGTTGGCAGGCCAGAATTTTTTAAACTTTTCTTCATCCGTACCGTAGCCGATAGCGGTAAAGTAGTTTAAGAGCGCGTCAAACCAAACGTAAACAACATGTTTCGGGTCGAACGGAACGGGAATGCCCCAGTCGAAAGTTGTGCGGGTAATGCACAAATCCTCCAAACCCTGTTTGATGAAGTTAATCATCTCGTTGCGGCGGGAAACCGGCTGAATAAAATCAGGATGGGTTTCAATATATTCCAGAATTCTATCCTGATATTTGGACAGTTTAAAGAAATAACTTTCTTCCGCCATTTTTTCTACCGGGCGGCCGCAGTCCGGGCATTTGCCGTCTACAAGCTGGCGTTCCAGCCAGTAAGATTCGCACGGAACGCAGTACAAACCTTCATAATTCTTTTTATAAATGTCGCCCTGGTCATAAATTTTCTGCAGTACAGCCTGCACAACTTTATGGTGGCGTTCTTCGCTGGTGCGGATAAAATCGTTATTGGAAATGTTCAGCATTTTCCACAGTTTTTTAAAGTTGGCAACAATCGCGTCAACATACTGAATCGGCGTAATGCCTTTTTCAGCTGCTTTGCGCTGAATTTTCAGACCGTGTTCGTCGCTGCCGGTTAAAAAGAATACATCTTCGCCTTTGGCACGGTGATAACGGGCAACGGTATCGGCAATTGTTGTGCAGTAAGCGTGGCCAATGTGCAGATTATCGCTGGGATAATAAATTGGGGTAGTGATATAAAAACTGTTCTTGCTCATGTGCTTTCCCTTCTTTTATGTTAATATTGTTTTAACGGTATAAGCGCCTGCAATGCTGATTTTTGCAGACAATTCCTTTGTAATTTTATCACATTCTGCGCCGCTGTGCAAAAGTTTTACTTCTTTTTGGCAAATCATTGACAGAACTTTACTTTTTGGGCATAATGGAAAAGCTGTGATCCTTTCCAGCGGAAAGGAGGTACGCCATGAACGATTTTATTGCAGCTTTTATCGTATCTGTTACGGCGGGTATAGTATCGTACTATATCTGCAAGTGGCTCGACAGATATTTGTAAATCACAGTGAGCCCAAATAAAAAACCGGGAGCTGGCACTCCCGGTTTTTTATTTCTGTACGTCATAAACGATACAGCAGCTTTTTATGCCTTAATTATAGCACGGCTTTTGTATAAAAGCAAACATAAACCCTTTTATTCTTCAGCCAGCAATCTGTTATAAAGCTCGCGCTTTGGCACTTTGCGCGCTTTGGCAACCTGTGCCAGCGCTGCCTTTTTATCCATGCCCTGCGCAATAAGTGCCTTTACTTCGTCCAGCGGGTCGGCTGCCTGCGTTTCTTCCTGCACGTCAGCCTTGCCCTGCGCTATAACAAGGCAGAACTCACCGCGCGGCGGCTGCGCTTCCAGCCATGCCAGGCATTCCGTTACGTTGCCGCGGAAAAATTCTTCGTGCAGCTTTGTAAGCTCGCGCGCAGCGGCAAGCTGCCTGTCACCCCACGCCGCCAGTATTTCCTTCAGCACATCTTTAATGCGGTGCGGCGCTTCATACAATATTATTGTCGAAGGAATGTTCTTCCACGCCGCCAGCTGCTCTGCCCTGTTCTTTTTGCTTTTGGGCAGAAAACCGCCGAAAAAGAACGGCGATGACGGCAGCCCCGAAGCAATCAGCGCGCACAGCGCGGCATTTGCGCCCGGCAGCGGCACAACTTTTATGCCTGCGTCAATCGCTTCGCGTGCCAGCTGCTCGCCGGGGTCAGCAATGCCGGGAAAACCCGCATCGCTGACAAGCGCTACATTCTTGCCGTCCAAAAGTTCTGCTATCAGCTTCGGCCCGTTTTTATCCTTGCTGTGCTCATCATAGCGCACCAAATGCCCTTTAATATTAAAATGGTTTAAAAGCTGTAAGGTATGGCGCGTATCTTCCGCCGCAATAATATCGGCTTCGCTTAAAGTGCGCAGTACGCGCGGCGTAATATCTTCCAGATTGCCTATCGGCGTTGCGCAAAGATATAAAGTTCCGGCTTCCGTCATTTTGCCTGCTCCTTCGATTTATCATAATACGCCATTGCCTGCGCGCTTAAACTTCCGTCGGCGTTGTACATTACAAGCGGCGGCAAAACGTCAAGCCCATAGCTGCCGCCCTTAACCATTTCCATTAAAAATATCCATGCAGGTTTGTCAACCGCGCTGTGCACCCACTGCAAACGTTTGGGCTGCAAGCCAAACTCCGAAGCCAGCTGCATGCACTCGGCAAAACGGTCGGGCAGCTGCACAATGGCAAAGCGCCCGCGGTAGCGCACGGCATACGCCGCCGCTTTAAAAAAGTCACGCAAATCAGCCGTTACCTCGTGGCAGGCGGCAGTACCAATTTTGCGGGTATTGCCGCTGTTGCGGTAGGGCGGATTGGCAATTACCAAATCCATGCTTTCGGTTTTAAAATATTTATTAATTTCGCGCAAATCGCCGCCAATTACCTTTACTGTTTCTTCAAGCCCGTTATCTTTAATGCTGCGCTCCATAAGGGCGGTAACTTTGGGGTTAAACTCTATCCCGGTTACCTTTTCTGCGCCGCGCGCCGCCAAAAACAGGCTTATTGCCCCTGTGCCGCTGCCAAGTTCCAGCACCTGCGCCTTTTTTACCAGATGGGCAAATGCTGCCACGAACACAGAATCCGTTGTAAAAGTAAATTCACCGGCGTCCTGCCAGACAACATAACCGCAGCCCGGCAGCGAATCACGCCTGATTCCGCTGTGTACCATTAAATTTTATCCGCCTTGGAAGCATCCACGATTTCGTCCCATTCCACCTGAATGGTATTGTCCGGCGTAAGCTGTACGGAAGCGGTGCGCATAGCGCGATTAACGCCCATAACGCGGCCTTCGCCGAGCGGCGTAACAACCATAACGCCAACCTTCGGTGCTTCCACGCGTTCCGGCACGGAACGTTTGCCGCAGCAGCCGCTGCAATACACATCGTTTTCGTATTTTAAGCAGCACATCAGCCTGCCGCACACGCCGGAAATCTTGGCCGGGTTCAGCGACAGGTTCTGGTCTTTGGCCATCCTGATGGATACCGGCTCAAAATCGCCGAGGAAGGTAGCGCAGCACAAAGGCCTGCCGCAGCTGCCGATGCCGCCCAGCATTTTTGCTTCGTCGCGCACGCCAATCTGGCGCAGTTCAATACGGGTACGGAATACGGACGCCAAATCCTTAACCAGTTCGCGGAAATCGATACGCCCGTCCGCCGTAAAATAAAAAATAATCTTGTTAACGTCAAAAGTAAATTCCACGTCAATCAGCCGCATGGGGAGCCCGTGCTTGGCAATTTTGCGCAGGCAGATGTTAAAGGCTTCTTTTTCGCGCACTTTATTTTCCTGCACCTTCAGCGCGTCCTGTTCGGTTGCCTTGCGCATAACGGGTTTCAGCTGCGAAACAAGTTTGTTTTCCTCAACCTCTCTCGCGCCGATAACAACCGTGCCGTATTCCAAACCGCGCACCGTTTCCACAATTACGTGGTCGCCAACTTCCACTCCGGTATCAACCGGGTCAAAATAATATATTTTACCTGCTTTTTTAAACCTAATGCCTACTACTTTCAGCAAAATTTTCACTCCTTCCGCAGTAAATCAAGTTTCAAAACCAGCGCCTCCAAAACATTTTTGGCGCTTACATTTTTATTAATGTTCTGCCAGGCTCCCTGCGCAGCGTTTACGCCCTGCCTGGCTGTATGTAAAGGCCAATCTGCGGCAATGCCGTCAAGCCCGGCCATAATATCCGTGTTGTACACCTGCCCGCCTGCACCGCTCTGCAAAAGCAGCACATCGCGCAGAAGGTAAATAAACTGTTCCGTTAAAAGCAGCGCAGACGCGCGGTCGTATTTTTCGCCCCAGCCCAGCGCCGCAATATAACCAAAAGTGTTTTGCAACGGCAGTTTTTTCAGTAAATCAAGCGCATCACGGCGGATTGCAAAAATATCTGCCTGATTATAACTTAACGCCCTGCCCGGCGAACCGCCTGCAAGAGCTGCCAGTACCTGTGTGTTTTGAGCAATGCCTTTTGCTTTCAGTATCTGCTGAACGGCACTGCTGTCCGGAGCGTCAAAACGCAGGCGCACCACGCGCGACAGCACCGTCGGCAATAGACGCTCTGCCTGCTGCGTAATTAAAATAAACAGCCAGCCCGGAGGCGGTTCCTCCAGAAGTTTTAAAAGGCTGTTGGCCGCTTCTGCCGTCATCTGCCCGGCATCGTCTATAATGCATACTTTATGTTCGGAAAGCACCGGCGCAAATGCCGCCTGCTTTGCCATTTCCTTAACCTGCTCGATTTTGATGTCTTTGCCTGCTTCTTCTGCCGTCAGCAGGTAAAAATCCGGATGGGCAAAACTATTGTTTTCAATATCCATCAAACGGCAGCTCTCGCAAATACCGCAGGGCTTTTTTGCCGCAGACTTGCATAAAAACGTTTTTGCAAAATGCAGGGCCAGCATTTTTTTGCCAATGCCGCCCATACCATAAAACAAAAGGGCATGCGGGCGGCTGCCGGGTTTCAGCAGTTTTTGCAAAAACTCTTTATTCTGTTGGTGTCCCAGCACTTCATCCCACATAATTAACCTCATATTTTAATGGTAGTATTAATAACACGCATAATTTCAGCAGTTACCTTCTGTTCATCCTGCAAGGCATTAATTTTAAAAATGCGTTCCGGGTATTTTTCTGCCAGCAGCATAAAACCGTCCCGCACCTTCTTCTGAAATTCCAGCCCGGCATTTTCATAGCGGTCTTCAACGCCGCGCAAAGCACGCCTTGCCGCTAAAAGGTCCGGGTCTCCGTCAAGCAGTATTGTTAAATCCGGCTCCAAACCGCCGGAAGCAAAAGTGCTTAAACCATGAATGGCCTGCAAGGGCAGCCCGCGTACAATTCCCTGATATACTTCGGTAGAATCGCTGAAACGGTCGCACAGCACAATTTTACCAGCCAGCAGCGCCGGTTTAATTACACGCGCAACATGGTCGGCACGCGCCGTAATATATAAAAGCGTTTCCGTACGGGCATTCATTATCAGTTCCGGGTCAAGCACCATTGCGCGCAGGCTTTCAGCCAGCCTCGTACCGCCCGGTTCGCGTGTGCATACAACTTCACGCCCAAGCCTTCTCAATTCTTCAGCCACATGCTCCAGCTGCGTGGTTTTGCCGCAGCCGTCTGCGCCTTCCAGGCTGATAAAATAACCTTTTGCCATTTATTTAATCACCCGCAGTTCTGTTAATGTATAATCGGCCGGCCCGCTGACAGGCAGCCCCAGCTTTTTCATGCGCAGGCAGTAGTCAATTACTTCTGCCGTAACAAGTTCGCCCGGCCACAGCACCGGTATGCCCGGCGGATAAAAGCTCACCTGCTCCGCGCAGATTCTGCCTTCCGCTTCTTGCAGCGGCAGGCTTTCCGTTTCCGCGTCAAACGCACTGCGCAGCGGCACTGCCGTAACAAACTCCGGCAGCTTCCAGCAGTTTTGTTCTTTTAAAGGAGCGCGTTTATGCTGCTCCAAGCCTGCAAAAACACGGCTTATTTTTTCAAGCACGGCATCATATTCTGCGCCGCCGTCTGCAAAGGTTACCAAAAAAAGCACGTTCTGCGCATCGGTAAGCTCCACGGCAATTCCTGTCTTGCGCAGGGCATCGCCAACTTCCGTGCCGCTGTAACCCCACGCCGCCGTATTAACCGTTACTTTGGTGCAGTCAAACCCGGCTATGCCGTTTTTGCCGGTGCAGCCTGCATCCAAAAGTTTCAGCCCTGCAAATTTACTTAAGCACTTGCGCAGCTTTTCTGCCGCTGTCAGCGCTCGTTCAATCAGTTTTTCTCCCTGTACAGCCAAAGTATAACGTGCAGCGTCTATGGAAGCCATCAGCAAATAATTGGGGCTTGTAGTTGTCAAAAGGCTCACCGCTTCCGCGGCACGCGTTAAATTAATGCGTCCGCCCTTCACATGCAGCAGCGAGCACTGCGTCATAGCGCCCAGAATTTTATGCGTGCTCTGCGCGCAGGCATCCGCCCCGCACTGTAAAGCCGAAGGCGGCAGCTTACTGCTGAAGCCAAGGTGCGGCCCGTGCGCCTCATCCACCAAAAGGGCGGCATTATGGGCATGGGCAATTCCGGCAATGGCATTTAAATCCGCAGCCTGCCCGTAATAATTGGGGCTTGTCACCAGCACAGCTTTAATATCCGCATGGCGCGCAAACATTGCTTCCACCGCCTGCGGCGTAATTTGTGTGTTAATGCCAAATACCGCATCATATTCCGGCATTGCAAAAACAGGCTCCAAATTTGCCAGAAGCAGCGCGCCTGCTACACTGCGGTGAGCGTTGCGCGGCACTAAAACTTTATCTCCTGCTTTGCAGGCTGCCATCAGCATGGCATGAATAGCGCCCGTTGTGCCGTTAACGGCAAAAAAACACCTGTCGCTGCCATACAGCTGCGCCGCTAAATTCTGCGCTTCCATGATATATGAAGAAGGCGCATGAATATCATCCAGTTCGCTCATCAGCGATACATCCATCGCCACGGCACCTGCGCCGAGTTCGTTTTTTAAAAGCGCTTCCATTCCGCGCCCGCCCTTGTGCCCGGGCGTATGGAAAGGATAAACCTTTTCGTTTTTATATTTCAGCATCGCTTCAACAAGCGGCATTCTGTTCTGCAAAACAACCTCCAAGGCATATTAACCCATGTTATCTTTATATTTTATCACAGCACGCCGCCTAATTAAAGCATTTTAATCTGCGCGGCAATTTGCGCTGCATCATAATTTCCATCAACCAGAATATACTTGCAGCCATATTCACGGCACAAGCGTAAATTAGACGCATTTTCCTATTAAAATTACCATTTTACACATCCGCCGATTTATATTTTACCATAATAATAACAAAAACATTTTAATTAAACTTCTGCCATGCTACAATAAATATAGGAAAGCCGATTGGAGATGAAGCCTATGAAACTGCGCTCTAAACCAATGACCAAAGAACAAATAAAGCAGTACCTGCATAAGCTCCAGCTGGAAAATTTTACGCCCAGGGCTGATTTAGCAACACTGCAGAAACTGCATGACGCGCATTTAAAATACATCCCGTACGATAATTTTGACTGCCTTAACAGCAAAATAACCTCGCTTAATCGAGATAAAATGTTTGACAAACTCATTCTGCATAACCGCGGCGGCATTTGCTTTGAGCTGAACGGGCTGTACGCCTGGCTTCTCGAATCGCTGGGCTTTAATTTCGTCAGCTTCGCCGGACGCTTCATTAATAAAATAAACGTGTACCAGATGCGCCAGCACCGCAACATGTGCGTAACCATTGACGGCAAACGCTATATCACCGATGTCGGCGTTAACAGCGAAAGCCCGCGCATACCGCTTTTACTGGAGGAACAGCGCGTGCAGAGTGACGGCATCAGCCAGTATAAATTTACGCGCGACGAGTTTTGGGGCTGGCTGCTGTGGCAGAAGGAAAAAGGTAAACCGTGGAAACGCATGCTGGGCTTTACCGAAGAACCGCAGCTGGAAAAAGATTACGTTTTCCCTTCTTTCTGGTGCGACGCCCATCCCGATTCGCCCTTTAATAAAGAAAAAGAGCTTTCCATCTTCCGCGAAGACTGCAACATCACCATCCGCGGCAACTTTTTAAAATTTTACCTGAGCGGCAGGGTTAAATACCGCTATAAAATAAAAAACGGCGCCGACTTAAAAGAGGTGCTTTGGGAATACTTTGGCATTAATGTGGAATACCGCCTGAAAAATGACGGTATGGACTACGAATGAGGTAAAAATGAATGCAATACCGGATTATGTAAAAAAAATACTGCATATGCTTACAGAAGCAGGCTACGCGGCTTACATCGTCGGCGGCGCCGTGCGCGATTTGCTTTTAAAACTGCCGCCCGGCGATTTTGATATTACCACCAGCGCCACGCCGGAAGAAATCAGCGCGGTATGCCGTGCCAACAATATTAAAACCATTGATAATCTCGGGCAGAACTTTGGCTGCGTGGTTGCCGTTATAGACGGCGTGCCTGCGGAAATTACCACCTTCCGCGGAGAAAGTTATGGCGCTGACGCCCACAAGCCGGAAAAAGTATGGTTCAGCAAATCGCTGCGCGAAGATTTAAGCCGCCGTGATTTTACCGTTAACGCCATGGCAATGGATATAAACGGCAGAATATATGATTACCATAACGGCATCGAAGATTTACAGAACCATATTCTGCGCACCGTAGGCGACGCCGGGAAGCGTTACAGCGAGGACGCACTGCGTATGCTGCGCGCCTGCCGTTTTGTTGCCCAGCTTGGCTTTGACTATGTGCAGGAAAACGGCGTGCTACCACCCTTCGGCGAAGAAAACACGCCTTACTATATGCCGCGCAATTTCAGTTTTCCCACCGGAAACTGCGCCGGTTTATCGCTTGAACGCGTGCGTACCGAACTTGACAAGCTGCTTACAGGCAAATATGCAGGCAAAGGCCTGATGCTGCTGATGGCAACAGGGCTGACAGACGCCAAATGCCGCGTAAAAGAAAATGGCACATATCATGAAATTGATATTCTGCCGGAACTGCGCCACCTGGAAGGACTGCCGCAAAACAGGCGCTTTCACTGTTACAACGCCTGGGAACATACATTAAAAGCCGTTGATAACAGCCCGCGTGATTTAACAATCCGCTGGGCCATGCTGCTGCATGACCTCGGCAAAGGCATGCCCGGTATCCGCGGCACCCACCCGGACGGTTCGCCCAGTGACCACGGGCACGAAGCGTTAAGCGCAGTTATGGCGCAGAACGTAATGACGCGCCTGCGCTACCCCAAAGATTTTGCCAAGCGTGTCGTATGGCTGGTATCGCGCCACATGCGCTTTGCGCCGATGATGTTTACCAAAGAACGCACGCTGACGCGCTGGGTACGTGCCGAAGCTGCCAGCGGCGAATTCCGCACCTCCAAAGATTTAACGGAAGCCTTTACTCAGCTGAAGGAAGTGTTTTTGGCTGACATGGGCGCAACGCACGCCGGCAACAACCCGCAGCTGATGGCAGAAGGGCGCGAACTGGCAGATGCCGTAATAGAAATTGCCCGCAATAAAATGCCGGTGCATACTGCCGACCTTGCCGTAAACGGAGCCGACCTTGCGCAAATTATAACGGACGGCGCGGAAACAGGCGCATTTTTAAAATATCTGCTGGAACGCGTCCGCAGCGGCAATTTACCCAACGAACGCACAGCACTGCTTGAAGCGGCAAAACACCGCCAGCAAAAAACATCTGCCAAAGCAGAAATTTAAATTTTATATTGTACCTGCAAATGCAAAGTGCTATACTTAATTTGTATGGGGACGTAGCTCAGCTGGGAGAGCGTACGGTTCGCATCCGTAAGGCCGAGGGTTCAATCCCCTTCGTCTCCACCAAAATGTAATTTTAAAGGCAGCATATAATATGCTGCCTTTGTTTGTATGCAAAAACTCCCGCACGTAATGTACGGGAGTTTTTTAGGCTTTTTATTCTTCCCTTTTAGCAAGGCTTACAAACTTGGTAAATTGCTTGTGGAAGAACAGATTTACCGTGCCAACCGGGCCGTTACGGTGCTTGGCGACGATAAGTTCCGTTATATTTTTATTTTCGGTTTCGGGGTTATAGTAGTCTTCGCGGTACAGGAACATTACAATATCGGCGTCCTGTTCCAAAGAGCCGGATTCACGCAGGTCAGAAAGCATCGGGCGTTTTACCTGGCGCGATTCCACGCTACGGCTGAGCTGTGACAGTGCGATAATCGGCACATTCAGTTCACGCGCCAGTGCTTTCAGCGAACGGGAAATTTCGGAAACTTCCTGCTGGCGGTCACCGCTTAAATTACGCTTGCCGCTGCCCTGCATTAACTGCAAGTAGTCGACAACAATTAAATCGAGCCCATGTTCAGCTTTTAAACGGCGCGCACGGCTGCGCATTTCCATGGCCGTTATACCTGCCGTATCATCGATATAAATCTGCGCGGCGCTTAAAGAATCGGCTGTCTGTATCAGCTGAATCCAGTCCTCGTCACGCAGTTCACCAATACGCAGACGCTGCGAATCGATATTTGCTTCGGCGCAGAGCATACGCTGCACAAGTTGCTCCTTGCTCATTTCCAAGCTGAAAAAGGCAACTACTTTCGGCTTGCCATCCGTCTGCTTGCCGCTGCGGATGGCAACGTTCTGCACAATGTTCAGCGACAATGCCGTTTTACCCATGGAAGGGCGTGCTGCCAGAATAATAAAATCACTGCCGTGCAGGCCGCTGGTAAGGTTGTCAAAATCAACAAAACCGGTCGGCAGGCCTGTTAAGCCGTTCTTGTTATTCATTAATGCTTCCAAATCCTTAAAGGAATCCATAACAATGTTGTTAATCGGCACAAAGTCGGTATCCTTTTTGCGGTTGGAAATATCAAGTATTTTCTTTTCGGCGCTGTCAATAATGTCGCTTACGTCTTCGCTGCCTTCGTAGCCAAGTTCCGCAATTTCCGTAGCGGAACGCACCAGCTGGCGCAGAATGGATTTTTCCTCGACAATACCGGCGTGATAAACCACATTGGCGGCCGTCGGTACGGAATTAGCCAGCGAAGTAACATAGGCAATGCCGCCAACGTCTTCCAGCTTGCCGTTCTTTTTTAAAACTTCGGTTACCGTTACCAAATCGACTGCTTCATTGCGGTTATAAAGTTCCAGCATGGCGTTAAAAATAACCTTATGCGCCTCGCGGTAAAAATCTTCGGAGCGCAGTTTCTCCATTACTTTGGCAATGGCTTCCCTTTCAAGCAGCATTGCGCCCAAAACGGCCTGTTCTGCCTCTATGTTCTGCGGTGGTACTCTGTCAATCATGGCAAACGCCTTATTCTGCCGCTACGGTTACGGCAAACTCGGCAGAAATTTCCGGATGCAGTTTGGCAACGGCGGTGTATTCGCCAATGCCTTTTACAGCGCCTTTCAGCTCTACCTTGCGGCGGTCAATATCAAGTTTGGTCTGTTCAATTAAGGCTTCGGCAACATCTTTGCTGGTTACGCTGCCAAACATTTTGCCGTTTTCACCAACGCGCACTTTAACAATTACGTGTACTTTTTTCAGCTGTGCAGCAAGCATTACAGCTTCGTCCTTGCGCTGAGCGGCACGGTGTGCCTGCGTTGCCTGGTCTTTTTTAGCCTGGTTTAAGTTGGCTGCGTTGGCTTCCTTTGCCATTTTGCGCGGCAGCAGATAGTTGCGGCCATAGCCTTCCGCGGTTTCTACAATATCACCTTTTTTGCCTAAATTTTTAACGTCCTGCAGCAGAATCACTTTCATTATTATCATTCTCCTCTAACTGTTTTTTCGCTAATGCGATAATTTGTTTTTTAACTTCTTCAACACTGATATTTTTAAGCTGTACGCCGGCTACTGTCTGATGTCCGCCGCCGCCCAGTTCTTCCATAATAATCTGTACGTTAACGGTACCGTCGCTGCGGGCGCTTACGCCCAAAGAACCGTCAACGGAATATTCGGTTATAACAACGCTCATGCAAACGCCGGTAATATTAATCATTGTATCGGCTGCCTGAGCCGCAATAACAGACGATTTAACTTCTTTCGGCGCATTTTCGTAAACAGAAATTACCATGCCCGGTTCCGGCATTTCGGCTTCTGCCACCAGGCGCGATTTAACCTGTACGGAATCAAGGTCATCCTTAAACAGCTGGCGCACCATATTCGGGTCGGCACCGCTGCGGCGCAGAAGTGCTGCCGCCTCAAAGGTACGCTCGCCGGTCTGCACGGCAAAGTTTTTGGTATCAACAACAATACCGGCATAAAGCGCAGTTGCCTCGCCTTTGGTAAATTCCAGCCTGTCGTTAAAGTAGCCCACAAGCTCCGTTACAAGTTCGCTTGTTGATGACGATGACGGTTCCATATATTGCAGCGTGGTATTTTTAATGGCGTCTTCCGCACGGCGGTGATGGTCGATAATAATGCGCCACGGAATAGCATCCAGCACCTTCTGGCTGGCACAGAGCATTTTGCGGTGATGGTCAACCAGAACCAAAAGCGACTTGGGCGAAATATGCTTCAGCGCTTCTTCTTCCTCTACCATAATGTCCGCATAAACGTCGTCTTCGTCCATCAGTTTCATATCGTTGCTGCGCAGCGTTTCGGCAATTTTGCGCACCGATTCGTTCTGCCCGCTGACAACAATATAGGTTTCCTTGCCAAGGCTGCGTGCCATTTTTGCCATGCCGATAGCACTGCCGATAGCGTCGAAATCTTCCATTGTATGGCCCATTACAAAAACCTTTTCGGCCGAAACCATCAGTTCATGCACGGTATGCGCCACAATGCGGGCACGCACGCGCGTGCTTTTGGCCGTAACGGTTGTAATGCCGCCAAAGAACTGTAAGCTGCCGCCTATTGCCACAACAACCTGGTCGCCGCCGCGCCCAAGCGCCAAATCAAGCGCTTTGGCAGCGTTAAGGCTTACTTCTTCCAGGCTGCGGCCATCGCAGGCAATGCCCACGCTGATAGTAGGCGTAATTTTATTGCCTACCTGTATTTCATGTATCTTATCCAAAACAGGGAACTTCTTTTCCATTAAGTCCTGCAAAGAAGCCTGGTTGATGCCGACCAGAAAATTTTCTTTATTGTTGGCAAGAATAAAGCCGTTTTCTTCTTCGGCCCATTTGCTGAGGACTTCGTTTACTTCGCCGGAGATATTGGCGCGCGTGCTTTCGCCCATGCCTTTGGTTACGTCTTCGTAATTATCAAAACGCACGTAAGCAAGGCAGAGTTTTTCGTTGGCGTATTTCTGGCGCAAAAGTTCAAAATCCGTAACATCCGTTAAATAGAATATCAGGCTGTAGCCTTTGCTTTCTTTTTTACCGGCCCTTTCGCCTGCCAGCACACGGCAATGGCGCAGGCGGTAATAACGGCCGTTAATTAAAAGCAGGCGTTCGCCGTCTTTAATGCTTAAAGCGTCAAAGGCGTTTTCCGGCAGGTCAAAAATTTCTTCCGGGCGTTTGCCGTCTACATTTTTCACCCCGGCAAAACCGGCATATTCCACAAACAGCTCGTTTTTCCACTGTAATTTGCCGTCCTGTCCGAATACGGCCATGGCCACGTCAAGGTTTCTTACGGCATAATGGCTGGTGCGCTCAATATTGCGCACAATGGTATCAAGGTAGCCGTTAAACTGCACTTCTTTGCTGTAAAACTGCCGTCTGGCATACCAGTAAAAGCAGCCTATCGCCGCAAGGCCAACGGCAAGCCACCACCAGCCGTAAAAGGCCAGTACAACAGTAAAGCCAACGATAATGCCTAACGGCACTTTCATATCATTCCAGAAGTTCCAGATTTTGTTAAACATTTTACCCGCTCCCTTTACAGGCTGCGTTCTTTTAAATTACGATTGTCAAAAACAGATTCAAACGCACCCAGAAGTACAATAAATGTAGAAACCAACTGCACCGACAATGCCAGCACTACGCTTACTGCTCCCAGCCATAAAGGCTTGCCGTTTTTCTCAAGCCACCAGTAAATTACAGCCCAGCCCTGAAATAAAAAGGCTACGCTGGTTACGGTTTGAATATTGATGGCAATTTCAAAAGCCAGCTTCGGAGCGTCCGGATAAGTTGCCATAAAGCCCATGGAAAGCGCGAAAGGCCAGATTAAATATTCCGATACACGCCAGTTTTTAAACGGCGGCAGGGGCGCAAAGGCAACGCCCATTTTTGAAAGCACTTTACGCGAACCCATATAATTGGCAAAAGCAATTATCGGCGAACATACAATAAGCGAGCCGGGCAGGATTAAGCGGATAAGCTCAATCATATCTTTATTGGACTGCACAGCCGCTGCAATTTGCTCCTCACTCATTCCGGCAGCCCTGTAATAACCCTGAGTTTCATTTAAGGCTTCTTCAAGGCCGCTGAACATTATATCCACGGGATTGGTGCCCATTACAAGCATTGCCAGCCCCATGCTTAATAAAATGGAAACAAAGGTTGCCGCAGAACTATATACCAGAGTTTTGGCAGGCGTGTAACCGCGGTACATGCACTCGCCCAGCGCCAGCCCCAAAAGGCCGAACATGGCCATTACGGAAAGAGCCTGCACCGGCCCGAGCAGCGAACCTATAACCGCGCCCGCTACAATTAAAGTCATTATGCTCCAGCGCAGGCCGTTGCGCATGCCGCAAACAGCTATCGGAACTGCCCACAGAAAATTAAAAATAACGCCAAGCACCGGCAGATAAGTGCCGAGTATAGCAAACAAAACGGCAATAGCCGCCAAAATACCGGCTTCTACCATTTCAGAAGTTTTTCTTACCAAAATATTCCTCCTTATATCAACGGGCATACGCCCACATAATTATATTTTACAGCAAAAAGGCAAAAAAGCAAAGTAAAAGTAAGCTGCAAAAAACCTGTAAAATTAGTTTAATCAATGTTACAATGAATATAATTAAAACAAAAAGGAGCTGACACAATGGCTGACGCTAAAATCTGCGGGCGTTTCGCCCCTTCACCAAGCGGCAGAATGCACCTCGGCAATATATTCTGCGCACTTTTGGCCTGGCTGAGCGCACGCGCGCAAAACGGCAGCATGCTCCTGCGCATTGAAGACCTCGACACTTCGCGCTGCACGGATGAAAAAGCGCGCCTTTTAATGGATGACCTTCTGTGGCTGGGGCTCGACTGGGACAGCGGCGCCTTTCCCGGCAAAGCGCCGGATGAATTTTACCAAAGCCGCCGCAGCGGAATTTATAAAGAGTTTTTTGAAAAACTGGCCGCACAAAATTTAATTTACCCCTGTTTTTGCAGCCGCGCCGAGCTGCACGCCGCAAGCGCGCCGCACACAAGCGACGGGCAGTTTATTTACCCGGGCACCTGCCGCAATTTAACGGAAGATGAACGCCGCAATAAAATGCAAAGCCATAAACATTCCTGGCGCATTAAAGTGCCGGATGAAACCATCACCTTTAACGACAGGCACTACGGAAGGCAAAGCCTGAACCTTGCCCGCGAATGGGGCGATTTCATCGTGCGCCGCAGCGACGGCATTTATGCCTACCAGTTAGCCGTTGTTATTGACGATGCGCTTATGGGAGTTACGGAAGTAATACGCGGGCGCGACCTGTTAAGTTCTTCCGCGCCGCAGCTTTATTTATACAGTCTTTTGGGCTTTAAGCCGCCGCAGTTTGGGCATTTGCCGCTTTTAACCGCGCCCGACGGCCGCCGGCTTGCCAAACGCGACATGGATTTGGACATGGGCGCTCTGCGCAGCCGTTATACGCCGGAAGAAGTTATTGGCAGGCTCGCCTTTTTAGCCGGGCTGATTGATAAAGAAGAACCTGTAAAAGCGTCAGAACTTCTTCCTTTATTTGACTGGCAGAAAATACCAAAAGAAAACATTACTGTTACTAACTAAAAAATCCTCCGCCACAAAGCGGAGGATTTTATTTTTTAACGAACGTTAAATACCTTGCCAGGATTTAAAATTCCTTTCGGGTCAAGAGCGGCTTTAATAGCACGCATCATTTTCATTTCGACAGGGTCGGTATATTTTTCCATAGCGGGCAGCTTCTTGGCACCAATGCCGTGCTCGCCGCTCAGGCGTCCGCCAAGGCTGTAAACATAAGCATAGGCTTCGGCGTGGAACTCACTGAGCTGTTTTTCCCATTCTTCTTCGCTTAAATCGCATTTCAGAATCTGGAAATGCAGGTTGCCATCACCGGCATGAGCCAGGCACAACAGTTTAAAGCTGTATTTTTTGGAAACTTCGTTAAGATGTTCAATGCACTCGGCAATTTTATCAACCGGCACAACCAAATCGTCCGAAGTGCTGATAAGGCTCAGCACGCGGGTTGATTCCAGGCAGTTGCGGCGGATTTTCCATACGCGCTCGTCGGCTTCCAGAACATCGGTTGCGCCGCTTTCGCTGCAGATTTCGTCAAGCTGCTCCATTTTGCTTTCCAGTTCTTCTTCGTTAAAGGTTTCAACCGTAATAATTACATAATAACCGTCCTCGTAATGCGGCAGCTTCAGTTCGCAGTAATCGCTGGCGCTGCGCACAAAGCCGTTGTCCATAAACTCAACGCTGGTCGGGTTCAGGCCTGCTTTAATCAGGTTCGGCACAACGCCGATGGCTTTGTCAAGTTCGGTAAAGATAGCGAGGATATCCAGTTTATAAGGACACAGCGGCAAAAGCTTAAGAGTGGCCTTGGTAATGATGCCCAAAGTGCCTTCACTGCCCATTACAAGCTGTTCCAGGCAGTAGCCGGTGCTGTTCTTTTTAAGGGTGGAGCCAAGCGTTACAATATCGCCGGTAGGGGTAACAACTTCAACAGAGTAAACCTGATTGCGGGTAGTGCCGTAACGCACAGCCTTGTTACCGCCGGCGTTGGTTGCAATATTGCCGCCGATTAAGCAGCTGTCAGCACTGCACGGGTCACCTGCATACAAAAAGCCTTCTTTATTGGCGTATTCCTGAATTTCCAAAGTTCTGGCACCGGCTTCAACAACCATGTACATGCCTTCTTTGTTAAGTTCAATAATTTTATCCATGCGTTCCATTAAAAGCACAATGCCGCCGCAAACGGGCACTGCACCGCAGGATACGCTGGTACCGGCGCTGCGCGGGGTAACCGGCACATCAAATTCGTTGGCAATTTTCATAACGGCTGCCACTTCTTCGGTATTGGCAGGCATTACAACTACTTCCGGCAGATGATGGTAATGCGGGTCGGTTTCTTCGTCAGTTTTGTATTTATCAAGAGTTTCGGGGTCGGTCATTACATATTCAGCGCCTAATGCTTTGCGCAGAGCCTCCAGTACTTCTTCGGTGACCGGTTTGTAGTTCATCATTTTCTCAAATCCTTTCTGCTGTCCTTCATTGAAGATTTTTAATCTACATTAAAAATCTTACCGGGGTTCAAAATACATTTCGGGTCCATGGCTTTTTTAATGGTGCGCATTAAATTCAGTTCGCCCGGGCGGGTATATTTTTCCATTTCGGCAAGTTTCTTGGCACCAATGCCGTGTTCACCGGCAAGGCGTCCGCCAATGCTGTAAGCATAGGTATAAACTTCGTCGTGGAATGCCTGTACGTTATTTTCCCATTCTTCGTCGGTCAAATCGCATTTGCACAATACAATATGCAGGTTGCCGTCGCCTACATGGGCGCAGATAAGCGGCGTGAACGGATATTTTTCGCCGGTTTTCATAACAAATTTAACTGCGTCGGCAACTTTATCGCGCGGTACAACAACATCGTCCGTAAGGGATACGAGGCTGATAAGACGCACGCTTTCCTGGCAGTTGCGGCGCATTTTCCAGATGCGTTCGTCTGCTTCCAGCACTTCTACCGCACCTGCTTCGGTGCACAGCTCGTCAAGGCGTTCCATCTTCATATCCAGTTCATCTTCGTTGTAGGTTTCAACGGTAACGATAACATAAATGCCGTCCTCATAATGCGGCACATTTTTATATTCGCAGTAATCTGCGGTGGTGCGTACATAGGTATTATCCATGTATTCAATGCTGGTCGGGTCAATGCCTGCCTTTAAAAGCAACGGCACCAAATCAATAGCTTTGTCCGGGTCGGTAAACACGGCAACAAGGTCGAACTTATACGGGCACAGCGGCAAAAGCTTAAGGGTTGCTTTGGTAATAATGCCCAAAGTACCTTCGCTGCCCATAATAAGCTGTTCCAGGCAGTAGCCGGTAGAGCATTTTTTCAAACGTGCGCCCACTTCAATAATTTCACCGGTCGGGCTTACAAATTCAATTTCATGTACCTGGTCGCGGGTAGTGCCGTAACGCACTGCCTTATTGCCGCCTGCGTTAGTTGCCAGGTTGCCGCCGATTAAGCAGCTGTCGGCGCTGCACGGGTCGCCTGCATAAAGATAACCTGCTTCGTTGGCAACACGCTGAACTTCAATAGTAGGCACACCAGCTTCGGTAACAAGATACATGCCTTCGGTATTCAGCTCGATAATTTTATTCAAACGTTCCATTAAAAGCACAATGCCGCCGCAGACAGGAATTGCACCGTCGGCAAGGCTCGTGCCTGCGCTGCGTACGGTAACGGGCACATCAAATTTATTGGCAAGTTTCATAATTTCCGCAATTTCCTGGGCAGAAGCAGGCTTTACAACAACTTCCGGCTTATGGAATTTACGCGGGTCTGTTTCTTCGTCAGTCTGATAGTGTTCCAGTGTTTCGGCATCGGTCATAACGTATTCAGCGCCTACAACACCTTTTAATGCTTCAATTACTTCTTTGGTAACAGGAGCATAAGTTTTCATACTTCATCATCCTTCCATAACTGCCGCCCAAATAGCAGGCAGGTAAAATACATATCTTTAATAATTATAATACAAAACTGCATGAATTTCAAAATTACAGACACCAAAGTAAACAAAAATCCCTGCTAAAAAACAGGGATTTTAAAAATTTTACATTGAATTAAAAATTGCGCTGGTAGCTGATGCCGATAATTTTGGTAAAGCTGTCGTGCGTATGGGCGTGACGATCATCATTAACAATCTGATTCGGGTCTGAATCTCTAAACTTAAATCTTAAATCACCTACATCCATCCAGCCGAGTGCTAATGCCACAGTTTGTTTTTCATCGTTATAGCGCGCGCCGATGGAATAAGTGCGGCGGTTGCCGGTCGGAACCATAAAATCGCCGCCGTTATAAGGAATGGAAGATTCATCATAAGCAAAGCCTGCCATTACGGTGTATTTATCGCTCAGCTTATGCTCCACACCAATTGCGTAACGCCAGCCGTCCTCCCAGTTTTTAGGACTAGCACTAACTCCCATCGGCGTCGTGATATTCAAAGCATCGTAAGTATCCCAACCGGTACGCACCGCATTTAATTCAACACGGGTTTTATCGTTAAACTTGTGGCTGTAACCAATATGCCAGGATTCCGGCAGGGTTACCTCACCGTAAGCGTCGCCGGAAAAATCTGTAAATTGTCCAGTCGGTAAGCCGCTATTGTCTGTTAAAGGCACATTATAAGCGTTAAAATCAGCTTCCATAGAATGCTTGATGCGGCTGCGGTAAACTACGCCGATTTCATTCTTCTCGTCAAAAGCATAATTGGCAGCGGCATTCCAGCCCAAGGCATAGCTTTCGCCTTTGGTATGAGTCGGACCAACGCCAATCTTATTTATAGGATCATATGCAATATTTTTTTCCATCGTCAAACGCACATAGTTAACCTCTGCACCAATAGCCGCGCTCCACTTGTCATCAAACTTATGCGCAAAAGTCGGCGTAACGCTAACGCCATCCAAACGAGATACAAATGCATTGGTAGAAACATGCGAATTACGTTCAAACTCGGACACCATAGCAAAGCGGCTGAATGCGCCGATGCCGAACCAATCTTTGTCGTTCAGTTTTTTTACATAATAAGTGCCCGGCGCAAAACCAAAATGTACACGGTTATGCCCGCTTTCAATAACATCATTACCGTCATACAAATCATAATCACCGTGCGGGCTAAGGTAGGTTGCACTTACCTTAAAAGCCTCTCCGTCCACCTTAGTGATAGATGCCGGGTTGTAAGCCACGTTAGCAGCGTCGCCTTCGGCAAACATACGGGCACCGCCCATGGCAACGCCTTCGGCGCTCCATTCGTTAATGGCAAAACCTTCTGCCCCGGCAGCCTGCGGCAAGCCCAAAGCACATAAAATACCTAATGTTAAAACTTTATTTTTTAAATTCACATCGTCACCTCTGTTAAAATTATTAGCAGCTGGTACTATTGTAACAGATTTGTGAATTTTTAGCTACAAAAAAAATACGCCCCTGCATTAAATAAGAGGCGTACAAATTTCTTTATTTATCGTCAATACCGCGGCGCAGCACTATCGGGCGCTGTTTTTCCCACGGTTTGTACTGCACGGTGCTGCAAAATTCATAGGCTTTATAGCGTTTTGCAGCGTCTTCTTCCGCTGCGGCTTTAGCCAGGTCGCGTTCAGCAATATCGTTTTGCGGGTAATATTTAAAGGCTTCGGCGTAAATTTCACTTGCTTTAGCGTCATCGCCTGCGTTATGCGCATCTTCTGCCAAAAACTTCAGTGCAAAATATTTATACGGGTTCACACCGTTGTTGTCCTTTTCCGCTTCAACCATTGCCTTGGCTTCATCAACAGCCTGCTGCGTTTTGCCTGCTTCGCTCAGCACCATCAGTCTGCGGTAAAACATATCGCCGCGGGCGCAGCTGTGAAAGCTGTGTTTATAAGCACGGCTCAGGTCGTACGCTTCCTTTAAATAGGTGAGAGCCGCTTCTTCGCTTTTTGCCAGTTTCCAAACTATTTCAGCAATATCGCGCAGGCACAAAACCTTGTGTTCCGCTTCGCTTAAACCATATTCCGGGTCGTCATCCATATTGGGCTCTACATTTACAACCGTGCTTAAAACTCGCATTGCGCTTTCGGTATCGCCCATCCAGTAAAGCGCGCGCCCTACAATCGAGCGGCAGCGCCAGTCGTTATAATCCTGTATCATGCCTACCGGCACAGGGTATTCTCCGTTAGCCAAACGGGAAACATAACCCATCCATTCCTGTTGGTCCATATTATCTGCCTCCTGTCAGTCTGCTTTATTTAATTGTACCATAATAAAATATTTTTAGCATAAAAAAGGGCTGCCGCACACATGGAAAGATGTGCGCACAGCAGCCTAAAATAAGGGAAAGCGTTAGTTAAGGCAATGTATAAAAACATCATTGCACAATGCAAATTATACACTGCTAAAAGAAATTTGTCAAGTCTTTCTATAATTTATTGAAATTATTAATTTTTTGTAACATTTTCAACTCAGCCGCATAACATAAACGCACTAACAGCTAAAATATTCTTTCTTTTACTGCGCTTTTAAAAGCTGCGGCGCCATTAGTGTTTCCTTTATATCTTCCCATACAACAAAATTGGCCTTGCTGAAGCCGTTAAAAGTTGTTGCCGATGCCGATGTATAAGCCCCGCAGATAGGCACAAGGATTAAATCTCCTTCTTCCTGGCGCACTGTCATTTTGCCGCGGAACATAATGTCGAGCGAATCGCAGCTTGGGCCTGCAAAAGTAGCGGCCACCTGCTCGCCTTCTTTAAAGCTGATAAGTTTAAAGTCCCACTGGTCAAAAAGCACGCCGGAAAAAGTTCCGTAAAGGCCTTCATCAAGGAAATACCACGGCTGCCCGCCGCGCTCCGTTACGCCGATAACGCTGGTAATAAGGTTTACTGCCGTACCGCAGATAAAACGCCCGGGCTCTGCCCAGATTTCCACTCCCGGAAAATCTTCGTCAAGGCGTGCGTTAATCTGATTGAGCATTTCCTGCAAATTAAAGCGTACCTTCGGTTCGGGAATGGGGAATCCCCCGCCGATATCCATAATGCGCAGCTGCATGCCTGCCGCCGCTGCTTCTTCAAAAATTTCACGCGCAATATCAAGCGCATACAAATAAGGGTCGGCGCTCGTAGTCTGGCTCCCTACATGAAAGGCAATGCCGGCAGCGTCAAGCCCTGCATCCCTTGCTTTCAGCAAAAGTTCCAAAGCCTGCTCGCGGGCGGCGCCGAATTTTTTATTCAAATCGACATGAGCCGAACTGTTATCTATCCTGATGCGCAAAAGTACCGTTGCACCCGGGCACTCACGCGCCATTTTATCTATTTCGCCTGCGCTGTCAAAAGTCATCTTGCCAACACCGGCATTACGGCAGGCACGCAGCCCGTTTACCGTTTTCATCGGGTTGGCGTAAATCATCCTGCTGCCGTCAACGCCAAGGGAACTTAATTCCATAATTTCCCCGTCGGAAGCAACGTCAAAGTTAGAGCCGAGGTCACGCATCAGTTCCAAAATACGCCTGTGCGGATTGGCTTTAATGGCATAAAAAACTTTAACGCGCGGCAGATGAGTGCGCAAAAGGCGGTAATTTTTTTCAATCTGCTCCAGCGAAAGCACCAGAAGCGGAGTACCATATTCCTGGGCCAGCGCCTCGGTTTCTTCTTTGTTAAGCCTGAAATATTTTTCTTTTTTCATATCCACTCTCCCCTTGCCTGAGCATTAATTAACGTATATGATTGTACCACAATTTTCAGAAAGTACAATAGGAAAATGAAAGAAATTACAAAATTTTAAAGGAGTTGCGCCCAAAACTTTAATAATCGCTGATAGCGGCAATTTTAAGCGGAAAAATCCCTAAATTTTACAGTTTTTTAATCTTTTTTCATTCCACCAAATATTGTGGCACGGCAAAGAGCCTTAAGCAAAATACGGCAAAATAAAACGCTATTTCAGCATACCAAAACTATCTGACCGTTTTTTCTTTACTATTATATTCGCCTTAAAATCAATCTTATCTTAAAAACTGCAATAAAAAAAACACCCGCAAATAATGCAGGTGCGCATATTTTCTGGAGCGGGTGACGAGACTCGAACTCGCGACACATAGCTTGGGAAGCTATTGTTCTACCACTGAACTACACCCGCATGTGTAACATTTGTACTTGCACATTATAGCATAACTCTCTAAAGCATTGCAATACCTGCGTTTGAGAAATGTAGCCAAAACGAGTAAAACTTAAAATTGTAATCTTTGCCTAAAAATGTATTTATGTAAAACATAAAATTTTTGTCTTTTGCGTGAATTCAGGTAATTTTATTTCAAACAAGTACCTAATAAGCTCCTGACAAGCATCGCCACATCTTATTGGGCGTTAATTAGTTTCCAAAAAATTGCACCTGCTAACAGCTTTCAGAAATAATAATTATGATTTTTATTTTAATTAAATTTACACCACCTATAGCATTTTTTATGTTATAGGTGATGCACTGTTTATTTTTTATAATATTTTGTATTTCTGCTATTACCTGTTTTAATTAATAAGCCTTTATCAATGAGTTTGTTAATTAAATAACGAGCCTGAGTAAAATTTAGGTTCAGAAGTTCTGTTACATCTTTGGTTGTTATATATCCTTGAGTATCAGCCAGTTTCATTACCAGTTCAGGATTTTTAACTTTATCAATGTTAGTTTGGCGTACATAAGCTATTGACTTATCTTCTGATTTATATATCTTGGCGCTTAGCATATAATTCGTAGCACGGCCTGTTCCAACAGATTCAATCAAGCCAATTTCTTTCAGTTTATTAAGAACGTTTTTAGCCTTTGATTCTGTAATATAGGTAATATCAAGAACTTCATGCAGCGACAGTTTCCTATGAGAACGCAGAGTAGACAGGATGAGAAGCTGGTTAATCGAAAAGGGCTGACCTAATCGTAACTGTTCTTCTTTTAACATTTTACAGAATTGCAAATCGGGGAGTGCTCTTGGAATAAATACTTTTACTGATGTTTCATCGGATAATGAATAATCCGGTAAAGGTCTGCCGTATATAATAGACCCTTCAAATATTCTATCAATGCCACGTCCTGTGCGTTCTGCCAGACCTATGCGTTTCAGTGCGTCAGCAAGATTCGGATTACGCCCGTGAGGATCAGCCGTGATAAGATTTTTAAGAGTAACACCGTTAATGAAAGCACCAGGATTACTTATAGTCATGCCTTCCTCATCTATAATAATCCTTGTCATTTGCAGGATAGAATAGTCACGATGAGAAAATGCGTTTACTAAAGCTTCTCTGAAAGCACGATGATCAAATTCAGGGATAGGAACCCTTACTAGCCCAAATTCCATTTCACTTTCAGGATTCCATGGCTTTAGCATTTGTTCAAAAAATTCAAATGTTGCTATTAATGGTTTATGCGATATTTCATTTACGCGGATAAAACTCCCTTCCTGCACCTGAAATGCTGATTCGGCCGTAGGAATCAAACGTTTAATACTTGCTTCTTTACCAATCAGCAATAAACCAGTTACTGTCGGTGTAATGATACCATTGACATCTTCAGCTAAAGAAAGGGCTTTAAATAATTCTTCGTTAGAAAGTTCTAAAAGAGCACGTTCGCCATTCCTAACGTCAATAGTTGTTCTTAACCTACGTATTTCATTATCATCAAAGTCATTCAAAGTAGCTTCTGGCAATGGCTGTTTTGAAAAATCTAATTTGCCTAATTCAGAAAGTCGGCTGTTAAATTCATATGGAAACATAGGAACATTTTCCGGTTCGCCATTAGCTTTCAAACGTCTTTTCAAAACTTTGCCACTTGATGTGGCAACAATGCTTTGGCTTTTAGGTATTTCAAAAACCATTACAGGAAAGCTATCTTGATTTATTATATTAATCCTTACTGCCAAAGAAGGAACTGTTTTATTAGCAACCATAACGCCTATTTTTATTACGTCTTTATGGTTGTTATGCAGACCTGTTACAGTTCCATTATCCTCTATTCCAAGATAGAGATACCCGCCTTCAGTATTTGCCATGCCAACAATGGCATCAATAATATCACTGTCGGATAAGCATTTTATATCGCTTTTAAATTCAACGGTAAGAGATTCTTTTTCCGGCAATTCAAACATATTAGCACCTCTATTCTAATAATCATTATAATAAAAATCCGATTTATAATAATTCTCACAATATTATTATAATAATATTGTGAGAAAAAGCAAGAAATTATTATAATAATACCACTTTTATTAAAATAATTATTAGAAATAGAAGAAATTTATAAAGTTGTTATTATTCAATGAATCGGTATATATATTCGTCAAAATTTTATACTCCTCAGTAAATTACTCTTATCACCAATATGCGCATACATAACTTTCATACTAGTCTTTTTGTTTTTAAGTTAAATTCAACCTCAATGGTTATTCACGCTCCATCACCAGCTTATACTATTTCTTACCCAAGCTTGGTTTAAAATAATTTATCTGCCTACAAAGGTATTACAGTAAAATATGTACAGACAACGGTTTTGAGTTTACTAACCATTTTTCTTCAAAAAATTTGTGCCAGCTTATTTGTTATTACCACCGCTCCGATAATTTACCTATATAGCCTTTAAACCGGCTTTATTCTTTTGAGTTTTTAGCTTTTCATTATCTCCAATATGTTTGATAAATTTACACCTTCATTTCAAAAATTTTATGCCCTATCTTTACAAAGTTTAAAGATTATGGTAAAATCTCGTCTTGCCGTCACTTTTAAAGGCGGTAAAATTTGATGATAGGAGGAATATGATGGTTTATATTAAGCCGTCTACACGCCTGCGTACCGATTACAGCCAAATTGCCGAACTGGCACGCAGAACAGGCGATGCAATTTACATTACCAAAAACGGGGAAAAGGATTTAGTGGTGATGTGCGCCCGGGCGTTTGAACTGCGCGACTTGGTATTAAAACTCAGCAATGTAGTTTTGGAAAGCGAAAACACAAGATTAAACGGAGCAGCCGCTTGCGCTCTGGAAGAATTTGAAGCAAGCCTGAAGCAGAAAAGCCATGGTTGAAGCGTCAATAAGGCTTCTGCCGCGCGCGGTTGACGACCTGAAAAATATCGGCGCTTACTGGCGGCGCAACATTACGCCGGACGAAGCAGACAGAATAACCGGCAAAATACTGCGCGATTTAAAAGAACTGAAGCTCTTTTATCCGGCGGCCGACAGCATTAAATACGAGCCGCTGAAAAGCAGGAATTTTAAAATTTTAAAAAGCCAGAACTATATCTGTATCTGTAAAAAGGTGGAGCACATTATTTATGTTTACCATATTGCCCACCTGCCTACGGAATATCCCGATATTTTTTAACTTATAGCAATAACAGCACACCAAAGCAGCTTTTACAATGCTTTCAGTGTGCTGTTTATTTATTTTCTGCCTTTAACCTTTAACTCCATCTGCCGTTTGGAACGCCGGTACTGCAGCATAAAGCGGCGCACCTTCAGCACGCGGAACAAACTGGAAACCAGCATTACGCCGATGGCTATGGCAACGGAGTCCGTCATTGCCGTAAGCAAAATGGAAGTTCCGTTATTATATTCATTATTAATAATGGCAAACATGCCCTGATAAATGCCCAGCCCCGGCACCAGAGGCACTATGCCCGGTATAACAAACACCGTTACCGGCTGTTTAAAAATGCGGGAACTGAGCTCGCTTGCCAGTGCCAGCGAAATGGTGGCACAGAAATTGGAAACAAACGATGTATAGCCAAGTTCATGCCGCAGGTATATAAAAACCACCCAGCCGATGGCGCCGATAACGCCGTCGATAAGCACAATCTTTTTCGGTGCCTGAAACAGCACCGCAAACGCCATAGTGGCAATGCAGGCAAACCCGAAGGCGGTTATAATTTCCATAAATCCCACCCCCAGATAAACCAGGCACGCAGCACAAACGCAATGCCGATAGCAATGGACGAAGCAAACAGCAACGCTTCCGCAATGCGCGAATTGCCGCTCATTAAATTACCTGCCATATAATCGCGCAGGCCGTTGCAGAATGCCACGCCGGGCACAAAGGGCATCAGTGCGCCTACAATAATTTTTTCCATTGTACACTGCACGCTCATGGCGCAGCAGATAAGCGCAACGGTTGCAATAACAACACCGGCCACGGCGTTTTCCCAAAAAGCGCTGGGGTGGTAGCCTGCAATCTGCTTTAAGGCAACCATGGCAGCGCCGCCCGTAATAAAGGCCGCAATAAAGTCATGGCTGTTGCCGCCCAGCATAGCCGCAAAGGCTGCCGAACCAATGCCGGAAGCAAGGCAGACCATCCATTTACCGTAAGGCGCGGGCTGCCGCCATTTCTTGTCCAGCCATTTACAGGTATCTTCGTAGCCCATATCCCACTTGGCAAAATTGTAGGACATGCTGTTCATTTCGCTGATAAGGCTTAAATTGGTGCTGCGGTAGCCAATTCTGCTTACGCGGATAAAGCTGTCGGTATCTTCGTTGCCCAAAATTATAACGGTAGGCGTTACAAAAGGGTCAACCTCATAGCCGTGCGCCAGGCAGCAGCGCGAAATGGTATCTTCCACACGGTAGGTTTCCGCGCCGCTTTTCAGCAGAATTTTGCCCATTTTTACAGCTATATTGATTGTCTGGTCACGTGTAAAATCTGTTTTAGCCATTATTTTTCACCGCCCTGTGCGGCAAAAAGCTCTGCCACAGCTTTTTTAAAAGCGTTGGCGCCGCCCATGGAAGGATGCGGCACACACTCGCAGGCAACGCCGTATTTGCCGAGCGTCTGCTGCGATTTGCGCCCGATTGCCACAACCTTCATGCCGGGAATAAGCTGCATTAAAAGCCGCGCGTACTCAATGCCAACATCCAGCTCCTCACCCGTCGGCGTGCGGTTGCTTAAAATATTGCCGTCTTTATACGGATGAAACGGAAAAATATTCCACAAAACCGTATCATAAGGAGATAACCCGTGGCGCGCAATGGCGTTCCACATAACCGTCGCCGTGGGTTCGTTAAAGCCGTACAATTTTTGCGTGCGGTTCAGGCGCGGGCTGTCCGGATTGCTGGTACGCCTGTAATCCCACTCACCCAGAACTGTCTGCGGCTCAACATCCGGATGATTGCCGAGCAAAATGCGCTCACTGGTCATGGCCATGCCGCTGAAATGCCCGCCCTGGTAGCCGAGCCCTTCGGCAATGAACAGAAAATGGGCATTTTGGCGCAGCTTTAAATAGCGCAGAAAGTTTGCCGCACGTATTACAGGCGCCTGCGGGGCAATGTCACATTCAATGTCATAATCTGCCCACGGGTTAAAAACCTGCGGGCTGCTGTATTGTTGTAGTTTTTCAATAAATTCTTCTGCCGTCACAACTGTTACCGCCATTAAAGTTTTACATCAATCTGTGCCGATACGCCTACGCCCTGCACACGGTTAACATCGGTAATATCAACTTTGTCAATCGGTATCAGCGCTTTGGCGCGGAAACTGCCGAAAAACGATGCTTCTATCAAAAGCGCAGCCTTGCATTTTTCTACCTGCGCATGCGGACCGCTTACCTGCGCCGCACCTGCGTAGCTGCCGCCGCCAACGGTAATTACCGGCACAACCTTGGTTGCGTAATCACTGCTTACGGCATATTTGCCGGTTAAAGTGTTAATGGCGCTGTTAAGCTGGTCATCAAACTGGCTTACAAGCACGCCAATGGCGCCGCCTTTTAAAACAGTGCCCAAAATTCCGGCCTGCGCCGGAGCAGTGCTGCTGCCCAGTATGAATCCGCATACCAGAGCAGCCGCTATATATTTTTTACCCTGCATAGTAAAACCTCCTGTTAAAAATTTTACAATATAATTATCTTCGCCGTTTTTTTATAAACGCCTGCCCGATGTAAAACTTTTTTCTTCATATTTACATCAGCCTTCTTTTGGCGTACCATTAATATATAAGTTTTATAAAGGAGCTGAACCATATGGAATTCTTTCAATATTTAGCACCGACCAAAGTAATTTTCGGGCGCGGCACCGAAGCACGCACCGGCGCACTGTGCAAAGAAGCCGGAGCAACAAAGGTACTCATTCACTACGGCGGGCACAGCGCCAAAAAGTCCGGCCTGATTGACAGAATCTGCGCTTCGCTTCAGGCAGAAGGCATCAGCTACACAGAACTGGGCGGCGTTGTGCCGAACCCGCGCCTCAGCAAAGTTTATGAAGGCATCGAAATCGGCCGCAAAGAAAAAATAGATTTTATACTGGCAGTAGGCGGCGGCAGCGTTATCGACAGCGCCAAAGCTATCGGCTACGGCCTTACCAACGAAGGCAACGTATGGGATTACTACACCGGCAAAGCACCGCAGGCCTGCATGCCTATAGGCACAGTGCTGACCATTGCCGCCGCAGGCAGCGAAATGAGCAACGCCAGCATTATCACCAACGAAAACGGCTGGTTAAAACGCGGCGCTTATTCGCCTTACGCTTACTGCAAATTTGCCGTTATGAACCCGGAACTTACCTATACCCTGCCTGCTTACCAAACGGCAAGCGGCTGCACGGACATTATTGTACACAGCCTGGAACGCTTTTTTACCAAACCGAATGTTAAACAGCTTAATTTAACGGACGGCATTGCCGAAACGCTGATTAAAAACGTAATGCGCAACGTAAAAACCGCCCTTAAAAAGCCGGATGACTACGACGCACGCGCCGAAATTATGTGGAGCGGCACCCTTTCACATAATGATATTACCGGCGACCGCACTTTGGGCGACTGGGCCTGCCATCAGCTGGAGCACGAGCTCGGCGGCATGTTTGATATCGCCCACGGCGCAGGGCTGGCAACAGTTTGGGGCAGCTGGGCGCGTTACGTAATGCCGGTTAACCCCGCACGCTTTGCGCAGCTTGCCGTTAATGTTTTCGGAATTCCCTATACCGCCGGTGCGGAAGAAAAAATTGCCCTTGAAGGCATTGAAGCCATGGAAGCATTCTTTAAGAGCATTGACATGCCGACGAAAATCAGCGATATGGATATTCACCTTACCGACGAGCAGATTAAAGAGCTGGCCTATAAATGCAGCTTTAACAACACACGCACCATCGGCGGCTTTAAAGCACTGAACATTGAGGATATGGAAAATATCTACCGGATGGCAAAATGATGCGCAAATTATTATTAACCGGGTTTGACCCGTTTGCGCATTATAATATTAATCCATCGTGGGAAGCGATAAAGGCGCTGCCGGATGTTATCGGTAATTTTGCCGTTGCAAAATTGATGCTGCCCAACATTTACGGCACGGCGGGGAGACTGCTGGTTGAAGAAGCAGAACGTATAAAGCCAGACGTTATTTTAATGACGGGCATGGACAGCGGCAGCACCAAACTGCATATTGATACTGTTGCCGTTAATTTGCGTGATGCGCTTATTGAAGACAATAAAGGCACCAAACCGTGGGGTGAGCCGGTAGTGCCCGGCGCACCTGCAGCATATTTTGCCACCATACCCGTACATAAACTTGTGGCGCGTCTGCAAAAGCAGGGTTGCCCCGTGCACCTGGGATACTGCACCGGCGGCTATGTATGCAACGATATTTTTTATATGGCGGCGCGTCACTTTGCAGGCAGCAATGTTAAAGTAGGTTTTATTCATGTACCGCTGCTGCCCGAGATGGTGTTCGACGAAAAACTTGCCCTGCCGCTTGAAGAAACGGTTAAAATTTTACGGCAGATTATTGAAGAACTTTCGGTAATGGCGGCGGATGATTGATAACGAAACAGTAAAGCTGTAATTGTTAAACGGAGATATGCTTTATGTATATTCGCAGCGAAATAGAGCGGGTTATTAAAGAAAAGAAAATAAACCGTGCAAACTGTTTTGAATGTTCGAAAGGCAGTTATAATTTAATAATTAAGAAGATTGAGCAGCGTTTTGTACTGCATGGCGGCAATATACACTGGTCAAATATGGGCAACGGTTTTAACCCGGCATTGCCCTGCCAGACAAAAAATATTGCCGGCAACAGCATGTGGATTGAAAATTTGCCAGCAATAATACCGGCTCACGAAAAATTTGTATACGCCCTGTTTGAAGACAGCCTGAATTTCAAACCCAAATATTGGCTTTATGAAATGTGCCTGCCGGAATTAATTTGTATTATTAATGAAGTGAATGGTTTAGGAGATTTTTATATAGTTTCTAAAAAATTTAACTGGCTTATCAGCGAATGTCATGAAGATATTGTTTCATTTGTTGGCAGTCAGCTAAATCTTTCCTGCTTTAAAAGCGGGGAAATCTTCTGAAAGATTTTTAATCAGGCTGTTTGGAGTGTTGCAAAATGAACTTTATTGAAGATTTTGCAGAAACCATTAAAAATATACAGGGTTTCCGGCCGGATTTATTTGCCGGAGCAACGGAAACAGAACTGAAAGCTGCAGAAGAAAAAATGAATATTACGCTGCCGGAGGATTTTAAAAACTTTTACCGAGCGTTCAATGGGCAGAATGAATATGCCAACGCGCTTTTTGATACGTTCTTTCTGTGCAGTTTAAAGCAGATACTTTATTTTTGGGATGCTTTCAAATTTAACGAAGAAGATTTTCTGCAAATTCCTGCGGAAGCAGAGCCGGGCATAAAAAATGTATGGGGCTGTGCATTGTGGGTGCCTTTTGCCGCAACGGCTGACGGACATTGCCTGTGCCTTGATTTTGCACCGGCAGAAGGCGGCAATGCAGGGCAGGTTATTACTTTTTGGTATAACTCGCCGGAGCGTGAACTTATTGCGCCATCCTTTAAGGATTTTATTGCTGATTATGTGGCGAACATAAAAAACGGTACCTATGTGTACACGCAGGAAGTTTATGATGACATTACCCTTGGTATGATAGCAAGAAAAGACGGCAAGCCGATGTTTGGCGTTGAATGACCGTATTTAGTTAAGTGCTTTCTTACATACGTATATGTGGAAAGGGGAAATATAAATGGGCATGATTGCAAATTATCAGCAAATAGCTGATGAAAAATTACAAGAATTAAAAAATAGCACGGATTTATTTGAAAATATTGAGGATTTACAGGAAAATGAAGATGTAATTTTGTGCGACATTGATAAAATGTGGGACGCACTGCATTTTCTTTTAACTGGTAAATCTGCTGAACTTCTTAAAAATAATTTAATCAGCGAAGCAATAGTGGGCGAATTTACTTTATCCGGTGAGGACGCTGAAGAATATGTGGCCGGAATAAACGCATACAGAGTGAAAGAAATAGCCGCAGCGCTGGAAAACCTTGATTTTGAAAAATACATTGCAAACTTTAATATGCAGGAATTTGCTGCCAATAACATTTATCCCGATATTTGGAGTTACGAAGAAGAAAAAGAAGAAATTGAAGACGATTTGCGTATTTGTTACGAAAATCTGAAAAGATTTTACAGGCAAATGGCAGAACTGAACAGCGCAGTGCTGGTATCAATTTATTGATGTGTGTAGTTTAATAAAAACAGAAAGCGCTAAAAATGGAGAAACAAACCTTTAACACCGACAACAAAAAAATAACGGTTTACCCTGCCATGGCGGAAAACAAACCGGTAATTTATTTAACAACTTACAATGATGACGGCGGCGATGTTTATGCGGAGTTGCAAAAACTGGGCTGCCCGGATTTTACGCTGGTAACAATCAGCGGGCTTAACTGGGAAGCAGAACTTTCTCCTTGGGCAGCGGGCGATTTGTTTAAGTACAGCGAGATGTTTACCGGCGGCGCGGATGCTTATTTAAAACTGCTGACGCAGGAAATTATGCCGCAGGCAGAAAGCATGTTATTTGGCAAAATTGCCTGGCGCGGACTGGCGGGTTATTCACTGGCGGGGTTGTTTACGGTATATGCGCTGTACAAAACTGATTTGTTCAGCCGTGCGGCGAGTATGAGCGGTTCGCTATGGTACCCAGGCTTTAAGGATTTTGCCCTGCAAAACACGCTTTGTATCGCTCCGCAGCATTTGTATTTATCACTTGGCGATAAAGAAGCACGCGCACGCAACCAGTACCTTAAAACCGTGCAGCAGTGTACGGAAGAACTGGCAGCGCATTACCGCAGCCTTGGCATTAACACTTGTTATGAACTTAACCCCGGCGGCCATTACTGTAATATTATCAGCCGCAGCGCCGCCGGCATTAAGTGGCTATTAACCCAATAATAAAAGCAACCCGCCGTTATTACGCGGCGGGTTTTACATTATAAATTCAGCAAAAGCATAGAGATGTGCTTCAAGGCACGAGCCAAAAAATGTGGCGGTTAAATTCAGTACGCTATTTTTCGGGAGCCCGGCTGCGCAGCCCGGGCGGAATCGGAGAAGCCACATCATTTTTGCCGGACCGCAGAAGTATATCTCTATGCTTTTAAATTTTTAAATTATGAGAAAGCTACGCTTTCTCATTCCACAAAGTAAAGCCCAGTATCAGCGCGCCGCCGATAAGCTGCATCAGCGTCATGGGCTCGCCCAGTAAAAGTACGGAAATTATTACGGCAACCAGGGGGTCTATATAGCTTAAAATAGCGGCTTCCTGCCCCGTTAAATCTTTCAGCGCGGAAAAATACAGGCAGTAAGTAATGCCTGTATGGAACAGACCCACCGTCAGCAGGCATGCCCAGCCGGTACCGTCCAGCAGATTCAAATTAAACCCGCTGCTTACCGCCACATACGGCAGCAAAGTAACAACGGCAGCCAGCATCTGCAAAATGGTACGCTGTATGCCTGCCACGTTTTTAATAAATTTATTAAGCAAAATAACAGCGGCATAAAAAACCGCCGCCCCCAGACCAAACAAAATGCCTGTAATACCGGCAGTTTCTTCACCGCCGCCGGTGCCTATAATAAGCACCAGCCCCAGCGTGGACATTACAAAGCAGATAATCTGTTTCGCTGTCAGCCGTTCATGAAACAAAAGCGGCGAAGCCACCGTAACAATAACCGGCGCAAAGTAATAGCTTAAAGTAGCCGCCGAAATTGTTGTATAGCGGTACGCCTGAAACAGCAAAATCCAGTTAATGCCCATGGCAATGCCGGAAGCAAGTAAAAGCGGCAGCTCACGCCCGGCGTTTTTTAAATTAAGCCCGCCCTTTTTAATAAATACCAGGTAAAACCCGATAAGAACGGACGCCAGCACCGCACGGTACAGCGCCAGTTCGCCGCTTGTTACACCGATATTGCGCGTAAAAACGCCCAGCGTACCAAAAATAACCATAGCCGCACTGAGCATTAATTTTGCCTGTACACTTTCCTTCATAATATCTTTCCCTTTCAAAACAAAATAAATTTTGTAACAGCGTTTTAAATATTGCTGTTTTCTTTTAATATATTGATATTAGTGTAACTCTGTTAAGGAATTATGTCAACAAACGTAAACAAATAAAGCACAGCAAACAAAAATAAACCGCTAAAATTTTATTAAAATCTTTTGTATCTTTCTGCAAATATGGTACAATGTTTAAGAATTTATTTTGCTTTTACGGAAAGGCGTTTAACAAGTGCTTGCAAAAATAAAAAACTATCTGCGCAATGATGTTGTTTTAAGCGTTTCGCTGCTGCTGGCGCTGCTTTCGTGCCTCATTGAACCGCCCAGCCTTAAATATCTGCGCTATATTGATTTTAATACGCTCATCATGCTGTTCTGCCTGATGCTGATTATTGAAGGCCTGCGCGGGCAGAACTTTTTGCAGTTTATCGGCAGCCGCATATTAATTAAGGTAAAAACAAGGCGCGGCATTGTGTTTACGCTGATATTTTTATGCTTCATCAGCAGCATGTTCATCACCAATGACGTTTCGCTGATTACCTTTGTGCCTTTCGGCATTATGATTTTGGAAATGATTAATTTAACGGACAAACTTTGCGGCACCGTTACGCTGATGACGATAGCGGCCAACCTCGGCAGTATGTTTACACCTATCGGCAATCCGCAGAATTTGTACCTGTTTTCGCTTTCGGGCATGGGCGTGCCGGAATTTTTGGAACTGATGTGGCTGTATACCGGCCTTGCCGCCTTTATGCTGACGGTAGTTGTGCTTGTATTTTACCCAGAAGAACACCTGCAGCTGGATATAAAAACCGAACGGCTTAAAGACAAGCGCACCGTCTGCTTTTACCTTGTTTTATTTGCCTTGTGCGTGCTTACCGTGGCCCACTTTGTACCGCACCTGGTACTGCTGGCCATTGTTGCCGCTGCACTTTTATACAAAAATAAAAGCCTGTTCCGGCAGATTGACTACTCCCTGCTGCTGACCTTCCTTTTCTTTTTTATTTTTGTCGGCAATATGAACCATATCGGAAGCCTGCACAGTTTTATCAACCAGATTCTTTCCGGCAACGAAGTTTTAATAAGCGTCGCTGTCAGCCAGGTTATCAGCAACGTACCTGCGGCAATGCTGCTTTCAGGTTACAGCAGTAATTACGCCGCGCTTATCGTAGGCACCAACCTCGGCGGCCTCGGCACGCTCATTGCTTCCATGGCAAGCCTTATCTCTTACAAGCAGGTTGCTGCAAAGTATCCGCATTTACGGCGGCAGTACCTGGCAATTTTTACGGTTGACAATTTAATATTTTTGGCAGCACTGTATGCGATGTACGCTTTTTACTGATATAAACGGCACGGCCTTAAATTTTTAGCACTGCCGTTTTGCATCTTCCGCAGGAATATTTTTATAAAAAAGCCGGATAGCCTTGCGGTAAAATGCTATAAATGGTATGATAAGAAAGGATAATAAGTTTTGTCGTTAAGGAAGGGCACAAAGGAGGCTGCTTCCTGTTTCTTATTGTAAAAAACACTTTGGGGGGCAAAAATATGATTGAACGCTATACCAATCCGGAAATGGGCAATATCTGGACTCTTGAAAACGAATTCCGCACCATGCTGCGCGTGGAAATTCTTGCCTGCGAAGCCATGAACAAACTGGGCATTGTGCCTGATGACGCTTTGCATGACATTCAGACCAAAGCAGATTTCCGCATTGAACGCATTAAAGAAATTGAGGCTGTTACCAACCACGATATTATCGCCTTTTTAACAAATGTTGCAGAATATGTGGGCGATGCTTCCAAATACATCCATAAAGGCTTAACCTCAAGCGACGTTAAAGACACCGCTATGGGCGTTATGATGCAGCAGTCCGCAGACCTTTTGATGAAACACCTCGAAAAGCTGCACGAAGTTTTAAAACGCCGCGCCGCCGAACACAAACACACCGTTATGATTGGCCGCACGCACGGAATTCACGCCGAACCGATGACCTTCGGTCTGAAATTTGCGCTGTGGATGGATGAAACCGAACGCAATATGGAACGCCTGAAACAGGCCCGCGAATTTATTTCCGTAGGCAAGCTTTCCGGCGCTGTCGGCACTTATTCCAACATCGACCCGTTTGTTGAAGAATATGTATGCGAAAAACTCGGCATTAAGGCTGCACGCCTGGCAACCCAGGTTATCCAGCGCGACCGCCACGCCGATTATTTAACCACCATCGCCATTATCGGCTCTTCGCTGGAAAAAATGGCTACCGAAATCCGCAACCTCCAGCGCACCGATATCCGCGAAGCTGAAGAATATTTTGCGCCCGGCCAGAAAGGTTCTTCGGCCATGCCGCACAAACGCAACCCCATTACCTGCGAAAAAATTTCCGGTATGGCAAGGCTGCTGCGCGGTTATGCCGTTGCTGCCCTTGAAGACGTTACGCTGTGGCATGAACGCGATATTTCCCATTCTTCCGTAGAAAGGGTTATTCTGCCGGATGCAACCATTGCACTGGACCATATGCTGCGCAAATTCATCAACATTGTTGATAAACTGCTTGTTTATCCGGATGCCATGATTGCCAACATGAACAAAACCGGCGGCCTTATTTACAGCCAGAACCTGCTGATTGCCCTTGTAAGCAAAGGCGTACTGCGCGAGGACGCTTATAAATGGGTACAGCGCAACGCTATGGCGCGCTGGCTGGAAGGTGCAGACTTTAAAACCAATGTTGAACACGATGAGGATATTAAAAAATACCTCACCGATGAAGAAATTGAGCATTGCTTTGACCCCATGCCGATGCTGCGCAATGTAGACCTCATTATGGCGCGCTTCGGATTATGATTATATAAGGAGAGATAGTTATGTCATCTGTTGTAGTTATCGGCGCCCAGTGGGGCGATGAAGGCAAAGGCAAGATTGTTGATTACCTGGCTCAGAAAGCCAACGCTGTTGTACGTTATTCCGGCGGCTCCAACGCAGGGCACACCGTTGTTGTAGACGATGTTGCCTATAAACTGCGTCTTTTGCCATCCGGCGTACTGTACAAAGATAAAATCAATATCCTCGGCAACGGCGTAGTTATTAACCCCGCAGTTGTACTTCAGGAAATTGCAGGCATGAAAGCCCAGGGCATTGACTGCAGCAATCTTTTGATTTCCGACCGCGCCCACGTTGTTATGCCTTACCATGCAAAATTGGACGAACTGCAGGAAGCTGCACTCGGCGAACACAAAATCGGCACTACCAAAGGCGGCATCGGCCCCTGCTACATGGATAAAGTAGCCCGTACCGGCATCCGCATCTGCGATTTGATGGAACCCGATACTTTTGCTGACAAGCTGCGTGTAAACCTGGCTGCCAAAAATGAAATTATTACCAAAATTTACGGCGGCGAACCGTTTGACTATGACAGCGTGCTGAAAGAATATCTGGCTTATGCCGAAGAACTCCGCCCGCATGTTTGCGACACCGGCGTTGTGCTTGGCGAAGTTTTTGAAGCAGGCAAAAACGTATTGTTCGAAGGCGCACAGGCTACCTTCCTTGATATTGACCACGGCACCTATCCGTATGTTACAAGCTCCAACCCGACTGCTGCCAATGCAGCAACCGGCAGCGGCGTAGGCCCGCTGTGCATCAACCACGTTGTTGGCGTAGTAAAAGCTTACACCACCCGTGTTGGCGAAGGCCCGTTTGTATGCGAACTGTTTGACGCTGACGGCAACGCCCTGCGTGAACGCGGCCATGAATACGGCACCGTTACCGGACGCCCGCGCCGCTGCGGCTGGCTTGACGCCTTTATGCTGAAATACAGCGCACGCGTAAACAGCCTTGACTGCCTGGCAGTAACCCGCCTTGACATTCTTGACGAAATGCCGGTAATTAAAATGTGCGTAGGCTACAAATATAACGGCGAAGAAATCAAACAAATCCCGGCAAGCCTGAAAGTTTTAGCACAGGTTGAACCTGTTTACGAAGAATTTGAAGGCTGGATGACCGATATCAGCGGCGTACGCAAATACGAAGACCTGCCGGAAAACTGCAAAAAATACTTAAAACGCATGAGCGAAGTAGCAGGCGTTGAAGTAGGCATTGTTTCCGTAGGCCCCGACCGCGAACAGACCATGATTTTAAAAGAACTGTTTTAAAAAGTTCATAAACTGAATAATTAACTGCGGCACAGCTTTAGGCTGTGCCGTTTTAGTACAGGAGAACAGTTTTATGGCCAATCTGCAATATGTACTTCATAAAGGAAATAAAAATACCGGCAGCCTCAAATTTGTGCAGCCGGAAGCTATGCAGGCCGTACTTGAATTTCACAGCGGCATTGCAGGTTATGCGCAAACGCCGCTTGTAAGCTTGCCTAATCTGGCAAAACAGCTCGGCGTTGGGCAGATTTTTGTTAAGGACGAATCGGCACGCTTTGGGCTGAACGCCTTTAAAGCGCTGGGCGGCAGTTACGCCATTGCCAGATACTTATGCGGCAAATTAAATATACCAGTTGACGGAAACAGTTTTAACGTTTTGTGCAGCGAAGAAGCCAGAGCCAAACTCGGCACAGTAACCTTTGTAACGGCAACGGACGGCAATCACGGGCGCGGCGTAGCCTGGGCCGCCAAACTTCTGGGGCATAAAGCAGTTGTTTATCTGCCAGAAGGTTCGAGCCAGGAACGGCTTAACAACATCCGCGCGCTGGGCGCAGAAGCGGAAATTACAAAATTTAACTACGACGGCGCCGTACGCCTTGCCTATGCCATGAGCCGCAAGCACGGCTGGGTGCTGGTACAGGACACCGCCTGGAGCGGCTACGAAGAAATACCCACCTGGATTATGCAGGGCTATACCACCATGGCGCAGGAAATTACTGCTCAGCTAAACGGCATAATGCCGACGCACTTGTTTTTGCAGGCCGGTGTAGGCAGCATGGCAGGCGCAGTGCTCGGCTATTTTGCAGCACTTTGGCAGAATAACCTGCCTGTTACCGTTATCTGCGAGCCGGACAAAGCAGCCTGCCTGTATAAAACGGCAGCGGCAAACGACGGCACGCTGCACAAAGTAACCGGCAGAATGAACAGCATGATGGCCGGGCTTTGCTGCGGCGAACCCTGCACTGTAAGCTGGGATATAATCAATAATTTTGCAAGTGCCTTTATTGCCTGCGGCGATGACTATGCAGCAAGCGGCATGCGGCTTTTGGGTATGCCACAAAGCGGCGATACGCGCATTGTTTCGGGCGAATCTGGCGCGGTAACTGCCGGAGTTCTGGCAGCACTTATGCAGAACCCTGGGCTTGCACAGCTGCGCAATGAACTTGGGCTTGATGAAAACTCGCGCGTGCTTTTAATAAGTACGGAAGGCGCTACCGACAAAGTAAACTACCTTAAAGTGCTCAGCGGCAAATGGAAGCCGGAAAACAAATAAAACGCTTTATTTACGGCATAAAAAAATAAGCAGGCTTAATGATCCTAAAATCATCAGGCCTGCTTTTATTTTGTTCGTATTTTATAAATTTCCGTTCGTTGCTTCCGCCAGCATTACTCCCTCACCGGCATGCACACGCACCGGCACCATAATCTTCTGTCCCGGCTGCAAATCGGTATTCTGCAAACCGTTTGCCTCGCAGATACGGTAAATAACGGCGCGTACATCTTCGTCATCTTCCGCCCAGCGGGAAGCAATATCCCACATGGTATCGCCGCTGTACACGGTTACCGTGCGCGTGGTGTAAATTTCATCTGCTGCGGATACCGTGCCGAACACGTAACCGCTGTATAATAAAAAGACTGCCATTACTATTGCCGTCAGCTTTTTCATAAACAATCAACTGCCTTTCAAAACGTTTGTTCGTTATAGTTATAATAAAACGAACAACGCATTTTGTCAAGCATATTTATGAAAATTTGTTCGTATTTTTGGTTCGTGCTGCAAACAAATTAAGAAACAACCCACATATAAAACGGCATTACAACAACTGCCAAAACCGTTGTAACTACCGTAAGGGTAGCGGCATATTCGTAATCAGCCCCATAGTTTTTGGCAAGCACAGGCAGCACGGAAGGTGCAGGCATGGCAGCCTGAATGGTAAACACCTGCGTCATAAGCGGCGGTATGCCAATTACCGGCGCCATTAAAATAATTCCCAGCGGGCAAACTACAAAACGGCCAAACAGGGCAAGTAAAATCTGCCGGTCAAAATGGATTTTGCTCCAATCCGCATTGCTTACAACGGCGCCTATAAAAAGCATAGCCAGCGGCGTTGTCATATTGCCCATGTATTTAAACGAAACAAGCAGCGGATGCGGCAGGTGCAGTTCAAGCATTACCAAGGTAAAGCCAATGGCAAAGCCTGCCAGCGGTGGGTTAACAATGTGCTTCAGCGTCTGCACGCTAAAGAGCGGCGGTACGTTTTCCGTTCCGTCAACGGCAATAATATGGGCCGCCACAACCCAGAACACTACTGTGTTCGCCATATAATAAACCAGTACAAACGGTATGCACTTTGTACCAAACAGTTCGGTGGAAAGCGGCAGGCCTATTAAAATGGTATTGGTTACAAAAAATACCGCCGCCAGAACGCCTCGCCGCCCTTTGGGTATTTTGGCAAAGCGCACGGCAAGCTGCCCGATGATAAAACAGATTATCATCGACGAAACCGCTACCGGCAAGCCGCTGCTCATTTGTATAACCGTATCGTGCGTAAGCGTTTCCGTTAAATTCACAATCATATACAGCGGCAGGCAGATTTTCGTTATCAGTTTGGAAATCAGGTTCAGGCTTTCTTCCGAAAACCAGTGGTGGCTGCCAAGGTAATACCCAGCCAATACCATCAGGCTGACGGTAAAAACGCCTTCAAACGCATGCAGTACAATATCCACGCGGCCTCACTTCCTTTTTAAAACATTATTTTTTAATTTGCAGCGTTCTTAACTTCCTCCAGTTTGGCTTTCATCCATTCAATCATGGCAAGTTTGCCAAATTCAAACCAGGTGGTGCAGTTGCTGTTTTTGGCAATATAAGCGTTCCATTTTTCCTGGTTTACGTTTTCCACTTCCAGCAGATTCATAATGCCGAAACCGCTGCGGATTATTAAATCGTTCATGGAAGTAAACTTGCTGTTTTCCTGCAAAAACTTATCGTTGAACAATGCCGGGAAAGATACAAGGCTCAGGGCTTTGCCAAGTTCTTTATCATGCTTGAAAATTTCAAGATAGTGTTGAAATTCCTTCTCAATATCCATCTTTTCTTTGTTTTCCATAATTACAATTCCTCCGGAGTAGAATTTTAAAAATAAAATTTATGCTTTTATTTTAACACACATAACAATATAAAAAAACCGTTAAAAATTTTAATTTTCTTCAGCCAAATGCCGCCATTGAAATTTTTGTTGAATCCCTACTTGATTAGTAGTAAAATACTTTATATGAAAGGAGTTCAGCATGAAAATATCTACCAAAGGACGTTACGCGCTGCGCCTGATGCTCGATTTAGCAGCCAACAGCCAGCATGAATATACGCCGGTTAAAGAAATTTCCCTGCGGCAGGATATATCCGATAAATATCTGGAACAGATTATCGGCCGTTTGAGCAAAGCCGGGCTTGTACAAAGCGCCCGCGGCGCGCAGGGCGGCTATAAACTTACCAAAGCGCCGTCAGAATGCACCGTTGGGGAAATACTGCGCGTGCTTGAAGGCGACCTTGCCCCGGTAGCCTGCGCGGCTTCCGTGCATCCGGCTCTCTGCCCGCGCCTTGATGACTGCGTTACAACAGAAGTATGGCGGCGCATAGGCGAAGCCATCAACAATGTTGTAGATAATATTACGTTGGCGGATTTACTGAAATGGCAGGAAGAAAAATGCTGCTGTAAATAAAATTGCTTTAACCATGCTTTATAATAATCAGGAGGGATTTTTATGGCAAATTTAACACGTGAAGAAGCCTGGGAATTAGTAAAAGAATATAACAAAGACCCGTTTCATCTGCGCCACGCGCTGACAGTGGAAGGCGTTATGCGCTGGTACGCCAACGAGCTTGGCTACGGCGATGAAGCAGATTTCTGGGCACTGGCCGGGCTTCTGCACGACCTTGATTTTGAAATGTACCCGGAACAGCACTGCATTAAATCACAGGAAATTATGCGTGAACGCGGAATAGACGAAAAACTTATCCACGCCACCGCCAGCCACGGCTACGGACTTGTATGCGACGTTAAACCGGAGCACCAGATGGAAAAAGTTCTGTTTGCTGCCGACGAGCTTACCGGCCTTATCGGCGCAGCCGCTTTAATGCGCCCTTCAAAAAGCGTAAGCGACATGGAAGTAAAATCCATTAAAAAGAAATTTAAAGATAAAAAATTTGCGGCAGGCTGCCACCGCGAAGTAATTGCGCAGGGCGCCGAAATGCTTGGCTGGACGCTTGACGAACTGTTTGAAAAAACCATTGAAGCCATGCGCGTTGACGAAGCCAAAATAAACGAAATCTGCGCAGCACTGCCGCCAAAGGAATAATATGAAGAAAAAAGTACTTGCCGCCATGAGCGGCGGCGTAGACAGCTCTGCCGCGGCAATGCTGCTTTTGCAGCAGGGTTACGAAGTTATTGGCGTTACGGCGCGTATGTTTAACGGCTGCGATATCGGCCTGCCGGATGCGCCGCTTAATATTGACCGCGACATTAAAGACGCACAGGCCGTAGCGCAGAAGCTTGGCATTGAGCACAAGGTTGTTGATTTAAGAGCCTGCTTTAACAGGCACGTTATACAGCACTTTGCCAGCGAATACCGCTGCGGCAGCACGCCCAACCCCTGCGTGGACTGCAACAAATACATAAAATTCGGCGCACTGTTGGATTACGCCAGGGAGCTCGGCTGTGACTATCTGGCAACAGGGCATTATGCCCGCATAGTTTACGATAACGCAAAGAGCCGCTGGCTTTTGGCGCGCGGCGAGGACCACCGCAAGGACCAGAGCTACATGCTGTTTTCGCTCTCACAGGAGCAGCTTTCGCACGTGCTGCTGCCACTTGGCGGCGTAAGCAAAGACGAAATACGCAAACTTGCCGCCGAAGCAGGCCTTGTTACCGCCCAAAAGCCGGACAGCCAGGATATCTGCTTTGTGCCTGACGGCGATTATGCCGGTTTAATCGGGCGCATCGGCAAAGCTTCCGGTACTGCCGGTAATTTCGTGCATCTTAACGGGCAGGTTCTCGGCCGCCACAAAGGGCTTGTAAACTACACAATCGGCCAGCGCAAAGGCCTTGGCATTGCCTACGATTACCCCTTATATGTAATAGAAAAAGACACCGCTTCCGGCAACGTTACGGTAGGCCCGGCAGAAGCGCTGTTCAGCCGCGGGCTGCTTGCCAAAAACTGTAATTTTATTACCGAAGCCGCCCTTACCGGCCCGCTGCGCGTAACCGCCAAAACACGCTACCGCCAGCAGGATGTACCGGCAACCATTGAACCCTGCGGCGAATACGTAAAAGTTACCTTTGATGAACCCATGCGCGCCGTTACGCCGGGGCAGGCCGTTGTATTTTATAACGGCGAATTTATTGTTGGCGGCGGTATTATACAAAGCGCGCTGAAGGAGTAAGCCATGAAAAAAACTATTGCCGCTTTGGCAATCTGCCTGTTTGCAGCCGGTGCTGCGCACGCTGCAATGACGCAGACGCCAAACACAATTACGCCGGATTTACTGGCAGAAGCAACGGCAAAACTGAATAACCCGCCAGCGGAAAACCCAGCCGGCACGGAGCAGCAGAACGCCCAAACGCTAAAAGAGAGCCCGAAACCCGAAAGCAGTAATACAACTGCGCCAAACGACACAGCACCTGAGCAGGAAGCTGCCGTAAAAACACCGGCAAATATAAAAACCGCAGAACCGAACGCCGAACAGGGCAAAAACACCGTACAGCAGCAGGTTAAACAGCCGCGCGTTGTACGCCGCACGGTAAAAATAGAACCTGCCAAAGAAAACTGGTATTTAACCAAACCGGCAGATTTTACCTACTATGTTAATAAAACAGCCCCGTCTTACAGCCTGGCAATACCCACGGCCTTTGGCGCGGATTTGCTGGCAGGGCTGCCCGCAGAAGGCCCGATGATTACCCGCGGTGCGGATGACACAACGGCAATGATGTTTAACGCCTCCCTGCCGGACGGCAAAGCCGCAGTGTTTAAAGACGCGCTGGCAGGCAAACAGCTGATGGCGCCGCCTGCACCGGTAACACGCCACCTGAAGGAAAAAGGCGAAGAAATTATTGAAATTACCGAATTTGAAGCGCCGCCGCAGTACAGCTACCGGCAGGTAAATTCCGAAGCTTTAAACCTGCCGCCACAGCTGCAAAACCTTGTGCTTACGGAAGCAGGCGAATACAAAACCTTTCAGGGGCTTAACACCCGCTATATGCAGTTTAAATGCACCAGCGGCAATGTGCCCTGCCTGCTGCGCCTTACGCTTACGCAGCACAGCGGCTACCAGTACACAGGTTTTTACCTGTTCCCCGAAAATAAGCGCCTTACCTTTATTCCCCTTGCGGATTACTCTGCACGCAGCCTGCAATGCGGGCAAAGCTCACTGTTTGATAAATATTAAAAGACTTACATAAACAAAACCTGCCTCCGGACAGATTATTTCCGTACCGAAGGCAGGTTTTTTATGCGTTGTAAGCAATGCCGCATTATAAAAATTTTGTTTTACGCTTTTTGCGAGAGCAAAAGCCCCAGTATAATCAGCACGCCGCCCGCCAGCATTTTCACCGTTACAGGCTCGTTTAAAACAATTACCGCCGAAGCAACCGTCAGCACCGGCACAGCATAAATATAAGCGCTTGTTTTAACGGCTCCCAGCACTTTAACGGCATAGTTCCACGTTACAAAGCACATGGCAGATGCGCCCAACCCCAAAAACAAAATATTAAACAAATATGCCGGGTTGTAAAAGCGTGTTAAATCCGGCGTAAAGCCGAAGATATATAAAGCAGGCAGCATAAACAGCAGCCCGTAAAAAAAGATATGCCGCGTAATTAAAATGGTGTTGTAGCCAAAGGTTGTTATTTTGCGCGTCAGCACGGCGTAAAGCGCCCACACGGCGGCAGCGCTTAACGCTAAAATATCGCCGGTAAGGTTAAACTGCATACCGCTTTCGGCCGTGCTTATGAGGTAAATGCCTGCCATGGCAAGAACAAAACCAAAAATAAAACGCCGGTGCGGGCGTTCCTTACCGCGCGAAGCCACAAAACCTGCCAGCGCCGTAAAAAACGGAGCTGTACAGAGCAGCACACCGACATTGGAAGCCAGCGTATAAGTAAGGGCTATGTTTTCCAGCAAATAATAAAGGCAAATGCCGGTAAGCCCCGCTGCAATAAAATAAGCCTCCTGCCGCAGGCCGCCATAAGGCAGCAGCCGCGGGCAAATGGCAAACAGAGCCAGATAGCCTATAACAAAACGGCAGAACAGAATTTCCACCGGTAAAAAGCCCGTAAGCAGTATTTTTGTTGAAATAAACGTAACGCCCCACACAAAAATGGTTATAATTGCCGCTGCGTGGCCTCTTGTTTTATCCACGGCACTCCCTCCTTAACAAAATATTATAACAAAATCTGTCTGCTGTTTCCTGTAAAAAAACGTCAAAAAAAGACGGCCCTGTAAAAAGGCCGCCCTTAAAAATTCCCGGTTATGCCAATTCTTTGGGTTCGCTGGTAAAGGAATATTCCGTTGCTTTAATGTTATCAAGATAAAAAACGGTCATAACGCCGTCATCGGCATTATACATATTTTTCAAAACCGGCACGGCTTCCAGCATGGCAACGCGCGCTTCGCGGCGGTCATCCATTTTTACCTCGCCGTCAAGGCGAATCCAGCTGTCCTGCCCTTTCATGGCAGAAATTTCCACGCGCGGATTTTCCAAAAGCTGTTTGTAAACGTTTTTGGTTTTTGCGGTAATAAAATACAATTTGCCTTCAAATTCGCATACAGCGCCGAACGGACGTACACGCGGCTGATTGCCGTCCATTGTCGAAAGATAAAATACGCCGCTTTCTTTTAAATAATCAAGTACAGCAGACATTGTTTTTATACTCCTTCCGTAAGCCGGTTTGTTTTGGCTTACGTTTTTATTATAACTCTGCCCGCACAAAAAATAAACAAACTTATATGCCCTTCGCCTGTAAAATGTTATAATAAAAATCAGCAGCAAGTTTAACGGAGGTGCCTTATGCTACTGTCCAATCTCAGCCTGATACTGGAAGGCGGAGGCATGCGCGGCATGTTTTCGGCCGGTGTTTTTGACGCTTTTCTGGAAAAAGAACTGGTTTTCCCGCATATCGCCGGGGTATCGGCGGGAGCCTGCAATATACTTTCGTATATGTCGGGGCAAAAGGGCCGCACCAGGCGGATTATTGAAGATTATGTGGGCGACGACCGTTACTGCAGCGTAAAAAACTGGCTGCGCACACGTTCGCTGTTCGGCTTCGATTTTATTTTAAACGATATCCCCCGCCATTTAATTCCATTTGATTACGATGCTTTCTATAAATATCCAGGCAGGCTGGAAGTTGGCACAACGGACTGCGGAACGGGCGAATCGGTATGGTATACGCAGATGGATATGGGCAGGAATTTTACGCCGGTGCGCGCTTCGGCATCGCTGCCGTTTCTGGCGCCCATTGTGCATTTCGATAAACGCCGCCTTTTGGACGGCGCGCTGACAGACCCCATTCCGTTTGACCGCGGGCAAAGGGCAGGCTACGATAAGTTTGTAATTGTGCTGACGCGCAACAAGGGCTACCGCAAAACCAGCACCGTTCCGGCGGCGCTGGTTAAGCTGTGGTACAAGCATTACCCGCTTTTGCAGCAGATTTTGGCAGAACGCCCGCAAAATTACAATAAACAAATAGAAGCCGTTGAAAAACTTGAACAGGAAGGCAAGGCCGTTATTATACGCCCGCAGCAGCCGCTGACGATTGACCGGCTTGACCTTGACAAGGAAAAACTTTTAGCGCTGTACGACCACGGCTATGACTGCGGCCTGCAAGCGGCAAATAAAATTATAAAATTAAATTACAAATAAGGAGAACCAATAGATGCAGGAAATAAAATGCCCCAAATGCGGCGAAGTGTTTCAGGTTGACGAAACCGGCTACGCCGCCATTGTAAAACAGGTAAGGGACGAGGAATTCCACAGGGAAATTCACGAGCGCCTGGAACAGTTTGAAAAAGAAAAAAACGCTTCGGTAGAACTTGCCAAAACAGCAACCGCTAAAGCGTATGATGTTGCGCTTGCCAAAAAAGCAATGGAAATTAACGATTTAAAAAGCCAATTAAATATGCAGAAAATGTCGCAGGCCGCATCTTTACAGGACGCCCTTAACAAAAAAGAACTGGAACTGGCACAGAAGGACCAGCTGATTGCCGGGCTTACGGCGCGTTTAAACGCAGGCAAACAGGAAATTGAACTTGCCATTGCCAAAGTAGTTAACGAAAAACAGCAGGAGCTTAACGACAAGGAGCAAAGCATTTTGCAGCTTACTTCCGCCATTGAAAACGGCAAAAAAGAAAGCGAACTGCGCGAACAAACCTTAATTACCCAGTATGAAGAAAAACTTAAATTTAAAGACGAGGAAATTGAGCGTTATAAAGACTTTAAACTGCGCCAGTCCACAAAAATGATTGGCGAAAGCCTGGAGCAGCACTGCGAAATAGAGTTCAACAAGTTAAGAATGACCGGCTTTGCTAACGCGTATTTTGAAAAAGACAACGATGCGCGCACCGGCAGCAAGGGCGACTATATTTACCGCGAAGCAGACGAGGACGGCACCGAGTTTATTTCCATCATGTTTGAAATGAAAAACGAAATGGACGCCACTTCCACCAAAAAGAAAAATGAGGACTTTTTTAAGGAACTTGATAAAGACCGCCGCGAAAAAAACTGCGAGTATGCCGTGCTTGTTTCCATGCTGGAATCGGAAAGCGAGCTGTACAACACCGGCATCGTCGATGTTTCTTACCGCTACCCCAAAATGTACGTTATCCGCCCGCAGTTTTTTATTCCCATCATCACGCTGCTGCGCAACGCGGCGCAGAATTCGCTGCAATACCGCAAGGAATTAAGCGTTATTAAAACGCAGAACATTGATATTTCCAATTTTGAAAACGATTTAAATGAATTTAAAGATAAGTTTTCGCGCAATTACCGCCTTGCCAGCGAAAAATTTAAAAAAGCCATTGAAGAAATCGACAAAACGATTGACCATCTGCAAAAAACCAAGGACGCGCTTTTATCTTCCGAAAATAACCTGCGCCTTGCTAACAACAAAGCGGAGGACCTTTCCATTAAGCGTTTAACACGCAACAACCCAACCATGGCCGCCAAATTTGCGGACTTGGAAAAAGATTAAAACAATATAAAATTAAGCAGCCTTTAAGGCAGTGCCGTTACCGGCACACCCTAAAGGCTGTTTTTTTATTTGCTGTTCATTTATGCCAAATACCTTTTTAGTACCATTTTCATTTGTCTGTTTAACCAATTATATCCAATCCGGCAAATTATATTTGTTAATTTTTACAGCCTGCGCATAAAACCGCATGTTCTGCCATTACCAAACGCACAACGGCAAACGCCAACAGTGCCGCCAACGCCGACATTGCCGCAACACCGCCCCAGCCAAAGCTGCCGTAAAATATGCCGCCCAAACTGCCTAAAATGCTTGCACCACTGTAATAGCAGAACATATACAGTGAACCGGCCGCTGCTTTACCGTTTTTAACAAGCTGCCCGCACCATCCGCTGGCGCTTGCATGTGCACCGAAAAGACCAATAGTAAGTATGGCAAGGCCGATAATTTTTATAACCAGCAGATGATGAACCGTTATACCGGCACCGGCAGCTAACAGCAGCAAACAAAAACTGATAACACTGCCGCTGCCATACCGGGCTGTAAATTTTCCGGCAGCAGCGCTGCTGAAAGTTCCGAAAAGCTGCACCGCAAACAGAAAGCCTATAACGCTCTGGCTCAAATTATAAGGTGCATCTGTTAAAACATAAGTAATAAAATTATATACGCTCACAAAGCTGCCCATCATAAAAAAAGCAGCGCTACACAACAAGAATAATTTTTTATTTTCTTTTGCAAAAATCTCCGTGTTAAACCCTTTGCTATGTTTACGAACATAATTATGCTCCTGCGGCAGCAGAAACCATACTGCTGCGCCTGCCGCTACTGTCAGCAAGCTTAAACACATTACGGCATGCTGCCATCCGGTATAATCCGTAAGTATACTGGTTAAAATTCTGCCGCTGAGCCCGCCAAGCGTTGTACCGCACACATACATGCCTATGCCGAAACCGGTATTTTCCGGAGCAAATTCTTCATTGACATACGCCATGGAAAGTACCGGCACCAAAGCCAGAATACACCCCTGTACAAATCGCAGTGCCACAACGGCGGCAAAACTCTGCACCATGCCTGCCGTAAACAGCACTAAACTGCTTACCGCCAAACTGCCTGCCAGCATTTTACGCCGCGGCAGCTGCCCCGTAAACGAAGTAAGTACCAAAAGCGTAAGTGCCATGCCAAGCATAGCTGCCGAAACAGCAATGCTTGCCTGCGCAGGGTTAAGAAGAAAAGTAACGGCAATTTTGCTTATAACAGGCTGCAGGCAATACTCCATGCTGAAGGCAGCCGCGCCGGTAATAATAACACCAGCCACGGCCTTTTTATATCCGCGCTGCTGCGGATTTAATTTAGTTTTATTCATAACTTTCACACCCTTTTAGTTAACTATTTTCTTTACATGGTGATTATAACAGTTTTATAATAATAATAAAAATACTGCTATTTTATCTAAAAAATAACTTTTTATTATAATTTGAGGTGTGTTTATGGATATCAGCCAGTATAAAAACTTTATAACTATTATTGAAAGCGGCACTATTACCCTGGCAGCTTCGCGCCTTAATATCGCACAGCCTGCGCTAAGCAACCAAATAAAAAATCTGGAAAATGAGTTTGGAGCGGAACTTTTGCAAAAAGGGCGCGGTCACCGTGAAGTACGCCTCACAGGAGCCGGACAACTTTTTTACCGGCAGGCCAAAGCAATATGCCGCCTGCACGAAACACTGCACCGCGAAATTGACGATTACAGCAAAGGTGTAATCGGAACGCTTAAACTAAGCCTCTCTCCTTCACGCAGCGCAACGCTTATCCGCAACTTTATTATAAGCTTCCACAAAGATTATCCCTTGGTAAACTATATTTTTCACGAAGGCTCTATCGAAGAAATAGAACAGCATATTTTAACCGGTATTTCGGAAATTGCCGTTGCCAACGCTCCGCTTGTACGCCCTCATTTGTTTGATGTGCTTTTCCGCCGCCGCCAAAAACTTTACGCCGTATTTAACGGCAGCGGCAAGTGGTTTAAGCCCGGTACAGAATATGTAACGCTGGAAGATTTAACTTCTGTGCCTCTATGCCTAAGCGGCAGCCGCGGCCTGCTGACAGCACTTATGGAACATGAACACCTGCATGCTCAAGTGCTTTCTGAAAGTACCACGCGAACAACGGCGCTGTACTGGGCTAAGGCCGGGCTTGGTGTAGCCGTTGTTCCCTTTGAAAAATATGATGCTGTACCCTACCCGGGTTTAATATTTGCGCCGGTAAAACAAGAAAACCTTTTTACCTATAAAACTGTTTTTAAACTAAAAAACCAGCCGCTTTCTGCCGTTGCTTCACATTTTTTGAATTATTACGAAGCCAACTGCTACCCGGATACGGAAAAATTTTAAGAGCCTGCCCTAAGGATTTTATTTTAGCCATACCCCTATGGGTATATTGTTTTATTAGTAATGATATTTTAATTGATATTTATTTGCAGTAAATTATTATTAATGTTATAATGAATAAAGCATTTAGCAATTACTAAAAAGGAGTTGATTTTGTGTCCGATACTTTATCCGTATGTGGCCTTACAATCTGCCGCGGCAGCAAGCTGCGCACCATGCTGCCTGTACCCGGCACTGAAATAGAAATACCATTAACAATTATAAACGGCGCTTTCGACGGTCCCACCCTTCTGGTAACAGCAGGCATTCACGGCGGTGAATACCCCGGCATTGCCGCCGCCATGGAACTTGGCCGCAGCCTTGACCCTCAGGAAATTCACGGCAGCCTGATAATGCTTCACCCCGTTAATATACAGGGCTTCTGGGCACGCCGCGAATTTATTGTGCCGGAGGACGGCAAAAACTTAAACCGTGTGTTTCCCGGCAACCCTGACGGCACTTTATCCGAAAAAACCGCGGCTTTAATCAGCAGCAGCTTCTTCCCTCTGGCAGATTTTTACGTTGACCTGCACAGCGGCGATATTCACGAAAGCCTGCACCCCTATGTTTATTATCCCGGCCAGCCGACAGAGGAACTGGCGGCAAAAGCCCGCAGTGTTGCCAAGGTATTAAACGTGGAATATATGGTGCGTTCAATGGCAACAGGCGGCGCTTACAACTATGCTGCTTCCACCGGCCTGCCTTCGCTTTTAATTGAGCGCGGCGGCGCAGGGCTGTGCCTGCATGAAGACATAGAAGAATATAAGTCTGACCTGAAAAATATTATGCGCAAGCTGGGTCTTCTTAACGAGCCGGTAAAACCGCGGCGCTATATACCGCGCGACGTAACGGATATTATTTACCTTGAAGCGCAGGAAACAGGCTGCTGGCTTCATCATATCCACAGCGGCGATTTTGTGGAAGAAGGGCAGATTCTCGGCCGCACAACCGATTTATTCGGCGAAACGTTAACAACCTATTATGCAAAGCAAAGCGGCATTATACTGTATGTATGCCCGGCGCTTTCCGCACCGCAGGGAACGGTACTGCTGGCTTACGGCAAAATACATAACGAAGATTAACCATAAAACGGCAAAAGAGAAGCACATCTGTTATGATATGCTTCTCTTTTTATTTTACGTGGTTATTTTACTGTAATAAGTTCGTAACTGCGCGTACCCATGCCGATTTTTTCTGCATGTTCAAGGCAGGCCTTCCATTCCGATTCCGGAGTAATGTTATGGAAATGGTCATGCTTCGCTGCTTCTTCCGGGTCAGCGGCAATATGCTCTGCCAAAATGGAGTTTTGCATTACCGGTGCGGCGTTTACCAAATCAGCACAGGCCTGGTCCAATGCAACAGGGTCAAACGAAGCCAGCATGCCGATATCCGGCACAACCGGCGCATCGTTTTCGGCGTGGCAGTCGCAGTAAGGCGATACATCTACAATCAGGCTGATATGGAAATGCGGCCTGCCTGCCAGAATTGCCCACGCAAATTCGGCCATGCGCTTGTTAAGCATTTCCATGCTGGCACTTGCTTCCGGCGGATTAACGGCATCCACGGGGCATGCGCCGATGCAGCGCCCGCAGCCAACGCATTTATCCCAGTCGATATGGGCTTTTTTATTTTCAATAACCGGCGCGCCGTGAGCGCAGATACGCTCGCAGGCATGGCAGCCGATACATTTGCTCTGATCAACCTGCGGTTTGCCGTCATGGTGCATTTCCATTTTACCGGCACGCGAACCGCCGCCCATGCCGATATTTTTAATAGCTCCGCCAAAGCCTGCCGCTTCATGCCCTTTAAAATGGTTCAGGCTGATGATAATATCGGCATCCATCAGTGCTTTACCGATTTTGGCCTCTTTTACAACTTCACCGCCGGGAACAGGAACATAAGCCTCGTCGGTACCCTTTAACCCGTCGGCAATAATTACGTGGCAGCCTGTGGAAAAGGGGCTGAACCCGTTTTCATAAGCTGCGGTAATATGCTCCAGCGCATGCTTGCGGCGGCCTACATACAAAGTGTTGCAGTCCGTTAAAAACGGCATGCCGCCGAATTCCTTTACAACATCGGCCACGGCCTTGGCATAGTTGGGGCGCAAATACGATACGTTGCCGGGTTCGCCGAAATGAATTTTAATGGCGGCAAATTTTTTGTTGAAATCAATATTGCCGATGCCGGCCGCTTTAATAAGTTTTGCCAGTTTCTGCGGCAGGCTCAATCCTCCGTAGCCTGTACGCATGTCGGTAAAATAAACCTTTGCTTTCTCCATAATCATCCCTCCATAATTTTACGCTTAAATTAACGGCAGCACCGTTTTTTCAAAATACTGCGCCATTTCTTCGGGCGGATTCTGCCAGTCGTTTTTAATCCACCACATTAAAAGGCCTACAAAAGAATAAGTTATATGGTTCAGCAGAAAATCTCCGGGCAGAAGGTTTTTGTGCTGAGGCAGCCCCGGCAGAAGATAATTATTTATGTACTCGCAGAAATAGTTTTTAAGGTATTTTAAAAACAAACTGCTCTCGCCTGCAAGCAGTGCCGATACGTTTTTGCGGCTGTCGCGCAGGTGGTAAAGAATATGTACCAGAATAATATGGTAGCCGCCGCCCGCCAGTGAAAAATCGTGAGTTTTTTCTGCTTCCAATGCTTTGGAAAACACATGTTGGAACAAATCATCACACAGTGCTTTTACCAAATCGTCACGCGTTTCAAAATGCGCATAAAAAGTGCTGCGTCCGATGTTGGCTTTTTCAATTATTTCCTGCACGGTTATTTTATTATAATTTTTTACCGCCAAAAGCTCAGTGAAGGCTTCAAAAATTGCCGCGCGTGTTTTTTGCTGACGCCTGTCCATTATCTCACCCCGCACAAATTTTAAAAAATGTACATTAACGCACATCTGCGCCGATTTGTTTATTGCCCCGAGGGTTTACTGCTTACTATAATTATAACAGATGAACCGTTTTTTATCATACACTTTGTTTGTTAATTAAGATAAAAAGGCAGTAAAATGAAGCTAACACACAAAAAATTTTTAATAACAAGCCTGCCGTTTACAGCAGCTTCCGTATCCGTGCCGCTTATCGGCGCCGTTGATACCGCCATTGCAGGCGGGCTCGGCAGCTATCATTACATTAATTCCGTTGCGCTCGGTTCAGTCATTTTCAGCACAATCTTCTGGCTGTTTAACTTTCTCGGGCTCACGGCCTCCGGCTTTGCATCGCAGTCACTGGGCAGCGGCAACAAGCAGGAGGAATTATGCGCATTTTTGCGCGGCAGCATTCTTGCCTGCGGCATAGGGCTTGTTATAATACTTTTGCAAAACCATATTTTCAACGCGGCTGTGCAGTTTTTTGACCCGCCTTCCGAAACACTGGTTTTTATGCGCCTTTATTTTAACATTATTGTTTACACCGTGCCTGCCGCCCTGTTTTACCAAACGGCGCAGGGCTGGCTGGCGGGCATTATGCAGGTGCGTTTTTCCGTCGCCGTAGGGCTTACGGCAAACATTGCCAACGCCCTGCTGGCATTTATACTGGTTTACGGCTGCGGCCTTGGCGTTGCCGGTGTGGCTGCGGCTTCCGCTCTTGCAAACATCCTGGCGGCAGTTCTTGCGCTGTACGGATTTTACAAAAGCAGGCCATGTTCTTTAAAAAGCGTAAGTCCTGCACAGCTTTTCAGCGGGCATGATTTTGCCAAACTGCTTAACTGCAGCGGACATCTTGCCATCCGCACCCTGTGCATGCTGATAATGATTAATACCTTTATGTCGCAAAGCTCTGCCTTCGGCGGCGAAATTTTAGCGGCAAACTCCATTTTAATGCAAATTCAGTACGTTATGGGCGATGTTTTTACAGGCTTTTCGCAGGCAGCAGCCATTTACGCTGGCATTGCCGCCGGTGAAGGCAACAAAAAACTCTTGCAAAGCACATTAAAAATCAGCGCAGTACAGTCGCTGGCGGCAGCCTTTTTGCAGACAGGCCTTTACTTTGTGTGGCGCGCTAAAATTGCCGGGCTTTTTACCGCCCTGCCGCAAATTCTTGCTGCCGTAAACAGATATGATATGTTTATAGTTTTCTTCCCGGTTTTATCGGCGCTGGGCATTGTTTATTACGGCGTTTTTAACGGTACGCTGCAAACAACGCCCATCTGCATATCCATGCTGTTTACAGCGGCAAGCTACCTGCTTGCCAAAGCCGCGCTTGTGCCGGAATTAGGCAACAGCGGCCTGTGGCTGGCCTTTCTGGTATTTTACATTGCCCGCAGCGGTTTTTTATTAATATTTGTGCCTTCGCTGCTGAAAAAATTTCCTTACCGCACATAAAAAAGCCCTCTTTATCAGCCAAAGCCGGTAAAGAGGGTTATTTTATGCCGGTGTTTTAAATAAGGCCGGGTAAAAAGATGTCAGTTTCGTACGCATCAGGTTTGCCGAGATGGCGCGAAGGAACAAAACTGCCGTGGCAGTCGCTGCCGCCGCTGATAAGCATGCCTTCAGCCCGGCAGTGCGTTAAAAGAAGCTGCGTGTCTTCCTCGCTGTGCCCGGAATGGTAACATTCAAAACCGTCAAAGGGCTCTTCAATCAATTCCACCAGAGTCTGCGCCAGCCCCGGCCCGTGGAAAGCGCTTGCCGCATGGGCGCACAGCGCAGCCCCGCCCGCACCGTGAATTGCCGCAATAACTTCGCTGATAGGCGGAAACTCCGGAAAGCCCAAATCGTTTTCCGCCGTAAAAATGCGTTTAAAAAAATCGTTCACGCCGCTGCACAAGCCTTTGTCAATCAGGTAAGCCAGCGATTTCCACCCGCCGCGCCTGCGGTCATAAGTATAGTTTTGAAACTCTTTAAAATCAAGCGGCCAGCCCTGTTTAATTAAAAGCTGTACGCTGTCGTCGTCTTTTTTCTCCAAAAGATACGTATTATGTGCCAGCAGTTCCTGCAAAGGCTTATTGGCCGTATCAATGCCGTAGCCCAAAATATGAAACGACATGCCGTCCTTTGTGGAGCACACCTCTACGCCCGGAAGGCACTTAATGCCGCTGGCAGCAGCAATACGCATGGTTTCCGCCACATTGGCCGTGCTGTCATGGTCCGTAACGGCAATAAGGCCAAGCCCTGCGGCCTGCGCGGCATTTACAAGTTCCTGCGGCGTCCATGTGCCGTCGGACGCCGTACTGTGAATATGCAAATCAACCTTTCTCATTTTCTCCCCCATGGTGATGGCAGCAATCCGCCTGCGGCGCTGCATCTTCCTTAGCCATGCTGCTTTTCAGGCAGCTTAAAATAAACAAGGCCGTTCCGGTAAGCACTATTGTGCCGCCCGGCGCAAGGTCTGCGTAATATGATACCGTCAGCCCGGCGCTGACAGTGATAATGCCATAGATGATGCCGCCGATTATGGTGCCCGCAAAGCTGCGTGCCGATTGCAGCGCACAGGCAACTGGTATAACCATCATGGCCGATACCAAAAGCAAACCGACAATACGCATGGAAAGCGCAACCGTCAGCGCCGTAAGCACCGCCAGCCATACATTAAGCTTGCCCGCAGGCAGCCCTGCCACGCGTGCGGAAGTTTCGTCAAACGTAATGTATTGCAGCGGGCGGTAAAATACCACCGTAAACGCGCAGGCAAACAGCCCCAGCACCGCCACCACCCATAAATCACTTGTGCTGATGGTCATTAAGCTGCCGAACAGGATACTGCTTAAATTAAAACCGCCCATACGGTTCATGCTGCTGAAAATTACCGCCAGCCCGATACCGCTGTAAAAAAAGATAGCCAGCACCATTTCGGAAAAAGTATTAAGCCTGCTGCGCACTTTTTCTATAACAAGTGCGCCCGCAACGGTTGCCAATGCCGCGCTTACCACCGGCTGCGCCCCCAAAAGCGCGCCGCCCGCCACGCCTGCAAAGGCAATATGCCCCAGCCCGTCGCCAATCATCGACTGGCGGCGCAGCACCAGAAAGCTGCCTATCAGCGGGCAGATAACGGCTACAATCAGCCCGGCTATCCACGCCCTTTGCATAAATCCCGCAGAAAACATTTCCAACATTTCTCTTACCTCTATCTGTAAAAATAACCGTGCTTATGCCTGTGTACAAGCGCCTGGTGCACATCGCCCCAAAAGCAGATGTTATGGTCAAGGCACAGCGCGTTTTTGCAAACCTTTACCGCCAGCTCCAAATCGTGCGAAACCATAACTATTGTTACGCCCTGCCCGCGGTTGATTTCGCCAAGCATGGTATAAAGTTCTTCTTTGGCGTCAGGGTCAACGCCGGTTGCAGGTTCGTCAAGCAAAAGCAGCTGCGGGCTGCGCACCATGGCCCTTGCCAAATACACGCGCTGCTGCTGGCCGCCGCTAAGCTCGCCTATTTTGCGGTGCGCCAGTTCTTTTAACGAAAACCGTTCTATAATATCGTCTACCGCGGCTTTATCCTCATGCGTATAATGCTGGAACATACTGCCGCCGCTTAAACGCCCGAGCGATACTACTTCCCTTACGCTTATGGGAAACGCCCTGTGCTGGCGCGCCGGGTTCTGCGGCACATAGCCGATTTTATCCCACGCCGTAAAGCTTTCCCTGTCCTGCCCAAAAATGGCAATGCGCCCCTGCGCAGGTTTTAAAATACCTGCCAGCAGGCGAAGCAGCGTGCTTTTACCTGCCCCGTTAGGGCCGATAACGGCAACAAAATCACCCTGCTCAATTTTCAGCGACAAATCGTTTAAAATCCAGCCTTCGCCATAGCTGTAACCAAGTTTTTCTATTTCAATAACCGTTTTCATTCTTCTTTACCGTTTAACGCAATTTCAAGGTTTTTAATATTGCGCTCCATAATTTTTAAATAATCATCACCGCTGCGGCGGCCTTCCCCGCTCAACCCCTCAATCGGGTCAAGCACAAGGGTGCGCGCGCCTGCTTCCGCGGCAATGCTTTCGGCAATGCGCGGGCTTACCAGTGTTTCAAAAAACACGTATTTAATTTTCTCCGCATGCATAACGCCAACCAGTTTGTTCAGCGCCGCCGGAGAAGGCTCCGACTGCGGCGACAGCCCCATAATGGAAATCTGCTTCAAGCCGTAATCTGCTGCCAGATGCCCAAATGCCGCATGCGTGGTAACAAAAGTTTTTATCTGCGCGTTTTGCGTAACGGCTGCCATCTTTTTGTCCAGTTCTTTAAGGCGCTCAATGTAATCCGCCGCATTTTTTTCGTAGGCGGCAGCATTGGCCGGGTCTGCCTTTATAAAAGCATCGCGCACAGCCAGAACCTCGGTTTCCGCTTTGCGCGGGCTTAACCAGAAGTGCGGGTCGAGCCTGCTGTTTTGTTCCGCCATAAACGCTTTGCCGGCTTCAACAGGCAGCACGCCTTCATCCGCAACGGCGTCCAGCGCAGGCTGTGCCCACGGTTCCACGCCGCCGTTATACACAAACACTTTTGCTTTGGCAAGGCGCGTTAAATCGCGTGCCGAAGGTTCCCAGTCGTGAGGCTCTATGCCGTCGCCAATCATTGTGTAAACTTCCGCATGGCTGCCGCCGACTGCGCGGGCAAATTCTGCCATTGGGTAAAAACTGGCCGCAACCGTAATTTTTCCGTCCGCAGTTTTGCCATTGCCTGCACTGCCGCAGCCGGAAACAATAAACACCGCTGTTATTAACAGCAGCGCCCAAATTTTTTTCATACATAGCTCCTTTACAAAATCATAGTAATAATATAATTGCAAATAAATAATGTCAATCCTGTTTTTTCACTTTATCTTAATGTACACTTAACTTTAATGGGTGTATAATATTACTATCTTATTTTAACAGGAAGTGCCGAATATGCAAAAATTAAACTTATCCAAAAACGAAATTGCCGCTTTTGATATAGACGCACAGCAGACTTTTACGCCGCTGTGCCCGGATGAACTGCCCGTTGCCGGAGGCGACATGATTGCAGAAGAACTCAATGCCCAGGCAGCCTTTGCTTCCGTCCGCGTTGCCTCGCGCGATGCGCACAGCCCTAACGCCGTATGGATTGCCAAAAACGGGCACGCGCCGCTGACGCCGGTTACAGGTTACGAAAACTGCGATTTATACTGGCCCAGCCACGCCATAGTTGGCACAAAGGGTTTTGATTTTATTCCCGGGCTTGACCCAAAAGCCTACAGCTATCAGGTTTATAAAGGCATTGAACCTGCCATGCACCCTTACGGCGCCTGCTACCACGATTTAAAAGACACGCTTTCAACCGGCGTTATTGAATTTTTAAAGGCCCGCGGCATTAAGGCTGTTATCTGCGGCGGCCTTGCTACCGATTACTGCGTTAAAACAACGGCCTTGCAGCTGGCACGCGCCGGTTTTACGGTTATTCTTAATCTGGCTGCCTGCCGCGGCATTGCGCCCGATACCGTTGCCGCTGCCATTAAGGAAATGCAGGAGCAGGGCATTATTATTGCCGAAAACAGCGCAGAACTTAAAAACCTGCTGTAATTACACGGGAACTTCCACAAACTCCGTGCTTACTTCTTCAAGCGTTACGGGTCGGTTCAGTGCAGCCGTCAGCCAGGCTTCCGCTTCCGCCTGCTGTTCCTGCTTCATGTACAGCAGAATCTGCACGCGCTCTCCGTACTGAGCGCCGTTTACCGTAAAAATGTTCTGATTGTAAAGCTTGTTCATAATGCGTCCGGCTTCGCCCGGAGGCGCGCTTAATGCAAAAACGGCCATTTCAACGCGGCGTGCAATCCCGGCTTCTTCAACGGCATGCACAACGCTGTTGGTATATGCGCGCACTAATCCTCCGGCGCCAAGTTTAATGCCGCCAAAATAACGTGTTACCACGGCGGCTACGCCGGTAAGGCTTTTTTTGCGCAAAACCTCAAGCATGGGCACGCCGGCCGTTCCCGAAGGTTCGCCGTCGTCGCTCGACCTTTGCTGCATATCATTTATAATATAGGCAGAACAGTTATGCGTGGCATCCCAAAATTCTTTTTTGATGCTTTTGATAAATTCCTGTGCTTCTGTTTCGCTGCCTACTTTTTTCAACGTACAGATAAAACGTGATTTTTCTATTACAATTTCCGTCCGGCAATCTTTTTGTATTGTCTGCATAACCTTCTCCTTTCCTAAATTATTATATCATATCCCGGCAGGCTTTTTATAAAGGCTTGCCCCTAAAATTGTGTTTAACTTTTACGGAGGTTGGCCGTGAGTCATTTAGTACCACTTATCAGCGACCTGGCCATGATTTTGACGCTGGCCGGACTGGCAACAATTTTATGCAAAAAACTTAACCAGCCGCTTATTTTAGGCTATATGCTGGCAGGTTTTCTGGCCAGCCCGCACTTTTCGCTGCTGCCAAACGTTATTGACAGCGACAATATTACCGTATGGTCCGATATAGGCGTTATTTTCATACTGTTCGACCTTGGCCTTGACTACAATTTTAATAAAATAAAAAGCACAGCCAATACGGCCATTATTGCCGCCGTAACGGAATTTACCGGCATTGCCTGCCTTGGTTTTGCCTGTGCGCAGCTGCTGGGCTGGAGCCTTACCGACAGTATTTTTACCGGCTGCATGCTTACCATGAGCTCCACCGCCGTTGTAAGCAAAACGCTCGGCGAACTGAACCTTTTAAAACAGGCCTTTGCCCCCATTGCTTTCGGCATTCTGGTTCTGGAAGATATTTCCGGCATTATCATGATGGTGGTGCTTTCCACCGTTGCCGCCGCCGGAAGCGCCATTTCCCCGCTTTCTATGCTTGAAAGCATCGGGCTTTTGGTATTTTTCCTTATCATCTGCTTTATTATCGGCATTTACTTTCTGCCGACGTTTTTCAAAAAAACGCGCCAGTATTTCAACGACGAAACACTGCTTATCGTTTCTCTCGGCTTATGCCTGAGCATGGTGGTGCTGGCTTCCAAAATGGGCTTTTCTTCGGCACTGGGCGCCTTTTTAATGGGCACTCTGCTTTCCGGAACGATTTACACGCGCCGTACCAAGGTTTTGCTTGAACCGGTAAAAAATTTGTTTTCCGGCATCTTCTTCGTATCTGTCGGCATGATGGTAGACCCTTCCGTAGTAAGCGGCAGCCTGTTTACAATTATTGCCCTGGCAATAACGCTTATTACCGGCAAATGTATTTTTACTTCCCTCGGCGTTATGCTTTCCGGCCAGCCGCTTAAAACAAGCATGCGCTGCGGCTTTTCGCTTACTCAGCTGGGCGAATTTGCGTTCATCGTTGCCAATATCGGCGCCAGCTACGGGCTGACAAGCAGCTTTTTATACCCGGTATTCGTTACGGTTTCCGTACTCACCATCTTTTTAACGCCGCACATTCTGCTCAGCACCGACAAGGTTTACCGCCGCTTCTTGCGCCGCCTGCCTAAAAAAACAGCCGTTATGCTTATCGAAGCGCACCGCGATAATAAAAATACCCGCCAGCAGTCGGACTGGAAGGATTTTTTGCAGCTTTATTTTACAAAAATCACCGTTTATACAGTAATTTTAATTTTTATTTCCTACATCGGCACCTATAATATTTTGCCGTACTGCCGCAGCGTTATACAGCCGCCCTTCGGCGATTTATCGGCCGCTGCCGTGACACTGCTTTTCATGTCGCCGTTTTTGGCAGCACTGATGGTAAGCCGTTTGGGACGGCGCGATTTGATGGCCGGTTTATGGTTTAAAAAACGCAGCAACCGCCCGCTGATACTGGTTTTAATGTTTTTAAAAGCCGCAATCGGGCTCTTTTTCATCATGCAGGTTTTCACAACCATGCTCGGGCTGCATATCATCATTGCCATTATCGCCGCACTGGTGCTGGCAAAATTCATTTACTCGTCCGATTATCTCATCGGCCGCTATTTGCAGATAGAATCGCAGTTTTTAATTAACTTAAATGCCGAAAACCTGGCTGCCGCCGCACAAAAACGTGCTTCGGCGCGGCACGGCATGTGGCTTGACGAACAGTTTTACACCTGCGCCTACGAAATACAGCCGGGCTCGCCATGGATTGGCTGGAGCATACGCCGCCTTGACGTACACCGCAACTATAAAATTTTTGTTATTGAAATCAGCAACCAGCATGGTTACCATCCGATTCCATCCGGGCATACCGTACTGCGCACCGGCGACAAGCTGCTTATTACCGCACCGCTGAATGTTCTGCAGACTTTTGACGCTGCAATAAAGAACATGGGGCTTAGGCTTGCCAAAATTACCGAAACGGTTACGCTGCACAAATTTCTGGAACACGAAAGCCAGGTACGCAAAGAACACGACATGCTGCTGTGCTATGCCATGCCTGTAACATCGGCTTCGCCGCTTGCCAGAAGCACACTGAAAAAAAGCGATACGCTTTCCAAGGGCAAATGGCTGGCGCTGGGGCTTGAGCGCGGCGATTATACCATATCCGACCCGGACGCTTCTTTTGTTATCAATAACGGCGATATTCTCTGGATTATCGGCAGCAGACAGATGTTAAGCAGCCTGTTCCGCGATACAACGTTATAAATCTGCATAAAAATAACACCGCATAAGCGGTGTTATTTTTTTACCCTGACGGGTATTCAGTTAAAAGGTATACGTTGCCTGTACGTTAAAGCTTGCACCCTGGCGTTCACCGGTATAGCCGCGCATATTCAGGTCAAAGCTCCACGGGCTGTCTGCCGAAGGCTGATAATTTAGCCCTGCCTCTGCCATATAGCTGCTGCCGCGCAAACTCTGTTCCGGCACCTCCATTCCCGCAGCACGCATCCCGGCACGGCCGTTAAATTCATATTCATACGCTAAGCCGTAATAAGTGCTGAACTTATTTTCCTTATTGGCTGTAACCCTTGCGCCAATACGCAGGCGGTCACTGTTAATACTGTCAAACTCAAATTTATCATTGCCGACATTAAAATTATCTCCTTCCGTATAAGTATGGAAGAACTTTCCATACACATCAACACTGCTGTCATCACTAAGCTGTATAACCTGCCCTATGCCGATATGCGCTCCGTAATAAGCACTGCTGCTGTCGTAACCGTATTCCGCACCGCTGCCGTCATGCAGGGCATTATCCATCTCAGATTTCAGCATGCCTGCGCGCAGGCTGCCTTCGGTATAAACACCGTGCGCATTTTCATACCTTGCGGCAACACCGCCGCCATTATAAACAAGGCTGCCGTCGCCGCGGAAAAACTCGTCGTTAAATTCATTGTAGGTACGGTAATTGCCGCTGCCGTTTTCGTAAAAGACACCCCAGCCAAACTCATCACCGCCGCTGAATTTATCCGCATTGCCTACACCGACAATCGTGCTCCAGCCGTTGATTTTAATATCGCTGTTTACATCGTATTTGCTGCGGTTGCCCTGCACTGCCGCAAAAGTTTTAATGCCATAGCTGTCATCACGGCTTAAAGCGTCCAGGCTGTCACTGATTAAATCCGTGCCCTGGTTTATAAACGCCGCTGCCACAGCTCTGTTTTCGGCAACCAGCCTGGTTTGTTTTGCCGCATGTATACCGTTAATTTGGTAAACAAGGTCGCCGTTTTCCACTTTCGCCTCACCGTCACCCTCAACGGCAACACCTGCCGTAAAATTGCCGGATTGTATATTTTTGCTTTTTAATTCATCATTACCATTCTCAATATGTATTAAAATCATGCTGTCATTGTCATTAATATCACTGGCATCATCAAAATGGATATGGCTGGCGTCAATTTCCGCATCTTCCAGGCTGCTGTTTTCGCCGTCAGTTATGTTCAGCACTTTGCCGTTATCCTGCCAGGCAACTTCCTTAAACACCACATTATTAAAACCGTCCACAGTTTTTACGCTGCCGTGCCAGCCGTTAATTACAAGCGTGTTGCCGCTGCCGCTGATTTTGCCGCCGCTGCTTCCGCTGCTGCCTTTGCCATGCAGTGCCGCGTTGCTGATATCGGCATTGCCGCTGACAATTACCAGATTGTTATTCATGCTTGCGGTGGTATCACCGGTTTTAAATTCGGCATTAGCGCCATAAATATCGCCGTTAACCTTTGCACTGCCGCCTACAAACACAATATTGCCATTGGCTTCGCCCCGGGCTGAAGCCGCATTATGGTTGCCCAATATATAACCACCGGCAATACCTGCTTTTAATAAACCGCCTGTAACCGCAACCACATTATTATTTGCCGTTACAGATGTATTGGCGCTGTACGTTTGGGCAAAACCGCCTGCAACAGAATGTGCACCTCCTTCAAAGCTTAACTCAGAATTGCTGCCGCTTATGCTGACGATATTACCGGAAGCATCGGCATCATGCCCCTGTGCCTGCCCGCCGTAAACAGCAAACACAACTTTGCCGTTGTTTATAGTAACAACATTATTATCAGCCTTAGCCTCATTTTTGTTAAAACTGAGCCCGCCGTACAAGTTAAATGCGGCGCCTTCATTCATTTTAATTGTACCGCCGGAAGCATCGGCATCATTACGCACACCGTAAACAGTTCCGTAAATATCGCCGGAGTTTACCTGAGCATATTTATCATTGGCCGTACCGTCTAAAATTTCTGCACTTGCAGCCAGCACCGGCTGGACAGCGCCTGACAAAAGCAATGCCATTACGGATGCTGCCAGTAATTTTTTGCCGTTGTTATTTAAAAAGTATTTTGCTGATTTTCTCATGTTAAACCTCCATATAAAACAAAAAAAGACATTTCCTTCTTTTACTTTGAAGGAAATGTCTTAATTAAAAAATATGTCCGACTAAGTGTTTTATTAAATTGTAAAGCATCCTCTGCTTATGTTTTAATTATACCCTATATTTTTATAAAAAGCAAATTTTTTGCAATATTTTAAAATTTATATTTTTATAAGCCGTTAAGTGTAAGCATTGTTACACTTATATTGCTGCTAAAACAGAGTAAATCCATTTATTTTTTAATAAAAAGTTTAATAAAATTATAATACGCGTCCGTTTTCAGATAAAATCACGCAGTTTTTTCAAAGGCGCCCTATTTTGTTTTTAATATTTTTGGCGCAAAACTATAAAATTTTTTACAACTATTGCCATAAAAGGCAGGCAAGTATATAATATCTGTATAGTTATCCGAATAGTTTGAAAGGAGCAACAAATTTTATGGAAAAAATTTACGAAGGCAAAACAAAAACCGTTTTCAAACTTGAAAATGGCAACGTACTTTTAAAATTTAAAGATGACTGCACCGGTAAAGACGGTGTATTCGACCCGGGCGAAAACAGCATCGGCCTGACCATTGAAGGTATCGGCAAAGCTAACCTCGAAACCTCCATCCACTTCTTTGAAATCCTCAAAAAAGAAGGCGTTAAAACCCACTATGTAAGTGCTGACGTTGAAAACGCTACCATGGAAGTTCTTCCCTGCACCGTATTCGGTAAAGGCCTGGAAGTTATCTGCCGTTTGAAAGCAACCGGCAGCTTCATCCGCCGTTATGGTGATTACATTGCTGACGGCACCACTATTGAAGGCGGCTATGTTGAAACCACCTTCAAAGATGATGCTAAAGGCGACCCGCTGGTTACCGAAGACGCACTTGTTGTACTCGGCATTATGGGCCACGAAGATTACAAGAGCCTGAAAGAACAGACCCTTAAAATTACCAAAATCGTTGCAGAAGACCTTGCTAAAATGGGCCTTGATCTGTACGACATTAAATTTGAATTTGGTTACCACAATGGCGAAGTTATCCTCATTGATGAAATTGCCAGCGGCAACATGCGCGTTTACAAAGACGGCAAATACGTTGATCCTGTAACCTTAACTTCCATTATTCTCGGCAAATAAAGCATAAAATACTGAAGAACGGCTTATATAGCCGTTCTTTTTTATTTATCTCAAAAATTTTGCCATAAAATTGCCAATTTTAGTAAAATAAGCTAATCCTTTAGTGTGCGAAAGCAAAAATAAAGTGCGAATTAACTCAAAAATAAAATGCCGAAGGCATTGAAAAATGATAAATGGATAGGGCAAAAAAGTCAGTGTTTATGCGGGCTTTCAGGTTTTTATAACACAAACGGTAACGTATTTTGGCACAAGTAGTAACGTATTATAGCACAAGTAGTAACGTATATTGAAGCAAAATAACACAAAAAGTAACGTCACTTTAATCAATATTATATTTACAAACATGAAAAAGCTGCCTTTATCGGCAGCTTTCTTTTTCCCATTCCTTTTGCAAAAAAGAAACAGCATCATCTTCGCGTTCGGGATAAAGATGTGAATATATCTGTAAAGTTGTCGCCACGTTATTATGTCCAAGACGCTTTTGTATAAGGGTCGGTGAATAATTTTGATTAATCAACATGCTTGCATGTGAATGACGAAGGTCATGCACGCGAATTTTCTTTAAATTTGCTTTTTTAGCCCCTCTTATCATCTCATGGTATAAAGTGCTACGGTCAATCATAAAAAGCCTGTCAGAAGGCGAATAATCGTATAATTTTGAAATATACTCGTTTAAGAGGTCAAAAATAAATGTCGGCAACTTAATTTTGCGTATTGATGTAGGCGTCTTTGGTTCGGTTATGATGTCTTTTTTCTTTATCCTGCTATATGTTTTGTTTATAGATACACTTTTATTTTTGTAATCAAAATCAGCCTGTGTCAGAGCAAGCAGCTCGCCGACTCGCATCCCAGAATAAAATAACACTGGAAAAACAACCTTACTAATCGGCCTATCACTAACAGCATTATAAAAGGCATGAAATTCTTGCACAGTATAAAAATCCATGCGTTCGCTGAAACGTCTGCCCATACTACCTGTTATGTGTAGTGGATTAATCTGCAAATTGTAAAACTTTTTTGCATAATTAAAAATAGCACTTAATTGATTATTAATATTTTTGATATACGTTTTACTTTGGCAGGATTGAAGGATTATTCCTTGCCATTTTGCTATATCGTTAGCAGTAATATCCTTTAAAGTTTTATTTTCAAAATAAGGTAAAATTTTAGTATCAACAATATTTCTTTTAATTACTAATGTTGTTTCTTTTATACGTGGCGTTATATATTCATAATATGCTTCGATAAGATTAGAAAATATTATTCCCGTTCCTATACTAATCGAATTTTTAAATTTATATTCCCATTCATTAGCTTCTTTTCGCGTAGCAAAATATCTGCGTTTGCGTGCTTTTTTACCTTGCCAGTCTGTATAAGATACATCAGCGAGCCACGGCTTATTTGGGTTTACCGGGTTATCCTTTTTTATAACAGTCATTTTATTTCACCACTTTCTATATCGTATATAGGAGTGGTGATTCTTCTATGTAAAAGTGCAAATAAGTTTTCGGCATAAGCTTTTTCTTTAGCCGTTGTAGGTTCATATGTAGGTGTTAAAAAACGCTGCTTAAATTCTTCGGTCACATGTTTTATAACTGTAGGGTTTTGGATTTGTTCTTTTGCTTTCCAATAGCTTTCAAAATGCGGAATATAAACACGGTGCAGCAACACAATTATATTCGCTCTTACCATCAAAGAATATAAATTTTTGCGCTGCTCACAGCTGATATATTCTTTCGGAAATGTATATAAAAATACTTTGCCTTTGTCTATTTCTGCGACTTTATTAAGTACATTTCTTTCCGCATTTTCTATGCTTTCTTTGGTATAAGGTATGTTACTAAAACCTGCGAACCAGTCCATAGAAATTCCAAAAAAAGTAGACAAATCTGCAAGTACATCTGCGGATGGAATGTTGTTTTCTTTTTCCCAAGATATTACTGCTGATTTACTAATTATCTTGAAAATAGAAGCAAATTCTTGAAGTGAAAAATTATAACTAGTTCGTATAAATTTAAAACGTTTAGAAAAAATAGTACGATTAAACATTGATACACCTTGACGGTCAGTTTAACTGACCGTATAATATATATAGAATAGTCAGTTTAACTGACCGTACATTATGTAATGTACATAAATAGTATACCACATGGAGGTCGAAAATGGCAGAAGAAAAAAAGTGGCTGAATGTACATGATGTTATGACCATTACTGGCCTAAGCGTTGCCGCTGCTTACAAGCTGATGCGACAAGTAAATGATGCTCAAAAAGCCGAAGGTAAACTAACGGTAAGCGGAAAAGTCAGCAAAAAAAGATTTATTGAAATGATTGAGTAATGAGGCGAAAAAAATGAACGAAAAAATTTACCCGCACAATAAAATAGTAGTAAAAAAACCGGAAGATATAATCGCATATGATTATGTTGCTCCCACCGCGCAGCAAATATTTAACTTTGTAATTTTGAACGCATTAAGTAAAAAAGACAATACAATAAACATCAAAGTAGCAGACTACTTTACCTGGCAAAATATTATCAGGCCACAAGGCAAACATTATACCATATTTCACAAAAATTTAGAGAGCTTAAAACGTACTTTTATAATTGCTCAGAACATCGAAGATAATAAAATAATTAGATATGAGTGGCCTCTGATTGCAGAAACAAAAACAATTAAAACTATAAAAAATCGTATCGAAACAATAGAAATAAAATTGAATCCTTACCTACTAGATTACTATCGGTGGCAACGAGCTAATGTTCCAATTAATATTAACATCACAAAAAAATTAGAAACTAAATATGCTTATCGACTATACGAATTTTTAATTTATAACCGCCGTAAGAAAAATAAAAATAAATACATCAGCATTGATGATTTGCGACGCATTTTAACAGCTCCAAAAACAGAACGCAATGAAAGATTTTTGTTATATTTGCGCAAGGCGCTAAAGAATATCAACGAAACAACCGACCTCAATATTCGCGCAAAAATAAAGACAAAAAATAAAAGGTCGCTTGCAAGCGCTAAAATAAAATTCGTTGATTTGGGTGCCGAAAAAGCTGAGCAACAATATGAATTTTTAATATTTGAGGCAGGCTTTAAGCAAAAAAATGGGGATTTATGATGTGGGGGTTCAAGGGGGCGATAGCCCCTCTTGCCAGCTGCGTTTACCGTCAAGTTGACGGAAACGCGGGGAGCTGGCCTATATATGTTATTCGAAGGGAGATGATAATTTGACGGCACCCCGAAAACTTGGAAAAAATGCGCGAATTGAATTGCGTGTGACTGACCAGCAAAAAAATTATTTAGTATTAAAAGCAGCAGAACAAAATAAAACGTTGAACGACTATGTCGGAAACATACTACAAAATTACGAATATGCTGATAAATTGACTTACATCGAAAATATGCAAAAGCAAAAAATAAAACTTTTGAGTAATATTGCTAATAACATTAATCAGCTGGCACGTCATTGTAATACTGTCAGCGAAGCACCGCAAAAAGATATTTTGTTGTCAATATTTGACGAAATAAAAAAGATAAGGTGACTTAATAATGCCAATATTCAAGGCGGTTGACCGACCCGGAAAAAGTATAAAAACTGTTATCAACTATGCGGCTAAAGACGCAAAAAAAGAAAAAGACGATACCTTATTTTTTGGAATAAATTGCGCAGATAATCCAGCCATTACTGCATATCAAATGCAGCATACTAAAGCATATTACGCTAAATTGGACGGTCGACAATATAAACATTATGTGCTGTCATTTGCACCGGGCGAAATAAGCGTTGACAAAGCAAAAACATACGCCAAAGAACTTGCTCAACAATGTTTCGGAGAGCGGTACGAAGTAGCCGTTGGCGTTCATACCAACAGCAAAGGAGGCAAAATCCACGCACATATCATAGTTAATTCGGTTAGTTTTATGGACGGGAAGAAGCTCCATTTTAGCAAAAATGACCTCGAATCATTCAAAAATCAAAATGATAAACTCGCAAAAAAATACGGTTTGAATATTATCGACCGTAGCCGCGAAGCAGTAAAAGCGCGTGGCAGGCCGCAGATGTATAGTCAACGCGAATATCAACAATTTTGTAAAAAAACAAAAGAAAGCTGGCTCGCGCAGTGCGCCGTTGCGGTACACAAAACTTTGCAAAATAATCCCATAGATTTTGCGGATTTTGCTGCCCAACTACAAGACAATGGCTGGCATACGCAGGTACGCGGAAAGAATATTACATTTATTAATGTCAATGACAAAAACAAAAAAGTGCGAGCTAATACACTCGCACGCAAAATAAATAATGACAGCCTTACTGCCGCAAATATTATGCGCGCATGCAATGCCAAAAACTGGCGCGATTTTACGAAAACACAAAAACAAAAACTGCAAATAAAAAACCAAAAAAGCAATACAAAAAGCAACGCTGCGGCAACATTAAAAAATCTTGCCCGGCGCGGCAATACCACAACAAAAGGCGGTATGCGCGTGCGGTTACGTGACAGCGAAGAATACGAAATTTAAGAGGTTAAAACATGAACTTAGATGAATTAGGTGCTCAAATAAATCAAAACGAAAAACAAAAAGAAGTTACCAATGCAGATATGTTGGCTTCGCTTGTATTGATACAAAGTCACCTGCAAAAAATCGAAAAAATAATAAATGAAAATCAAAAAATACACCAAAAGTCAATCGATAATATAATAAATATACTGCAAAAACATGATAAAAATATCAGTGCTATTCCCGTGCTTACCGCAAACATAATAACAGACAAAGTCAATGATGTAGCAACTAATGTCAATAATGGTACCGATAATATAGCAACAGCAACAAAGGCTTTAAACGAAAGTAATAGCGCCTTCAGAATTTTTTTACATGTATGGTTGGCATCACTTGCTTTGTTTTTGTTAATAACTTTATTTTTAATTTATTGGAGGTAATTTAGATGAATAAAAAAATACAGCTAAAAATTAAAAAAATTGCGAACTTAAAAGATAAAATTAAAGCATTAGAAAAGGAAGTTGAGGCACTTGAAAAAGATGTCGAAGAAGCAAAAGAAAAAGAATTTAGTCAGCTATCAAAAGCCTTTTTTATGGAAGAAAATCCAAATAAAAAAATGGAAATCGAAGATAAAATCAAGTCATTAATGAAGGAGTGACCTAAATGTGGATGCCAGCAATATGCTCAATATGTCATATGCGCTATTTTATGCGGTCGCCGGATGATGAAATATGTCCCACCTGCCGCGCAAAAACAGAAAATGCGCAGCAGGCGAAAAAAACGCAAAATGTAAAACCAAGTAATAACGAACCTATCAAGACAACCGGTACTGATAATACAGCCGAAAAAGAGCAAAAAGAAATAAAAACAAAACCAAAAAGCATAGAAAAAGTGTGCCTTACCTGCGGCAAAGTATTTAGCGCAAAAGACAACCGAACAAAATATTGCAGCGCAGAATGCCGGTACCGGTATTGGCGGCCGGGCAAAAAATCAATTAATAAAACAAAAAAAGAAAAAGTAGTATACCATAAAAAATGCGCTATATGTGGTGCAGATTTTAATACAATATTGCCGCAGAAAATATATTGTTCGGACATTTGTGCAAAAACAGCTCATAAAAACAAAAAATACATGCTCAAAATATGTGTAAAATGCGGTGCTCAATACAAAACACGTCATCACACAACAAAATACTGCCCGACATGTGCCAGCGAATTTATGACAGTAAAATAAATAGAGGTGAAAAATGATAACCGATGATATTAGAACTTACCTTAGCTATGTACAGGCTTGGGCAATCTTTTTGCTCTTGATTATCGTTGCCCGTAAGCCGGGCATTGTGGACGAAGTATTAAACGAACTTGTTGCAAAAATAACAAAACTAATTAAAATAATAATAAATCACATCATAACCGGAGGTACGAAAAAATGAAAAAAATCCTTTTGATATGCACTATTATGTGTGCTGCTGCGCTTGCCGGTTGCGGCGCATCAGAGCAGGCCGCACCGGCTAAAGCGCCGGAAGCAGCACCCGCGCAAAAAGTGGAGCAAAAACAAAACGCCGATAAGCCAGGCGTTATCAAAGGCAAACCCATCAAGGGCAACGGCCGCAGCATGGGACATTTCTAATTCACTTTACCGGCAATGCCGTGACAAGAGCCTGAGGGTCTCTGTTTATTAGAACGGAGGCTCTTTTTTATGTTCAAAAAATCACTTTTAGTCTTAACGTTTGCCGGAGCACTGACTATGGCACAGTCAGCATTTGCACTTACGGTATATGACCCTACGAACCATACCGAAAACCTTGCAACAAAGCTGCAAATGATAGAGCAGGTAAAAAACAGTGCCCAGCAGCTGCAAAACGATATTAAAAACCTGCAAAAGCTTGACCCGTCAGAGCTGCAATTAAGTTTGAATTATATTCAGGAAACGATACAGGATTTAAACCGCCTGCGTGAGCAGACGGACGCTATCGGCACCGAATATGACAGCTTAATGGCAGAATGGGACGAAGCAAACCCTGATTATGAAGTATGGAACGGCATAGACGGCAGCCGTTATGCCGAACAGGCAGATAAGCTGCGCGATAAATGGTCGAAAGCATTATTGCAGGCCTTAACCGCACAGAGCATAGCTTCACCGTCGGAGCAGCTTAAAACGGATGATGCTATGGAACGGCTTTTAAATGCAAGTCAGAATGCTGACGGTGCCATGGGCGCATTGCAGGCAGCCAATCAGCTGACAGCCCTCATGATAACCGAGCAACAGAAGATGCAGACTATTATGGCAGACAGCATGCGCAGCCAAAGTATGTATTATGAGCAAATGATTGACGCACAAAACCGTGCCCGGCAGCAAAATGAACGTTTTGCGGGCGAAGCGCAAGACACAAAAATAACCGGCAACGGCAACACTATGGGGCATTTTGGGGAGGGCTAAAATGGAATTAGACTTAATTTTGCAGACTTTTGAGCAGGCATTTACGCAGAATATTGGTGCTGTTATGGGACTGGTGCAGAACACTATGTATATTCTGCTGACAATCGATTTTGTTTTGTCAGTTTTGATTGCATTGCTCGGCAATGGTAATATGCTACAACTTCTCATTGAAAAAATTCTGAAATACGGTTTCTGGGTCTGGTTTTTTAAAATATCTCCTACTCTTATCAATAACATTGCTGACAGTATGGCTCTCATCGGAGCGGCCATTGGTGGTGACGCATCGATTATACAATCTCCCAGCGCAATCATGGAGCGCTGCTATTCACTTATACAGCCGATTTGGGCATACGCAACCGAAAATTCGCTTTCGATTATGGACTTAAACATTGGTCAGTTTTTCACTTTGTGCTTTGTCATCGTTTTTATTTTTATCTGCCACTTAATTATCATGGTGCAGTCCTGCGTAACCTACCTTGAATTTTACGTAGTGAGCGTGCTGGCGATTGTACTAATACCTTTTGGTGTAAATAAATACACTTCTTTTTTGTCGGAAAAAGCCATCGGAGCCATTCCGGCGGCCGGCATAAAAATTGCAGCGTTGCAGGCAGTTTTGGGCGTAACAGCGCAGGTACTAAATAACATCACCATACAGGTAGAGACAAGCGATTTATATACCTTTACGGGTATTATGGCCACTTGCGGCATTTGTGCATTCGTATGCTGGCAGATACCGTCCATGGTCTCCGGCCTGCTTGCCGGGTCGCCGAGCCTTACAGCAAGCACAGCAGCCAGCAATGCTGCCGCATTTAGCAGCGGTGCTGTCGCCGGAGCTAAAATAGCAGGCAGTACGGCAGTTAGCGGTGCAAAAGGTGCTGTTGGTGCAGCACGTGCGGCTTCATTAATAAAACAAAAATTCATTGACAAAATTAAGTAGTATGATATAATAACCGCGACAACTTAATAGGTCCCGCCTTTAGGGAATGAGATTTGCAGATTTGTATTCCTTTATGGTTGGGGTGGGGGCGTAACCCCTTTTATTTTACATTTTTTTACCAAAACCCTGCGGCTTATAAGTTGCAGGGTTTTTGGTTTTAAAAAGGCAACAAAAAAGCCCTGATACCTTTAAGAACAGGAAAACGGTATCAGAGCCTCCCACTAAATGAATTATAACGCACAAAACTAATGCAGTCAAACTTTTTATTGTGTTGCTATTTTAACCAACTTTGCGAAAGCAATAGCACAAACTCTTAAAAAAACAAAGTTTATGCTATTGAAAGCACAAACTTTGAAATCTTTTATTGTTCATCAATTTTCATCACCGGTATATTTATTATTTAGGTTTTCGTAAATTAAAATGCCGTCCTTCTTTATACCTTCGATTAGGTAATCATCTAATTTTCTTTTGGTTACAGGTTCTAAAACTATATCTACTTCTTTGTGTAATGCTTTCTTTAAATCTATGAAAAGGGCACTTAACTGAAATAGACCTCGCATTTTGCCGCGTTTTATATAAAAATCATAATCGCTGTCAGGTTTGACGTCACCGCGCGCCTGCGAGCCAAAAAGATAAACGGCTTCAAGCACATATTTATCGGCGATTGGGGCTACAATTTGTTTTAATTCTTCTAAATCTAATGTTTTATTATATTTATCTGAACTTAATTCTGCCTGTGTTACTTCCATTGCTTTCACCTGCCTGTAAATACTGTTTTGCAGAGTATCGTTAAATATATTATACTAAAGCTGGCAGTTAATTTATAGGAGTTTTACTATGGCTATTTATATTACAGGCGATATACACGGAAACCTGGAGCGGTTAAGCAACAAAAGATTAAAGCCTTTTGGGTTGGAACTTAATATTGGATAGTTTGAAAGATAAGAACAAATAATATTTTTAAGAGGTGCTATTATGGGGTTTACAACCAGCGCATCGCAAACATGCCAGGTACGCTCATCAATCAGAACCATAACTGAATTACCATACCAAACGATGGCAGCCATTTTTAAAAACGAAATTCCATATAACGAGAAAGAACATAAGCTCTACTTTCTCGGCTTCTTTGAAGAATGCTGGCCGGAGTTAATTAAAAGATTTATGGCAGAACAGGACATCAGCAGACAACAAATTATAGATTTATTTTATAAATTACCACAGGATTATGGCGAACTTTACGACTTTAAGAAAGCATTAAAGAATGGAGAATTTTAAATAAAAGCATAGTAAAGATACTTCACCTTTTCACACAAATAATAAAAACTAAAAATACATATAGGGGGCTGGCTGCCCCCTAACCCCCGCTTCTGACAACGGAAAAATTCGCCGCCTGCTAACGCCTGCGGCTCTTTTTCAAGTGGGCTACATCAGCGCATTTTGGCTTGCCCTTACCTGCGCCATGCGGCGCAGACGAACAATGCCCAACGAACGAACAAAGAACCTAACTCCGCACCGCGGCTATCTGCCGTAAGTAGAGCGAAGCGGGGTCAGTTTCTTTGGTAGAGCGGTCACCTGCCGTTCATTGGCGGAGCCGTCACGAACCTGCGCTCGTAGAATAGCCCGTCGAAAAGAGCAGCATTTGGGCTGCGATTTTTCCCTTGTTTGGATAAAAACAGGTAAAACCTTCGTTGCGGAACCGATAGCGTCGAACGCAGTAGTGAAGTAGGAGGTATATATATCTTTGCCATTTTTTTGCCATTAATTTTACCAAAATAGATATACGCTATATATATTATGTTGTATGGCGAAGAAAAATAGTGTAAAATCGAGTGAATTAAAGGTATACATTTTATAAAATTCTCGGCAAATAATTGAGTTAAAACTTAACGGCAGCTTTTTACGGCTGCCGTTTTTATTATGCCTTACTGCAAAAAATAAAGCCTGCACAATGCGTGCAGGCTTTTGTTGTTTGTTAAACTTGTTATCTTACGTTGTAGCGCAGTTCTTTTTCAATTACAGCGCCGGTTTCGGGGTTCAGCACCATTTCGCCGCGGAGTTCGGGAGTGGTGAATTTGAGTTCATATTCATACAGGCCGTCGTCCATATCGAGTTTTACTTTGTGGAAGCTGGCGTTGGGATATTCTTTGGTAACTACTGCCTGTGCGTCAGCCGCGCTCAGTACAATATTTCTGCTGCCAAGGATGGTGCGTGCTTCCATTTTATATTCTTTTACAGACTGGGTAAGTTTGCTGATTTCTACTTCGTAGGAAGTTGCGGTGCCGTTGTCGAAGAATTTGAATTCATATTCATTGAAATCTTCTTTGGTAGCCACATGGGTTGCGCTTGCCGGTACAAGTTTAGCTGCCATGGACTGCGCATCCGCCGAGGTGAAGGCTGCTGCGAAAGCAGTTGCGGAGATGGTTAAGGTGGTGAGAGCTGCTGCTGCGAGAGCAGTTAATTTTTTGCCGGTTAATTTCAACATTGTTGTTTCCTCCTTTATTTTAAGGTCTGTCCTTATTTGTTTTGGGGTGTTCCCTTATCTTGTCTTTATTATAGCCGCCAAAGATTAAAGAAAAATTAAAACAAAAATGAAATTCAAAAATTATCTAAAAATTTATGGTGTGTTATAATAATTTTATAAGGAGGTGCCTTATGCGGATTTTAATTGTTGAAGACGAACCGGATTTACTTGACGCCTTAAAAAAGCAGCTGCAAAGCAGCGGTTACAGCGTTGACGGCTGCAGCAACGGGCTTGACGCCGAAGATTATTTAAAAATGGCAACCTATGACGCGGTTGTGCTTGATATTATGCTGCCCGGCATTGACGGGCTTACTTTGCTGAAAAAAATGCGTGCCGAAGGCAACACTACCCATGTTTTGCTTTTAACGGCTCTCGACAGCATTGAAAATAAAGTAAACGGACTTGATGCCGGTGCCGACGATTACCTTGTTAAGCCTTTTGCCTATGACGAGCTTCTGGCACGCCTGCGTGTGCTTCTGCGCCGCCGCAGCGGGCAGACAACAAACGTGCTGGAATATGGCGGGCTGGTTATGGATTTAAACAGCCGCACCGTTACCCGTGATGGCACGGAAATTACCCTTTCTTCCAAGGAATTTGCCGTGCTGGAATATTTGCTGCGCAATCCCGGGCGCGTGCTTTCGCGCGATAAAATAGAAAACCATGTATGGAATTACGACTTTGAAGGCGGTTCCAACGTTGTTGACGTTTACATACGTTACCTGCGCAAAAAAATAGATACCGGCTTTAACAAAAAGCTGCTGCATACTATCCGCGGCGCAGGTTACGTGCTGAGGGAAGAAAAATGAAAGCATTATCTGTTAAACAAAAAATAACCCTGTGGTACACCGGGCTTATTGTAGCAGTATTAAGCGTTATTTTTACGGCCGTGCTTTTTGCCGCCGACGATGTACTGCTGCTTAATTTGCAGGACAAACTGGAAAACGAGGTTTACGGAAACGCCAGCAGCCTTGAACTGCGGCGCGACGGCACCCTGAGCCTTGACGAGCTTGATTTTCTGCATGACGGCGTTATGCTTGCCGTTTATAATAATGACGGCACATTAATCGCCGGGCTGAACCCGGTGCAGATGCCGGATACACCCTTCCGCTCCGAGCTTTTGCAAACCGTAACCAACGGCAGCCAGACCTGGTATGTATTCGACCTGCAGCTGCGCCCTGCACGGCTTGAAAACAGCATCTGGCTGCGCGGCAGCACTTCATTAAGCAGCATTTACGCCACCCGCGATAAAATTTTATGGCAATGTGCCCTGCTCTTTCCGTTTTTAATACTGCTTTCTGCCTTTGGCGGCTACCTGATAACCAAAAAAGCCTTTCAGCCCGTAAAGCAGATTACTGCCGCTGCAGAACGCATCGGCAGCGGCAGCGATTTATCGCAGCGAATTAACCTTAACAAGGCAGACCCTGAAATAATGCAGCTGGCGCAAACCTTCGACAGCATGTTTTCGCGTCTGGAAAAATCTTTTGACGCGGAGCGCCAGTTTACGGCGGATGCTTCGCACGAACTGCGCACGCCTGCGGCAGCTATCATTGCCCAGGCGGAATACGCCTTAAAACAGGCACCGCCTGCCGAAAAAGACGAAGCCCTGCAAAAGATACTGGCTCAGGCCCGCAAAATGTCGCGCCTTTTGGCACAGCTTTTAATGCTGGCCCGTGCCGATGCCAATAAAATTCAATTTGAAATTGAAAAGTTTGATTTCAGCGAAATGGCTGAAATTGTAATTGAAGAAACGCAGCAGATTGCCGGTGCAAAAGAAATAACCGTCAATGCCGCTATTGAACCGGAAGTTTGCGTTGAAGGCGACCAGACGCTTTTAATGCGCCTTTTGCTGAACCTTTTGGATAATGCCGTTAAATATACGGAAAACGGCGGCAAAATTGATTTTACACTGCATAAGGAAAAAGGAAGTGTTGTCTGCTCCGTTAAGGATACCGGCTGCGGCATTGCGCCGGATGAACTGCCTAAAATATGGCGCCGGTTCTATCAGGCCGAAAGCAGCCACCGCAACAGCAGCGGCGCAGGGCTGGGGCTTTCCATGGTACAGTGGATTGCAAACCTGCACGGAGGCACTATAACCGCTAAAAGCACGCCCGGAAAAGGCAGCACTTTTACCTTCACACTGCCGCTGAAGCCCGGCTGCAAAATTTAATAATAAACTTAAAAGCCGGAAGCTCTATGCTCCCGGCTCTTTTTATGCCTAAAACTTTATTGTGTTTTCCTGCCTGCTGTAAGCCAGCGCTCAATAACATTGGCTTTCTGCCCTGCCGTCCAGCTTAAATCGTCAACCGGCGTGAGCATTTTACCTGTATACTGGCTGCGCAGCTCGTCATCTGCCGCCGCGCTTAAGCTCCATACAAGCCCGTGCCCTTTTTCCGCAACAATTTCCGCCGCGCGGTTCGAAAGCAGGTATTCTATAAATTTACCGGCCGCAGCGTTATTAGGCCCGTTCAGCACCGCCGCACCGCTGATTAAATTTTTATTGCCATCGGCAGGTATCGTTGCAAAAAGATTCTCTTCGCTGCGCTCCAACAGCAGTGCAACCGAAAGCGGCACTACCGCCACGGTTTTATAACCCTGGCGCACCTCGTCAATGGTTTCCTGCAAATTAACAAAATATTCCGGGCGCTGGCGGTTAAGCTGCTCAGCATAATCCATAGCCGCGCTTTCACCTTTCAGCTGCCATAAGGCCGTCATCATGCCATAGCCTGCGCCGCCGCTTTTAGGGTCTGCCAGCGCCAGCTCGTACTTAAGCGGTTCAGCCAGCAGCTCCTGCCAGCTTTCCGGCGCATACAGCCCCAAATAATGCAGGTTCCTTTTATTGCTTAAAAAGCCGATATGGTCAATGTACAAAGCCGTCCACAGCCAGTTATTCTGACGGAATTCCGCCGGAATGGCATACGCTTCTTCGGGCTGGTAACTTACCAAAAGCCCGCGCTCAGCAGCAAGGTAAAACTCCTCCGCCGTTCCGCCGAGCCATACATCGCTGCCGGAAGAAGCAAGAAAATTAAAACGGTTTTCCGCACTTCCCGGCGGCAGCGGCACTACCTGCGTTTCTACGCCGCTTGCTTTGGTAAAATCTTCTGCCAGCGCGTCGGCTATATCCACCGGCATGCTTATGCAGATTTTCACCTGTTCCTTTTTTTCTGCCTCATCCTTACCGGCAGTATGCGCCGTGTTCAGCACTGTTAAAATACAAAAAGCCGCAGCAATTACAGCCAAAAATTTTTTCATTCTTCAACCTCGCCAAGCTGATTTTCTTTTATTATACCACAGCCGCGCGCATAAACAAAAATCCCGGGCAGGCAAACTGTCCGGGATTTTACTTTTAAAAATCAGTCACGGTCGAAAACCATAATCTTATCGAAATCAAGGTAAACTTTTTCGCCGTCGGTAAACTCTTTCAGTTCCGCACCTTTTACGATAACGCGGATTACATGGTGTTTGCACTGTACACGGTAATCAACCGCATCGCCAAGATAGAAACGGTGTACCAGAGTGCCTTCGATAGTGCCGCTTGTGCGGGACATCGTAATGTTTTCCGGGCGCACTGCAATGGTAGCGCTGCCGGTTATGCCGCTGGTATTGGGGAAGGATACGCCGGTGCCGCTGATATATACGCGGTCGCCCTGCACTTCGCCTTCCACAAAGTTTACAAGGCCGATAAAGTCGGCAACCATCTTGTTGGCCGGGTTGCGGTAAATTTCGTACGGCGTGCCGATTTGCTGAATAACGCCGCGGCTCATAACAACAACGCGGTCACTCATAGTCATGGCTTCTGATTGGTCATGCGTTACATAAATAACGGTAATGCCCAGCTCCTTCTGAATAGAAGAAATTTCAAAGCGCATGCTTTCGCGCAGCTTGGCGTCAAGGTTGGACAAAGGTTCGTCCAAAAGCAGAAGACCGGGGCGCATTACCAGCGCACGCGCCAGTGCAACACGCTGCTGCTGGCCGCCGGAAAGCTGATGCGGATAACGGCTGCCGTACTCGTCAAGATGAACGAGTTTAAGCATTTCTGCAACTCTTGCAGCGCGTTCTTCTTTGGGAACTTTTTGAATTTTAAGCGGATATGCAACGTTTTCGGTAACAGTCATGTGCGGCCATACGGCATAAGACTGGAAAACCATACCGATATCGCGTTTTTCGGGCGGCACGAAAGTATTTTTTATATGCGAGCTTACGCAGTGGTCGCCGATATAAATTTCACCTTCTGTCGCTCTTTCAAAGCCGGCAATCATACGCAGCGAAGTTGTTTTGCCGCAGCCGGAAGGGCCGAGGAGCGAAACAAATTCGCCGTCCTTTACGGTAAGGTCAAAATCGCTTACGGCCGTAACATCACCAAACCGTTTAAAAACATGCTCTATACGTACTTCTGACAATTTATTCCACTCCTTTTAAATACCAACATTACCCTTAGTAAGCTTGTTCAAAATAACATTGCCCACCAGAACTATCAGCAAAATAATTACCGAAAGCACGGAAGCATTCTGTGTATCGGCATAAGTCTGCAAATCGTACAGCAGTACGCCGATAGTTTTGGTATCACTGCCGTACAAAAGCAGCGACATCGTCAATTCATAAAATGACGGCATAAAGATTAAGAACCAGCCGGCGATAATTGACGGTGCAATCAGCGGCATGATGATGTCTTTGCAGGTACGCAGCCAGCTTGCGCCGGAGTTAAGAGCCGCTTCCTCCAGAGAGATATGTACCTGGCTTAAGGAAGCTGCAATAGTGCGCACGGACATCGTCATATATTTTACAAGATAGCTGACAACCAGAATCCACATGGTGGAATACAGGTTCAGGCCAAAGTTGCCGGAGAAGGTAATAACAAGTGCCAGCGCGATAACGATACTCGGCGTGGAGCCGCCGATAATTGTCAGCATATCCGGCAGGTTGCGTCCTTTAACATTTGTTTTAACGGCAAGATAAGCGATAAACACCGAAAGAATTGTGCCGATAGTAGCGGCAATAACGCCGTATACAACGGAATTCCATACGCTTTCCATATACTGGGAACTGGTAATAACAGGAATCCAGGCATCAAAGCCAAGGTTGTCAAGAGTAATGCCCTTGGACATACTCTTTAACAGCGAAGTAAGCAAAATGGAGCCTAACGGCAGGATAACGGCAACAAAGCCATAGAAACCTACCGCAAAGAATGCAGGCCATTTCCATTTGCCAAGCTCAACAATGTTCGGGCGGGTGCTTTTGCCGCTGATAGTGGTATAATCCTTGCGGCCCAGCATCCAGGTCATAAAGAACAGCAGGGCATTGGCAATAAACATCAGGGAAGCTGCCAGCGACGTTGCATCGCGGATGCCCGCTTCGTCGCCCATATAAGTATAAGTAACAATACGGGTTGTCATAACTTCAATATTGCCCGGCATACCAACAATAGCAGGAATACCGAAGCAGGAGCCTGCCGCAATGAATACCAGAAGGCCGCCTGCCAAAATGGAAGGCGCCATCAGGGGCAGCGTAACGTCAATAAGAGTGCGCAGCGGCGAAGAACCGGAAACCCTTGCTGCTTCTTCCAGCGTCGGGTCCATTTTTTCCATCGCACGCGAAATAGTAATAAAAGCAAATGGAGAATAGAATAAAGTCAAAACCCAGGCCAGGCCGCCTGTGGTATAAATATCAAACGGTGCAGTCTGTAAGTTAAAAATCCATTTAAACACATTGTTTAAATAACCTACGCTCGGGTTTAAAAGCTGTACCCAGGCAATAGCGCCTACATAAGGCGGAATCATATAGCTGGCAACCAAAAGCGTGCGGTAGCCTCTTTTAAACGGCAGGTCTGTACGCCCAACCAGCCATGCCAGCGGAAAAGTAATAATAACGCTTGCCACCATTACAATCAGCGAAAGCTCAACAGTGTTGGCAAGAGCACGCCAGTTTACGTCCTGGCTGTAAACTTCACGGTAGTTGGCCAGCGTAAAAGAGCCGTCAACCAGAATGCTGTCATACAAAAGTACGCCCAGCGGAAAAACCACAAAATATAAAAGCAGTAATACCGACAGCGAAATTACAATAAATTTGCTGTTTATTCTTTGTAAAAAGCCCACCATAACTCCTTTCTACGGCATAAGGGCCGCCCTAAAACATAATTTAAGGTTGCTTTTTATAATGGGAAAAAAGGGATCGCCACATAGCGACCCCTAAATTCCTTCACTTAATTATTTCATGCCGGATTTAGAAAGAACCGTTATTCCATAACCCTTACGCGGAACTCTTCCTTAATTTCAGCTTTGTTGTCGGCAAGTTTCTGCCAATCAACTTTTACAGCTTTATCAGAGAAGGATTTCAGTTCCGGAGCGCCTTTAGGAGGCTGTACGTCGCCGCGTACGGAGTGCATCCAGCCTTCAACAACAGCCTGCTGGCCTTCTTTGGAAAGCCACCAGTCAACCATGGCTTTAGCACCATCCGGGTTTTTGGTAGTATTGAAAATAGCAATCGGGGAAGGAATAATAACTACGCCATCTTCAGGGTATACAACTTTCAAAGGCTCGTTTTTGGTAGCAGCCAGTTTCAGGATGTTTTCTTCCAGAATCATTGCTGCTGCATATTCGCCTGTTAAAAGTTTGTTTTGAATTGCGGAGTTGCCTTCTTCAACACGCATGCCGTTAGCTTTCAGCTGATCGAAATATTCCCAGCCGTATTTATCGGCAAGTGCGCCAACTGCAACAAATGCAGTACCGGAAAGCATCGGGTTAGGCATTGCAATTTTGCCTTTCCATTTCGGGTCAGTCAAATCTTTCCAGGATTTCGGAGCTTCTTCCGGAGAAAGCTTGTCGGAGTTATAAGCGATAATCATGTTGCTGATACGAACGGAAGACCATGCGCCTTTTTCGTCCTTATCGGTAATAACGTCCTTCAGGTTCGGGGAAACATAATCCAAAAGAAGGTTGTCTTTTTTAAGGGACAGGTAGTAAGAAGGTTCGGCAACCATTAAAACATCGGCGCCGATTTTTTTAGCTTTAATTTCGCCTGCCATTTTGGTCATAACTTTTTCGGTACCGCCCTGGAACCAGTCAACTTTCATGTCAGGGAAAACTTTGCTCATTGCCGGTTTGCAAACATTATCAATAATATCAGGATAAATGGAGGTATATACCATTACCTCGCCTTTCGGTCCGCCTGCTTTAGTGCCGGCTTCCTGCTTATCGCTGCCGCCGCAGCCTGCAACTGCAGCCGATAATGCCAGAACTGCCGCAGCAGTACAGAGCCATTTTGCTTTTTTCATGAGTCTCCACTCCTTTTAACGTATTTAAGATACTATTAATATTCTTCTCCCGGTTTTGTAAAATTCCTGCTTACATTAGGTAAAATGTTTTACATATTTTTAACATTTCTGTTACTTTTTGCAAATATTTTTCATATTTTCCATTACAAACGCACAATATGCTATTTTTGACCCACAGGGACATTTTGAGTCCCTTAATAAACTGCCATAAAATTCATTTCCCACGCCGGTACATATCTGTGCTTGCGCAGATATATTTTATATTCCGGGCACAGCTGCCACAAAAGCTCCGGCAGCTCAAAAAAATCATTATCATAATGATATGCGGCAATAAACATTTTGGGCCTGTCACTTTTAATATGCTGTTTAAGCCCTGAAAGCGCCTGCTTTTCCGCACCTTCCACATCCATTTTAATGTATGTTACAGCTTCGTTTTGCAGCAGATTATCCATTTTTAGCGCACGCACCTTGCGTTTATGTGCATTAATTAATGTAGACTGCCTGCCGCCGCTGTCGGAAAAATCAAGTTCCGTGTCTTCATCCCAAACTGCGGCTTCAACAAGCTGTACATTTTTTAACCCTTCTGTTTTTGCGCACAGTTTGCGGTAATTGCGCCGGTCTGCTTCCACCGCCGTTATTTTTTTATAGCTGCCGCCGGTAAGCTGCAAAAACTCCCGCACCGTATCGCCGTCATAGGCGCCCAAATCCAGATAGCTTTCTTCTTTGGCAAAAGTAAAAAGCTGCGTTAAATCTTCTGTTCTGTCCGTTTCGCACTGCCACAAATATTCCGGCCTGCCGCTCAGTTTATAATTAAGCACGTTTGCAAAAACTTTGCGCGACTGCTCATCTGTCAACTTGTTATAAACATTTTGCAGCCTGCCGACATATTTTTCAAGCCAGGCATTTGTTACTTCTTCGCTGCCGGCATAAAGCGGCAAATGCGGTGCAAATACTGTATGCTCTGCGGCAAGCGCTTTAAAACGGCTAATAACTTCCGGCAGTTCGGAAGCAAAAGCAATTACCACCGCAAAGTTTTCAAGCCGGGCTTTAATATCGCTGTAATGCTCCACTTTAAAACCGCGGAAATTCTGCCCACGTACAAATTCATCGCTGGCAAAAATTCTGGCTGCCGTCAGGCCTTCTGCCGCCATTCTGTCAAGCACGGCATCAGCGCCGTTGCCCATGCCGTACAGCACCAGCGGCAGCCCGCAGCTGCGCATGTTTTGCCATACACTGTTGGTTTCTGTTATAAAATCAAGCATTGTTACCTTTTATACCTCATTAAATATTTTGTTTTTATTGTACAACAAAACCGCGAGTGAGTATAGCTTATATGGTCAACCATTTGCAGTTAATATTGTAGTTTTTTTATTTACTATATTATTTTTTACTTTCCGTCTTTGATGATACTTTAATTATTCTTTGTTTACTTTATTACTCATGTAACTTTTTGAAAAGACCAAAAAGTTACCAAAAAGTCTTTGCTCCTCAAAAAACTTAACGGCTCAGTATCAAATCAGTTTGCCACTTGCAGCACCTGCGGAACTCGTTTGCTGCGCAAACTCAAACATCCTCGGTTATTGCTGCAAGTGCCTTTTTATTTTAAGTTTTCGCCTGTTTTTTGAAAGTCGCGCTTCGCCCAAATTCGTACTTTGGGCAAATTATTATGAACAACAGCAATGTTGCCGAAGGTTTTAATAAGCAAAATGCCATAATTTTCGTATATGTTGAATAACAATTATTAAAAATGCACAATACAAAAAGCAAAATATACAAAATCAAGCAGTTAAAAAGTACGATTTACGCCAGAGCGCGGCATTAAAAATTTAGCGGTTTTTACTGAAAAGCAATAAAATTTTCCCGGTGTTTGAGCGAAGCGAGTTCCGCGGAAAATTTTATTGCTTTCGGCGTGCCGCGTTTAAATTTTTTCAGCCGCATGAGTTTTCTTGCTTCGTTCTTTTGCTCAGTCAAAAGAATGAAGATGAATAATAAAAAGAAATAAAAAATAATTAAAGTATCATCAAAGACGAAAACAAAATTAAAAGTAACATAAATAAAAAAACTAAATTAAAATATTAAACCTAAATTCAAAGACGCAAAACCATTTATCAAACCAAACGTAATCTCTTGACTTAATCGTTAACCTGTTTTATATTATAGTTAACCATAATAAGAAAGAAGGTTAACCATGCGTTTTTCCGTCAGTGATATGTGCCAGACAGCTTTGCTCGCCGCTTTTATAGCCGTCAGCGGCAGCTTTAAAATTCCTTCATTAATCCCCGGCAGCGAATTTCAGCTTTCGGCGCCGGTTGCAGTTGCGGCCTGCGGTATTTTCGGCATAAAAAAATACCTTATGGCAGGTATCGCGGCTTCTGCCATCTGCCTTATTCTCGGCACGCAAAATGTTTTTAATGTGCTGATTGCGCTTTCTTTCCGCGCTGTAATTGCCGTAATGTTTGCCTTTATGGGCAGCAGCAAAGCCTTTTACATAATTGCAGGGCCTGTTGCCAGCGCTTTAAGCCGCCTTGTGCTGGTGCTTTTTGTCGATAAGGCCGTTTATGCCCTTATCGCCGCCGCGGTTCCGGGCATGATTTTTACCGCCTTTGCCGCGCCGCTTATTGCCGGTATTTTAACCCGCCTGCCTGTTTTAAAACGCGCGCGTATGCCAAAGCAAACTTAAAAGCCGCGGTAGAATATTATTACTTGCCCCGCTTGGTCTATAATGTTAAAATATTAGATAGAATATTTTAACTGCAGCACGGAGGTCTTGATTATGATTTTGCAGGAATCAGGCGAAATGTATTTAGAAACGATTCTGCAATTACAGCAGAAACAGGGTAAAGTGCGTGCCATTGATGTGGCAGAACAGATGAATTTTACTAAAGCCAGCGTCAGCCGTGCCATGAGTATTTTAAAACGCGAAAACTTTATTCTGGTGGAAGCAGGCGGCAATATTGTGCTTACCGATGCCGGCCTTGCCAAAGCACAGGAAGTGCTTGAACGCCATAAAGTGCTTACCCGTTTCTTTGCCGAACATATCGGCGTACCTGCTGATATTGCCGAACATGATGCCTGCCGCATTGAACATGTAATCAGCCCGGAAACTTTTGAAGGCATAAAAAAACATCTGGCTGAATGCAGCATTAAAGCCAAATAAAAAACACCATCAGGCGGATATCAGAACCTTTCTGTCGCGGCAGAAAGGTTTTTTTATAAAATTTAAAGGAGTGAATCTTTTGCAGAAAACATTTAACCCCCTTTTTGCTGCCGATACGGGAGCAGGCTACAAATTAAGCAACGAAGTAAAAACGGCAACCCCTTCCCTTCTTGACGCCGCTCAAATTGGCGTATGCGTTTACGAAAACCCCGAACTTTCAGCTTTGCCGGATAAAGACGCCATTCTTGTTACAAGCTTTGGCACTACTTATAAAGACACGCGCCGCCGCACCATTGATGCGGTTTTTGAAGAAATAAAAGCCGCCTGCCCGGGCGTAAAAGCCGAACTTGCCTTTACCTCCCATATTGTTATTGAACGCATTAAAAAGAATGAAGGCATAACTTACCCGACGCCGGAAGAAGCGCTTGAAGCGCTGCATAAGGAAGGCTATACCCGCGTTGCCATCTGCTCGCTGGATATTATTCCCGGCATTGAATACGCTTATAAAACTTTTGTTTTTAACCGTTATAAAACTTTGTTTAAAAAAATGTCGCTCGGCACGCCGCTGATGTACTGGATGGGCCAGGAAGACCAGCGTGACGATATTAAAGATACTATGCAGGCTTTAAGCACGCAGTTCCCGCAGCCTGCACCCGGCAGCGCCGTCCTTCTTCTGGCGCACGGCACGCCGCACCCGGCCAATGCCTATTATTCGGTAATGCAGAACCGCCTCAACGAGCTTGGTTTTGACAACGCCTATATTTATTCCGTAGAAGGCTGGCCGCACCTTGATACCGTTATTCCGCTTTTAAAAGCGAAAGATATTAAAGAAATTACCATTATGCCCGCCATGATGGTTGCAGGTGACCATGCCAATAACGATATGGCCGGTGACGATGAAGATTCGCACAAAACCATTTTGGAAAGCTGCGGCTTTAAAGTAACGCCTTATCTGCACGGCATGGGCGAAAACGAAAATATCCGCCGACTGTTTGTTGCCCGCGCTTTGGAAGCCTGGCAGAAATTAACTGCGGAATAAAGTTTTTGTTTTCAGCATTTAATATATAAGCTACACTTATAAACTTAACAATTTATTGATATTTTAAAAATTTTCTGTAAATTTATAGCTTTTTTGCTTGCCTTTGCCTGCGGTTTTAGCTTATACTGTAATTAGTTCTAACTATAAAACAGAGAGGATGATTAGATGGGTATTGTAATTTCCGCACTTGTAACATTTTGGGTAGGCTTTCTTATCTATAAAAAATATAAGCCGCAGCCCGTACTTTTTCTGGGCGGCATGATTTTAATGTACATTGCCGTGCTTTGCGGTTACGGCACAATCCTGCCGGAAAAAGCTTCTACCGGTTCCTGGTTCTTCGACGCATTTGAATTTATGCGCAAAACCATGAGCTCCAACGCCGCAGGCCTCGGCCTTAACATTATGTCCGTAGGCGCGTTTGCACGTTATATGGACCGCATCGGCGCCTCCCGCTCACTGGTACGCTTAACCATTAAACCGCTGCTGGCATTAAAATCCCCTTACCTTGTACTTTCCGGCACCTGGGTTGTCGGCATGTTAATCGGCCTCTGCATCAACAGTGCATCCGGCCTTGCCATGCTTTTAATGGTAACCATGTTCCCGATTCTTATCGGCCTCGGCGTAAGCCGCCTAGCCGCTACGGCAGCAGTTGCCTCCACCCTGTGCTTCGACTGGAGCCCGAGTGATACCGGCACTATCCTTTCGGCAACCACCGCCGGCGTAGACCCCGTACTGTACTGGACCAACTATCAGGTTCCTATTGTTATGGTAGCTTTTGTAGTTGTAGGTGCGCTGCATTACTTTACCCAGAAATACATGGATAAACGCATGGGCCATGTTGTTAAACCGATGGAAGTTGAAAAAGCAGAAGAAAACCCTGCCGATTCCGCTCCGCTGTGGTATGCAGTTCTGCCTGTAATTCCTCTGAGCCTTATTCTTTCCTTCAGCTCCCTGTGGATTACCACCATTAAAATGAACATCGTTATGGCTATGTTCATCGGCCTGTTCATCGGTGCCTGCTGCGAATTTGCACGCTGGCGCGACGGCAAAAAAGTATTTGCCGATATCCAGACCTTCTTCGACGGCCTCGGTATGCAGATGGCCAACGTAATTACCCTTATTATTGCAGGCCAGACCTTCGCACAGGGCCTGCTCTCCATGGGCACTATCGACAGCCTTATCGAAGGCAGCAAAACCCTGGGCTTCGGCCCGATGGCAATGATGCTGGTAATGGTTGCCATTATCGTATTCAGCTCCATCGTTATGGGCAGCGGCAACGCTCCGTTCTTCGCCTTTGCGGCACTTACCCCTGCTGTTGCGGCACATACGGGCCTGCATCCTGTGCTCATGCTTCTGCCGATGCACTTTGCAGCCTCCATTGCACGTACCTGCTCCCCGATTACGGCAGTTATCGTTGTATCTTCCGGTATGGGCAACGTTTCGAGCTTCGACCTTGTTAAACGTACCTTCATTCCGATGTGCGGCGCTTTGGCTGTAACTCTCGGCATGACCTTCTACTATTACTACGCAGGAATTTAATAAGTTTAACTTCAATAGCTGCTGCTTCTGCGGCAGCTATTTGTTTTTAAGAAAGGACTGATACGATGTTTATCTGCGACTGCCACTGCGATACTTTAACCGAACTCTACAATAAAAACGCTTCGCTGTACGAAAACGAACAGCACTTTGATATTAAACGCCAGATTGCCCTTGGCGGCGGTCTGCAATTCTGCGCTATTTACGTACCTACCGAAGTTTTCCGCTATCAGGGCGGCCTGCGTTATACCCTGTGCCTGCTTGATAAATACAACCAGGAAATAAAAAAACTGCACGAAAACGGCATTGATGTGCTGCAAGTGCGTACCGCCGAAGACGCAGGCAATGTACTGAAACACAAAGCGGCAACCCTGCTTGCCATTGAAGAAGGCGGCGCCATTGACGGCAGCCTGGAAGCGCTGCGCTGCCTGTACGAACTTGGCGTGCGTGCCATGACGCTTACCTGGAGCAACCGCAATGACATTGCCGACGGCATTAACGAAGAAGCCACCGGCAGCGGGCTGACTCTTTTCGGCAAACAGGTTGTAGCGGAAATGAACCGCCTGGGTATGCTGGTAGACGTTTCCCACATTTCCACAGCAGGTTTCTGGAGTGTTATTGAAACAAGCACCAAGCCGATTATCGCCACTCATTCCAATGCCAAAAGCCTCTGCTCCCACCCGCGCAACCTTAACGATGAACAGATTAAGGCACTGGCACAAAACGGCGGCCTTGCCGGCATTACCTTTGCAGGGCAGTTTCTTGAAGAAGACTGGCGCAATGCCTGCATAGAAAGCGTGTATAAGCACATCGACTACATGCTGAACCTCATCGGCAATGATGACCATATCGGCTTTGGCAGCGATTTTGACGGCATTTCCCATCCGCCCTATAATATTCAGGGAGTACAGGATTACAAACCGCTTATAGAGTATTTAAGCAAGTATTACAGCGACGAAACCATCAATAAAATTACCCACCAAAACGTAATTAACCTTCTGCAAAAGGTACTGTAAAACAAACAAGGCACGGCTTAAACCGTGCCTTTAATTTTGCTATTGACTAAAGTGAACTTTAATGTGGTAATATATTATTACAGCAGTTATTTAATTACTTTTTAGGAGGTATTTTAAATGAAGGTTCTTTTAATAAACGGCAGCCCCAAAGCCGAACGCTGCACTTTTACCGCACTCAGCGAAGTTGCCAAAACCTTGGAAGCGGAAGGAATCGAAACGGAAATCGTCCATATCGGCAATCAGGCAATCCGCGGTTGCATTGACTGCCGTGCCTGCAAAAAGAACGGTAAATGCGTTTTTAACGATATTGTAAACGAAGTTGCACCTAAATTTGCAGAATGTGACGGGCTGGTTGTAGGCACGCCTGTTTATTATGCTTCCGCCAACGGCAATTTAATCAGCTTTTTAGACAGGCTCTTTTTCAGCACTCCGTTTGATAAGAGCATGAAAGTAGGCGCTGCCGTTGTATCCGCACGCCGCGGCGGCTGCTCTGCCACCTTTGACGAACTTAACAAATACTTCACCATTGTCGGCATGCCGGTTGCCTCCAGCCAGTACTGGAACAGCGTACACGGCTTTACGCCGGAGGATGTGCGCAAAGACGAAGAAGGCCTGCAAACCATGCGTACGCTTGGCAAAAACATGGCATTTTTAATTAAAAGCATTGCCCTGGGCAAAGAAAAATACGGCCTGCCTGAACGCGAGCCGCAGATTTTAACCAACTTTATTGATTAGTTTTGCTTATAAATTAAAGTACTTATAAAAAACGGCAGAGTTTTTAAAACCCTGCCGTTTTTTTATTTTTCAGCTGCCAGCCACGCAATCTGCGCTGCCATTTCGCCGCATTTGTAAAAATCTTCCAATTTCAGGTATTCTTCGCCGGTATGGCAATTAAAATAACCAACCGCAATGCCTACGGTTTCAATACCGTTAGCGTTAAAGTGGTTAGCGTCCATACCGCCGCCGCTCTTTTCAAACTTAGGCTCAACGCCGCATTTTTGCAGGGCTTTGGCAGTAAGTGCCGCCGGTCTGCTGCTTTCATTCAGGCAGAAGGCTTTATAAAGCACGTCCGAAGAATAATCTATTTTAACGCCGTATTCTTTTTCAATCACGGGCACTGCATCTGCATATTTTTTAAGCAGCGCTTCAAATTCACCGGCATCAGTACTGCGCATTTCACCGTTTACTTCGGCATAATCGCATACAATGTTCAGTGCCGGGCCGCCTGCATGCACCGAAGCAATATTTGCAGTGGAGTTTGCGCTCTGCCTGTTATCCGGAATAGCCAGTATCAAGGCTGCCGCTGCGCGGATGGCGTTAATGCCCTTTTCCGGAGCTTCGCCTGCATGAGAGGCTTTGCCGTGAATTTTATAGCAGTAGCTGCATTTGGCCGGAGCCTGAATGGCAATGCCGCCGATATCGCCTTCAGCGTCGAAAACATAGCCGCTTTTAGCGCGGAATTTGCTGAAATCAAAATGTCTGCCGCCTAAAATGCCAAATTCTTCGCAGACAGAAAAGGCCACTTCAATATCGCCATGAGGCTTATCGGATGCTTTTAATTTGCGGAGCGCCTCCAATATAATGCACAGTCCGGCAACGTCATCAGCAGCCAAAATCGTACTGCCGTCGGTATGCACAATGCCCTTTTCCTCATCAACAATCGGTTTAATAGCACCGTTATTGGCAACACGGTCCATATGCGCTGAAAAAAGCAGCGGCTCACAATCTGCCGTGCCGCGCAGCACTGCCCTTATATTGCCGGCATTGCCGCCGATTTTGGCACCTGTGTCTTCTTCCGTAACCTCCAGCCCCAGCGCTTCCAGTTTGGCTTTAAGTACATCGGCAATCTGCCTTTCGTTACGGGAGTTTACCGGAATCTGCACCAGCTCCAGAAATTCCTCCAGCATTTGTTTGTTTTCCATACAGCACCTCCAACGAATATTTATTTTAGTTTAAAACCCAAATTTTTACGCGCCAGCAGCCTTAAAAAGTAATGGTAGCTGGCAAACAAAAATATAGAAGACCCAACCCAGGCAATCGGGCTGGCATAGCATACGCCGGTATAACCGTAATCAATGGTTAAATACGAGGCCGCCGCAGAACGCAGAAGCAGTTCCACCACGCCTGAAAGCATAGGAATCATTGAAATGCCCATGCCCTGTACCGAGTTGCGGTAAATAAAAATCTGGCTTAAAAAGAAATAGAACGGCACGCTTAAATGCAGATATTGCTTGGCTTCTGCCATAACCTTCGGACTTGGGTTATCCAGAAAGATGCCAATCATTTCCTGCCCGAAGAAATACATTATAACCGCTGCAAACAGGCTGAAAGCCAGCGATAACTGCGAGCATTTCTTTACGCCGCGGCTTATCCTGCCAAACTTGCGCGCGCCGAAGTTCTGCGCCGTATATACGGCCATGGCAAGCCCGAATGAAAGCATCGGCTGCAAGGCCAGCTGTTCAATGCGCATGGCGGATGTAAAAGCAGCAATGGTTTCGGAACCGAACTGATTGCAAATAGCCTGAATAATAATCATGCCAAGGCCAAGCACCGAAAACTGCACTGCCATCGGCAGGCCCATGCGGATATGTTCCCACGCAAAACGGCTGTCCCATTTAAAATCGCTTAAACGCACATGCAGCACCGGAAACTTTTTGGCAATATAAATTATGCACAGCAGCCCGGAAAAACCCTGCGCCACTACAAGTGCCAGCGCGCTTCCCGGCACGCCCCAGCCAAAGTTGATAATGAATACCAGCGCCAGAACAATGTTGAGCAGCGTGGCCACAATTAAAAAGTACAGCGGTGTTTTGCTGTCGCCAAGCGAGCGCAGAATGTTGGAAAGCATGTTATAGGCCATCATAAAAATCAGGCCGTAAACGATAATCATAACATAGCTTTTGGCATCGGCATAAAGCTCCGGCGGTATGTTCATAAGCGCCAATACAGGGTCAATAAACATTACCGCGGCGGCCATCATTATAATTACAAACATTGTGCAAAGCATGGTTGACATTGCCGCGCTCCGGCGCACGCCGTCCAAATCTCCCGCACCGAAAAGCTGCCCCGTAACGACACTGAAACCGCCGCTCATGCCCAGCGTTAAAATTACCAGCATCATAAAAAGCGGTGCTGTTGCGCCAACAGCTGCCAGTGCGTTAACGCCTATGGTACGCCCAACTATAATTATATCGGCGATATTGTACAGCTGCTGAAAAACGTTGCCGATTAACAACGGTATCATAAAAGGTATTATTAATTTCAGCGGTTCGCCTTCCGTCATATTTTTCATAAGTATCCCTGCCTGTATATTAATCAGTCAGACTTATTAGTCAGCATTTTCATTGTAACATCTTTTTAAATAATAAACAATCTATTTTATTATTCGCCTATAATCAGGCTTTTACCTTCCATTTGTCAAAAAAATGCAGGTAGGTTTCATATAAATAAATTATTCTGCCTGCCAAAACTGCAGCCGCCACCGTACCAAGGCCAACGCCGTGCAAGCCGCCAAACTCCATAAAGGCAATAATAATGGCAAGCGTAACCAGCGAAATATCAAAGCAGTTTTTAATAAGGCTGAAACTTTTATGGCTAACAAATGCCAGTACATTTACCAGGCCTTCACCGGCTGCCAGAAAAATTTTAGCACGCACTTCCAAAAATACGCCGAAGGCGAGAATAACCACGCTTGCAAGGCAGGCTATCCAGCGTTCAAGAAGCGTATCCGGGTTGTAATCCTGCAAAACCCACATAAAAAAATCTATGCTGTTGCCGAAAGGAATGGTGACTATTACCTGCCCCATCAGTTCGCGCCAGTAAAAAGCACGCAGTAAAAGCGGCTGTACGGCAACAAAAAGCAAATTCATTGCTATGGTTAAAAAACCAACGCTGAACGGCGTACAAAGGCTTAAAACCCAGGGTACGCTCGATATCGGCGACGTACCTAAATTAGCCTTACACGACAATGCTATGCCGAAAGTCATTGCAGCAATGCCGCAGATAAACATAATAATCCTCGCTTTAAAATGCTGCTCTGTGTTCAAAATGTATCCTCCCCCTAAAAAAATTACATTTGCAAATTTTTTAAACTGCCCAAATAAAAAAAGACGATAGCTCGTCTTTTTTTACAGCCACATAATATTAGTCAGCTTTTTAATCAGCCTTTTACTACGGTATTCGTCAGTTTGCCGATGCCTTCAATTTCCACCGTAACCACATCGCCTGGCACCATCGGCCCGCAGCCCATCGGCGTGCCTGTCAGCACCAAATCACCGGCATCAAGCGTCATGCTCTCGGAGATATAACTTAAAATTTCATACGGGTTATATACCATATCGCTTGTACGGCCGTTTTGTTTAAGTTCACCGTTCAAATATGTTTTAATGCTTAAATCAGTCGGGTCAAGGTCTGTTTCAAGCCAGGGGCCCAACGGACAGAAAGTATCGAAGGATTTGCTCCGCAGCCACTGCACATCGTCAAGCTGCAAATCACGGGCGGTTACGTCATTAGCGCAGGTATAACCCAAAATATAATCCTTTACATCCTCCGGTTTTACGTTGCGCATACGTTTTTTTATAACTACGCCCAGTTCGGCTTCATAAACCACTTCTTTGCTCTGCCAGGGATATACTATCGCAGCGCTGTCACCGATAATTGTATGTGCCGCCTTGCTGAACAGCATCGGTTCTTTCGGTACTTCGGCATGAAACTCCTCAGCATGGCTGCGGTAGTTAAAACCAACGCAAATTATCTGTTTGGGCACGCAGGGCGCTAAAAGCTTAACATCTTCCAAACGGAAAACTTCATCTGTTATACGCCAGAAAGTTTCCAGGCTGCCATAAACAGTTCTTACTACATCTCCGTCAATAAAACCTATTCTTTTGTTGCCATTCGCTTCAAAACGTATACATTTCATTTAAAAAATCATCCTTTGCATTTTTCGTTGTTCAAAATAAACCGGAACCAGCCCTGCCGCTTCCGCTATTTCCCGGGCAATATCAAGGCGCCTGCCCACATGCTCTTTATAATGGGCATCGCTGCCAAGGGTAACATACCTGCCGCCCAGTTCACGGAATCTTTTATATAAAACAAGCAAAGAATTAACCGCGTCAGAACTGTCAAGCCTGCGTGTATTAATTTCTATTGCCTTGTCCATTGTTATCAGCATTTTAAAAACTTCATCAAATAACTCCGGCGCTTCTGCGTAAACCAGCTCTTTATCGTCGTAAGGCATATAACGGCACATATAATCTATGTGGGCAAAGCTGTCAAAATTATCATGCAGCTTAAGGTTTGCAAGTGTCGCCAGCAAAAACTCCTCTACAGCTTCCTGTTTGGTTTTTCCGGCGTATGTTTTTTCTTCATATAAATCACGCCTGTTTACACAGTGCATAGACCCCAGAATAAAATCGAAAGGATATTTTCTGCCAAGAAGATTATCGTTAGCGGCAGTGCCTTCCTGCATGCCCACCTCAATTCCCAGCAGCAGTTTTTTGCTGCGGTATGGGGCAAGCTGCTTAAAATAATCTTCAATGTCAAAAACAAAAGCCTCCGGATTGGTAGGATAATCCTCATCCCAGTGTTCGGTAATAATTATGCCAAGGTTTTGCTGTAAGGCAGCGGCTTTTGCTTCTTCGGCAGACATTTTGGAATCTATGGAATACTGGCAGTGCATATGTGTATCAAAAATCATTTTCAACCCTCGTGTTTACTATTATACCATATCTATATAAAATTTTTAAAATTACTCAACATTTTACCTAAATATAATATTTTGCCTTTTCGCCGTTATATCCATATAAATCGTTTACAGCTGTATTTTTGCGTCAACGCTTATCAGAACATTAATTTTGCTTTTTATGCGCCTTAAAAGCGATTTAAACACATGAAATTTTCAGAGCAAAATTTTACGGCAATACCTTTTTTTCTTCTTCGGAAAGATTATAAGTTGATTTGCCGTTTTCAATCGGTTTTGCGTAAGTACGGTTGTCTTCCCTGCCGTAAATGCTTGAAAGCACTACGCCGTTATTATTTTCATCAAGCAAAGATAAGGAATAGCTTAAATCACTGCCGGTATCGGCAAAAGCGTTATACCTCATAAGTTTTACTTTCTGAACGCAGCCTTTCATCTGTTCGCGCATTGCTTGCTGGTTTTCTTCAAGTGCCTGCATCTCTGCTTTGGCAGCACGCACTTCCGTTAAAGTTTTGGTTAAAAGTTCGTCCCAGTTAACATTATCGCCCTGGGTAAAAAAGTCATATTTTTCTTTGAGTGCCTGCAATTCTTTTTTCTGGCCTTTATACATTACATATAACATTATCACCAATGCCAGTAAAACTATAATCACAAGCAGCAAATAATTTTGCAGCACTAAATTGATATTCTCCAAAATATTACCTCCGTTTTAAATAAATATGTATGCCAGCAGCCAGGCAATAAATATTGCCGGCAGCTGATTCGAAATGCGTATTTCCAATATTTTCAGCATATTTATGCCGATGGCAGTTATTAAAACACCGCCGCAGGCAGTTATTTCATTTAAAACCGCCTCCGTCATTACCGTCTGTAAAAAAGCAGCCAGCAAAGTTAAGCAGCCCTGATAAATAAATACGCTGAATGCAGAAAACGCTACGCCTATACCAAGATTTGCAGTTAAAATTACCGAAATAATACCGTCAAGCGTTGCTTTGGCATATAAAATTGTAGGGTCCTGCTTTAACCCGTCCTGCAAAGCTCCGACAACGGCCATTGCACCAATGCAGAAAATAAGCGTAGATGATATAAACCCGCGCGCAAGCTGCGCTGCAAAGCTGCCGTCCTTTCCGTGGTACACCTTGGAAGCTATCCAGCTGCCAAATTTCTGTAAATTTCCTTCAATATCAAAATATTCGCCAATAATTGAACCTATTACAAGGCTAACCACAACTATTACAATATTAGCTGTTTTAAAAGCCATTTGCAGCCCTATTACCACAATACACAGCGCAACACCCTGCATAATGGTCTGCTGCCATTTTTCAGGCAGGCCCCTGCGTAAAACTATCCCGGCCAGTGCTCCGCATATAATTGCTGCCGCATTGGCAATTGTACCCAGGCCGCTCATAATAATCTCACGCCTTTTATTACCCCGCTCATCTTTTCACCCTCATAAACATATTAAACTGTAAATTTTTCTCTTTTTATTTTGTTCTGCTTTGGCTGCTGCTCCAGCAGCTCATAAATTCTCTCCAAATCTTCGGCAGAATAATATTCAATTTCTATTTTTCCCTGTTTTTCGTTTTTAGGCACAATTTTTACTTTTGTTCCCAAAAGTTCTATCAAACGGTTCTGAAAATCTCTGCAATAAATGCTGATTTCCGTCTTTTTATTTTTGCGGGTTCCTTTTGCTTTTTTTGTTTGCTCCGCATCATTTTCAAAAGTAATTTCTTCACCGTTCTTTATTTTTTTAACAATTTCTTCCACCGCTCTTGCGGAAAGCCCCTGCTCCGCAATTATCCGGGCAAGTTTTTCCTGTTCCTGTGCATTTTCCAACGATAACAGCGGCCTTACCTGCCCCATCGTTAACGTTTCACGTGAAACTGCTTCGCGCACAGCTGCCGGTAAATTTAAAAGCCTTAAAATATTGGTAACAGCTGTACGGCTGCGGCCGATTTTTTTTGCCGCCTGTTCCTGATTAAAGCCAAATTCATTCATTAAGCGTTTAATGCCTTCAGCTTCTTCAATGGCATTCAGGTCATGGCGTTGAATGTTTTCAACAAGGGCAATTTCTGCCATTTTAGCATTATCGTATTCGCGTACAATAACCGGTACAGTTTTTAATTTAGCAGTTTTAGCGGCACGCCAGCGTCTTTCACCGGCTACAATTTCATATTTGATACCGTTTTTTCTAACTATTAACGGCTGAATTACGCCGTGTTCTTTAATACTCTCAGTAAGCTCTGCAAGCTTATCGGCATCAAAAGTTTTGCGCGGCTGAAGCGGATTAGGAATTATATCACTTACAGCAATTTCTATTTCCTTTTCGTGAGGCTGTACTTCTTCAACCGGCGCAATGGTTTCATTATCCGTAAAAATTGCTCCAAGCCCTTTACCCAAACCTTTTTTATTCATCGCCAAGTACCTCCGCGGCAAGTTCCATATATACCTGAGCGCCTTTGGATTTAGGGTCATAAACTATAACAGGCTGCCCATGGCTAGGTGCTTCACTTAAGCGTACATTACGGGGAATAATGGTATTATACATTTTAGTATTAAAATATTTACGTACTTCCCCAACAACATCGCTTGATAAATTGGTACGCTGGTCGAACATGGTCATCAAAACACCTTCCAGCTTTAATGCCGGGTTAAGGTTGCGCTGCACGAGTTTAATGGTATTCATTAACTGGCTTACACCTTCAAGGGCATAAAATTCGCACTGAATAGGTACAAGCACAGAATTGGCAGCCGTTAAGGCATTAATAGTTAAAAGCCCCAAAGAAGGAGGACAGTCAATTAAAACATAATCATAATCATGTTTTACGCGTTCCAACGCATTTTTTAAGCGCCCTTCCCTGTTCATAAGGCTTACCAGTTCAATTTCTGCACCGGCAAGCTGAATTGTTGCCGGAATTACATCCAGATTTTCATAATCGCTGTGCAGAAGCACATCTTTCATCATTACATCATTAATTAAAGTATCATATATACATTTTTTTATATCGCGCTTATCAAAGCCAAGGCCACTGGTGGCATTGCCCTGCGGGTCGGCATCAAGCATTAAAACTTTACGGCCCTTCTGCGCCAGGCAGGCTGCAAGGTTAACGGCAGTTGTTGTTTTGCCTACACCACCCTTTTGATTTGCGATTGCAATTACTTTTACCAAACTACTCACCTCATAAAAACTCACTAAAACTTTCTTAATAATTTTATCACATTTTCACAGCCAAACATATAGAAAAGCAAAAAGTTTTTTAGTTTCACGTGAAACATTTATTGCATTACTTGCCGTAAGAAAAAATTTAAAATATAATAGCAAAGAAAGGAGTTTAAAATGGATATAAAATTAGTTAACAAAGAGGATTACGATAAAATTTATACTTTTGTAGAAGAAGCCTTTAAAACTGCGGAAGTAAGCGACGGAACCGAGCAAGATTTTGTTTTGGAGCTGCGAAAAAGCAGCAATTACATACCGGAACTGGAATTTGCTGCTTATGATAAAAATGTTCTTATCGGGCATATAATGCTTACCAGACAAAATTTAAAGAGCAACAAACCTGTTAAAGCCGTTCTTGTCGCGCCGCTCAGTGTAAAAAAAGAATACCGCAGCTGCGGCGTAGGTACATCATTAATGAAATACGCTTTAAACGAAGCCGTAAAACAGGGCTTTAATGCGGCTTTTTTGATAGGCAGCCATTTATATTACAAGGGCTTTGGTTTTAATGAAACAAACACTTATAATATAAAAAACATCAGCGAAGTTCCCGATAAATTTGTGCTGGCATGTGAACTTGTACCGGAAACTTTTAAAAACATTAAAGCTGAAATTAAAATAATTTAATACAGAAAATAAAAAATGCGGCTTAGCCGCATTTTTTATTTTAACTTGCAAACATCAACCCATCCGGAAAAATGGTCGGTATTCTTTTCAAGTTCCGGTATCGTCAGCTTAATGGCGCTGTTGGAACTTCCGCAAGCCGGATAAACAAATTCAAAACGTTTCAAAGATTCATCAAGAAAAACTTTTACGCCTTCATTAACGGCAAAGGGGCAAACACCGCCAACCGCATGCCCAATCAATTGTTCAGCCTCTGCGGCAGGCAGCATTTTTGCTTTAACGCCAAAATGCATTTTATATTTATGATTGTCAATTTTAACGTCACCCGGCGCAACAATTAAAATTACATCATCATGAACCAAAAAAGAAAGTGTTTTGGCAATCAGGCAGCCATCACAGTTCAAAGCCTTCGCTGCAAGTTCAACTGTCGCACTGGAAACATCAAATTCCAAAATCTGGTCTTCCATGCCGCGTGCGGCAAAATATTTTCTTACTTTTTCAATCGACAACTTAACCCCTCCATTAAATGCGCACCATGTCACGCGAAATAGCGGCAATATTTTCGGCGCCGCACATTTTCATAGTATCTTCAAGTTCACCGGCAAGTTTCTCAATATAAACTTTAACGCCTTCTTCTGCCCCGCCATAAACAGCAGTTACAAACGGACGGGCAATTACAACACCGTCAGCGCCAAGCGCCAGAGCTTTAAAAATATCAACGCCGCTGCGGATACCGCCGTCTACAAGTACTTTCATGCCTCCGCCAACTGCATGGCAGATTTCTTCTAATACTTCTGCAGTTGCAGAACACTGGTCAAGAACCCTGCCGCCATGATTGGAAACTATAATGGCAGCAGCACCGGCAGCATGAGCTTTAAGCGCGCCGCGTACTGTCATAACGCCTTTAACAATAAAAGGAATACCGGCAGCTTTTACTATTTCAGCAAGTTCTTCAACGGATTTACTGCCTGCAGGCGGCTGCATGTTCTTTAAAAACGGCAGCCCTGCGGCATCAACATCCATTGCAACAGCAAAAGCGCCGCTTTTTTTAACAAGCTGCAATTTTTCTTCTACAAGCGGCAAATTCCACGGTTTAACAGTCGGTATACCGGCTCCGCCGGCAGCGGCAATCGCCTCACAGGCGCTAATCATTACCTTTTCATCAAGCCCGTCACCAGTAAAAGCGGCAATACCGTTTTCTGCGCAGGCCGAAACCAGAATTTTATTATAAGTAAGCTCGTCATAAGCATTACCGTAATGCAGGCCGATAGCACCTACCGGGCCGGCAAAAAAAGGATAACTGAACTTGCGCCCAAAAAGCTGCACCGACATATCAACCGGTTTATTTTCATGCAGAGTATCCATCTGCACGCGGATATCCTGCCATTTTTGATAGTTGCGGATTGCAGTATCCCCCACGCCTTTAGCACCCGGGCCGGGAATAGTATTACGGCAGGCAAGACCGTTGCATACAGGGCAAGCCTTACATTTAGCAGTATCTATGCATGCACGTGCTTTTTGCAAAACATCATTATAATTCATAACTATACCTCCATAAAGCAGCTTTGTATTCTATTTTACTATATTTATAAACAAAAAGCATTAATAAAATTAAAGAAAACTCCGGCTTGATAAACCGGAGTTTAAAATTTATTTAACTTTAACTTTGCCGTTGTTCCATGCTTCGGCAGCCTGTTTGTAAGATGTATACTCATCGGTAGTTGCGCTGCATGAAGTGCAGATAACTTTATTCAGAGTATCATGCTTAAAGGTGCCCATGGTAACAAATTTTGCAGTTTTCTTACCGCATAACGGGCAGTTTTTAAGTTCGATTGGTTTGTAATCGCCGCCGCTGACTTTTTTAAACATGTAGAAAAAAACTCCGGCAGCAATACCTGCAATTACGGCATACATCATCATATCACCCATACACAACTCACCCCTTAATTAAATTTATAAAAGCGTTCCTTGTTTTTATTGTACCATATCTTCACCTAACAGTATAATAAAATTTCAAAATCAGGCAAAATAAAAACAGAAACCATTTTCAGTTTCTGTTTTAAACATAAATAACAACATTATCCACAGTGTTAATTATTTTTGGCAATATTCGGCTTTTTGGTATTTTTTATGCGCAAGGTTACAATAACATCATCACCGTCAACTTCCTGCTTGATTTGCGCAGGAATACCGGCATCATTGATAGTGCTGACAATCTTTTTTACGCTGTTTAAATAAATTCTTACATCATTAACAATAACCAGGCGTTTTTTCGGCTTTGGAGCTTCGTCTGCCAGGAATTTGGCAATATATTCATCCGTTTGTTTTACATTCCAGCCATTTTTTAAAATCAGTTTTAAAACCTGTTCCTGCTGCTCTTTGTTTTTTAATTTTAAAAGAGCTCTGCCATGCCTTTCGGTAAGCTGTTTTTCTTTTAAAACAGTTCTGATTTGCGGAGAAAGGTTTAACAAACGCAGTTTATTGGCAATGGTAGACTGCTTTTTGCCCACGCGCAAAGCCATTGCTTCCTGCGTAAGGTTAAACTGCGTCATCAGTTTTTCGTAGCCTTCTGCTTCTTCCAGAAAATGTAAATCCTCGCGCTGCAGGTTTTCAATCAAAGCAATTTCCGCACTCTGCTGCTTTGTATAACTGCTTACAATAACAGGAACATCTTTCAGCCCGGCCAATTTAGAAGCGCGCAGCCTGCGTTCGCCTGCAATAAGCACATATTCGCCGTTATCGCTTCTGGCTACAAGCAGCGGCTGCAAAACACCATATTCAGCAATGGAAGCTGCAAGGTCGTCAAGTGCATCTTCTTCAAAATCCTTACGCGGCTGATACGGATTAGGCACAATTTTTTCAACCGGGATACGTTCTACCTTAATTTCACTGCTGAAATGTTTAATAACAGAACTGCTTTCTTTTTCCGTTTGTAAAATTTTAAAACCATCTTCAACAAACATTGGCTAACCTCCATTATTCCAAAGGATGTTTTTCCGGTAAACCAGCCTTGCGCGGATAAGCCTTCGGCGAAGGCTTTACTTTTTTTATGGCAACAACTGCCCTGCTGTCATCAAGCCCGGGAAGTTCCACCTGACGTGCCGAAACTAATTTTCCGCCCAAAACATTCAGCGCTTTGGCAGCATCATTAATTTCTTCTTTGTATTTTGAACCCTTTAAAGCTATAAACATACCACCGGTTTTAACAAGCGGCAGGCAATATTCAGCCAGTACCGACAACCTTGCAACTGCACGTGCCGTTACAATATCATATTTTTCGCGGTGAACAGCATTTTTTCCTGCATCTTCCGCACGCAAGTGCACACATTCAATATTCTGCAGCTGCAAAGCTTCAATAACATTCTGCAAAAAATTCAGCCTTTTGGCAAGCGAATCTATTAAAACAACTTTTAAGGAAGGGCAGAAAATCTTAAGCGGTATTCCCGGAAAACCGGCGCCGGTACCGACATCTGCCAAAACTTTTCCCGGGAAATAAATATCGTAAGCCATTAAAGAATCAACAAAATGCTTTACGGCAACGTCCTGCGGTTCGGTAAGTGCGGTAAGGTTCATTACCTTGTTCGTTTCAACAAGCATTCTGTAATAAGTATCAAACTGTTCAAGCTGCAGTGGCGTAAGGTTAAAACCGGCCTTGCCAGCGGCTTCATCAAGTATTTTCATAAATTCACTCATTATCCTGCTCCCTGCGGCGCTTTACTTCCAGAACAATCATCAAGACATTTATATCAGCCGGTGATACACCTGAAATACGGGAGGCCTGCCCGATAGAAACAGGTTTAATCTTAGCCAATTTTTCGGCAGCTTCCGAAGAAAGTTCCTTTATAGCATGGTAATCAATATCCTGCGGTATTAATTTGTTTTCCAGTTTCAGCGCACGTTCAACTTCCTGTTTCTGCTTGTTTATATACCCTTCATACTTGGCAAAAATTTCAGCCTGTTCGGCAACAACTTCCGGCAATTCAGGCAAAGCAAATTCCGCTGCCAGTTTTTTATAAGTAACATCACCGCGGCGCAAGAGGTCTAATAAATTCATGCCCGGCCTAACCGGAGCAGTACCGATATTTTTAATTTTCTGTTCGGTTTCGGCATTAGGAGCCACATTAGATGTGCTAAGCTGATGAATAATACGCTCCAGCAAAGTGCGTTTGGCTGTAAATTTTTCGTAGCGTTCATCATTTACAAGGCCAATGCTGCGCCCTTTTTCCGTTAAGCGCAAATCGGCATTATCCTGCCTTAACAAAAGGCGGTACTCCGCGCGCGAAGTCATCATCCTGTAAGGCTCGTTGGTTCCCTTGGTAACAAGGTCATCAATCAAAACGCCGATATAAGCATCGCTTCTGCCTAAAATAAAAGGCTCCTGCCCGTTAATTTTGCGCATGGCGTTAATACCGGCAATCAGGCCCTGTGCCGCAGCTTCTTCATAACCGCTTGTGCCGTTGGACTGACCTGCCGAAAATAAACCGCTGATGCCTTTATGCTCCAGCGAAGCCTTTAATTGCAGCGGGTCGAGGCAGTCATAATCAATGGCATAACCTGCACGCATCATACGGCAGTTTTCAAGCCCGGGTATCGTCTGCATAAATTTCAGCTGCACATCTGCCGGCAGCGAGCTTGACATTCCCTGAACGTACATTTCATTGGTACGCAGGCCTTCCGGCTCAATAAACAGCTGATGACGCTCTTTATTTGCAAAACGCACAATTTTAGATTCTATCGAAGGGCAGTAACGCGGCCCTACGCCTTCAATCATACCGTTGAACATACCTGATAAATGCAGGTTATCGCGGATGATTTTATGTGTTTTTTCATTGGTATAAGTAAGCCAGCACGGCACCTGGCTGCGCTCTGTAATGCTGCTGATAAAAGAAAAATTACGCAGTTTGCTGTCGCCGCTCTGTATTTCCATCTTGCTGTAATCAAGGCTGCGGGCGTCGATACGTGCCGGAGTACCTGTTTTAAAGCGCATTAATTCAAGTCCGTTTTCCAGCAGCGATTGTGATAATTTATTGGCGCTGCGCAAACCGTTAGGTCCGGATTCATAATTCACCTGGCCATAAACAATGCGGGCACGCAAATAAGTACCGGTTGCCAGAATTACGCATTTAGCTTCAAAAACTTCCCCGGTTTCCGCCTCTACCCCAACTACTTCACCGTTACTTACAAGCAGTTTGTCAATCATCAGCTGTTTAACATCAAGCATGTCCTGATTTTCAACGGTCTGCTTCATAATGGTATGGTAAAAAGGCTTGTCTTCCTGTGCACGCAAAGCCTGCACGGCATAACCCTTGCCGGTATTTAAAAGGCGCATCTGTATGCAGGCCTTATCGGCAGCTATGCCCATTTCACCGCCAAGCGCATCAATTTCACGCACCAAATGCCCTTTGGCAGGGCCGCCAACCGAAGGATTGCACGGCATTAAAGCAATATTATCCATTGAAAGAGTTGCCAGCAGCGTTTTACCGCCCAGGCGGGCCGCAGCCAAAGCCGCTTCTACACCGGCATGGCCGGCACCGACAACAATTACATCGTAATTATCAGTAATGTACATATTTTCACCTGCAAAATTATTTACCGATACAGAATTTAGAAAAGATTTCGTTTATTATTTCATCACGCACGGTGTCACCGGTTATTTCACCAAGAAAACCGGCCGCATTGCGCAAATCTATCATTATGCAGTCGTAAGGCATTTGTGCTTCGGCGGCACTAAGCGCATCCTGCATGCTTGCCAGGCTGTTTTTAAGCAAATTTTCATGGCGGGCATTCTGAACATAAATACCGTCTCCTAAATGTTTATCACTGCCATAAACAAATTTTTGCAGCCAGCCTGTAAAAACATCAAGCCCCGCACCTGTTTTGGCAGAAAGTTCAATAACGGGCGCATTTTTAAATTCACCGTTTAAACTGTTCTTTATATTTGCGCTGCCCAAATCACTCTTATTGATAATTATAACATAACTGCGTCCTTTAACTAATTCCAATATTTCAAAATCTTCTTCAGTCAAAGGTGCAGAACCGTCGAGCACAACAATTGCGAGTTCTGCTTCATTCAGTATACGGCGGCTTTTTTCAACGCCGATGCGTTCAACATAATCTTCTGTTTCCCTAATACCGGCAGTATCAGCCAGTACAATGGGAATTCCGCCCAATAAAAACTGTTCTTCAATAACATCTCTCGTAGTACCGGCATATTCGGAAACGATAGCCCTGTCTTCTTTTAAAAGGCAGTTTAAAAAGCTCGATTTGCCGACATTAGGCTTGCCGATAATGGCCACACGCAAACCTTCACGCAGAATTTTGCCGGTATGGGCATTTGCTAAAAGTTTGTTAACTCCTTCTGCCGTTTTATTTACGGAATCCAAAACAGAAGCAAAAGTCATTTCTTCAATATCGTCTTCCGGATAATCAATAACCGCTTCCAAATTAACAATTACATCAAGCAGCTCTTTTCTTAACCCGCGCACCTCTGAAGAAAGCTGCCCTTCCTGCTGGCGTACCGCAACCTTCAGGGCCGCATCACTGCGGGATTTTATAATATCCATTACGGCTTCAGCCTGCACCAGGTCAATACGCCCGTTCAAAAAAGCACGTTTGGTAAATTCACCTGGCTCAGCCGGGCGCGCACCTGCAGCATAGCTTAACGATAAAATTTTCTGCAAAGAACGTACACCGCCATGGCACTGAATTTCCACAACATCTTCTGCCGTATAGGAATGAGGCCCGCGCATATAAACGGCCATTACTTCGTCAACCATGCTGCAGTCTGCATCATATACATGGCCGTAAACCAAAGTATTTACAGGATAATCAGCCAGTTTTCTGCCGGAAGCTGCCTTAAAAATTGTCTCTCCTGCAGCAAGGGCGTTTTCCCCGCTGATGCGGATAATGCCGATAGCTCCTTCACCCAAAGCCGTACAAACAGCGCTGATGGTTTCTTCCTGATATTGTTTTGCTGTATTTTCCATAATCTGTTCTCCAAAAGAAAAACCCAGTACAAACGACTGGGTTTAAAATTAAGAAAATTATTTTTTTAATTCAATTACAACGCGGCGATAAGGTTCTTCACCTTCGCTGAGCGTAGTAATACGGCGGTCGTTTTGTAATGCTACATGAATAATTTTTCTTTCATGAGGATTCATCGGCTCAAGCACAACACGTTCGCCGGTACGTTTAACCTTATCGGCAAGGCGCAGTGCCAGGCGGTTTAAAGTTTCAACGCGGCGTTCGCGGTAATCTTCAATATCAATTACGATTCTGATGCGCTCAGCAGAATTCTTGTTGGCAACAAGATTGGTAAGATACTGTAAAGAATCAAGCGTCTGGCCATGTTTGCCAATTAAAATGCCCATATCGGAACCATGAAGTTTAAAAGTAACCATGCCTTCGTTTTTGTTGATGAATTTCTCCATTACAACTTCAATGCGCATGGCATTAAAAATCTTCTGCAAAAATTCTTTGGCGGCTTCAACGGCAGCTTCTTCAATAACATGTTCGCGCACTGCGGGTTTTGCTTCTTCTTTTTTGGCAACTTCCCTTGCAGCGGCAGCTTCCTGTTTACCGGCTTTATAATCTTCTTTAATGCTGTCCACTGTTTCGTCTACAATATCGCCGATTTTTCTGGCAGCATCTTTTAATGTAACCCTGATTTTAGCTTTTTTGGCGAATAAACCAAAAATACCGTTTTTAGCTTCTTCTATAACTTCAACATTAACTTTATCGGCAGTGGTTTTCAGTTCAGCCAATGCGTCATTTAAAGCATCTTCCACGGTTTTACCGGTTTTTTCAATAAAATCCATCTTTAAAATCTCCCTTTATTTCTTTTGTCCTCTTTCCATAAAAAGCTGCTGGCCAATCTGCATAATGTTCATTACAACCCAGTACAGTACAAGGCCTGTCGGGAAGCTGATGCTGATATAACCGATAAACAGCGGCATGCCGTAAAGCATAACCTGATTTTGAGTGGTGGAAGTATCAGGCATTGTCATTTTAGACTGAAGGAAAGTAGTTAATGCAGACAATACCGGCAAAACAGCATAAGCATACATTTCCGGGCCGCCGGCAGACATAAATTCACTCAGGCTTCTGGAAATATCAAGCCCCATGAACAAAGGGGAACCTGCATACTGGAAATCACGGATGCCGTAGAAAATACCGATAAGGATAGGCATTTGAATTAAAAGCGGCAGGCAGCCTGCCAGAGGATTAACACCCTCGGATTTATAAAGCTGTGCCAATGCTTCGTTGGCTTTCATTTTATCGCCTTTATATTTTTCCTGAATGGCTTTCATTTTAGGCTGAAGGCGCTGCATGGCTTTCATCGACTGAATCTGCTTTTTGGTAAGCGGATAAGTTGCCATCTTTACAATAACAGTTAAAAGAATAATGGCAAAGCCGTAGTTTGCAAAACCAAACGATGCGCTGATATTATAAAGAATAGTAATTGCTTCCTGTACAAGACTGCTTAAAAAGTCCAAATTTTTCAACTCCCTGATTTGATATATGTATTGCAATACATAAATTTCGGCTTAATCAACCGGGTCATATCCCCCGGGATGGAACGGATGGCATTTTAAAATACGCTTTAACGCCAGCCAGCTTCCTTTAACGGCGCCCTTTTTCCGTACAGCTTCCAAAGCATACTGTGAACAGGTAGGATAAAAACGGCACCGCGGAGGGAACATCGGCGAAATAAATATCTGATAAAAACGGATTAACAGAATAATAACCGTTTTCATATTCTCACCTTTACTTTAGTATACCTGCCCTTTTGGCCAAACGCATAAAAATCCTGTCATAAGTATAAATGTCGGCAGCAATAAGTTTTTTGCGCGCTACCCAGATAATATGGATTGAATCCTTAAGCTCGCTGCGCCTGTGGCGGAAAACTTCGCGCATCAGCCGCTTTACCCTGTTGCGTACAACAGCATTGCCCATTTTTTTGCCGACAGCAAAACCGATTTTTATATTTTTTTCATCATTTGCCAATACGTACATTACAGACATGGAATCGACTACCGACCTGCCTGTCTTATAAACAATCTGAAAAGCATTTTTCGATTTAATTCTGTTTTCTTTTTTAAAAGAAAAATCACTGTCTGTTTTCAAATTATGCATATACACCTGCCCGCATTGAAAAAATAGGCCGTATGAGCGGCCTATTTATAATATTATGCAGACAATTTCTTTCTGCCTCTTGCACGTCTTCTTTTTAAAACCTGACGTCCGCCCAAAGTTTTCATTCTTTCTCTGAAACCATGGGTTCTTTTCCTTCTAAGGTTATTCGGTTGAAAAGTACGCTTCATGAACTGCTACCTCCTTACTATTAACGGTTTTATCAAATTCTCTATTTTAATGAATTGATAGCTGATAAAATTATATTAGATAGTACGTTAAGTGTCAAGAATAAAGAATACGTTAAAACAAAGTTTTTCAAGAATTTTGCGCATAAAACAGGTTAACGGCAGTAATTTTATTAAAAAAACAAAGCAATTGATAATAAACGACAATTTTGTTAAAATAAAGTGATAGACATATTGCAGAAAAATCAGCAAAAATTAAAAATAATTCAGTGGAAAGGACTATCAATAATGAATTCCTATAATGTTTCGGAAATATGGGAACAACTGCTTCAGAGGCTGAAAAATTCTGTCAGCGAAACAGTTTACAATACTATTATCAGCCCTGCAGTACCGCTTTCGGCAACAGACACAGTTTTCATAATAGGCGTTAACAATAATTTTTTAAAAAAATGGCTGGAAGAAAATTACAAACCCATTATCGAAAATCTGCTTGCTGAAATAACCGGTAAGGAATTCAGCCTGCAGATAGAAAACCTTGATTTTACGGCCGCGCCGGTACAAAAGCAGGCTCCAAAGGAAGAACCGCCTGCTCCTGCCCCGCAGCCGGTAAAAGCAGAAGTTCAGGCACCGGTACAGCCGGCAAAACCGCCCGAATATACCGGCAGCTATGTTCAGCCGGTTCTTTTTGAAGAACAGTTTCCCAGTAATTTAAATGTAAAATATACTTTTGACACTTTTGTTATAGGCAACTCCAACCGTTTTGCCTATGCAGCAGCGCAGGCAGTAGCGGCAAAACCCGGCATTGCCTATAACCCGCTTTTTATTTACGGCGGCGTAGGCCTTGGCAAAACCCACTTAATGCATGCCATTGGCAACCAGATTAAAAAAAATAAGCCGGATGCCAAAGTGCTTTACATTTCCAGCGAAAAGTTTCTTAATGAAATCGTTACTTCCATTGAAAAAAGAACAATGGAAAACTTTAAAAATAAATACCGCAAAATAGACTGCCTCATTATAGATGATATTCAGTTTCTGGAAAAACGCGAACGTACTCTGGAAGAATTTTTCCATACCTTTAATGCGCTTTATGAAGAAAACAAACAAATTATAATTTCCAGCGACAGGCTGCCCAAACATATCAAAAATATCGAAGACCGCCTGCGTTCCCGTTTTGAATGCGGCCTGATGGCCGACATACAGTCGCCTGACCTTGAAACAAGAATTGCAATTTTACGCAAAAAAGCGGAACTTGAAGGCATTGAAATTCCCCATGACGTTATAACGCTTGTTGCCTCAAGCATTACCACAAACATCAGGGAAATTGAAGGCGCCTATACCAAAATAGTTGCTTATGCCGGCCTTATGAGCATGCCCATAACCGTTGAACTTGCCAGAAACATTCTTGACGAAATGGGAGCTACCGTCCAGAGCAGGCAAATAACTTACGAAGCCATTAATGAAGCAACGGCTGCATATTTTAAAATCAAGCCCGATGAATTATTTACCAAAAAACGTACCCAAAGCATTGCCACAGCAAGGCATATTGCCATGTACCTATGCCGCGAGCTGATAGATTTATCCTATCCGCGTATCGGCGAAATTTATGGCGGGCGCGACCACAGTACCGTTATCCATGCTTATGATAAAATCAACGCCCAGCGTAAAAAAGACCCGACAATTGAAAAAGCTATTGTTTATTTAACCGAGCAGCTTAACCAGTAATAAAGTTTTCAACAATTATCTGTGGAAAATGTGTTTAAACCTGTTGATAACTTGTTAAAAATTAAAATCAGAAAACGAAAAGTTTATAACGTTAAAAGTTATGAACAGTTTTCCACACATTATAAACAGGCGCTAAAATGTGATTTTACAGCGGCTTTACATAATTTCCACATATTCACACTTACTACTATAACTACTACTAATTATTTTAAATCTATATAGTTATTATAAAATAATGGAGGTCTGCATAACATGAAATTTACATGCTCAACAACAAGCCTGAACAAAGCAATTCAAACTGTACAGCGAGCCATTTCTTCCAAACCGACCGCTCCGATTTTTTCCGGTATCCATATCATTGCTGCCGAAAATATTTTGTATGTGCAGGCCATGGACTTAAATATGGCAATTTCCTGTACCGTGGAAAGCAATACCGAAGCAAACGGCGAAATTGTGGTTTCGGCCAAACATTTTTCGGAACTGATGCGCAAGCTCCCGGGAGAAACTGTTACCATCATTAAAAATAAAGAAGAAAAAACTATTTCCGTAAAATCGGCAAAATCCGATTTTCAACTGCTGTTAATGAATGAAGATGATTATCCTAAATTTCCTGAGTTTAATCCCGAAAAACAGATTGTGCTGGAAGATGAAAAAATAAAGGAGCTTATTAAAAAGACTATTTTCTCCTGCTCTACAGATGAAGCAAGGCCTTTGTTTACAGGTATTCTTGTGGAGATAAGCGACGGCAAAATTACCTTTGTCGGTACAAATACGCACAGGCTTGCCATTAAGAGCATGCCCTATGCTTCCGATGAAGATATGTCCATTATTATTCCTTCCAGAGTTCTGTCGGAAATTGCCCGCAACCTGAATAGCGACATTCCGCAGGAGATTAAGATTTCTCTTTTGAATAACCAGATTATGGTTGTAATTGACCAGATAGTAATTGTTTCAAGGCTTATTGAAGGTAAATTTCCTGATTACAGACGTGTTATTCCCCCTTCTTTTAATACCAAAACCAGGTTTAATGTTAAAGAACTGGCAGGCGCTGTGGAAAGGGTTGCCCTGTTTTCGAGCGACGGCGATTACAGCATTATAAAAGTAAGCATCGGCGATACGGAAATTATTATCAGCTCCAGCAGCCCTGATGTCGGCAAAGGCCGTGAAGATATTCAGTGCCGCACCGAAGGCGACGGACTGAATGTTGCTTTTAATTCCAAGTACATACTTGATATTTTAAAGAATCTTTCCGACGAAGAAGCCATTATGGAGCTGAACAATTCCTTAAGCCCCGTATGCATTAAGCCGGTAGGCGAAGAAAATTATATTTATATTGTTACTCCGGTAAGGGTTGTGTTCTGATATGGAAAAACTTGCGGTACAGATTGAAACGGAATATATAACTTTAACTAATCTTTTAAAATATGCCGGTGTTGTAATGAGCGGTGGGCAGGCGCATGAACTTATTGAAGCTGGCTTTGTAAGCCTTAACGGTCAGACGGTACTGGAAAAACGCAAAAAAATCCGTGCCGGTGACGAAGTAACCGTTAAAGGCATGGCAGCTATTACTGTAAGCAATGAAAATTAAAGGTTTATATCTGCATAATTTCAGAAATTACGGTTTGTGCAGCCTGCAGTTTCCGGCAATGGTAAATATTTTTTACGGCAAAAACGCCCAGGGCAAAACAAACCTGCTGGAAGCAATTTTTTATGCTGCTTTCGGCATGTCGCACCGTACTTTTCAGGAAGATGACCTGTTCGGTGACGGACGGCGTGAAATGGCCATAAAAGCTGATTTTACGAGTTTTGATTCTGATTATGAAATAAAAATCAAGCGTTATGAGCAAAATGGGCGCATAAAAAAAGAACTTTTGCTTGATAATGTGAATATCAGGGCGAAAGAACATTACGGTACTTTAAATACGGTAATGTTTTCGCCGGAAGATTTGCAGCTTATTAAGGGAGAGCCTCAGCTGCGCAGGCGTTTTTTTGACATGCAGATTGCCCAGACCGACAAGGCTTATTATGAACTGCTGGTAAAATATAACCGCCTTTTGCAGCAGCGCAACAGGCTTTTGAAAGAAATACGCGATAATAACGGCGATAAGGGACAGCTGAATTTATGGAATAACGAACTGAGTGCCTCTGCCGCACGCATCATAAAAAAACGGCTGGCTGCGCTAAAAGAACTGCTGGTTATTGCTTCCGGCATTTATGCTTCCATTGCCGGCGGCAGCGAAAGTATGCTGATTAACTACGCTTTAAAAACCAGTAATGATTTTATTCTGCAGCAGAGCGATAAAAGTGAAAGCGAGTGGCAGGAGTTTTATTTAAAAGAACTGCATGAGCGGCAGGCTTTGGATATTCTGCGCGGAAATACAAGCATTGGCCCGCACCGTGATGATTTATTCTTTTATGTCAGCGGCAAGCTGCTGAAAGCCTTTGGTTCGCAGGGGCAGCAGCGCAGCGCGGCACTGGCTTTAAAACTTGCCCAGCTTGAATATGTGAAAAACAATACCGGTGAATATCCTGTGCTTCTGCTTGACGATGTAATGAGCGAGCTTGATTCCGAACGCCGCACGCATCTTTTGAAGTTTATCGACGGCAGGGTGCAGACTTTTATTACGGTTAATGACAAGCATTTAATACCCGATTTAAACAATAATGCTTATTTTTATATTGAAAACGGAAAGGTAATGCAGGGCTGATGGATAATGTGGAGCAGATTTTGCTGAAAATGCTTCCGGGCAAGGAAGAACGAGAAACCTATACTGTTTTTTACCTGCAAAGCAAGTGGAAAAGCATTTGCGGCGAAAATGTTGCCAGGCATTCCAAGCCTGTGAAGCTGGAAAACAAAGTTTTATATATTAATACCGACAGTTCCGTCTGGTCAAATCATCTGCTTTTAATGAAAAAGCAGTTTTTAAAAAATATTAACGGCGCTTTTAAAAAACGTTCCGTCGGCGATTTAAAATTTTTTAATGGCAGTGTTGATAACGAGTTTTTAAAAGACTCTGCTTCTGAAACAAAGCCTGAAAAAATTGAACTGCAGGAAGAAGAACGCCAAAAAATTTCTGCATTGGCAGGAAACGTAAAAAATACCGGTTTGCAGCTTAAACTGATGGCTTTTAAGGCCGCCGCGTTAAAACGCGAAAAAGCTCTTTTAAAAAAGGGCGGCAAAAAATGCAGCCGCTGCGGCGCCGTTATTAACGGAAAAGGCAATTTATGTGCCGTATGCAGCCGTTATGAGCAGGAAAAACTGCATGATGAACTGGTAAAATTTTTACTGACGGAGCCTTGGTCAGATTACGAAAATTGTAAAAAAACGCTGAATTGTGATAAAATATTGTATGACAGTGTTAAAAATCATCTGCGGCAGCATTATTATGCCAAAGTTGCGGATGAAACTGCCAGCAGCAGTGAAAAAATGCTGGCTGTTATTTTTAAAACAGGAAAAACTCCTGACTTGATTGACGATAAAACATATCAGAATGTTTTAAATAATTTGCGGGGGAAATAGCATGTATTTACATTTGGGTTCTGATTTTGTTATTAAAAATACTGATATTATCGCTATTTTTAATATCAGAAACCAGAAAAACAATGTATTTAAAAATTATCTGCAAAAGCAGTGTGAAAAACATAAATACGAGGTTATAGATTTATCGGAAAACGGTGAATATTCCAGCTGTATACTTACTGACGACAAAATTTATCTTTCCGGTATTTCGGCGCTTACGCTGAAAAAGCGTGCGGAAGATGATTTTGGCATTGAAGTTTATAACCGCGACAGGGATAATTGATGGAGGTAAAGATGTCCGTTTTAGAAGAAGCAACAGAAGTAAAAGGTCAGTACGGAGCGAGCCAGATTCAGGTTCTTGAAGGGCTTGAAGCGGTACGCAAGCGCCCGAGTATGTATATTGGCAGCATTTCCGGCAGGGGCCTGCACCATCTGGTGTATGAAGTTATAGATAATAGTATTGACGAGGCTCTGGCCGGTTATTGTTCTTTAATTGAGGTTGTTATTCATCATGACAACAGCATTACCGTTAAAGATAACGGGCGCGGTATTCCTGTTGATATGCATAAAGTAGGCAAACCTGCCGTGGAAGTTGTTATGACGATACTGCATGCCGGCGGTAAATTCGGCGACGGCGGCTATAAGGTTTCCGGCGGCCTGCACGGCGTAGGTGTTTCCTGTGTAAATGCCTTAAGCGAACATATGGAAGTTGAAGTGCGCCGCGGCGGAAAAGTTTACGGCATTGAGTTTGCACGCGGCAAAACAGTGGTTCCCCTGTATGAAAAAGGCACTACCGAAGAAACCGGTACTACCGTGCATTTTAAACCGGATGCCGAAATATTTACCGAGCTTGTTTACAGTTACGAAACTTTAAGAATCCGCATCCGCGAGCTGGCCTTTTTGAATAAGGGTGTAAAAATTATTTTAAGCGATGAGCGCAGCGGAAAAACCGAAATATTTCATTACGAAGGCGGCATTATTGAGTTTGTAAAATACGTTGACGAAAATAAGGATAAAATTAACGAAGAACCAATTTACATTGAAGGCATCAAGGAAAACAATATTGTAGAAGTGGCAATACAGTATTGCGATACTTACAATGAAAATATTTTTACTTTTGTAAATAATATTAATACCGAGGAAGGCGGCACGCATTTAAGCGGCTTTAAACAGGCTCTTACGCGTACCATTAACGATTATGCCCGCAAAATAGGCACGCTGAAGGAAAATGACGATAATTTAAGCGGCGACGATGTGCGTGAAGGCATTACTGCCGTTATCAGCATAAAGGTGCCGGAACCTCAGTTTGAGGGCCAGACGAAAACAAAACTCGGCAACAGCGAAATCCGCCCCATTGTTGATAATATGGTCAGCGAAGGGCTGGCAGAATTTTTTGAAGAAAATCCTGCTGTTGCCAAGAAAATCGTGGAAAAATCAATTATTTCCGCACGCGCAAGGCTGGCGGCACGCAAGGCAAGAGAACTTACCAGACGCAAAAACGCGCTTGAAATTAGTAGTTTGCCCGGTAAACTTGCCGACTGCCAGAGCAAAGACTCCGCAGAAACGGAAATTTACCTTGTCGAAGGTGATTCCGCAGGCGGCAGTGCCAAGCAGGGACGTGACAGACGCTTTCAGGCTATACTTCCTTTGCGCGGCAAAATTTTAAACGTAGAAAAAGCACGTCTTGATAAAATTTTAAGCAGCGAAGAAATCCGCAATATGATTACAGCTTTCGGCTGCGGCATTGGCGAAGAATTTGATATTAACAAAGCCCGTTACGGCAAAATTATTATTATGACAGATGCCGACGTCGACGGTGCCCATATCCGCACACTGCTTTTAACATTCTTTTACCGTTATATGCAGCCGCTGATTAAGGAAGGGCATGTGTTTATTGCCCAACCGCCGCTGTATCTGGTACGTAAAGGGCAGAAGCATATGTATGCTTACAGTGATGATGAACTGCAGAAAGTGCTTGACGAAGTAGGCCGCGACAATAACCCTTATGTACAGCGCTATAAAGGCCTTGGCGAAATGAACCCGGAGCAGCTGTGGGAAACAACCATGAATCCGGAAGCACGTACTGTTTTGCAGGTAAATCTGGAAGATGCCGCAGAGGCGGACGCAATTTTCTCCGTACTTATGGGTGACAAGGTTGAGCCGCGCCGTCAGTTTATCGAACAGAATGCCGGCAAAGTACGTAATCTTGATTTGTAATAAGGTGAAATGTAATGAAAATAAGAAAAAATTTATCTGATGAGGATATGTTAAAGGGCTACGAGGAAGAAGTAAGCTTTGAAAATGCCGTTTACGGCGATGAGCCTGTAAAAAACAAAAAAATAAAAACAGCTAAAAATGCAGGCAGCAAAGAAATTCTGCTGCCTGAAGAAGCACTTGAAAAATTAAACCGTTATCTGCTTGAATTAAGTATGGACTGGTTTAAAAATACCAAAGGCGAAGCAGACTGGAAAGTTTATAAAGAAAACGGGCAGATTATTATTAAACCTGCCGCAGCCAAAAAGAAATCCTGATGGAATTAAATTTAACTTTACCGCAGGGAAATTTTATATTAAAGAACAGTGCTGAAAAAGAGGATTTTGTTATCGCCGCAGCCGGTGGCAGAAAACCTGAACTTTCATGGTTTAAAAAAGCTGTTTGCGAAAGAAAAATTTACTGCGCCGACAGAGGTATAGAAATATGCTTTGACGCTGGCTTTAAGCCTGAATTGTTATGTGGTGATGCTGACAGTACCGCTCCGGCATATTTACAGAAAGCAAAAGATGAAAAAATAAAAGCATTGTTGTTTAATCCTGCCAAAGACGATACCGACTTGCAGCTTCTTTTAAACAATTTGCCTTTAAAAAGTAATTTGCTTATTACGGGAATTTGGGGCGGGCGTTTTGACCATCTGTACAGCAATATCTTTTCGTTATGCTCTTACAAAAAAAGAACTAATAAAGCAGTAATAATGGCTGATGAGCAGGAACTGATGGTTTTGTTATCAGCAGGCGAAAGTCTTGAATTTACTGCTGGCGCTGATTTTCAGGCGCTTTCGCTGATACCGCTTGAAAACAGCTGCGTAAGTTTGAGCGGAACAAGATGGCCGCTAAAAAAAGCGGAACTTTTAATAAGTAACCCTTATGCCATAAGCAACGAAATTACTTCTGAAGTTGTGAAAATGAGCTGCCACAGCGGTTTTGCCGGTTTTTATTTAAAAACCGCAGGTAAAGAACTGCTGTAAGAGGTATTTGTAAAATATGGAAAATCTTGATTTATTTAATATAGTTTTATTTGTTGTCACCGGTTTTGTAGCTGCATTTATTGATTCTACCGTCGGCGGGGGCGGGCTGATTTCGGTGCCTGCACTTTTAACATCAGGTTTGCCCGTAAGCATGGTGCTTGGAACCAATAAACTTGCCGCAAGTATGGGTGCCGTTACAAGCGTAATTTCATTCTGGCGTTCCGGCAATATAAATAAAAAACTGGTTATATCTCTGGTGCCAATGTCAATGATAGGTTCCGTGTGCGGCGCTTATACGGTGCATTTGCTGCCGCAGGATTTTATGCGCAACCTGGTTGTAGTTATGCTTGTGCTGATTGCAGCTTATACTTACAGGCATAAAGAATGGGGCAGTTTTCAAAGCCGTACCGATTTTAGTTTCTGGGCACTGGCCGGGGCATTTTTAATGGCTCTCGGCATGGGCTTTTATGACGGCTTTTTCGGACCAGGTACGGGAACGTTTTTAATTTTCGGTTTTTTATTTTTGGGATGCGATTTTGTTACGGCAGCCGGTAACGGCAAGGCGCTTAATACGGCCAGTAATCTTGCCGGGCTGGCAACATTTATTTTTAATGGTTCCGTGGTATGGGTTTACGGTATTATTATGGGCTTAAGCATGATAGCTGGCGCATATTTCGGAACAAAAATGGCAATAAAGCATGGGGCTGCTTATGTAAGGCCATTATTTTTAACGGTAACAACGCTTTTAATAGGCAAACAGATATATGACATTTTCTTTAAGTAATTGCTGAGGTGATATTGTGGATTTAGAAACAGGAGCAGGTAAGGTTTTACCCGTTTATATCGAAGAAGAAATGCAGAAATCATATATTGATTATGCAATGAGCGTTATTGTGCAGAGGGCCCTGCCTGATGTGCGTGACGGTTTAAAACCTGTACACAGGCGTATTTTATATGCTATGCAGGAAGCGGGTATGGCTTCCAACAAGCCGTATAAAAAATCCGCCCGTATTGTCGGTGAAGTTTTAGGTAAATACCATCCTCATGGTGATACGGCTGTTTATGATGCCATTGTACGCCTTGCGCAGGATTTTTCCACCCGTTATCTGATGGTTGACGGCCATGGCAACTTCGGCAGCGTGGACGGTGACAGCGCTGCGGCAATGCGTTATACGGAAGTGCGCATGACAAAAATTGCCGAAACCATGCTGGAAGACATTGAAAAAGAAACGGTAGATTTTGTTCCCAACTATGATGAATCTTTAAAAGAACCGAGCGTACTGCCTGCCAAAGTGCCTGCGCTTTTAATTAACGGCAGCGCCGGTATTGCTGTAGGAATGGCAACCAACATTCCTCCCCATAATCTGGGTGAAGTTGTTGACGGCCTTGTTATGCTCATTGATAATCCGGATGTGGAAATTCCGCAGTTGATGACGGCCATTAAAGGGCCGGATTTTCCGACCGGCGCAATAATACTGGGCACGGAAGGCATTAAAAACGCCTATAATACTGGACGCGGCATTGTTAAAATCCGCGCGCGCGCCGAAATTGAGCCGATGCAGAAAGGCAAACACCGCATTGTTGTAACTGAAATTCCTTATCAGGTTAACAAGGCACGCCTTATTGAAGGAATTGCCCAGCTTGTAAAAGACGGTGTTATTGAAGGCATTACCGATTTGCGTGATGAATCTGACCGCCGCGGCATGCGTGTGGTAATTGAACTGAAAAGTGACGCCGTGCCTGATGTTGTGCTGAACCAGCTTTATAAGCATACCCAGCTGCAGACAAGCTTCGGCATTATTATGCTGGCACTTGTTAACGGCCATCCGCGTATTCTTAATTTAAAACAGATTTTAAATTATTATCTGGAACATCAGAAAGACGTTATTACCCGCCGTACAAGATATGAACTCGGCAAGGCCAAAGAACGCGCCCATATTTTGGAAGGCTTGAAAATAGCGCTTGACCATCTTGATGAAGTAATCAGCACTATCCGCAGCAGCGCCAATGCCGATACCGCCAAAGCTGCGCTGATGGAAAAATTCAGCCTCAGCCAGCGTCAGGCACAGGCCATTTTGGATATGCGCCTGCAAAGGCTGACCGGTTTGGAGCGCAAAAAGATTGATGATGAATATATAGATGTTTTGGAAACCATTGACTGGCTGGAGAGTGTTTTGGCAGACGAACATAAAGTTTTGGGCATTATAAAAGAAGATTTGCTTGAAATGAAGAAAAAGTTCGGTGATGCACGCCGTACTGAACTTTCTGTTGATTCTTCTTCCATGGAAGTTGAAGACTTAATTGCCGAAGAAGATATTGTTATTACCATCAGCCATCAGGGTTATATCAAACGCCAGACGCTGGATAATTTCCGCAGCCAGAAACGCGGCGGCGTGGGCAAAACCGGCGGCAGCGGCAAGAAAAACGATGATTGTGCAGAGCATTTGTTCCTTTCCACAACGCATCATAATATTTTGTTCTTTACCAATAAAGGCAGGGTTTACCGCCAGAAGGGCTATGAAATTCCCGAAGCCGGCAGAACTGCCAAAGGTACGGCAATTATTAACCTGCTGCCGATAGAACAGGGCGAAAAAATAACTGCCGTTATTCCGGTTAAAGAATTTAAAGAAGACCAGTTCATGTTTATGGCTACCAATAAGGGCACTGTGAAAAAGACCAATCTTAATGATTTTAACAGTGCGCGCAAAGCAGGGCTTATTGCCATGACACTGGATGATAACGAAGAACTTATCGGCGTTGAGCTTACCGATGGCAGCAGTGAAATTGTGCTGGCAACGCGCAGAGGCCTTGCAATCCGTTTTGACGAGCAGGATGTGCGCCCGATGGGACGTACTGCTCACGGTGTACGCGGCATTCAGCTTGGCTTTGATGACGAAGTTGTTGCCATGGACAGCGTAACCAACGAAAATGAAGAAGTTTTAACGGCAACCGAAGAAGGTCTTGGCAAACGTACTGCGGTCAGCGAATACCGCAAGCAGACCCGCGGCGGCAAAGGCGTAATTAATATTAAAGTTACCGAAAAAACAGGCGCTGTTGTTGGTATGAAAGTTATTAACCCAGAACAGGAAATACTTTTAATAACCGCAGCCGGCATCATCATCCGCATTGACGGCGAAGGCATAAGCCAGTTTGGACGCAATGCACAGGGCGTTAAACTGATGACTTTGAACGAAGGTGATAAAGTAGTATCTTTGGCCGCCGTACAGCAGGATAACGAATAAAAATAAAATCCGCACCGGAATATTCCGGTGCGGATTTTTTATACGCAGTTTTAAGTTTTACCAGCCTATGCCAACCCAGGGGCCATGATGGTGCCCGCCGCCTATACCGATGCCTATACCGATAGGAATGTGCATGCCGTTATCTGTATCTTCATCAAGTTTCATGAACCAGAATTTATAAATAACTGTGCCGTTGGCGGCAGTTTCATTTTCTTCAATGCCGCCGGTAATACGGTAACCGTAGTATTTGCGTCCTGATTTTTCGCGGCTCTGGATAAATTTAACGAGATAGTTATAAATTTCTTCGTTATTGGTGTAAAGGTGGTTTACACGTTCTGCCGGTGCTTTTTTAAACAAATCGCGGCGCGTATCGTCATCCTTGGTGTCAATTACATAAGCAATATACTTGTTTTCTTCAAGCTCAAGGTAGCATTTATTGTTAGTGCCCTGCTGAAGTTCATTGTTCATTGCCTCTTTGGCAATTAAAATTTTAATATCATCGTTTGCGTTTTTATCTTTTGTTTCTTCTTTTTGTTCGGATGCAGCGGCCGGTTCTTTGGCAATCTGTTCTGTTTTGTTATCTGCTGCCAGAGCAAAATTGGCAAAGCAGAAAAAACATAAGGTTAAAATTAAAGCCAGTTTTTTCATAGGCACACCTTCTTTCTTACTTTAATTTTAAAATACTGTAACGGCAGTGTCAAATAATAAAAAATCGGGACATTGTCTATCCCACAGCGTTTTTACTTAAATTTTTCTGAAAACTCGGCGCGCAAAATATTCTTTTTTTGTAACAAATGTGTTAAAATTACTTTAAATAATGATTAAGAAATCAGTTTAGGATGTGACGAAATGGATTTTATCAAAGAGGCGGATATCGTCGTTGTTGGCGGCGGTGTTGTAGGCTGTGCAATTTTGCGCGAACTTTCCAGGTATAATGTAAAATGTGTTTTGCTTGAAAAAGAGCCGGATATTGCCTGCGGTACAACCAAAGCCAACAGTGCTATTCTGCACGCCGGTTTTGATGCACCTACCGGCAGCATGAAAGCAATTACCAATGTTTTGGGCAACCGTTTGTATCATCAGCTGGAAGATGAACTGGACCTTGATATTAAATGGACCGGTTCTCTGGTTGTTGCTGTTAATGATGAAGAAGTTGAAACCTTGAAAGAGCTGTTTGAACGCGGTAAAAATAACGGCGTACAAGGCCTTGAAATTTTAAACCGCGAACAGGTTTTGGAAAAAGAACCGAACCTTACCACGGCTGTGGCTGCTTTGTGGGCACCGAGCGCCGGTGTTTGCTGGCCGTTTGAAGCTGCGCTGCGTTTTGCACAGTGTGCCGTTCAAAACGGAGCAGAAGTTATCCGTAACTGCCGCGTAACAGGGTTTGTTAAAGAAGACGGCAAAATTGCCGCTGTTGAAACAAATTTCGGCGCAATTAAAACCAAATGCGTTGTTAATGCGGCCGGTGTTTATGCTGATGAAATTGCCTATCTTGCCGGTGATGACAGCTTTAAAATTCATCCGCGCAAAGGCGAATATATTTTGTTTGACAAAACTGCCTGCAATGATTTGGTATATGGCGTTGTATTCCCTACTCCTGCCAAAAATTCCAAAGGCATTCTGGTTTGCACAACCACTCATGGCAATACCTTTATCGGCCCTAATGCCAACGATATGGAAGATAAAGAAGATACTTCCGTTACCGCAGGCGGCATGGACCAGATTATTGCTTCTGCCCGCAAGCTGATACCGAACCTGCCGATGGGCGCTGCCATTACGGAATTTGCCGGTCTGCGTGCCGTTTCTGATACCGGTGATTTTATTATCGGCGCATCTGAAGTTGAAGGCTTGTTTAACGCCGCAGGCATGCAGTCTCCCGGTTTAACCGCAGCTCCTGCCGTGGCAGAAGAAATTGCCGAAGCTGTTGGCAAATTTATGCCTTTGGAGAAAAAAGCAGATTTTAAAGCTGCTTTGCCGAAACAAATTCACTTTACACGTTTAACTGATAACGAAAAACATGATTTGATTGAAAAAGACCCGCTGTTCGGACGCGTTATCTGCCGCTGCGAAACAGTAACCGAGGGCGAAATTGTAGCTGCCATAAAAGCTCCCTGCGGTGCAACTACCGTTGACGCTGTTAAACGCCGTACCCGTGCCGGTATGGGACGCTGCCAGGGCGGTTTCTGCGGGCCGCGCGTAACGCAGATTTTAGCACGTGAACTTGGAATTTCCGTGGCCGATGTGCTGAAGGAACGCAAAGATTCCCATTTATATTACGAAAAAACAGATGTGAAAGGCGGACAGGAATAATGAAAGAGCTTTATGATATAGTAATTGTCGGCGGCGGTCCTGCCGGGCTTTCGGCTGCTTACAGCGCATGGCAGAACGGTGCAAAAAGCGTGCTTGTAATTGAGCGTGACCGCGAACTGGGCGGTATTTTGCAGCAGTGCATCCATAATGGTTTCGGACTGCATCATTTTAAAGAAGAACTGACCGGCCCCGGTTATGCACACCGCTGCATTGAACTTGTAAAAGATAAACCGGAAATTGAATGCCTGACCGATACTATGGTTTTGAGCGTTGAAAAAGATAAAACTGTTATTGCTGTCAGTCCGGAACATGGTTTGATTAAAGTTCAGGGCAAAACCGTAATTTTAACCATGGGCTGCCGTGAACGTACCCGCGGCGCTATCCGTATTCCCGGCGAGCGCCCCGCAGGCGTATTTACAGCCGGTGCTGCACAGCGCATGGTAAATATGGAAGGCTATATTCCGGGTCATAAAATTGTAATTTTGGGCAGCGGCGATATCGGCCTCATCATGGCGCGCCGTATGAGCCTTGAGGGCTGCAAAGTACAGGCTGTTCTGGAAATCTGCCCGTTCTCCAACGGTTTGACACGCAATATTGTACAATGCCTTAATGACTATAATATTCCTTTGTATCTTTCGCATACAATTGTAAAAATCCATGGCAAAGACCGCGTAAACGGCATTACTGTTGCCAAGGTTGATGAAAAAATGCGCCCGATTCCGGGTACGGAATTTGATATCGACTGCGATACCGTACTTTTATCCGTCGGCCTGATTCCGGAAAACGAACTCAGCCGCGGGCTGGATTTAAAAATGCATCCGCTTACCAACGGTCCGGTTGTTGACCAGCACCGTCAGACCAGCCTGCCCGGTTTTTATGCAGCAGGCAACGTTGTGCATGTGCATGACCTTGTTGACTTCGTTTCTGAAGAAGCGGAAATTGCCGGTAAGTTTGCTGCGCTTGAAGCACAGGGAAAACTTGACAATGATACTAAATTTGTAACAGTAACGGCAGAAAAAGGCGTGCGTACATGCGTTCCCCAATGTCTTAATCTGCCCAAAGCAGGAGAACAGGTACGCTTGTTTATGCGTGTGGCAAACCCCGAGCGCAAGGTTAAACTGGTAGTAAAAAGCGGCGAAAATGTAGTTTTGCAGAGAATGCTGCCGGTTGCCAAACCCAGCGAAATGATTGCTGTTGATATACCTGCTGCCAAAGCTGAGCTGATAGGCGACAGCCTGACTGTATTTTTGGATAAGGAGTGATAAGGCTGATGGCTGAAACACGTGTAATGAACTGCATTATGTGCCCTATGGGCTGCGAAATGACTGTTACTGTTGAAAACGGCAAGGTTATTGATGTGAAAGGCAATACCTGCCCGCGCGGCGCCAAATATGCAAATGACGAAGTAACCGCGCCCAAAAGAATGCTGACAACAACAGTACGCATTGAAGGCGGTATGCTGCCGTTACTGCCGGTAGTGTCCGAAACTGTGCTTCCGAAGGAAAAAGTTTTGGAATGCGCTGCTTTTTTGCGCTGCGTAACTGTTAAAGCGCCGGTAAAAACTGGAGATGTAATTGTAAAGGATATATTGGGTTTGGGCGTTAATATTATTGCCAGCCGCGATATGCTGTAAAATTTTATTGTAAGAGGTGCCTAAATGGACTTTCTGGATAATTTAGTTCTTTCGGTGAATGACGTTTTATACGCTTATGTTCTTATTATTCTTCTTGTTGGCCTTGGTATCTGGTTTACATTCAGAACCGGTTTTGTGCAGCTGCGCTGCATTAAGGAAATGGTGCGCCTGCTTTGTACCAATGTTGGTGCATCAACCGAGAAAAACCATATTTCCCCGTTTCAGGCTTTTTGTATCAGTACCGCTTCCCGCGTAGGCGTTGGCAATATCGCAGGTATCGCAATTGCAATTATCGTAGGCGGCCCGGGTGCAATTTTCTGGATGTGGGTAATGGCACTTATAGGCTCCGCTACCGGCTTTGTTGAAAGTACGCTGGCTCAGATTTATAAAGTTCCGCGTGCAGAAGGCGGTTTCCGCGGCGGCCCGGCTTATTATATTAAAAATGCACTGCACAATAATTTTATGGCTGTTTTGTTTGTAGTTTTAATATGCAGCACTTATGGCCTTATTTTTAATTCCGTGCAGGCAAATACCATTACTTTGTCTTTGCAGGGTGCTTTTGGCTTTGACAGGACTACCGTAGGCATTATCGTTTCCATTATGACTGCTATGGTTATTTTCGGCGGCATTAACCGTATTGCCAAAGTTTCCGAATGGATGGTTCCTGTAATGGCAGGTATTTATTTGTTAATTGCTTTTTATGTTGTTATTAAAAATATTAATTTAATGCCGCAGGTTATTTACGATATTGTTACTTCCGCATTCAGCTTGAATGCTGCTTTTGGCGGCGGCATGGGCCTTGCAATGATGACCGGCATCAAGCGCGGCCTGTTCTCCAACGAAGCAGGCATGGGCTCAGTTCCTAATGCTGCTGCTACCGCAACTACCGACCATCCTGTAACACAGGGCCTTATTCAGGCTTTGGGCGTATTTGTTGATACGCTTTTGGTATGTACCGCATCGGCATTTATTGTAATGCTCTCCAAAGATTACATGGGCGTAGGGCTCAGCGGCATTGAACTTGTGCAGTATGCACTTGTTGAACATATCGGCGCATGGTCGTCTATTTTCCTGGCGGTAATGATTTTCCTCTTTGCGTTCAGTTCCATTATCGGCAACTACTATTATGGTGAAATTAATATTGCATTTATGTGGCAGAGCAAAAAAGCGCTTAATATTTTCCGCATATTTGTAGTATTAATGGTTATGTTTGGTTCCGTTGCCAAAGTAAGCCTGGTTTGGAACCTTGCCGACCTGTTTATGGCGCTTATGGCAATTACCAACCTCATTGCTATCAGCAGGCTGGCTCCGAATGCTTATCTGGCGCTGAAAGATTATCTGGCACAGAAGAAAGCAGGTATTAAAGACCCTGTTTTCAAAGCTTCTGTATTGAAAGATAAAACCGGCGTTGAAGTTTGGAAAGATTAATTTGATTTTGTAGTATCATAAATAAAAAAGACCCATATGCTGCTTTTGATTTACGGCAGTGTATGGGTTTTATTTTTATATTGAAATTGACTGATAAGTCATTGTATAATATATAAAATAAAATTATAATAGTATAAGATGAAATTTATATGAAAAAAGGATGATAAAATGCTAAAATTTAAATTTCAGGTTACGCCGCAGGATTTATTAAGTATATTTTTGCTTTTGACATGTTACCCGTTGGCACAATTTTTACCGCCTGAATGCGGTTGGGAAAACGGCCTTATAGAAAATGCTCAGGCCATACTTTTATTTATTGGCGCAATGTTTTGTTTTAACTGTGCCTATTATTATTTTAAAGGTATGGGCTATACAATAGGATTGCTTTATTTTATTATGTTCATGCGTGAATTGAGCTGGGGCAGAGTATTTTTTCAAAAAGGAACTATTGATGAAATGGGACCTAAATTTATCAGTATGAGCAGTATTCCTCAGCATAATTTTATTAATGCCGTTATTGGCATTGTGATAGCTGTTATTTTATATGGTTTTTATAAGTTTATGCCATGGAAAAAACTAATTTTCGAAATTAAATTTCCAATAATTAGTGCGGTTATTGGAATTATTGCCCTTATTTTGCAATATGGCGGTGAACATGTCTGGTTTAGTGCTTTGACTCATCCGCAAAATCAGACTTTGGAAGAATTTGCAGAAATGATAGTTTATGTAGAAATGCTTAATGTTACACAGTACTACGGATTTGAATATCTGAAATATGTAAAAAAATAAACAAAAAATCTAAAAAAAGTGTTGACACAGATTTAAGTAAGTGCTATTATATACAAGTCGCCGGAAAACGGCAGCACCTTGAAAACTGAACAAGAACCAAGAAAAAGCGAATGTGCGGGCGAGTTTGCTGGAAGTGAAAGCGGAAAGCAAATGAGCCAAACAAACAAAATTCTGGATTAAATAATTAAGAGCCAATCGGTTCTTCAATAGGTATATTGGAGAGTTTGATCCTGGCTCAGGACGAACGCTGGCGGCGTGCCTAACACATGCAAGTCGAACGGAAAATTGAGCTTCGGTTCAATTTTTAGTGGCGAACGGGTGAGTAACGCGTAGGCAACCTGCCCTTTAGACGGGGACAACATTCCGAAAGGGATGCTAATACCGGATGTGACGCTCCTATCGCATGAGGGGAGCGTGAAAGATGGCCTCTACATGTAAGCTATCGCTAAAGGATGGGCCTGCGTCTGATTAGCTAGTTGGTAGTGTAACGGACAACCAAGGCGATGATCAGTAGCCGGTCTGAGAGGATGAACGGCCACATTGGGACTGAGACACGGCCC